>Ga0116231_10008333_pt1 | contig 18250 bp, 20 predicted proteins | sample S1TSphgellanicum_2_FD_89695 | JGI IMG/M metagenome (GOLD analysis project Ga0116231, IMG submission 89695) | Host-associated microbial communities from peat moss isolated from Minnesota, USA - S1T2_Fd - Sphagnum magellanicum MG | ecosystem: Host-associated > Plants > Peat moss > Unclassified...
ATTTTAAATAACTTTTTTTTTTTTTTTAATTTTTTTTAATTTTTTTTTCATTCCTCCCGTTTTTTTTCCCCCCCAAAAAAAAAAAAAAAAAAAAAACTTCCTTCAAGCCTCACAAAAAATGGCTTGCACATTTATCTTTTCAATCAAATTAGTCAACCTTATGAAATGCCTTAACAAAAAAATCGCTCCAAAACTTATCCTTTTAAATTGATTAGTCAACCTTATGAAGTTGTTGATTTATGCTTGTTTCATCTTATAACCATGCATAACAAAAAGACATTTAAACCATTATAAAAAATTTATATCCTTAGTTCTTGTTTTATGTTTGAAAACATACATATGCAATTGAGCTTCATTAAACCAAGTTTTTATTTGTGAAAAACTAAAGGAGGACTCACGTAATCTTGCAACCAAAAGAAAACAAGCCACACATCCAACCAAAATAATTAAAGCTTTAATAAACCAATTTTTTTTCTTCTTTGTTTTCCTCACCTTCTCAACAAGATCAACAACCATGTCATGCCCTATGGAAAGATACAATTTTTTTCTTTGCATGTGCATTTTTGGGGTTCACATTATATGGACCAATAGTCCCACCAAGTCTAACAACACTTCATTTCTTTCAACCTAAATGTTTGATGAGATAATCAAGCTTTAAAACTAGCAATTTATCTCTCCTTCCAATGTTGGAACAAACCTTGCACCTCACCATCCTCATCTTGCCATTCCCTTCACAAACAAGTTCATACCAAATAAACCTTACAACCCATTTATTTTGGTAAACCCTATTAATTTCCCACTTTGATGTTTTGAATTTTTTCTTCTTTGGTTCATTAATTGTGGATTTTATAGGATCTTTAAAAGGGCGTTTTTGAAACTTGAACATGCACCATAACGAAAAAATGAAACCTATTGCCATTAGAACTTGTCAAATTTGAGCATTCAAGACTACATTTATAAAGGCACAAAAACAAAATCTCATCCTACTACAATACTAAACCCTTAAAGTCCTAAATCAATGTTGATGAAGAACCTTGCTCCTGAATTTTCATCAATGCTAGTGATGGGAATCACACTTGGGGGAGCGGAATGGGAACGAAGACTTGTTGCAAATCATATTTGTGGCATCCAACAAAGGGGTTGGTCAATGTGAGCAATGCATGACCAAGATGGTTAGTCAATAAAATGGTTATTCCCCCCATTTGTGTCATCATATTATGGTGATTTTTTTAAATCATGCATTTCAAAATCCTTAATGTCATTTGCAAAACATTTTTTTGTTGCCACATGGTGAAAAGTTGCCACAAAAAAAAAATTACTCTTGACAACGTCAATAAAATAAATAAGTTCAATAGCCATGTAATGGTTTTCATGTGGCCTTTCCAACCTATTTTTAATACCTTTCAATTGAATTGAAATCAAATTTAAATGGAAAAAAATGAGATGCATATTGGTGGAGATGATATTGAAAATCCACTCATGAATATGGTGTTAAAAGAAAAACTTTAAAAAACATGAATCCAAAAATGGACTTTTCCATGTTTCTTTATTTAGAAATGGGTTAGAGATATTCTAGTTTGGAATTTTTCAAATGAAAACTATGACTCATAGAACCTAAAGTTGTCCTACCTAAACTTACTCCAGTGAATCATTGTCAATGAAATTAATAAATCTAAATTTTTTTATGAAAAGAGTAAAATTTAAGAAAATTTTGAGAATTGATCAATTTTATAAATTTTAGAATTGCAATTAATTTTCATTAGTTTGAATAAAAACAAATAATTTGAATAGAGCATTTTTATTGTTAGAATTTGAGTATAGGAATAAAATTTCTTAACAAACAAGTATACGTAATGTTCAACATGTGAATTTGTAAAATGGAATTCAAATTTTATAAATCACCTTTAATGTGTGTATTAAATCGATCATATGAAATTTATTTGTCACCTTTTTCAAGATGTAATATATACAAGACATTCTCACATTGACAATTCCCATAAAAGAATTTTTTACAAATGAAACACTTAGTTTGTTTGCCATCTAAGTGTGATTGAATGACTCCTTTAAAAGGTGGGCTCTCTATTCTCGTTATGGTTGAAGCATTGAGCTTCCTACTTGGTCACACATCCCATCCCCATGTGCTTCATGTGACCTACTACATGTTGCGAGATCTTGTGTATTCATCTTGGTTCAAAAGCTTCATTGTGGGGATCTCATGTTTATCCACCTTGATGCGCCTAACCCCATATTTGTAGCATCTTGGGTTGAATATGAGTTCGAATGTGGCAACAACACTCAAATTGCTAATGCCATTAGATGTTGGAGCATGATTGGTTAGAAGGGGATCCCAAAGCTAAATGATGAGTAGTAGTGGACATTTACATCCCTAAAATCACAAATAGTTCCCTATTGTCTTGGGCTATTGTTTTGGGTTTACATTAGAAAGCTTTGAGGCCACAACCCAAACAAATCCTAATGGATGAAAAATCCATGTGGAATCATCCATGGCCCAAATGGGTGTTGTGGGCATGGAATGTAGGGGAGTTTCAGCCAAAAACCTGGCCCAAATTTTCTCCCTAAGCCCCTTGCCTCAAGCTTTACCCTACACTTAACTGGATGAGGTTGGCCTCATGAAATTTGTGGTAGCCCATTACAACCAAAACATTCACAGTTTTTGTGTATGTGTGTGTGCCATTCAATCCTACCTATTCTAAGCCTAACTTCTTAATCCCTATCTCCTATCCACCTCCATATATATATATATATATATATATGGACATAAAACAACACATGTTATGAAAGATTTCATGTTCATGTTATCTATGTTAAATTGTGATGAATTATGTTATTATATCAAATTATTAATCTATAAGAATTCTCCCAATGATTTTTTTTTATAAATTATGATTACAAAATTGATTTTAAATCATTTTTTAAAACATATTTTGACTACAAACTATTCATTCATGATTTTTTAAAAAGAATTTTGTAAATTACAATTGTAGGAATCCTAGAGATGAATATATTTATGCAAATTATAATTGTATAAATTTTCATAGTGATTTTTTTTCTTTTTTACAAATTGTGATTATAAAAATGTTCATGATTATTCTTTTGAGATTTGCAAATTATGGAATTGCATTAATCCTCAAGATGGATCCAAATGCAACACCCATGGTGAAAAGGGTGGCAAGGAGGACCTTTATTTTATTCAATTTGGAACATGCATTATATTGGTCATTTATAAAAAAAAAAACTGTTACTTGAGGTTCTATTCACACATAACTCGTGATGATAATTTGATGAAAATTTTGAATTGATTTGGTGAAAATGAAATCCATTCAAATGACATTGCATGCAACTTGAATTGAATTAAATATTAGTTCAATTGAATTCAAATTGAATTGATTTTAATTCAAATAAAAAATTGAAGAAAAATGAGATACAAATTGGTGTAGAAAATATTGAAAATTTGTTCATGACTATGACATTGAAAAAAAAACTTTGAAAAGCTATAGATTCAAAAAACACACATTTCTATTTACTTGAGAATTGGCTAAACAAGTTTCAATTTGGAATTGTCCAAAGGACGATTTATGAAAGCTAAAGTTATTTTGCCTAAACTAGTTTTTTGGATGCATTGTCATGAAAATTTTGAAAAGTGAAAAGAGAACTTTTAAACCCCCCTCCCCCATAAAATGGCTTTCTCTCTCCCTACAAACCCCTCCTCCCCTATAAAATTACAAATATGAGGTATCATTATAACTATGGTCTAGTCTGTGGTCCAATTGGGGTTCACATTATGAACAAAAGCTCATAGTTTACCTACATAGTAATATGTTGTGAGTAGTAGTGATTTCTCTTTGGGACAAAATTTGTCACTTTTTCAACAAAAGAATTGGGAAAATTTTGGATTTTTTTCTAGTGTAAATTCAATTATTTTGCTATGCTTGGGGGAAAAAAAAATTGCCAAAAATTTTACATCAAAAAGTTTGGGGGGGGGTGGGATTTAAGAGTAAAAATAAAAATTTGGTATTAAGTAGATGATTTTCTTAGTAGGATAATATCCATATATTTAGTTTCCCACAAAAACTCTATTGGAAAATATAAATCTACAAAGAATATTAAAAAAATTTGGCGATCAACACCTTCCAAATTTCATTGTAATAACACAATACAATAGGAGAATTGGAAGTACGGTAGATTTTTTTTCACTTTTGTGGTGTAGCCACATTGGCAAACTATCCTTGTGGGGATTTAGCCAAATTTGGTTATAGGGCATGTAGGATATTTAATTTTTTTTAAAAAATCTGATTCTTGTTGGGCAACCTCCAAGAGTAAGGGCTCTAAACTTGGCAAACACAATCCAAAAACCCTTACGTTTTCGCATTTTTTTCCTCCAAAAAAGCATTAGAAGGGTCACAACCCATGGTGTAAGGGTATCCTATTTGAAGGGTAAAAACGTTTCAGGGTCAGGTTCTTGTAACCCGGAATGTGATAAAACCAGAATCGAATGGTTCAAATTTTCGAAGAACCTGACTCAAACCCGTACCCGGAGAACCGTCACATAAATTAAAGAACTATATTACAAAAATCATCTAATTGCCACAAATGACATTTTGGCAACCGTGACACAAATTAGTAAAGAGCTTTAGAATTATTAATTTGAAGAAAAAGGCTAGGTATTTCATGTAGCTTAGTTGATCATTCATGGATGAAATCTATCCACAATATCTATATTTTGTCCACAATGGATGAGATTTATCAATCATCATCATTCATTTTATTCACATTGAGTGAGATTCATCCATCATTGTTTGCGAAGAAATTGGCAAGTCCAACCACAACCTTGATAATTACATTATTTGTATCCTTGCAATTTAACTCTACTACAAGTATGGGAGGAGGGGTAACTAGGTGCCACTAAACTAAATTAAAATGTAAAAATGTTGTACTCATGTCTCTTAACATACACACACCAAAATATAAATATGGACAAACTTAAAGTTCTAATTCTAGCAACTCGGTCTTTTAGAGCATCTACGTCACAGTTAAAGACACCTTTAGATTCTATTTGGCAGCATGATAATCCTTTTGCTCTGGAGTATTGAATGGCCATAATGTGAAGGCCCAACAAAAACATCTCCAAATCAAATTTCCTAATGTGAATTTGATCCCAAACAAATATTGATCCCTATGCCTAAATGATTTATCATTGATTTAAATGAACTATTTGACGTTTGTGGATGTGGATAATCAACACAAAACACAAAAAAATATTTTGTCATACAGGTGTTCCATGATCATTATGCAATGGAGATGCTCTCCACCGGTGCTCAGTTGTCACTCTGGATAATAAAATTAAGTGTCTAAGTTTATATATATATATATATATATATATGGCAAAACCACCAATAAAACTGTAACTAGAACTGCATATATGTGGGAACATACTAATAGCAACCCACCTGGACGAATCATTATGATCAACCCATCAGAAATACTGAACCGCAGTCAGGTCTGATTTATTACACTCTTTTTTGGAGGTGCACAACTGTGTTGTGCCTTTTACTAGCCACGGCAAGCTGAATGAATTTGGTGCAGAAAAACCAATTTCCTGAGCTAAACCGGCACATTTTGACTTTTTCACAATAAATTTTACTTTTTGGAGTCAAATACTGAGCACCGGTGGAGATGCTCTTGGATGCATATATATATCGCTTGCCCGTCGTATTCTTGAAACTTGGAAAAGTGATCAGAGGAGAGAAACTCCAAACTTCAAAATAGAATCTTCTGACTAAACCCTTGCAAACTCTGTTTAAAAAAGCTCTCTGGGTTAGGGAGCCTGACCAACCCCCAACAACTCTAAAGTATTTCATAGACTTGATCTTGTCTGGAGGCTACTGGCTCATATGAGATATATAGTTTTTTTTTTTTGGCCTTTCCTAGCAAGGCAAGGATATTGTGTTTATGCCGCCTTCACACTCGGTGGTAACAACACACTAAGTCAGTGTTAAAAATTCCATATTTTGTCATCAATTCAAACCTAAAATGGTAACTAACAGAAAAAACTACTTGTCATCTGATGTGGCATTTGGTGTTAAGGTTGGTGCTAGCTAAATGTTAGCCCCATGGTAGGTTATCAAAATATTTTCAAAATTCCTAGATTTTGCACTAACATTACAATGTTTGGCACCACCCAAGAAAGGGGTGCTTTATCTCAAAGTTTTGTAGCCTGACTATTGTTCCTTACAAAAAAATATTATGTTTTATGTTCCCAATGTGTTTATTATCACATTCCCTTACATACCTTAACAACTCTGCAGTCCACAATATCTCATGCTTGTGACAACCTCGTCATTTGTGTTGTGACTGCACTTGGCACTCTCTCCTTCATCATCTCAACGACAAGCTCTAGAGCTCTGACACCTCCATTGTGCTCCAACATCTCCATCATGCTTCATCAATGTCTGCATTGTTGCTAGTGCTCACAACTGCTACTACCATGGCCATTTTCGAGACCACATTCAAAGCATCACGCTCTAGCATCTCCATCGATGCCTGTGCTCACAACTGCTACTACCATGGACATTGTGGGGACCACATTCACAGGATTTGAGGAAGAATGTGATTATTTAAAAAATTGTATGTGCAAAAAAAATGGAGCTAAAAAAGTAAGCGACTATGCTTAGAAAGAAGATAAGACAGATGCAAAGTTCCCGGTGATGGAGTGTGAGACGATGCCACATGTTGGCGTGATGCATCATTCATCTTGAAAAAAAAAAGAGAGAGAAAAAGATTTATCATCACAAGAATTGTTGTTTCTATGTGTGAATCATCATCATTGTTAGAGCTAGGCTACCCTTGGAAAAAGTGGTAGTGGTGATGTAGCCTTGGAAAAAGTGGTAGTGGTGATGTCATTGTGTGAATTTGGACATCGATGGTACCTAGCATTGTGGTGATGTTGGTGGTACACAGGGTGCTAACACCAAGTGTGAAGGCAACTTTAGATTCATTCTAGAGTAGCTTAAGGGACTTTGGCCCCTAAGTAGTAGGTCTATCTTTATATGAGGATTTTTGAAAAGATGGTATTTTGGCTTGTGTTGAAACATGAGATAAGTTATAGAGTAGCTTGAAGGATTTTGGTTTCTTTTAGAGGATATTTTTTAAGATTGTATATTTGGCATGATGAAATATTTGAGTAACTTCCATAATTCTTCTTTTGCGTTAAGATACTTTTTAATGTAAATGGCAAGGCCACAGTGTGACACACTCCTTTGTTTTGCGATGATATCAAAATGGCTCATTGGAAAGGGAGGCACTCCATGACACAACTTCTCCATTGGTTGCATGGAAATTCTATTCCTAAAATTGGCTGCCACTATTTTTGGCTGGCTCATTGGAAATGGAGGCACTCCATGACACAACTTCTCATTGGTTGCCTGGAAATTCTATCCCTAAAATTGACTCCCACTATTTTTAGGAAGGGCTAGGTGCCATCAATGTAAGGGCCCTTCCCAAGAACACACTACCTCTATTCATGTGAAAGAACAATAACTACCCTAGAAATAATGTACATATTGGGGACCACCACATGGGTCAACATGGCGTGTTGTGTGCAACAAGCGAAACAAAGCTGTAGTTTGTTTTTTTTTTTAATGTCAAAGCTCAAAACTTGTCTCAAATTTTGGAATTCCAAAGATCACATTTGTGGGCATTTGAAGAAGGCAATCACTCTTTTTGGATCTAGAGGGAAAGAAGTTGTTGTTCATCATTGAATGTGAAGAGTTGATGGTCTAAAAAGATGCATTCTTTCATGCTCCACAGAGTTTTAGTAGTAGTAGTAGTAGTAGTAGCGTTGCTGTTGGTGTGTATGCTGCAGGCTGATGCTGCAAGTGGCACAAGGAGAATCCTTGAAGAACCCAAAATCAGATTCAAAACAGAGTACCCATTTGGAGGTAGAAACTCTTTTGCAAACCAGGAATTTCATGTCAAAGCGGATGGTGGTGGTGATGAAAAATCTGGAGAAGAACCAGGAGGCACAAATAGCAGACCTTTGATTGGAATTCTGTCACAACCCACATGCGGCGAAAAGACGAAAGAATCTGAGAGAAACTGGGACTCCGCTTCTTCTTCTTCCAACAGTTCTTGTATAGCTGCATCATACGTCAAGTTTGTGGAATCTGGAGGAGCAAGAGCTGTTCCCATTCTGTACAATGAACCTGAACACTCACTCATCCAGGTTTGTCTCCTGCAAATTTCCAATTCCTTTTGTTCAGAAATAGGGTTTACCCTCTTGCCTTTCTCCTGAGCGCCTCACTGTTGCTACATATAATTTCACTGCTCCTACCTGGACAGGTACTATAATTACTCTCAAATCTAGATTTAATAAAATTTCCTTACTTTGCAGATACCACTAGGAAAGAGGGGTTTGGGGGTGAAAGGAGACCAAAAGACAGGGTGAAGACAGGGTGACTTTAAGGAAAATTCTATTATATCTCCAAAGCCATCTGCTTTCTGAAAAACCCGAAAAGCAGTAATGTACTACTACTACCTGTAGAACAAGAAGAAGCTTGACAGAACCGGGTTATGAAATATTCAACTCCCAAATTGAGAGAAGCAGAGTCAAAATTTGCAAATTTTCCAGAAAAACTTGAGTTCTTGTTTCTCGAGCGTTCTGGGAATATTTATGTGCTGCACATAACGAGTTTCATTGCAAATGCAACAACACCCATCTCCACATTTCCTTCTACAATTCAGCAAAACATGACTGCAAATTGGAGGCAGAAAATGTGTATCACAGCAGTGGCTACTGCTACTGCAATATACATGTGTTTCTGCAAACTCTTGAAAGCTCTTTCTCCCTTCTTCTTCCATTTTTCAATGTTAGTAATATATGTATACTTTGATTCAGAAGATGGAGCAAATTATTACTATTATTGTTGGTGTTTACATAAATTATTATTCTTTGTTTGTTGAATACATGTATGTTGAAACCAACTGGGCTCACAAAGTTTGTGGGTTTGCAAATTACCATGTGCAGAAATTTGCTGCAATCAATGGAATTCTATTTCCAGGAGGTGCAACAAGTTTGAAGGGGGGCCCATTTTATCAAACTGCTGAAAAGCTCTTCAATGTACAAACTACAAACCCTGACTCCTTCTTGCTCTGCTAATACATACTAAAGGAAATTGGAAATTGATGCAAATGCGTGTGCATCTGGAAGACCTTGCTGTAATATTGAGTAGTAGTTGGTGATATGAGTTTTTCGGACTTACAATAACCCATGAACTCAGAAAAACTCATATCACCAACTACTAGACAAATTTGATACCTATCAAAGTTTGGATTGTTTTTAGCACAATTCACAGCAAACTTGGAGTTCATACTACAAATTGGGTGGTTGTTTCTATATTGCAGATGGTCATTGAAGCAAATGAGAGAGGAGACTACTTCCCACTGTATGGCGTGTGTCTTGGATTTGAGCTTCTCACCGTTCTTGTTACTCAGGTACATTCACTTATTCTAGCTCAAGAACTTTTAAGTTCAGCATTAAATTTGCTTCCAGCATAAAAACAGAGAATTTGGATTCTTCTCGTGTCCAAATTTTGCACACTTGCAAAAAGCATGAACACAATTATGTAAGGAGATAATTGCTTGCAGGATTTATATATACCCCAGACTTTATGTGTAGCAGGCAATGTAACCCAATTACTGGCCAAGTATTCATGCAGAACCACAGTATACTTGAACAATTTGATGCTAAGCACCGACCCGCGCCTCTCCTATTTCTTGGTGATTGGGTGAAGAACCACAGCATTTTTCAGTGGTAATTACAAGATGCCCCCGCCTTTCTCCTCACCATCCTCTGTTCTGTTTTCTGCTGTGAGAAAGACCATTGTGTGTGTGTGTGTGTGTGTGTGTGTGTGTGTGTGTTAATTTTAAAAATATAATTTAGTACTTGAATAGATCTCTTACAGGCAGTGCCACAAGAGAGGAGATTTCCATATTGTGATTGCGTTGGTGCTTTGCAGGGTTCCACAAGAAGTTGTTGACAAGCTGAGTGAACAATCACTTGCAATGGAAAATCACCAAATGGGAATCTCTCCAGAGAGGTGGTTTTCCAACAAGCTTCTCACTGACTTCTTCCAAGTGCTGACACTCACCCCAGACCACAATGGAAAGGTTTTCTTCCTCCTGCACAAAATCACCCATTTCCCTCAAATCACTAATTTCACTCAAATCACTAATTTCACTCTTCACCTCGTGAAACAATGTTGCATGTTAAAATGGAAACCATGGAATTCCTACTGTCTTTGCTTTTGCAGAAGTGGTGCATTTTGTTTCCAAATTTTGCTCATGCATGCTACATTAAAAATAGCAAAGTTGCTCACTTGTACGTTTTTCTTGCAAATCTCAGATGTATATTTCAACTGTGACAAGTCCAAAATACCCCATTTTTGGAGTGCAATGGCACCCAGAGGTACCTGCAATTTCACTAGTTTTGTGTCCCTCAAATTGAGTTCTGGTTTAAGAAAAGATTTCACATAATCATCTCATGTACTTTCATTTGGGCCTACTTTGAGACATGAGAATCAGAGTGTTTCTACCCGCAATATTAGTAGTTCTTAATCCTCGATTTAGGTTCTCATTTCAGGAAATATTTTTTGCATATATATTAGAGAAATCCACAAAGTCACCCTGTCTTCACCCTGTCTTTGGGCGTCCTTTCAACCCCTAACCCCTCTTTTAGTGGTATCTGTAAAAGTAATGAAATTTTACTAAATCTCAGTATGAAATGTCGAAACTCAGTTAACGAAATGCTGAATCTCAGCATTTAATGCACAAGGTTCGAGAAGAATTATAGTAGCTGTACAGGTAAGAGCAGTGAAAATCTACGTAGCAGCAGTGGAGGCGCTCAGGAAAAAAGAAAGACAGGGTGAAACTCAGGAATCGTCAAAATTGATGGTTTTCTGAGTTTCACCCCCCATTGAATGCTAATGTACTTTTTTGCAGGTTTTTTTTAAAATCTTACCCTGTGTATGACCAAACTCAGGGTATTGGTGCTGTCTTTTCCTGACTTTACAGATATCTCTATTGTATTTATGTATTTGAGTTTGGGCATACTTTAAATTATTAAATTATTGCATTTTTTTTAATTATTTATTTATATAATTTATCTCTGGATTCCTTTTGCCAGAAAAATTTGTTTGAGTGGGGTGATCCTACAATACCTCACACTGCAGATGCTGTCCAACTTTCTCAAGGCATCAGCAACTATCTTATCAGGTGTTTAGCTATTGACCCACCACCGAGTGTGTAATTTTCTGTGCATTTTGGGTGAGGCTGGTTTATTATACACTTGTGCATAAAAGTGGATTTGATGAGCTTTGCTGCAAGGATATGATAATGATACAATTGTTTTTCATGCAAGAGACCAAATTACTCTTTTGTACTTGAAGGAATTCATATAACAGTATCCTTCAAATGGATCCAATCACAGCTAATGGAAAGGTCTAATATCTTACGATTTCGGGTTGAGTTTGGTATGATAACACTTGAATAATTTTTCTTGAAATTCTGAAATTACACCATAAAGGTTTGAGGTAAGGTTTAGGGTGCAAGCATGAGTGGTGGTGCTGCTGCTGCTGACTTGCATGATTGGTTGTTGCAGTGAGGCACGCAAGTCTCAACACAAGCCCATCTCAATTGATCAGGAACGTGAATTGATGTTCTACAACTACAAGCCCTCCTATACAAACAAAGACGGGTATGGCTTCAAAAAATTTGGGTCCAGGTCTTTTATTGTCTTTATGTATAAATTATGTTCATTCTTCCCATACATATTGCAGCAATTCACTTGTTGAAAGTTTAATAATTTGTCCGTGTAACTGTTGTCATGATCTGCAGGCATGGACTTTTTGAGCAAGAATATTGGTTTGATTTATAGCTTATGGGTTGTGCATTTGATCTTGCAAAATATTTCCACATGATTCACAATCATACCCACTCTCTCCACAATTTGTGACTGAGTGAGTCCTTCAGAAGTACAGATTGGATCAGACAACAGGAGATTCCCAATCATTGACAATTTGGTTATTTTGCAATTGACGAAGCAAATATTTGAGCTTTACATTTGAAATTGAGAATTACCATTAGCTTGGTCATGTACTTTTGTGCTACAATAATTAAATTTGGACTATGGCTTGATGTCAAAATTTTCAACTTAGGACTGTCAAAGACGGGGTTCAGCCTGCACTTGCCTGTGAGTTCCACCAGCCAATCAAAGATAAATCTGCACAGGCTGGGCCCAGCAAACATCTGTGTATAAAAAGGATGTTCAATATTTTCCCACAGTTCTGTTTGAAAACAAAATCTGCACATGGGCCCTCATATACTGATTTGGCCCTGTCCAAATCAAACCCATTAAGGATGATCCAATGGCACACAACGTCATGTAGCAATACTATTACAATATACACACAAGCAAGATTATTGCATACAAATTGATGCAACTGGACATCACAAATTCCTCAGCACACTTGTGACAATTGAACTCTCGCCACAGAACAGAACATGTTAATCACCAAAAGGATCAACCACCTTACAGCAATGATCATGCTCTGAACCTCTTTACCTTTCAGAACACCTACACACTTTGTTTCATAGCCAATGAAGTTCATAACTCGTTCAAAACTGAAACAACCAATAAGTTGTAATACTCTTAAAAGACAACAGGAACTCAAAATTTGAGTTTATGAAGCTTATGAACCTGTCAACATTCAGAAGACCAATTCATGTGGCTTCACACCAGATTTCAAGCTAAATCTAGATGCCAAGTAAGACTTCAACTCAGGGACTGCTTCAATGAGAGGCACCAGCTTGGCATCAATAGTCTTCTGATCCTCTATCTTCTCCAGTGGCAAGCTCTTCTCCTCCTCCTGCAAGAAATAGAAAAGCTGCCATAAGACTCATGCAACAACAACTAGACAACTACAATGTAAGAAAAGACAGAAGATGTCTAACGAAACAAGATCTAGATCCAAAGCACACTGAGCATGCAATAATTTGTATCTTTGATAGGACCATGAAAGAGTCTCACCTCCTTCTCAGCTTCAAAAAACTGAGACTCTCCTTTCTTCTTCTTGGTCACTTCCCTCTTGAAGTATGCATCAGAATACTTGGCAACATCCACAGCACTAATGTCAACCTTGGTGGAGGTAGCAATCACATATGCCTGATTGACTCGCTTCAAAGGGACACCATTCACCTTGAAAGGTCCTGCACAAATCAATACATCCAAAAGCAAAAACAATGAGCACTAACAAGCAATCACTTCATGGCAATAAACAGAAGTACATCTACAAACTCCAGACTTTACAGCCAAAAAAAAAAAAAAGAACAAAAATAAATCTCATGAATATCAATAAATCTTACTTCAAAAATGAAGAGTTATGTGGCAGATATTCCTTGGTACACATGCTGTAACATACTGAGACATACTGAGAAATAACATGTGTTATAGGGAACTCCTGGGTCCACTTTATTACTGCATCACAGAAGAAAATGTGCCACACATACATACCTGTGACCAAAAGAAGACCTGACTCCAACTGCTTTAAGAACACTACTCGCTTTCCCTTGAAATGACCAGCAAGTAGAATGAGGATGGTCCCTGCAGAGATGCTGGACCTGATGGAACCAAGGATGAAGAAAAAGACAGCACAACACCACGTCAAAATGACAAGCATTGTCGGACATATTGCAAGTGCTCCATCTCTTGAACAACAAAGAACCCTGCTACTATCACAGTAGCTTCTTGACTAGCATTATGTATGTAATGGCTATTCCCTCATTTTCTCTATCCAATGCTCTCTCACTGGAAACCTGAATCATGAGATGGACGACCTAACTCCCTTCCCGACACATCAATCGATATTCTTGTTTCATTCGAGTTTTCAATTGCATTCGACGCAAACAATTCAGCAAGCGACAAATTCTCTGAAAACATGCGATGAAGGATCAAAACTCTCGGAGGCACAAGAGCGCCTGGGAAGGCAAGGATGTGTCAGAAAGCATCAGAACTGATAAGGAGAACACAGACTAAACATCAACGTTCCAAAAGCTTGATTTGACTTCCACAGAACCAGATTCTTGTCACGAAGAGACAGAAAAGAAGAGGATGGGGGGGTAAACAATCTCAGACTCGCCTGAGCTTCGGTGGATTGATAACCTTGTTCTTGTGCAAGGGTTTCGGCACATCATCCGCGGGGTAGAACTTGGGAGCTCGCACAGGAGCTACTTCCGCAGCGACCGTCTTCTCGTGCGTGGGGAAAGAGCCTCCGTTCTTATCCTTGATTGCCCACAAGCCACGCTTGTGGTACATCTTGGACCTACCATATCGCCCCACTCCCCTCACCACGTCCTTGTTCCTACTCGCTCTCAATGTCTTCACCATCGTGACAGAGAACGCACACGCACGCACGCACTCACTCACGTCGGAGCGTCGTCGGCGATGGCGGCAGAGATGCAAAGAGCTTTCCAAAGAGAAGACGGATACAGACAACCAAACCCTAAACCTCGCTCTTTCTCCCCCCCACCCCCTACTATCCAAACCCTAAAAGACGCCCTAAAAGAAACCCTAAATTGACCTCCAAAGTATCCAAAAGTCCAAATTTCAAATGAGTTTTTGTGTATAAGAATGCATAACCTACTTGGATGAAAATTTCAAGCATCCAAATAGGGTTTCTTGTTAAGGATTTTGTGATGTGAGCACAAGGACAATCATCCATAAAATAATTTAGCCAAATCTGGCTACATATTAGATATCAACAATGTTCAGAAAAAACACAATCCTTCAATGTTCTTGGCTACCTTTTGCAAACAATCATCCCAATTTTATTTTTTTCATTAACCAGCTTGGTCAATAATCTACCTATGAATTTGTTAGTAGACTTAGCTTATCCATTCCCCTGTGGACAATATGCATTAGAACTAACATGCTTTAACAAAAATAGTTCTATGAGATATTTTATTATGTCATTGATGAAATGTACTCCTTGATTTGTAATTATGGTCAATGGACATATAAATCTGGTCTAAGTATATTCATACAAAAATTTGGCTATAACTACTACAGTATTGAATCTAAATACCTTTGCTTCTACCCACTTGGTTGCATAATCTATAGCTACCAAAATGTATTTGTTTCTTGTTAGTTTGCTTGTTGGTTTGATTGGACATATAAAATTTAGACCCCATTTCATAGAAGGTTCCTTTGGAAATGTTGTTACCAACTTGGCCAATTTCTTTATTTTGAGTCCTCTAATTTTTTGACAACTATCACAACTTTTGCAAAAGTCATGAGTATCCTTGAATAAAGTTGGCCACCAATATCTTGCATCCAAAATTTTCTTTGCAATAATATTTGCAACAAAATGTCTTCTAGCCACTTTTTCATGCAGCTCCTTAAGAATAATCTATGCTTCTGAAGTGGTTGAATATCTACGCAATTTATTGTCTTGTCCCACTTTATACAAATTTCCTTATTTCAAAATAAAAGGTTCTACCTTTCTGGCCAACTTCTATTTTTAAATTAGGTTTAAAGTTTTTAGTATCCGACTTGATTTTAAATAGGTTTTCATTTCTTGCATCCATATAGGTTTCATAGAAAATAATGATGCATTCACAGTCTGATTTGGGACACCCAATGGTTTTAAACAATTTGGCAATTTGGATAAAACATCAACAACTACATATGTTCTATCAAGTTTGTAAACTACTATGAACTCATATTCTAAGAATAACAACCATCTTGTTATCCTTTTTGACACCTGTGGTTTGTTGACCAAATACATTAAAGCCATATGGTCTACATAAAAAACAAATTTGTTTCCCACTAAAAATTGTCTGAACTTATGCAAAGCATGAACCATTACTAAGGTTTCTCTTTTTGTAGTAGTATACTTTTGTTATTTTTTATTGAACAATTTAGAAGCATATACTATAGGATGGTCATACTTACTAGTTGGGGTTTTTTGCCAACATTGCACCCATTGCCAACAATGATGCATTTGTGTGCACATCAAACTCCAATTTCCAATTTTGAGGTATTAAAATTGGTGCTTCCATGTACTTCTGTTTGATCTGATCCCAAGCTTCTTGACAGTTTGTGGTCTAAATAAAAGGTTTTGTTTTCCCCATCAACTTGGTGATTGGTGCCATGATAAAGGCAAAGTTCTTGATGAATCATCTATAAAACTGAACCATACCATTAAAAACCTAAATTTGTTGTGGATTGGTAGGTACTGGCATATTCACTATTACTAGAATCTTCTTAGGGTCCTTGAAAACTATGAACCTTAAATTTAGTCCTGAAAATATCATGAAAACACATTTATCTGGGTTAAGATTAATTCTATATTCCTTGCATTTCTAAAAGCGAAATATGAACTTCATCAAATAACTCTTCATATCATTATAAACTGTGAAGTCATCTGAAAATATCTTCATGAACTGGTCTAAATACTCTCTAAAAGCTATACTAACTACTTTATAAAAAGTCGATGGCCCATTTTTGACACCAAATGGCATCACCATCTAAACAAAAGTTCCCTAATTTGTTACAAAATGTCAAAACCCTAACATTGGGTTCATGACTAAATGTGAAATGCAAGGGCCCATGAGGCCAAAAATGTGTGTAGGTGTGAAACAGACTTTCACAAATGGGGGAGAATGCTAGGGATGAAGCCCAATGATTCCCAAGTGCACTCCCACTTTGGGAATTACACTTGTGTGGGAGTTGCGAACATTTGGTTGGAAAGGCAAACAAACACCAAATTGGGCCCCCATGACACCATTAGAAAGGTCCTAAAACATAGATGCTTAAGGTGCTATTTCATTCTTCATTTAGACTTGATTTGCATGAATTATGATCAAAAGAAAAGGCAAGAGTCAAATTAAAATTTTGACTCTCGATCACAAATCCCTTGAAAGCAAGGGTCAAATGAAGTCCTATTAAGGCATGTTTTACACCATTCAAAAGATCATTTTGAGGGCTACAAAATATTATCCTCGCATTTTCAAAAAAAATTTAATTTAAAAAAGATATGAGCGTCCAAAGTTTTGGTACAACAAGAGTCCCAATTTTGGAACTCCCACTTGGGAGTCCTAGGGAAAGGTGACATTTGGATATAGTCCCTATAGAAAGGCATAAAGTATACTATAGCGAGGGGAGTGGTGCCTCCTCCCAAAGGTTGTGGGTCGTGTAAAGCTTGTGTTTGAGGTTGTTGTTAAGTTTGTCGCATCACTTCCATTCAACTTGCACTAACCGCCCTCTTTTCTTGGTTGTGCAAGTTGACCTCATCTTGAATTCTCACTTGTGGGTTTGTCTTAGTCCCATCCCAAAGTTCTAGCATGCCCTCCTACCCCCAAAATGTTGTGAGTTAGGGAGCATGCCCCAATTCTCTTCTTCTTACGCTATTCGGCTCTAGGACTCGCCTTTGGGTCATTTGAAGAGTTCGGGGGTGTGTCACAAAAGTTGTTTTGTATGTATCGTCAAGGGTTATAAAAATCTGATGGCATCTTAAATATCCATCTTAAATGAATGAGCTTCATACCTTGTTATAGTGTTCAGTACCTCATTAGAAAATGGCAAAGGATAAGGAATTTTTTGGTTATTTTATTGAGCTTCCTAAAATCCACACAAATTTTCAATTTACCATTCTTTTTAAGCACTACCACTATGGGTGATAACCATGTAATCTCTTCTTCTGGTTGAATAAACCCAATTGTTAATAATTTGTCAATGTCATGTTTGACCACCTCAACATAATTAGGGTTCAATTTGTATCTTGCTTGATGTGTTGGTGGAATTGAAGTATCTAATTTAATTATGTGTTGAGCCAATTCTGGAGGTATGCCTTTCAGATCTTTGTAAGTATAAATAAATACATCCTTAAACTCTTTAAGTAGTATCTAAAATTCCTCAACATTTTGTTTTATTAATTGTGAATTAACCTTGATGTATTGTGGATTTGCCTATGTGCCAAGATTCAACTTAACAAGATGTTCTTTAGTCAAAGTCGAGGTTACTACTCAACAAATTAAAATACAAAGGCCTATTAAGTATTCAAGTCATATTTATGGTGACATTAGACATAAGATCGTAGATTGTCTTAAGTACAATGATATGCAAAGTATGTTTAAGAACAAAGGAGTGAAGCCAACAAATAAATAAGTTGTGGTAAAA
>Ga0116231_10008334_pt1 | contig 18249 bp, 18 predicted proteins | sample S1TSphgellanicum_2_FD_89695 | JGI IMG/M metagenome (GOLD analysis project Ga0116231, IMG submission 89695) | Host-associated microbial communities from peat moss isolated from Minnesota, USA - S1T2_Fd - Sphagnum magellanicum MG | ecosystem: Host-associated > Plants > Peat moss > Unclassified...
ACCCGCCCAAAAAAGAAGCCTACTCAAAATTGAAGTCATAAATTCATAATCAATTGATAAAAATGTCCAAAAAGAGATTCAACTTAGGTTGAACTTCCAATAAATAAATAAATAAATAAACTTCAAATGGTCTTGTCTTTAAGTCAAAAATGGGTATAGGTAAAAATTGAAATCTCAATGCTCCCAATACTTATTCTAACAATTTTTGATGCTTGTAGTTTAGTATGATCTACATTCTAGATCAAGGAAAAAAATAATTATGACCATACTTTCATTGTCTTGTGCTTGGCTATGCCAATACATCTTACCAAATATGGTCAAGCATGATGAGAGCACTATGTGCGGAAAGCATGTTGGGCATCTTCTAACGACATATTGAGCTGATTCAGCAAGTATTGTGAATGTGTAAAATATGCCAAGCCATCATGAAGCATGCCAAGGAAAACTCCCTTATTATAGTTGTCTAGGATTTTTAAAAAAAATTGTAAATATATATACCTATAAGAATCACATATATAAGAATATTGGAAGTACTTTCACATTTTGACTACAATAAAGCACATTGAAAACAAGCCAACATGTTGTTATTTTTTAACTTGAAATTTGTTTGGGAATTTTTGTTATAAAATTTTCAATGATTCTTCTGTGTGGGTCCTATACTCTAACGTGCATAGACGTCGAGAGATGCTCCTTGTATTTGGTTGGGAGCTCATAATTTGCATACCACAAAAATTAGCACCCAACCTTAAAACTTAGCTTATCCTTAGACCTTCCACCCAAAAAAAATTGTACCTAAATGTTACACCCCGGACCCTATGGTGTGAGAGTTGGTTTTGGGTTAGTGATTTCAACTAAATTAGTGTAGCTTGTGTCATTGGACTAAGTGTGAACTGGTTATCCAACTAAATTTTCCTTACAACACTCATTTTTTAATTAAATTGAATTTTCAATGAAAAATTTACTCAAAATTCAATATCTCTTGCATCTTGGATCTAAAAATCCCCAAATCACCTTCCTTAAATCCTACTCACTGAGGGCTTTCCAACAATATGAAGATGGCACCCAAATTCCCTTGCAGTTTTAGTTGTGATTTAAATGAGTTTTAATTGGAAAAAAAAAAATTCAATATTCAATAACTTCTTCATTGGAGGTTGAAACATTATGAAACCAACTTGGTACACCCCTACTCACCCACTCACCCATTGAGGGTTTTCCAAAGGCAAAGAATGTGCCAAGAGAGGTGCTGTGGTTTGGGATATTTCAATTTGATGAACAAAACAAACAAATTACCTTCGGTTATAGATAGATTTAAGCAAAACCCAAACCTCATAGCATAGGTCTAGGATAGGATTGATTGGTTAATACCATATTAGTAACACCCAAAGTATGTTTGACAAAACTAGGAGTACATTTTACATTAACATAATTAACAAGATGTTATGACCATATATATGATGTCTAGTTTGAAAAATAAAATTCAGCATTGATCTAATACCTTGATTTCTTCTAAGTTAATGTTTTCTAAAAGTGTCACACTAATTTGCAATTGAGCATTACTAAGCATCCACAACCTTAGCAAACAAATCATCTTGAGTGGTTTGTAAATCATGTATATGCATCCTTGAGAGTGTTTGCAAGTCCCATATGATATTAGCTCTTCCCCTCCATTCCACCAGTGGTCACCAAAATGGGAGCTCGTAAACAAGACATGGCAGTGAGTATTGCACAGATAGTTCATAACTTTGGGCATGAGCTCAGCTCTTGAAAAAGGGAGCTTGTAAACAAGACATGTCTGTGAGTATTGCACAGATAGTTCATCACTTTGGGCATGAGCTCAGCTCATGGAACCAGGAGCTGGCTAACTCCATTGTTCCAGGCCTTCAGTGTTAAGATGAAAAAAAGGTAAACTTATGAGAGGAGCTGAAGGTGGACAACAAGATTGGGAACTTCACCCATCAGCAAACCCTCTACATTCTACTGACTTTGTGTGCCATCTGTATGGAATGGGTGACCTGCAAAATTTCTTACATTTTCTTAACCATTGTCCCAACATGACATTCTGCAGATCAGCTTGCTATGGTAGAAGTTTTGCAAATGATAATAAGACATGGTTCTCTGGGCTTCATCATCTCAAGTACAACAGACTCCTGCGATTTCAAAACTTGAAGTTCATATCAAAACCATAGCCTGGGCATAGAGCTTCACGACCATAGCTTGAGTTAAGCTCACAATAGTGCCTGCCACCCCTCTTGTTAGCATGAAAAGTGAATGCTTTGCACACTTGACAGCATCTTCTGAATCCTACAAGTTGTTGAGGGCTATTGCAAAATCTGGGAATTATCTGTGGTAGGGAATAAACTCAGACATAGTAGCTTGTATGTTTTTATGAGCTTAGATGACTGACCTTGCACAACATGAGTACTTTGGCCTGTCCTGGGATTCCACACTCTGAAACCTCCCATCTTCCCCTCATGTGCAAGTAGTTCTCCCTGCAATTTCCCCATCAATGTATTCTCAATTGAAGAATCTCATTAGTGTTTTAGAGACAACTTAAGCCGACAGTCGCTGCAGGTGGGCTCACAGCCACCTTGCAAGTGTGCACATCTGGTGGGAGGCTCTAAGTCGAGTTCAAAAGCATCCACCTCCAAAAAAGAGGCAGGGGTCTTAAGGGTGAGGTGACACATACTTGCAATTGGTTGTCAAATCATGAATCGTTCTTTTTTTTTTTGCTTGTTTGAAGGAAAGAAGAAGGTACCATCTGGAATAAAATCTCCACAAGAACTCATCCCCCACGGCCAGACAACACTATCATGCAAGCAGCAGTTTCCACATTCCAAAGCCAAGCTGTGAAATCCTCAGGTCTTGCTAGCACTACATTTCCCCTTGATGATGTTTCACCCACTGCCCAACCACATACCAACACCCATCAATTGCTGTCCCATAACACCAGTCCATTGTTGCATTACAATTAGTAAAGATCAAACTGTTACCCTTCAATGACTGCATTCAACACATTACTGTAGAGATGAATAGCTGGGACCCTGGAATAAGACAAGCCCATAGAGGATCAGCCTATAAGGCAACCTTCAATCAACAAGTAGGAGCCTCGATGGGACAAAAATATTGAGAGCCACAGCATATCAACAATAACCTGCATTGCTAAAAGCTACACCATCAGTGAACAACCCGTCTCCTTTAATGTTTACCTCAATAGCATCACCAAGTCTGTCAAGCCTGTGTCGCAAGGTGCCAATGGAGCTTTCGAAGGTGCCAGTGGAATGTGTGGGAAAGCTCCACTGGCACCTTGCGACACACGGCCCCCAAGCTGTGAGCTTCATAAATTAATTTCTTCAACAATGTGAAGTGCATTGTGAAGTACGCAAAACTCATTGTTTTGGGCAGGGTAAAGCTTTGGTGAGGAAATCCACAAGCATTTCTGTGGTATTGCAATAGAGTAATTGAATAATAGTCTTTTAATCTAAGACTTGCTCTCTAAGAAAATGATAGCAGATAGCATTATGTTTGGACCTTTCATGAAAATTTGCGTTTTGTGATAATTTAATAGGAGATTGATTATTGCAATTGAGTTGAATAGGAAATGGGAGAGCAAAACCAAGATCAAGCACTAGTTTGTAAACCCATAATGCTTACTCTTTTGCACTTGCAAGCACCATGTACTTGACTTGGGTATTGGAAAGGGCACCAATAGATTGTTTCTTGGTTGCTAACGGTACCACCAACATGTTGAAATAAGTATCTGAGTATGGATCATTGATCATCAATGTTTTTACCCCAATCAAAACCACACCATTCAATGAGGGATGTTGAAAAACTTGAATACATTATGTGAAGGGTAAGGGTAGCCTTGATGTACTTTATAACCCTTTTGGTGGCTAGGAGCAAGCATGCAAACATAGGTCAAAAAAGTATCCCTCAACACTAAAATTTTTTATTTCGATATAAATGTAAGAAAGTAAATGCAAAATCTTTTCAAGTATCATTATGAAACCATCATGCACTTCATCAAGTTTATAATAAATTGCATATAAAGAACATAAAACATAATGTTATTATAGTCAAAAAAATCCTCATATTGATCACTAAACTAAAATTTCGAAGTTTTTAATATTAAGATCTATTTTATGGCTACTTTCACTCAAAAAAAACTAAGATCGCAGATTGGTCTACTGTAGCATGCTTGCACCTAAACATTCAATGTTCCTTCCCATGAATACTCATAAATTGAGAAATATGATATACATGATAAGCAAGACTAGGCCACGTGCATACCAAAACATGCATAAGACTACCGACATTTTTTTGAATAACATCTTCCATGACAAGTACATCTTTACTAGTATTGGATTCTATATCTTTGTTGAATTAAGAATGTGTTGGAAAGCATGTTTGAAACTACATATGCAAAAGACAATCTATTCACACAAGTAGCCTGTTATTGAATGAATTTGAAGACGTGTTGTAATATCCATAACATTCCCCCTCAACATGACTACCATATATATTTGCAATTCTCCCCCTTCACCTCAATTGTGGTTTTCACACATCATAGGACTTTTCATACGTGATTAAATTATTTCTACAAATGGTCCATGGAAACATATTTCCATCTTCATGGTTTCATAATTTTCACACCTTGACTTTTCTTCTTGAGTACTTTCAAGATCATTTTGATGACTTGATTTAAAACAAGTGAAGCATTTCATTTTGCACTAGGTTGGTTTGTTGCACAACATTATTTCCATGAGCAAGATGTGGTCTAGTACATTCCCTTGCAAAGTGTCTATATATCCCACATTTATGATATTTTCCATTTCAATTGGATTTCCTAAATTTTGAAGTAGACCCATAGAAAGCTCCAAGAAAATCATTCTTTTTTGCATTTTTCTCACTTTTCCTTCTCATTTCTTCTTCTAAGTCAATTTACTAGTGAAGCAAATGAATTTGGCACTGAACTTAATAAGCACATGCAACAACTCCATTTGAAATTGTTGCTCCTATTATGGTCAATTGGTTTAGTAGATTGCAAAATTTAGTTATGTGTTTTTTTATATCTTCTCCCTTTTTCATTTTAAGTGTATAGAATTTTGTTGTGAGAAATTCACATTCATGACATTTTGAACTTGGAATCAATTCTTCAAAGTATCCTAAACTTCTTTTCTTTTTTTTAATAAATTTAACATGCACCCTTTGAATGTCTTTCATGGTTAGGAAAATAGTAGCCCTTGTTTTTTGATCCTTTGAATCCCATGTTGATTGATGAGTAGGTGTAGTTGATCTTAATGAAGTTTTGCTTGTAACACACCACAAATCTTCCCTTAAAAGAAGCATTTCTATGGTAGTGTTCCATGTTTGATCATAATTAACTCCATCAAACCTATCAATTTGTCATTTATATTCCATTTTGATAAAATTGATCTCTTCAATAAAAAATCACTTATTTTTTGACGAATCTCCTAAATGCCTATGGTTCTAATACCATGTTTGAAAACTACAAGTGCAAAAGAAAGTATATCCACACAAATAACCTTTTGTTGCATGAATTTAAAATATTACAAAGACTTTCTCTATACCTTATGAAGTGGTATATCTATCTCTTGGTCCTACCATTGAACTAAGAGACATACCACAAGGATGTATGTAGCCAATCATAAGGATTGCACCTTTTTACATATTATGTGTTTATCACCTAGAATATGACATGTTCTAATATCCATAACATGATGGAATAAATCCATGTTAAATTGTGCAAAAATATTAGCAAGATATTTTTCTTGGGATAAGTGTATTTTAAAAATCTTTAAGTGCAATTTCCCCACTATCAGTCATTTCACATTTTTTGGACAATGTTTCTTTTATGGAAGCCAATAGTATTAGGTTACTCATTAAAATGGTGTCATCAACATACAAACCTACGCAAAGAAAGAATGCACTAGCTCATTGAACATATATATTAATGTCAACTCGGTTTTTAATGAATCGACTATTTTTAATAGTAAAGCATCCATTCATTCATATTAGGTATTTGAGAGGATTGCTTTAGACCACATAAAATACACAAAAGATGACATGTTTTATTTCTAAACTTTTTGTATGTAGCCTTAGGGTTGTTGCATGAGAATCTCTTCTTGCAAAATGCAATTGAAAAAACTTGTTTGAAATCCATTTGGTGAACTTCAAGATCCAAGGACACAATAAAAGAAAATAAAACATTGAAGGATATCATTTTGGCAACATGCCAAATTTTTTTCAATTGCTCACATTTGGTTTAACATTGTTCCAAGTTTCATATGATGTAATATCTTTCAAGGCTAAGGGGAATATTTTGTTTTGAAGAAAACAAGTTGTAGCCACTACTTCACCTTAGAAAGCACTAAATAAGTTTCATGGTTTAATATAAATCGAACATTGTTGACCAATGGTTTTTTTTCCTATTTTGCAATGCCATTTCATTTTAGAATATATTAAGGCATTGTAGACTAGTTTATAATTCCATTTATTTCACAATTTTTTTTGATCTTTTTATTGATAAATTCACCACCGTTGTCCATGTGAAAAACTTTTATTCATTTTCCACCATGGTTTTTTATAGATTGGAACTTTTTGAAAACTTGTGATTTGTGCATTAATAAGTATATTGTAATAAACTTGGAGTAGCCATCAATGAAAGTAACAAAATCCTTGGCTCCACACAAGGTTATAGTCTCCATTGGTTCACAAACATTCACATGGATTAGTTTAACACCTTTTGTGTCCTCCTTTTGCTATGGGTAGGTGCTTTGTTTTTTGTTGTTTACCATACAAACAACTTTGACAAAATGATGAATGTGGGGATAAAATTATTATGCCATTAACCTTTGTTTTAATTTTCATTAACTTCAATGTTTGCAAGTTTACATGACCAAATCATAGGCGACATTTTATAGTATCTTTATCAAACCCATCTTTATCTTTTACTTGTGTAAAATTTGAAATAAGGTCTTCATTTATAATTCCCTTAACAATATGGTATAGGGATCATTATTTCATGCAATTAATATGTATGTGCAATATTTGGCCCGGTTGTTGTTAGTGAAACGCATTCATCTTTCGTAAATTCAAACTTAAAAGCATTTTGGGTTGATTTGCCCAACAATAATAATTTTGTTGACAAGTTTAACATGTCCAACATCTTATACTTCTATTGTTAGGCCTAATTTTAATTTGATTAAAAATTTTCCAATGCCAATTTCTTCATCCCTTACATACACCATTGTTGGACTTGCAAATTGATTATATGATTTGAACCATTCTCCCTTTGGTGTCATATGTTTTGTTGTTCCAAAGTCCAAATATTAAACTTTAGGTGATAATTGATTATTTGTTGTAAACAATTTGGAATTTCATTTATAACACTTGGGTTTTGAAAATACCTTTTGTTTGATCCACAACACAAAATTGGCAATCCTTAACATGGTGGTTCGGTTTTTGACAATAAAAGCATGGTTTGTTTTCTTAGTTTGATTATTTTTGTTTTTATTAATGTTTGAATTGAACTTTGATTTTTTTTTTCCACATTGGGTTTTGTATTATTTCTTTGTCAAACTCTTTTTGCAATTTTCATAGAATGTTGTAGTTGATTTTGGAAACTTAAACCCACTAACACAACTTCTTCCTTTCTTAATGCATGACATAATTGGTTTATGTCAAATTGGGTTGATTACCCATTGAACAAGTCTTTTGTAGGAATTTGGTAAGGCACATAATAATTGAAGGGTGAGTTCATCATCGAAACATATGACTCCTAAAAATTTCCCAAAAAGATGCCATCATCTTTCATTTCCAAATTTCCAATTTGGAATTTTTTCTTGAAAGCAACAATTGATGATTTGTCTAAATGTTCATACATTTGAAATATCTAAGGGCACTTCACATTGCCTTTGTAGTTTTGTGTGGTTAGATCACCTTTATTTGGGCGTCCCCTAGATTAAGAACAATATTTGACCTAGCTTCAATATTTCTTATCTTCCATGCCATTTGTGTGGTAAGGTCTACGTACAACACCTAGATCAAGCTCCATACCATCAATTAAAATTACAAATCTTTTCTTATTAAAATCATGTCCAATTCAATACTCCAAATTGAATAATTAGATGCATTCAACATTTCAAAGTTTACAATCACCTTGATTATTTATTACTACTATCAACATTATTGCTTTCAATTTGAAAACAAAATTTTAATATTTTAAAAATCATTATCATGAAATTATCATCATCATTGATTTTTTTCAACATTACTCTTATTAATTCCTTTCATTTAACATCTATCATTAATTATAATTAATGGCATCAAGTAATCCATGAACTAAAAGAAAACATCATGTTGGAAATTTGCAAAGAAATCATATTTTTTTTGTCTACATGCACCTTTCCTTTGAATCTTTGTTGACACATTATTAACTAAGTTTTGATCTCATATTGAGATTTTATAAGACTCAACTTAATTAAGTGTGTGTTTTCCACTACAATAATCAAAATTAATGTTACATATTTTCATTGTTATATAATAAAGATCTAAGAAGACATATTTTCAAGCATCATGGCTATCAGATATAGTTTTTACATGTAGAAAGTAACCATAAAATACACAAGCATTACAAAAGTGATTCCACCAATTTCACAATGCCCCTTTAGACATGCCATTCTTTGTTAATATCCTAAAGTTCAATGATATTATGCTATCAACAAACCTTAGCATGTGCCTAGAATTATTTGTTTACCTCACATGTGCTAAGACTAAAGTACATAGGTTTTGTTGCTCAATTATCATTGTCCAATCGCAATTTCCATAAGACTTGCAACAATGGTATGCACCTTCATGATCAATGAATGCATGCACAAAATCCTTCATCTCCTCGCCTTCATCATCATTGTTTTCTTCTTCCATATATCATGTACAAATTTGAATTACTTGATTTTAGAAGAATATGAAGCAAATGGTGCAATCTTACTTTGTTCCATGACAAACATTGTGTAGAACCTTGGTCATAACCTTACACCTTACATATGAAATGAAACCACCATGCCTTAATATAGAATTTCACAATCCATACATAACAGGAAATCTATCATGTTTTCAACTAACTAACAAGGGAGAATGGTCACCAAAAGCTTGACTTGCATTGTCATCTTCAATGTCGCCATCATCATTAAACAATTCTAGAAAAAAACAATCCAGTTTAAATGCTAAGAACCATCTTTTATTGAAATTCAATGAAACAAACAAAACCATAGACGGCTACATAAAACAAAGATGAACATAAAGAGAGTTCTTAGTTTCACAATCCAAAATGTTCAAATTTTTTGTTACCTTCTTCATATGTATTGATCTTTTCCATCACATCATTATAATTCATGAAATTAAAATCTTTTGCCTCTTCCTTTTCTTTGTTCTATTGGCCCAAAAAAAGCCTTGGCATATTATGCCAATTGGGTGAAGGAATGCAAAAGTATATTAAAAAAATAATCCTCACAAGTAAAAGGATAGAATCTTGTGACAAGTAGATTACAAAGTAGGTGATGCCTTGTGAGATTGAATTTTTGAACTAGATGAGGGCATCAAATGTGATATGTTAAAGTTTTTGAAGGTTTCAAGATTTGTATCAACCTTTTCTTTAACCTACTTTCGACCTACTTTGCAAAAATTCCTTGAATGAAAATTAAAAAATAAAAAATTTCACATTTGAAGAATAACAACTACATTGTATTTTATTTTATTTTATAGTGTAACTGCATCGACTAGTAGATGGAATTTTGCTCAACCACTTGATTCCATTTGGAATGTTTAAGTATTATCAAATGCTGGAATGTCCAAGATGACCATAAGAAAAATGCCCATATAAAAATTCCATGTTCCTCTATTTATATGTGTTTAGTTCAAGCAGGGCTTTTCTTTTACATCTTTTGCACATTAGGTGTGATGTGATGTGGATTTATTATAAATAGAAAAGAAATGAAGTTTTCACCAACATGCTTCATAAGGATTTTACAAGCTTAAATACATTTCCAATAATGACCCACATGATTGACATGTTTCCAACAAATTTTGTAAAATAAGCTTGTCACACCAATGTAAATTGCCATAGATGCCAAGCATGGCTTTGGCATATAGAATGCATGCATAATAGGCCTTGTATGAGATTTTTGCAAGACACCAAATGTAAATTAAATTTTTTTTAGAATTTTCTTTTCCACAATTGAAATGCACATCCTTTTTTAAACTTCTAAATTCTTTGAACAACGTGCAAGAATCCTCACAACATTGTCTCACAAGCTATGACAACATAGATATAACAATTGTAATTTCTAATACACAACTTTGTAATTGAATGTTGCAATTTGTTTCTTCCCTTTATTTATTTATATCCAATCTTGAATTTTGATTTTGAGATTGATCAATAACTTATGTCTTATTTTGGTGTGACATTGCATTATGTTAGAGCTAGGGTTGTAATTAAGTGTAAAATTGTTTCATGGGTGAGAAAGGCAATTTATGCATTAAAACTTTGATTTGAATTTGGTAGAAAAAAGAGTCGCTAGTTGTTGTTTTGAATGGTTAAATCTCCTTTTCCTTTGTGATTACAACTATTTGTAACACATGTAAGTTTAGAATTTAAAATGTGTTACAAATATTGCAAATATTCTAAAGATTGTGATAGTAAATATTTATTTGGTCATGTATCAAAAAGCAAGGCATAAACATATCTCAATTTGTTTGGACTATTTACATCATGAAATAAAAAGATTGACACATCTAATTGATGAGTTGTGTTGGATTATAAACTCAAACATTTTCATTCTATAAAATGATGAAAATATAATAATTCTTGTTTTCTAATTGTACTATCCAACTTATTCAATATATGACATAAGCATCCATGAATCTAAACAATCCATAAAATCCACAACTAGAAGATAAGTTCACATACCTCCAAATCAAAATTCAAAAAAAATAAAAATCTCACACAAGCTCAAAACTTAAGGTTCATGCCTTTGTTTACATTACATTCAAATAAAAACATTAAATCGATTCAACATCCTCAAAAGACAACTTTCACAAGCTCAAATTTGCTTTAGTTCCCTTGCCTTCCTAAACAATTTGTGCACGTTCATTCATTTCTTCCTTCCCTTTATGTTTAACTTGATATCATGTGGAACATTATGTTTTCACCCATCACCAACAAATATCTCAATTACATACCACAAATATCAACTTATTCACTAGTTCTATGTCACTCTCAACATTTACATGTGCACACAACCAACCTCTTGCACATGGTATAACTACAAACTTGCCTCAACACAATTAGACATAAAGAAGTGAATAGCAAAGCCCTAACTGTTAAAAAATGTTGCAAACTAACTAAAATGATGAGGTATTTTCATTCCACAAAGAGTTTGAACACCAATGTGTAACATTATTTATGACATAGGATAATAATGTATAGTTAAATCATCAATGAAGTGTACTAATAAATGTATTTAATGCGATAATCAAATTTCACATTACATCTATCCATGAAATGTGAACTTGTAAAAAGCAAGTGATTGTAAAACTTAATATGTCTTGAGTAACAATCATTGTGAAATCCGCACCAAGTGAATATATGTTGTGTATATACAACATGTCATATTCTAGGTGATAGACACATAATAAGTGAAAGAGTGCAATGGTTATATAACAACTTATTGGTACGATCAACAAACATATCTCTTCATAGAATATATATATAAATGTTTGTTGTTATATCTCATTTGTGTTAAATAAAAGATTACCTTTGTGGATACAATTCTTTTACTCACGGAGTTTTCAACAATATGTAGATTGTGTACCATGGTTTTCAATGATCATTGAAAAAGTTCACAAATGTTCTATGGTATAATACAAGATAAAACTTTCTTTATCCAATTGTGGAGATTTCGGTTGATGTTCAGTTTTAATAGTAAACTTTCTTAAGTCTTTCTTAACGCCGTGGGTTTGCTCTTGAAAGATTCTAATGATTGTTCTTGTCCTTCCTTTACCCTTGGGGGCTGGCATTCCACTAATTCCAATTCACCGAGTTTGATTTTCTTTTGTCAAATTATCTCACCACGTTGTACAGACTACACAAGATTTTCTTATTGGATTGTTGCAGATGTGGGTTGTATAAATTTTGGAGTTTTGGATTTGCAGGGGAGTTGTTGGCACATACTCTTTGGTGTGTTTGTAACAAAGGAATCAAGAGAGAAAAGAATTGAAGTTTTTGCAATTGCTAATTCAATTCTTTTCTCTCTTAATTCAATGCAAACCAAACACCCAAATAGCAATGGTGAATTAAACTTTGACATTTAAAATCTCTGATTTTCCATGAAGAAGAATAAGTTGAAGAGACAAAACAACTAAATTTTCATTTTCCACTAATATGAAAGTCTATTATATATATTGCGAATTCAGCATTTTTCTTTCAAGAGGAAAGTGTGATGTACAACATATGTTGTACATATGTTGAGGAATCTGTGTGAAATTGTGTAGAAAAGCTTCCTGAAAATCAATCCTGATCATTCCTGAAATCCAACTCGATTTATTACTTATTTGCCCGAACAGCGAGCAACTTTTTTTACATATTCACATCTTTGATTGAAATGTGATATAGAGAGAGAGGCACAATTTGGGTTTCTAAACATGTTGATTCTCAATGCAATGTTTCAACATCTAGAAGAAAGAAAAAAAGAAAAAACCCAAGATGAAAACTTATAAGAAAATGCCCCAAGTTTTAAATTTCAAGCTATTTTACAATAACCATCTCACAGATTTGAAGCATGTTGTATAATAGTATGGAGAGAAAATCAATTCTTGTATATTGTGTACTACCCGTTATATCAAGAGCTCATGGATGTGGAACTGGGTAATTCTTGTATCAACCTTGCACTTTTCAAGCTTATAGAAGTGAAGAATTTATCTTTGCACCAATCTTGCACTTCTTTTGCTTAATATAAGAAGATTTGGGCAAACTTTGTATCAATCTTGGACTTTTTCATGCTATCTGAGGAGAATCCAGGAGTGGTTTTGAGGGGAAATCATTTATCGAATTTGGGTTCTGGGGTATATTTTGTGTTCATGATTTGAGCAAGGACTTTCAGTCACCGCCATGGTGGCAAGCAAGTGTATCTTTGAGCTTGGATCCAACACCCCGTTTCTCCTTCTCTCTAACTGGCAACTCTCCTGCAGCTATGAGCTGCTCCACTTTGTCTTGCAGTTCTGCCAACTCCCTCTTCTTCATCTCCTCAATCTCAGCTATTGTCTACAAGCAAAGCAAAACAAAGCAAAGCAAAGTTGCGAATCAATCAATCCAAGCTCCAGTCCCATAGCCAGCATGTCTATGTTCAGATTATGTGCAAAAAACTGCCAATCAATTCCTTCCCCCAATTTTGTTTCTCCAGCACTCACAAAATTCCAAAGCATCCAAAAATCAGCTCCAATTTCATTGGAGATGGTAGGTAAAAAGAACCAATGAGAGAGAGAGAGAGAGAGAGAGAGAGAGAGAGAAAGTACCCTCTCAGCTTGTGTTCTGGCATCAGCGATATGCTTCTCTGCTTCCTCATGAGCATGAGCTTTGATTCTCACAGCCTCCTCTTTGGCATTTGACATCACTTTGTCAGCTTTCACCTGCAGCCACAGTTCAGGACATGAATCCGGGGTAGACTTCTAGACTACTACAGCTCCACTGCAATCCTTGGGAAAGCTCAGACTAGATTTTGAGCATTCAGATCATATTGCAGCATGAGCTTGTTGAGCCTTCGAATTACCTCGGCAGCTCGAACCACTTGATCAGCTTTTGCCTCTTCCCGTTTCCTGTTCTCTATGGCTTTGGCCTCCTCCTTCATCTTCTTTTGCTCCACTTTGGACTGCAGATCATGTCCCCACGTGATGTCAGGACATATAAGAAAAGGTGTTGAGCAGCTGATGATGCAGGGACTAGCTGGGAGGAACTCCAGGAGTTAAATGCAGAAATTCTATTACCTGTGCTGTGGCAGCACGAGCTTCAGCCTTGCGAGTTTCGGCTTGGAGGTAAGTATGAGCTTCGGCTTCCACTCTTTCTCTGTGAGCTTCCGCAATTGTCTCTGCCTTCACGTTCCTCACTGCTCCTGGTGACATTGGCTGACCAGCTTCTTTAGATCCTGGTGACAATGGCTGCTCAGCTGCATGAGCGAGAGTCACAAGATTCAAAGCACATCATGAGCTTCTTGTCAGATCCCACGCCGGCCCCCGCACAAGTAATTCCAAACCATAACAACATGACACACAGATCTCTACGGCAAAAAAACAACAATTAAACTCCAGTTACCTGATCCATTAGTACTACTTGGGTGATCAGTGTACTGCTCTCGTGCAGCACTTCCATTTGCAGCACCGTTTGTAACCGGTGTCCTATCTGCTTTGGGCTCCCATGATGATGCAGCTGCTGGAGCTCGACGTTCAACTGTTGCCATGGCTGCTGCAAAGCTGATACTTGGGAACCCGGAGATGTCAAAAACTGTCAAGTCGCAGCGCAGCAGCTGAATCCGGTTGCTAAGCTCCCAAAACCTGCGAAACCCAACTGTGCATCATCAACAACACCGCAAAAATCTTGAACTACAGAAAGAAAGGAACACACACACACACACACACACATCCAAAGAACTCCTTTTCACAAATTTGCAATCCAGGGCTCGTAATTCACAAAGTTGCAAATCCGAAACTTGTGATCTCAGAGCAGCTACCAACTGCAGAATCAAACACAATCCACTGGGTGACCAGTCCAAAATTTAGCTCCAGAAACTTACACTCGAGACTTGACTTGGGGAAGGCTCAAAAAAAAAAACGAGTTTTTGTATAACTTCAAAAGCAGAATTTGAATGGGTTTTGCAATCAAAGAATTCACAAGCTCTGTGATTTTTTTTCAGAGATGGGAAAAACTACTTGCTCCAAAATCTGTCGCAAAATCTCGAGATCTTCTTCTTCTTCTTCTTCCTCTGAAATGCGCGCAATGCAACAAGTCGCAAGTGTTTTCTCGGGGAGAGTTCACACACAAACGCTTATTATACTCGAGCGTTCAAGAGCGCGGAAGTACATCCGACGGCCCACATTCATAGACGGAGGATCTAACGTCTCAGAGTCGACTACCCGAAAAGCCTTCAACAGCGTCGATGTGAATCTGACGGTCCAGATTCCGTCGACCCAGGATCTAACGTCTCCGATTCCACTTCCCTAAAAGCGTTCAAGTGCGTTGATGTGCATCTGACGGTCCAGATTTTTCCTAAGGACGGAGGAAGTAACGTATCGGATTTCCATTCCCTAAAAGCGTTCAAGAGGCCTTGATGTAAATCCGACGGTCGAGTTTCATTAGATGGAGGATCTAACGTCTCAGATTTCGACTTCCTGAAAGCGCTCTAGAGCGTTGATGGGGGATCTGACGGTCTAGATTCATTAGACGGCGGATGTAGCTTCTCAGATTTGGCCTTTTACCCAAAAAGCGTTTGAAAAGAACGATTGATGTGCATCCGACGGTTAAGATTCATACAAGGGAGGATCTAACGTCTGAGAATGGACTTCCCCCTAAACCTCAGCCACAGACAGACAGACAGACAGACACCTGGCGGTTTGTACACGTGTCTCATTTACAGTCCTTGTCACAACTGGCAGCGCTTTCAAAAGAATCAGAAAAGGGGGTGAAAGTAAAAGAAGAGCAGATTCAGTAAAAGTAAAACGAGAGTATTTATTTCGTGTTGTCACGATCGCAATCCCTCCACGTGCCAAAGAATTGAATCCAAGCCGTTGATGATGAAAGTTTGTGTAAAAGATATCCAATGGAAAATTTCACCTAACCCTAGTTCTCATCTAGGGTTATTATTTTAAGGTAGTAGGTAATTTCTTTGTAATTTCTTCTTTTTGCCTTTTTTCTTTTTTTTTAAATTTTTTTTGGGGGGGCCTTTTTTGTGCAAATTAATTTGGAGTTACTCCAATGGCCAAAAATTGCCTTTTTTTCTTTTTACTTTGGGAGTGGAGTGGGGTAGGGAATTTTTGCCACTTTTTTGGTCTCTTGCTTTGCAACTTCTTCGGTTATCATCGACTTTTCCGTCTCGAAAAATACCAAGATCTTGGACACTTGTGTAAAGTACTAGAAAAAGTCGATATGGAATGGGTGTTTTGAATTTATTTTATATTATCGACAAAGAGATTTTTTGAATATGTTTTGATCTCGGCCTTAACCTAGGGCACCCCCTTTGAGTCGTTATACTTTAGTATTATATAGTAATAATAAACCAATCAAATAATCCACATTTGATTTGATAATGGTTCATTGGAACTTGTTTTAAGTGGCATAATTTTAAGCTTCATAAGTTGTCCTTTGGATAGTTTTCAAATTGAAATCCATTTCATCAATTTTCAAATAAATGGGAATGAAAAGATGTTTGTTGGATTTGTGGTTTTCAAAAATAAAAATAAAATTCAACACCATAATCACATGAGTAAATTGTCAATACCTTCTACACCAATTTGCATTCTATTTTTTTGTTTAATTGAATTTTAATTTAATATTAATTGAATTTGAATCGAACTGAATTGAGTTTAATCAAATTTGAATCCAATCGAATTCAAATTGCATGCAATAATGTCATTAAATATTTTCATTCAAATGAAACTTAATTTTCACAAAATTAAATTAAATGTTTTTCATTAGTCGATGATTGTTGAATGAAACTTAATTTTCACAAAATTAAATTAATGTTTTTCATTAGTCGATGATTGTTGAATGAAAATTAATTTTCACAAAATTAAATTAATTATTTTTCATTAGTTGATGATTGTCACTAAAATAACGAATGGCAACATGGAGTAGCCCCAAGTAAAAATAATAGCATCTATACATGGTTGCAAGTTTGCCCCTCTATTATTTTGATGTTTTGCATTTTTATTTTTATTTTGAATGAAATGAAATTAGAAGATAAAAAAGTGTACATGGACTCAGCTTGGATCAATTGTAAAAAATTAAAAAATTAAAAAAAATCTTAGAATGGGTAGAAAATAATACCTTGGACCATTTGTGTCACAATGAGTTTTAGGGTGAAACAACCAACTACTAGCATAAAAGATTTTAAGAGAATATTATACCATTTTTGAGGGTTCCTTGAATTGCATATAAATCTCATCTAAAGCTCATCATTAATCATATTTCCCTATCTCTTGTTCATAATTTTAATATAATAATCAAATGCCCTTCCTTGTTAATAAGCACCTTGACTTACCATAATCTTCTTCTTTTTCTCTCAAAAAGGTCAGGCTAACTTTAGGGAAGAGAATCATGGGCATGCCACTAACCTATATGTCAAGGGCATTCCCCAACATGTAATGGGTTCTTCAAAAAAAAAAAGATTTCACACTAGGTGAAACCCTAAACCCTAAAACCCTCATGAACATTCCTCAAATGGAAGTTGTGGGACCACATGAAAATTACAACAGTGTTTCCATAGCCTCTCTCTCTCTCTCCTTACTAATTAATGTGTGAGAGCCAACAAATGGGGAACTGCTTGGTGGCATAAATAAAAGCTCTAGAAGCTCAAAGGGGCCACAATTTGGGTTAGGAACTTGGGAGTTTGTTGATGACCTAATTGCTAATTGCCAAGTATATATAGGAATGTAGTACCCAATATAGCTTAGCCCTATCCCTTTTTGCAAGTGACTTTTTATAGCATCAGGATTTCAGGCATAATATCAAAAGTGCAAGTGTTTTGGAGATGCCAACACATGTCATCTTTTTGTGGGTCACCTTAAACCCTAAACCCTAAACAACCCTAAACTATTCTATTCTACTAGTTATGAAATATACCAACAACTTCCTCATCCTTGATTCCTATTGAGTTCCTTGGAGTGGCATGAGAACAAGTTTACCACCTTCCAAACCCTAAACCCTAAACCCTAAACCTACCCATTGGAAAATGTCCATTATGGGAGAACACATTAGAGGTTCATAAAAATTGCTTTCATGTAAGATGAAGTTCATAATTGCTAAGTTATTGATTATCAATATGTGTTTTTTTTTTTTTTTTTTTTTGAAGAAAAAAAAATTAAATTTTTAAATATTTTTTTTTAAAAATTAAAATTAAAAATTAAAATTAAAAAAAAATTTTAAAAAAAAAAAAAAAAAAAAAAAAAAAAAAAAAAAAAACAAAA
>Ga0116231_10008335_pt1 | contig 18249 bp, 10 predicted proteins | sample S1TSphgellanicum_2_FD_89695 | JGI IMG/M metagenome (GOLD analysis project Ga0116231, IMG submission 89695) | Host-associated microbial communities from peat moss isolated from Minnesota, USA - S1T2_Fd - Sphagnum magellanicum MG | ecosystem: Host-associated > Plants > Peat moss > Unclassified...
CGCACCGGCACCGCGGCGTGATGCGGGATGGGGATGTCATCCAGCAGCGCCTCCATCTCCGCACCCGCGAGCGCGATGGTGGTGTCGCAGAAGAATTTCAGTGTGGGCCCGGTAAGGGTGAGCTCGAGCGCGGTGGTCTCGGGCGGATTGCCCAGCAGCGCGTTGGCGGCGGCGAAGCTGCGCGCATCCATCGGGCCGGAGGGCGGGATGCCGACCTCCCAATAGCCGAGCCGGCCGGGCAGGGATTGCAGGGAGGATTGCGCGCCGGGCTCCAGCACCGCGAGGCTGCGCGGCTGGTAGGTGAAATCCGCCAGCGTGCGGGTTGTCATCGTGCCGGCGGTGAAGGCGGGCAGGCTCAAGATTTGCGCGCAGTAATCGGCGTTGGTCTCGACCCCGCCGAGCTCGGCGGCGTGCAGCCCGGCGCGGAGTTTCGCGATCGCGGCGTCGCGGGTCGGCGCGGTGGCGATGAATTTGGCGAGCATCGGGTCGTAATTGGCGGTGATCTCGGTGCCGGGTTCGATCCAGCTATCCACCCGTAAGCCCGGCGGCGGGGAAAAGCCGGTGATCACGCCGGTGGCGGGCAGAAAATTCTCGGCCGGGATTTCGGCGTAGATCCGCGCCTCGACCGCCGCACCCCGCGCCTTCAGCGCCGCCTGGCGGGGCAGGGTCAATTCACCCGCCGCGTCGCGGATCATCCACGCGACCAGATCGATGCCGAAAATCGCCTCAGTCACGCCGTGCTCAACCTGCAGGCGGGTATTGACCTCCAGGAAATAGAATTGTTTCGTGTCGGCATCGTACACGAACTCGACCGTGCCGGCGGATTTATACGCGACCGAGGCGGCGAGTTTGACGGCGGCGTTCTGCAGGCGGCGCAAAATACCGGCGGCGATGTTGGGGGCCGGCGCTTCCTCGATCACTTTCTGGTTTCGCCGCTGCAGCGAGCAATCGCGCGCGCCCAGCGCCACCACGCGGCCGGTGCCGTCGCCAAAAATCTGCACCTCGACATGCCGCGCGCGCGCCACGTATTTTTCCAGAAATAACGCCGCGTTGCCAAAATTATTCGCGGCCAGGCGGCGCACGCTCTCAAATTTCTCAGCCAGCTCCTCAGGAGTCTGGCACAGCACCATGCCGATGCCGCCGCCGCCGGCGGAGCTTTTCAGCATCACGGGATAGGTGATGCGCGCTGCTTCCTCCAGCGCCTGTCCGGCGCTCTCCAGCAGGCCTGAGCCCGGTAGCATCGGCACGCCGGCCGCCTGCGCCAGCGCGCGCGCGGTGTGCTTGAGGCCGAATTGCCGCAACTGCGCCGGCGTAGGCCCGATGAACACGATGCCGGCTTCGCGCAAGCGCTCGGCAAACTCCACCCGCTCGGAGAGAAATCCATAGCCCGGATGCACCGCCTCAGCGCCGGTCTGCTTCGCCGCGGCGATGATCGCCTCGATGTTCAGATAGCTGTCGGCCGCCGCCGCCGGGCCGATGCAAACCGCCTCATCCGCCGCCAGCACGCCAGGGGCGAAACGATCAGCCTCCGAATAGACCGCGACCGAGGCGATGTTCATGGCGCGCAAGCTGCGGCAGATGCGGACCAGGATTTCGCCGCGGTTGGCGATGAGGATTTTGGAGAACATTTAAGGAAGAACTGCTTTTTTTGAAAAAAAAGCAGCAAAAAAACTTTCTTTTCCCATTGGATATGGGGGCGGCGTGAGCGACGCCTCCGGGGGGCGGGCGGCTTTGGGCGGGGCTGGCCTCATTGCGAGATGATAATGCGGATCGGCGTGGGGTTGAAGCCGTTGCAGGGGTTGTTGACCTGCGGGCAGTTGGAGATGAGGACGAGCAAATCCATCTCCGCGCGCAGCTCCACATAGCCGCCGGGTTCGGACACGCCGTCATCCACCGTCAGCTCGCCGTTCGGGCGGATCGGCACATTCATGAAGAAATTGACGTTGGAGACAAGGTCGCGCTTGGCCAGGCCGTATTTGCCGAGCTCGACGAGAAAATTCTCCCGGCAGGAATGCATGAAGCGCGTCTCATGCCCGAAGCGCACGGTGTTGGATTCACATGAGCAGGCACCGGCATTGGTGTCGTGAAACCCGCAAGTGTCGGCGATGATGGTGGCCATCGCCCGGCCTTCGTTGGAGAGCAGCACCGAGCCGGTTTGCAGATAATACGGGCCGCCGGCCAGCGCCTGCGCGGCCAGCGTGTCCTGCGCGGAATAGCGCTCGGTGGTGTCGGCCGCGTTATAGAACAGCGCGTCCACCGCCTGCTGGCTCTCCAGGTCGATGATGCGGATGGTCTGCCCGGCTTTCAGCGTGGCGGAGAACGGCGCCCGGGCGGGCACATGCGTATCGGAGATGATCATGCGAACAGCGCGTCGGTATTGTCATAGCCGCGCATCGCCTCTTCGGTGAAGCGGCGGCAGAGGTCATCCTCCCCAGGCGGGGCGTGGATGATGGCGTAGTCCAGCGGGCCGGTGGCGTTTGCCACCTTGCTCAGCGCGCCGGGGGTGTTGGAGAGGGCGAGCAGCAGATTCTGCTCGGCGCGCAGCTCCACAGCGGCGCCGGGTGCCGGCGCGCCTTGGTGGTGGAAGCGGCCGGCCTCATCGGTCTGGATGCGCGTGAACAGGCTGATGGCCGGGCCAACATCCCGCCGTGAGAGGCCGAATTTCGCCGCGGCGAGGCGCAGATTATCCCGACCATTGGGGAATGGGCTCTGCGCCGGCGTGCTGGGGCCGATGATCGCGTCATGCCCGGCGCCTGTATCGGCGGTGATGGCGGCGAGGACGCGGCCCATATCCGAGAACAGCACGCGCCCGGTGGTGAGGTTGGTGGTCCATTGCAGCTTCACCGTGTCGCCGGCGTTGAACCGCTCGGAGGGTTCATCCGCGTTCCAGATGAACAAGGCCGCACCTGGCGTGCCGGCCGGGTTGGTGATGCGGATGGCGTGCCACCGGGGCAGCCGCAGATTGATATAGGCCCCGGGCGGAATGCTGCCGGATTTGAGGATGGCGGCGGGGTCGAGCGGGGCCATGGCGGCGGCGGCGGGGCTGGCGGCGCGGGCCCGGGCGGCGTCTTGCAAAGCGGCATAGCGGGCCCGGTATTGATCCGGCGTTAAATTATTGAGGTCGAGCATCGGCCAAAAGTTAGCAAGCCCTGTGCCAGCGGGCGAGTGGCTGATTGCGGCAGGGTGATCATCGCCTGTGCCTAATATTAAGGCGCGATCTGCCCGCGCGCACCGGCCCAAGGGAATTAAAAGTTTTTTGCGCGCTTTTTTTCAAAAAAGCGCCGCTTGCTTGCCTGCCGCCCCCGCCAGAAGAGCCCGGCCCATGCCGCCAGCGCCAGCAAAGCCGCCGCGCAGGCGGCGTGGATATGGCGGGGTTGGAAGAAGAACTGCACCTCGCTCAGCCCCGCGGGGATGGGGACGGCTTGGAACAGCCCGTCCTGGCTGAGCGGGATGTAATGGCCGCCGATGCGCGCACCCCAGCCGGGGAAATACATTTCGCGGCGGATGAGGGTGGTGGGGGTTGGGCAGTCGGTGAGGATTTTCTGGCGCGTGGCGATGGTGATTTGGCAGGCCGGGTTGGCGGTGCTGGCGTAGGGGGCGGGGTTGGGGAGCTCGAAGATCGAGGCGCTGGCATCCGCGAAGACGAGGCGGGGGGGTGAGGGTGTGTCCGCCGGCGCGATCAGCTGCATGATCGGCGCTTCCCCGGCGGGTGTTGGGCCGAGCCAGATGGCGATGGGGTTTCCCTGGCCGTGATGCAGGCTAAAGCTGATGGGCGTGCCGTTCTGCACCGCGAGCGGTGCGGCGAGGGTAAAGCGCATGGGGCCGCCATCCGCCGCGCGGCCGGCATCCGCGCTGGCGGAACGGCACTGGCCGGCGGCGCAGAGCGTGAGCGTGAGCGGGCCACTGGCCTGGCCGCGATAGGTGCCGACCCGTACGGTGGCGGCGGCGATGAGCGGGACCGGCTGCTCGGGGTATATTTGGCCGGTGAGGTCGGGGAGGGTGGCGGCGAGCGATTGCGCGATGTTGGCGGGCCCTGGGGCGCCGGCGGCGGCGATGGGTGTCCACAGCACCGGGGTATCGGGTCCGGTGATGACATATTTCACGCCGATGGCCTCATAGGCGGCGAGATGGGTTTGCAGGTCGGCGGCCTGAGAGGGCATGCCGCCGCGAAATATATTCAGGCCGATATCGCTGCCGAGGCTGGCATGGATGAAATCGGCGAACAGACCGGGGGCGGGCATTTCAAGATAGTTGATCGAGGCGATGTGGTAAGCCGCCGGCAAGGACAGGTCGAACTGGCCGAGGCTGAGCATGCGCGAGGTGCCGGTTTGGGCTTGCAGATAGCGGATCGGGGCTAGGTCCAGCGTACCGCTCCGCCAGCCGGATAGTTGCGGAAAGACGAAGCTGAGCAGCGGTCCGCTGATCAATGCAGTGAGCAGCAGGGCGGCGTGGCGCGGGCGGCGCAGCTCCCGCCCGAGGAGCAGCATGACGATGGCCACACCGGCGAGGTTGGCGAGCGCGAAATCCCGCAGAAACGGCACCTCGTGCCAGATGCCGCGTACATCCTGCCGGACGGACCAGATGGCGGCGAGGGCCAGGGCGATGACCGCGCCGCAGGGGATCAAGAGCCGAGCGCGCGTTATACGGCCGAGACGGGTGTAGTCATCGAAGGCGAAGCCGGCCAGGATGGCGAGCGCCAGGTTGGTCGCGGGGCCGGAGAAGCGGGTATAATCCGCGGTGGAGAAGCCGGGCAGCGAATTGAATAGCGCGATCAACGGCGGCAGCCCGAGATAGCGCAGCTCCCAGATCACCACCCAGCCGAGCAGCACGTAGCGCAGCGACATCAGGCTGCCGCGCCTGGCCAGGGCCAGCAGGGCCATTGTTAGCGCCGGAATACCAACCCAGCCCCAGATGCGCACATAGCTGCCGCCGCCTGAGAACAGCGTATTCAATGGCGGCGGCGGCACGCTGTTATAGGGGCCGTACAAATACGGCATGAGCTGCAGCGGCACCAGATTGGCGGACAGATAGGCGGTGCCGAAGGCAGCACCTTCATGCTGGCCGAGATAGGCATATGGCAGATAGTCCAGAAACGGGACCAGCAACGGCGCGCAGAGCCCGAGCGCGATGACGAGCCCCGTGATGAGCTTGCCCGCGAATGCCGGCCAGGCCGTCCGGGGTAGTGTGCCGCAGCGCCAGAGCGACCAGATCGCGGCGAGCACGCCGTCTGCATAGGTTGTCTCGGGAAAGCCGGCATAGACCGAATAGGCGGTGGCGATGACGATGAGCGACCAGCCCATGGGGCGGCGGGCCCGGGCGGCGCCGGCGGCGTATTCGATCCCCAGCAAGAGCAGCGGCAGAAAGGGCAGCGGCGCGGAGGAGGCGTGCGGTGAGAGAAAGAAGATCGGGCAGAACGCAAATAACGCGCCGGCCAGGCAGGCGGCGCGGCGGGCGAGGCCGAGCTCGATCAGCAAGGCGTAGGTGAACAGCCCGCTACCCCATTGCAGCACAATGCGCAGGAGCAGCCAGCCGAGATGGAACTGGAAAAGGAAGACGAAGGGCAGAAAGAACGCGTAGGCCTGCAGCTCGGCGGCGAGCGGCATGCCGACGCCGGAATAAGGGTTCCACCACGGAATGATGCCATGCAGCCAATCCTGCCCGGCGAGGCGGGCGAGCGGTTCGGCCAGCCCGCCAATGGTGGGGTCCAGCCAATCCACCGTGCCGTGCAGCAAGCCATAGTGGAAATTCTGGATCAGCGCGATCATCAGCGTCGCAGGGTCGGTGATGACCAGGCCGCTGAGCGGCAAAGCATTGGCGAGTACCGGCAGCAGCAGCAATATCAGCCAAGGTGCCCGGTGCCGGCGCAGGCATAACATGGCGCGTTGCGGACCGGTCATGGGCCGATACTCATCGGGGAAGAGATTTGGGCCGTCAATGGGTTGGGGAGCGCAACAAAGCCCGTCAGCCGGGGATGTTTGCGGTGGCGTAAAAGCTTTGGCGGGGTATTCGTTTAGGGCATGATGCCGTGGCGTTGGGACAAAGTAAGCGGTTGCTTTGTCGTCACTTAAAACGATCATGCCCCAGCGTCCGATGGCGCCGGCCTGCGCGTTGCGCGGGCTTGGGCGATCTGAGACATATACCAGGACAGGCCCGGCAGGGGGGCCGCAGGCTGGGGGATGGGATGGAGAGTTGGCGCTCGGCTTTGGCGCGCTATGCTGGCAAACGCGCTGTGATTTATGCCTTTATTCTGTGCGCGCTGCCGTTGGGGGTGGTATCCGCCGTTTTGACCCCACTCGGTCAATCACCCGATGAGCCCGCGCATGTCGCCAGGGCGGCGGGGCTGTTGCATGGGGCCATCCTCGGCGTGCGAAAGCACGAATATGACGGCGTGACCGGCAAGAGCTTGGAAGTCACCGGCGTTAAGGTGGATCGCGGCTTGTTTGCCGCGAGCCTGGCGCCCACGACCATGATCGGCAACCATCCGATCGTGACGATCGGCGATCTGTCGGCCGCGTGGTCCATGCCGGCCGATCACAGCAAAATTTTCCCTGATCTGCCGAACACGGCGACCTATTTCCCGGTACCTTATTTGCCGGCGACACTCGGGCTTGCGGCCGGGCTTGCGGTCCGGGCGCCGCCGTTTGACTGCGTGACTCTGGCCAGGCTCTGCATGCTCGCCGCCTTTATCGCCCTCGGCGCCGCCGCATTGGCGCTGACAAGGTTCGGGGAAGCGGCGCTGCTGGCGACTCTGCTCCTGCCGATGACGGTTTTTCTGGCGGGCAGCGTGAACGAGGATGGGGTGCTGATCGGAATGGCCTGCCTATCGGCGGCGTTGCTGACGCAAGGCAGCACAGGCGCCAGACGCCTGGGGCTGCTGGTTCTCGCCGTCTTTCTCGGCTCCAAACCGCCTTATATCGGACTGTTTGCGGTGTTCCTGCTGCCGCTGGCGAGCGCCGGTCTCTGGATCCGGCTGCGCGATATCGCCATCGCCTGTGTGCCGGTTATGATCTGGGTGGGATTGATCGTTGCCTTCGTCATTATTCCGTATGGCCAGACCCCGTATCATCCGGGACCGCTTTATGCGGGTGACCATAGCATCGTGATGGACCATGCGGATGCGCGGGCCAATCTGGCGGTCCTGCTTGCCAAACCCATCCGGTTGATCACCTTGCCGTGGAACACCGTGGTGGTCTGGGGCCGCAATACGATATGCGGGATGATCGGTATCCTGGGCCCGTTATTGATCGGCCTGCCAATGCCGCTTTACGTCGCGTGGGGCATCAGCCTCGGGATCGCCTATGCCGGTGCGTTTCTGCAGCGCCGGCCGGTACCGCAAAGCGCGGGCGAGGCATCGGCCAATTTTGTGGTCACCGCGGCCGCCGCCTTTGGCACGTTCTGGCTGATCAATATCGTGTTCTATCTGGATTGGACCGATGTCGGCGATACCGTCATCAGCGGTGTGCAGGGCCGTTATCTCATCCCCATCCTGCCCTTCCTCCTGTTTGGGATTCCTGGCAGGCAGTGGCGCTTTACGCTGCCGCCACTGCTCCCGGCCCTGCCGGCCGTGCTGATGGGGATTTTTGATATCGCCTATGTGCCGGCAAAGCTGGTTTGGACCTATTACGTGCATTAGGGCGCCGGTGCGGTTGAGGAGACGATTCGATGATTTCGATTTGAAGATGAATTTGCGGGCGCATGACGGCCTCCATTCGTGGCTAGAACGATTCCGATCGATCGGAATCGCTCCAGCTCATGTTTTGGCGCGCATTACATCCGAGCAGATTGGTTCAGATGAACCAATCTGCTCGGAAAATGCGCTAAAATTCGGGGATTTCGAATGAGTGTTGAGCTGAGCATCATTATGCCGTGCCTGAACGAGGCGGAGACGCTGGAACGGTGCATTGCGAAGGCGATGGCGTTTTTGGCCGCCAGCGGGATTTCGGGTGAGGTGGTGATCGGCGATAACGGCTCGACCGATGGCAGCCAGGAGATCGCGCGCCGCGCCGGGGCGCGGGTGGTGGATGTGCCGGTGCGCGGCTATGGCGCGGCCTTGTATGGCGCGGTGCTGGGGGCGCAAGGGCGCTACTGCATCATGGGGGATTCCGACGACAGCTATGATTTCTCAAGGCTCGAGAATTTTGTGGCGGCGTTGCGCGCGGGTGCGGATCTGGTGATGGGCAACCGCTTCAAGGGCGGCATCCGGCCAGGGGCGATGCCTTGGAAGAACCGCTATATCGGCAATCCGGCGCTCTCCGGGCTCGGGCGGTTTTTGTTCCGCGCGCCGATTGCGGATTTTCATTGCGGGATGCGGGGGTTTTCGCGCGACGCGTTCATGGCCATGGACTTGCGCACCACGGGGATGGAGTTTGCCTCCGAGATGGTGATCAAGGCCACGATATTGCGGATGAACATCGTGGAGGTGCCGACCACGCTGGATAAGGATGGGCGCTCGCGCCCGCCGCATCTGCGGCCGTTCCGCGATGGCTGGCGGCATTTGCGCTTCATGCTGCTGTTCAGCCCGAACTGGCTGTTTTTCTATCCCGGCCTCATATTGATGGCGGCGGGGCTGGCGGCCGGCTTGCTGCTGCTGGCCAACCCGGTGCGGGTGGACGGGCTGCGCTTCTCGGTCGGCACGCTGATCTATTGCGCGATGCTGATCGAGGTTGGGTTTCAGGCCGTGCTGTTCGCGCTGCTCTCGCGCGCCTACGCGGTGCAGGAGCGGCTGGTGCCGCGCTCGCGCCGGATGGCGCTGGTCGAGCGGGTGTTCAGCCTGGAGAGCGGCCTGGCGCTGGCGCTGCTGCTGCTGGCGGTGGGCGGGGGGCTGGCGCTGGATGCGGTCTCGCTCTGGCAGGCGGCGCGCTTTGGCGCGCTGGATGTGGACCGGATCACGCGGCTCGCGATCAGCTCGTCGGTGGCGATTTCGCTGGGGTTTGAAACGATGTTTTCGAGCTTTTTGCTGAGCACGCTGAAGCTGAATGTGCGGGCGCTGCCGGCACCGGCGGCGGAGACGTGAGCCGGGCGGAAAATTGGTTTGTGATCGGCTCCGGCCCGGCGGGGCTGGCCGCGGCGCGGGCGCTGCTGGCGGCCGGGCGGGCTGTGACGATGCTGGATGTGGGGCTGACGCTGGAGCCGGAGCGCGAGGCGATACGGGCCGGCATGGCGGGCAAGCCGGCGGCCGATTGGGCGCCGGCCGCGCGCGCGCTGGTGGCGCCGCGGCTTGGGGCCGGGGTGCCGGAGAAATTGAATTTCGGCTCGGACTATCCGTACCGGGGCGCGGCCGGCATGGCGGGCGGGTTGCGCGGCAGTTTTGCGCAAGGCGGGCTCAGCAATGTGTGGGGCAGCGCGATGCTGCCTTACGCCCAGGCGGATTTGGCGGGCTGGCCGGTGAGCGCGGCCGAATTGGCGCCGCATTACCGGGCGGTACTGGATTTTGTGCCGATGGCGGCCGTGGAAGACGGGCTGGCGGCAGACTGGCCGCTGCACGGCACGCCCGGCGCGCCGCTGCCCGATGGCGCGCAGATCAAAATTTTTCGCGCGGCGCTGGACGCGAACCGGGCGAAGCTTGGCGCCGAAGGCCTGCGCTTTGGCGGCGCGCGGCTCGCGGTACGCGCGCAGGATTGCATATTATGCGGCGCCTGCCTGCAAGGCTGCCCAAAAAATTTGATTTTCTCCGCGGCGCGCGCGCTGGACGGGATCGACTACCTGCCCGGCATGCGGGTGACGCGCATTGCCGAGGCGGGTGACGGCGTGCGGATTTTTGCGCGCGAAGCGAATGGGGCCGAGCGCGTGTTCGAGGGCGCGCGGGTGTTTGTGGCGGCGGGTGTGCTGCACAGCACGGAGATCATGCTGCGCTCGCTCGGGCGCGGGCGCGCGGAAATTTTGGATTCGCAATATTTTCTGCTGCCGCTGTTGCAGCTCAAAGCAGCACCGGATGTACGGCGTGAGCATTTGCACAGCATGGCGAGTTTGTTTTTGGAGTTGAACGATCCCGCGATCAGCCGGTTTGGCGTGCATCTGCAAATTTATGGCTATAACGACATCCTCGCCGCCGCGCTGGATCAAAAATTCGGGTGGCTTGCGCGGTTTTTGCCGACGGGATTGCTGCTGAACCGGATGCTGATCGTGCAGGGCTATCTGCATTCCGCGCAATCCGGCAGGATTGCGGTGCGGCTGGAAGGCGATAGGCTGGAGGTGACGGCCACGCCATCCGGCGAGGCGCTGGCGGCGGTGAAGCGGGTTATCGGTAAATTGCAGGGGCTGGCGCCGGCGTTGCGGGCCATGCCGCTCACGCCGCTGCTGCAAATGGCGTTGCCGGGGCGGGGATTTCATAGCGGGGGGAGCTTTCCGATGGCGGAACATCCAGGACCAGGGCAGACCGATACGCTGGGCCGGCCGCAGGGCATGGACCGGGTGCATATGGTGGATGCCGCGGTGTTCCCCAGCATTCCCGCCACCACCATCACGCTGAGCGCGATGGCGAACGCGCACCGGATTGCCAGCGCCGCCGCAGGCCTGGCATGAGTACCCGGCCCGTCATCGCGGTTACCGGGGCGAGCGGCTATGTGGGCGGGTTGATCGCGAACGCGCTGGCGCCGGAGGCGGATATCGTGCGGCTGCTGCGCCACCCGCGCCGGGAAGGCGACGTGACATGGTCGTTCAAATCCGGCGCGGTGCCGATTGCCGAGGCGCTGCGGGCGCGCGGGGTGACGCAGCTGGTGCACGCGGCCTGGGATATGCGGGAAACGCAACTGCCGAAGTTGCAGGAGAGCTGCGTCGCCGGCTCGCAACGCTTGCTCGCCGCCGCGGCGCGGGCCGGGATTTCCCGCGTGGTGTTCATCTCCACCATCAGCGCCTTTCCCGCCGCGCGCTCGGCCTATGGCCGGGCGAAATTGCAGGTGGAGGCCGATATGCGCGCGGCCGGTGCCACCGTGCTGCGCCCCGGCCTGGTCTATGGCGCGGGCGAGGGCGGCATGCTCGGCAACCTCACCCGCGTGGTGCGTAAAGCGCGCCTGGTGCCGCTGATCGGCGATGGCAGCGCGCCGCAATATTTGCTGGATGAGGCAACCTTGGTGAGCGCCGTAAAACGCGCCTTGGCCGGCGCGTTCTCCGGCGAGACCGGGCCCATCACGCTGGCCAACCCAACACCCGTGCCGTTCCGCGCGCTGCTGGAACGCGTCGCCGCCGCACAAGGCCGGCAGCCAAAGCTGGTGCCGGTGCCCTGGCAGGTGTTCTATACCGGGCTATGGGGCGCTGAACGGCTGGGGCTGAAACTCGGGTTCCGGAGCGATAGTATTTTGAGTTTTATATTTCAAAATCCGGCGCCGGATTTTTCGGCGATGGAGCGGTTGGGGATAACCCCAGCGAATTTGCGTTAAGGAAGCGGAGCTTTTCTTCGAGACAAAGCGACCACTTTCTTAAATCTCCAATGCCTTCTCACTTGCCGCGATTTCGGCCCGTTCGGCGCTGAGATTGGCTGTGCGCATGAGCAGCCAGTATGCGCCTGCGGCGACGGCGAGGCCGGGGGCCCAGGAGATGTCCACATCGCCCAGGGCGTGGGCGATTGGGCCTTCATAGACGCCGGAGAGGTCGAAGAACGGGACACTGGCGGCGAAGCCGATGATATAGGCGCCGATGCCGCGCCAGTCCCAGGCGCCGTAGATACCTTTGGGGGTGAAGAAATCGGTGATCGCGTAGGCGCCTTTGCGGACGAAAAAATAGTCCGTGAGGTTGACCGCGGTCCAGGGCACCAGGAGGTAGAGCATGATGGAAAGTGAGTCGTAGAGTGCGTTGATGGCGTTGGCGGTGAGCGAGAGGGAGATGCCGATCCAGATGATGGCGAGGATGATGATGCCGGTGATGCGCACGGTTTTGGTGGCGGTGATTTGCTTGATGGAGTCGATTCCGGTGACGATGGTGAGCATGCCGGAATAGGCGTTGAGGCCCATGGTGGCGGTGAGGGCCGCGACCGAGACCAGCACGGTGAGTGTGCCGAAATGCGGGATGAGGGCGTTGCCGGCGGCGTTGGTGGAGACCATGCCGTCCGACGCGCCGAGATATGTGGCGAGCCAGGCGCCGAGGATGATGAGCCAGATGGCGGCGAGCGAGGCGCCGAGATAGACGCTGAGCACGAGGCCGGCGCGGCATTTGGGGCGCGGCAGATAGCGCGTGTAGTCCGACACGTAGGGTGCGTAGGTGATGTTGTAGCTGGCGCAGGCGGCGAATTGCGCGGCGAAGGCGACCCAGGTGAAGGCGATTTTGCCGGGCGGGCCGGGGTGGATGGCGCCGCCGATGATGGCGCCGCTTAAAATAATGTAGAGCGGCAGGCTGACCCAGAACAGGATGCGGAAGATGATGTGCAGCCAGTCATGCCCGTAGATGGCGATGACGGCGGCGACGATGCCGAGCACGATGGAGATGCCGGCGATGCCCCAGCCGAAGAGATGGTTGAGGCCTTGGGAGATCAGCACCGTGTCCACCACGTTGAAGCCGGCGAAGGTGAACAGAGTGCCGAGCAGCGGCAGGATAACGCCGCGATAGCCAAACTGCGCGCGCGACTGGATCATCTGCGGCAGGCCGAGATCCGGCCCTTGGGACGCGTGGAAGGCCATGAACAGCGTGCCGAACAGAATGCCGAGCGTGCTGGCGAGTGCGGTGGCGCCGAAGCCAAGGCCCAAGCCGGGGCCGATGAAGCCGATGGCGATGGTGAAGAATTGGAAATTGCCGAGGAACCAGAAGGGACCCTGGTTGATGACCTTGCCGTGGCGCTCGGCGGCCGGGATGTAGTCGATGGAGTGTGATTCGATGCCTAGATTTTGCGCCATTTTTGCGGAGGGCCCCTGTTTGGTTCGCCCAAGTTTAGAGACCGGCTAAAATTTAAGCAAAAGAAACTAGCCGCTTTTTTGATTTTTTTTGCGCGGCCCGATTCAGACCGCGCGGCCGCGCCGCTCCGTCACCAGGACGCTGAGCGGCGCAAAAAACTTTTGTTTACTTTGGGGCGGTTCTGGTTGGACCGCGATAGCCCAGAGGAATCAAAAGTTTTTTGCTGCTTTTTTTTCAAAAAAGCAGCGCTTGCTTACTCACGCCGCCAGCGCGGCGCGCACGGCGTTCAGCGCGGCTTGCCAGTTGCCGCCATCCGGCCCGCCGGCCTGGGCGATGGATTTGTTGCCGCCGCCGCCGCTGCCTCCCAATGCCGTGGCACCGGCGCGGACCAGCTCCACGGCGCTATGCGTGGCCGAGAGATCGTCCGACACGGCGGTGATGATGGCGGCTTTGCCGTCCTGTGTGGCGATGAGGGCGACGACGCCGGAGCCGAGTTTTTTGAGCAGGTCGGTGGCGATGGGTTTGAGTTCCTTGGCGGCGATGTCTCCCACGTGGCGGCCGGAGAATTTGATGCCGTTGACCTCTTCGATCGCGCCGGCGGCGCTGCCCATGACGAGCTGTTTTTGCAGCTCTGAGACCTGGCGTTCCAGGCGTTTTTTGTCGTCCTGGAGCTGGGTGATGCGGGCGGGCAGATCGGCCGGCTGGGCTTTGAGCGCTGCGGCGGACTCCGCCAACAGGCGGGACTCAGCCTCGATGGTGGCAAGCGCCGCAGCGCCGACCACGGCCTCGATCCGGCGGATGCCGGCGGAGACGGCCCCTTCCGAGGTGATGCGGAACAGCCCGATATCCCCGGTGCGGGCGACATGGGTACCACCGCAGAGTTCGATCGAGTAGGCGGATTTTTCATCTCCGGACGCTAGCTCGGCTGATCTTGGGCTGCCCATGGAGACGACGCGGACCTCATCGCCGTATTTTTCACCAAATAGCGCCATGGCGCCGAGTTTCACCGCCTCATCGGGAGTCATCAAGCGGGTGGTCACTTCCGAATTCTCACGGATATAGGCGTTTACCTCTCGTTCGACTTCCAAAAGTTCCAGCTCGGTGATTGGCCGAGGTTGGGAAATATCGAAACGTAGCCGATCCGGTGCGTTTAGGCTCCCTTTCTGCATCACATGGTTGCCGAGTTTGTTACGCAACGCCTCGTGCAGCAAATGTGTGGCGGAGTGGTGGGCGCGGATGGCGGCGCGGCGGGCGTGATCAACCGTGGCAACCACCGGGGTGCCGATGGCGGCCGTGCCGGCTTCGACAACGCCCAGATGCACGAACAGGGTGCCGAGTTTTTTCTGCGTATCGTTGATGCGGATGAGCAGCCCATCCGGCCCGGTGAGGTGGCCGGTGTCGCCGACCTGGCCGCCGCTCTCGGCATAGAACGGGGTTTGGTTGAGCAGGATCGCCACGTTCTGCCCGGCCGCGGCGGATGGCGCGGGCTGACCGTCCGTGATGATCGCGGTGATTTCGGCTTCGGCGGTTTCGGTCGCGTAGCCGAGGAATTCGGTGGCGCCCAGGGTTTCCTTCAGCTCGAACCAGACGGTCTCGGTCGCGGCCTCGCCGGAGCCGGCCCAGGCGGCGCGGGCGCGGGCGCGCTGCTCGGCCATCGCGGCGTTGAAGCCCTCGATATCGACGGTTTTATCCGCCTCGCGCAATGCGTCCTGCGTGAGGTCGAGCGGGAAGCCGTAGGTGTCATAGAGTTTGAACGCGACGGCACCCGGCAAAGCGGCGCCGGCGGGAATTTTGCGGGATTCATCGTCGAGCAGCGACATTCCGCGCTCTAGCATGGCGCGGAAGCGGTTTTCCTCCAGCCGCAGCGTCTCGGTGATCAGCGGCTCGGCGGCGTTCAGCTCCGGATAGGCCTGGCCCATCTGGCGGGTGAGGGCCGGGACCAGGCGGTACATCAGCGGCTCGGTCGCCCCCATGAGGTAGGCGTGGCGCATGGCGCGGCGCATGATGCGGCGGAGCACGTAGCCGCGGCCCTCATTGGAGGGCAGCACGCCGTCCGCCATTAAAAACGAGGTGCTGCGCAGATGGTCCGCCACCACGCGGTGGCTGGTTTTGAACCTGCCATCCGGCGCCTGGCCGGTCGCCTCCGCCGAGGCGAGGATCAGCGCGCGCAGCGTGTCGGTGTCATAATTATCGTGCTTGCCTTGCAGAATGGCGGCGAAGCGCTCCAGCCCCATGCCGGTATCGATGCTCGGACGGGGCAAAGCCGTGCGGGTGCCGGGTGGGCCTTCCTCGTACTGCATGAACACGAGGTTCCAGATTTCGATGAAACGGTCACCGTCTTCCTCCGGCGAGCCGGGCGGGCCGCCTGGGATGCTCGGGCCGTGGTCGTAGAAAATCTCCGAGCACGGGCCGCAGGGGCCGGTATCGCCCATTTTCCAGAAATTATCGTCGGTCTTGATGCGGATGATTTTCTCATCCCGTAGCCCGGCGATTTTGTGCCAGAGGGCAGCGGCCTCATCATCCGTATGGTACACGGTGACCAGGAGTTTTTCCTTCGGCAGGCCAAAATCCTTGGTCAGCAGGGTCCAGGCATGGGTGATCGCCTGTTCCTTGAAATAATCGCCGAAGGAGAAATTGCCGAGCATCTCGAAGAAGGTGTGGTGCCGCGCGGTGTAGCCGACATTGTCCAAATCATTATGCTTGCCGCCGGCGCGGACGCATTTTTGCGCGGAGGTGGCGCGGCTATAGGGGCGCTTCTCCTGGCCGGTGAAGACATTTTTGAACGGCACCATGCCGGCACTGGTGAACAGCAGAGTGGGGTCGTTGCGCGGGACCAAGGGCGCGCTCGGCACGATTTGATGGCCGTTGCGGGCGAAATAGTTGAGGAAGGTGGCGCGGATGTCGTTGCTGGTGACCATGGGCTTGGGATTACAAGACGGCCAGGGTTAAGCCAAGGGCAGGCCTGGCTGCACACCGATGCCGCGCGCACCCAGCATCTCGCCTATGCGGCTGGCGAGGCCTGCCATGCTGAACGGTTTGGTGAGGAGCTGTACCCCGGCGGGGAGCTGGGACTGGTCGGTGAGCGAAAGCTCTGCATAGCCGGTGATGAACAGGATTTTGAGCCCGGGCCGCAGCGCGCGGGCGGCCTCGGCCAGTTGCTTCCCGTTCATGCCGCCCGGCAGCCCGATATCGGTGATCAGCAGGTCCACATCCGGGTTGGTCTGCAAGCTATTCAGGCCGGCATGGCCGTCCTCGGCTTGCAGCCCGGCGCAGTCCAGCTCGTCCAGCAGGTCCAATACCAGCATGCGCACGGTCGGCTCGTCATCCACCACCAGAACCGTTTTGCCATGGGCTGGCACTGGCTGGCACACCGGCGCGGCGGGCGGCTGCGCCGGCGCGGCCGCGCCGTTATAGCGGGGCAGCAAGAGTTGCACATCGGTGCCGGCGCCGGGGGTGGAGTGGATGCGCACCTGGCCGCCGGATTGGCGCACGAAGCCGTAGATCATCGAGAGCCCGAGCCCGGTGCCTTGGCCGAGCGGCTTGGTGGTGAAAAACGGATCGAAGGCGCGCTCGATCACCTCAGGGGTCATGCCGCGGCCGGTATCTGCGACGGTTAGGGCAACATAGCCGCCGGCTTGGAGGTCTTGTGTGGCGGCTTCCTCGGCGCCGAGTGTTTTGTTGCCGGTGGTGATGCTGAGGCGGCCGCCATTGGGCATGGCATCAGAGGCGTTGATGCAGAGATTGAGCAGCACGTTTTCCAACTGGTTGGGATCCACCTGGGTCGGCCAGAGCTCGGGCGTTGGGGTGAAGACCAGGGTGATTGCCGGGTCGATCGTGCTGCGAATCAGCGCCGCCATGCCGGCGATGAGTTGATCGATATTGGTCACCCGGGGTTCCAGCGCCTGCTGGCGGGCGAAGGCGAGCAGCCGGTGGGTAAGGGCGGCGGCGCGGGTCGCGGCATCCTGCGCGGCGGTGGCGTAGCGGCCAAGCTCGGAGAGCCGGCCTTGCGCGAGGCGGTTTTGCAGCAGCTCCAGGCTGCCGGAGATGCTGGTGAGGAGATTGTTGAAATCATGCGCGATGCCGCCGGTGAGCTGACCGACGGCCTCCATCTTCTGGCTCTGGCGCAGCCGCTCCTCGGCGGCCATCAGCTCGGCGGTGCGCGCGGCGATGCGCGCCTCCAGCGTTTCATTGGCGGCGCGCAAGGCGGCGGTGGCGCGGGCGAGGCGGACAGAGCTGGTCATGGTGGCGTTGACCAGGATGACCATGGTGCTGGTGACGAGAAAGAATCCCGCCATCACAACGTAGCCAGTCGGCCAGAACATCGAGAATCCCTCCGGGGGGATAAAAAAATAATCGGCAAAGACGGCGCTGATGGCGACGGTGACAAGGCCCGGACCGATGCCGCCGGCCAAGGTTGAGAAGATGATGGCCGGAATAAAGGTAAAAAACGGCGCGCCCGCGATGTTATGGCCGAAGGCAAGGCGAACCACCACACCGGCAGCGCTGGTGGCCACCGCGATTGCATAGCCAAGCCAGAGACGTTCGCGCAACTTCAGGAGTGCGGCGAACAAGTCCAAAATTTTCTCCTTTGTAAGTTCCCCGCCATCTTCGAGGCCGCAATCGGAGATGAGTCAAGTGCATTCGCAGCCCGGGTAACGGCGAAAGGGTGAGAAAATACCTGCGGTGTCGGCAGATACAGGCTTTGGCTGGGTGGATATGTGCGCGCTGCTAAAGATTAACATTTCGCGATACGGGCCGGTGAGGACCGCATCGCGGAAAGGGGGCTGACTAATTTTGAAAGGGGAGAGGGCGGTTCAGAATCTAGGCCGAACCATTTCATGGCTCGGCCTAGAGAGATTTCCGATTGATCGGAAATCGCTCTAGCTGCTTTTTGAGAGGCCTATTGATGTTTTCGGTGCGCGCAATTACGCGACCTCAAACCATCGCGCGCTGGCTAATCCGCCGCGTCGCTCTCGCTATCACTGGAGTCCGAGACCATCAGCGCCTCAGCGATGGTGGCGGATTGATCGCGGATTTTTTTCTCGATCGCGTCCGCCATTTTCGGGTTTTCGCGCAAGAACTGCTTGGCGTTCTCGCGGCCCTGGCCGATTCGGGTGGAATCATAGCTGAACCAGGCGCCGGATTTCTCAACCACGCCGGCTTTTACGCCCAAATCCACCAGCTCGCCCATTTTGCTGATGCCCTCACCGAACATGATGTCGAACTCAACCTGGCGGAAGGGCGGGGCGAGCTTGTTCTTCACCACCTTCACCCGCGTATGGTTGCCGGTGACCTCCTCACGGTCCTTGATCGAGCCGGTACGGCGGATTTCCATGCGGATCGAGGCATAGAATTTCAGCGCGTTGCCGCCCGTGGTGGTCTCCGGGTTGCCGAACATCACGCCGATCTTCAGGCGGATCTGGTTCAGGA
>Ga0116231_10008338_pt1 | contig 18244 bp, 15 predicted proteins | sample S1TSphgellanicum_2_FD_89695 | JGI IMG/M metagenome (GOLD analysis project Ga0116231, IMG submission 89695) | Host-associated microbial communities from peat moss isolated from Minnesota, USA - S1T2_Fd - Sphagnum magellanicum MG | ecosystem: Host-associated > Plants > Peat moss > Unclassified...
AAAAAAAAAAAAAAAGAAAAAAGGAAATGTAAATTTGCTGCCAACACCATCTTCGTTAAGAAAAACCAAAAAAAAAAAAAAAAAGGTGACGACAACTATCATCGCCTTCTTCGCTAAGCTGCACCCAAAGAAAAAAAAAAGAAAAAGGCGATGATAACAACGTTACCATCGCCTTTTTCACTAAGCTGCACCCAAAAAAAAAAAACAAAAAGGTGATAACAACAAAGTTGTCGTCGCCTTCTTCGCTGAGCTGCACTCAAAGAAAAAAAAAAGGTGACGACAACAAAGTTGTTGTCGCCTTCTTCGCTGAGCTGCACCCAAAGAAAAAAAAAAGGTGATGGCAGCAACGTTGGCGTTACCTTCTTCGCTAAGCTGCACCCAAAGAAAAAAAAAAAGGCGACAACAACATTGTTGCCGTCGCTTTCTTCGTTGAGCTGCACCCAAAGAAAAAAAACAGAAGAAGGCGATGGCAGCGTTACTACCGTCACCTTCTTCACTGAACTACACCCAAAGAAAAAAAATAAGGTGACAACAACGTTGCTGCCATTGCCTTCTTCGTTGAGTTAAACCCAATGAAAAGAAAAAGAAGAAGGCGATGGTACTAACGTTGTCATCGCCTTCTTTGTTGAGCTGCACCCAAAGGAAAAAAAAAAAGGCGATAACAGTATTGTTGTTGTTGCCTTCTTTGTTGAACTGCACCCAAAGAAAAAAAAAGAAAAAGAAGGTGACAACAGCGTTGCTGCAGTCGCCTTTTGAATTGAGCTGCAACCAAAGAAAAATAAATGAAGAAGGCGATGGCAGCAACACTGCCGTTGCCTTCTTTTTTTTACTACAATAAAAAAAAAACAAAAGAAGGCAATGGTAGCTTTGTTGTTGTTGCGTTCTTTTCCTCGGTGCAACAAAACAAAAGGAAGAAGGCGACGACAATAAAGCTGTCATCGCCTTCTATGCTGAGTTGCAACCAAAGAAAGAAAAAAGGGCTGAAGGGAGCTTACCATGAAGCTCCCGCTCTAGGTCCCATGTGGGTCCCGCTTCAGGCACTTCGGAGGTCCTTCTCTCACTCCAGGTACGCTCTGCTCCCCCTCTTCTCCTGCTCCAACAACTCTCGGGGTTTGGTGATGAAGTGAGAGGTAGGTGGGAGGTAGGAGGGGGGAGACGTAAATAAGAAGGGGGAGGTAGGTGGGAGGGAGGTAGGTAGGAGGGAAAATTTTTGGGGCAGAGAAGAAACGGGGAAAAAAAAAACTTTGGGCAGGGACGATGTGTTTTTGGTTCATCCCCAAAACGGCTTCAACTGCCTCATCCTCAACTGGTGCATTGGTGGCTGCTGGTTCACTCCAGCCATCCAGAGGAGAGAACGGTCCAACTGGTGCACTGGTGGGTGCTGGTTCACTCCAGCTGTAAGATTAGGCCAAAAAATTTATTAAAAAAACAGAAATGACAAAATATAAACATTGTTTTGAAAAAGACAGAAAAAAAAGAATAAAAAAGAAGAACATAGTTTTAAGAAAAAGAGAATTAAAAAAATCAGAAAGAAAACACACCAAAAATAAAAAGCAAAAAAGAAAACAGAGGGGAAAAAAACTTACATGGGTGAATTTGTTTTTTGACCCAAGCTTGTTGTGCACTAGGTTTAGTAACTAGAGAATGGGCTCAACTTCATGCAGAACGGAACTGGTGTCACTCAGGCCTAAGATTAGTACCACTCCTTTTTTGTCACAACGGCACTGGAGCTGCAACGAGCCGCAAAGCAGTCCACCTCGCAGCCTGTGTCCTTTCCTCGGACGATCGGCGATCGGCGAGCGGCCGATGCCTGAGCGCGCCATTATTTCGTACCGTTGGGGCCCTCGTTTCGTCTCCCTCTTGTTCTCGCCCACCCGCCCGTCCGCCGTCGCCAAACAGCCTATTATTAAGCTATCTTGCTTGTTACCTCACCTTCCTCCCACCCGCATCCTCTCTTCCTCGCTCGCAGAAAAGTTGCTGAACTCTTGCTGTCACGGTCATCAGAGAACCGTGCGTTCCATTCCGATTCTGGCAAGTGCCGTTTGTTACAACTTTCGCTTCAACACATTTGGCCCCATCGCTCGCAGTGCTCACTTTGTCAGAATTGTTCTGCTGCCGTTTGTGTATCTCTTCTGTCTCTCGTTTCTGATGCGCACTCTTTTGGCCTTTTTCTACCTTTCCTCGGTTGTTTCTGTATGCTTCTTGCAGGTTCTCTTTCTGTAGCTGAAGAATGCTCGCCTTTGCTTAGCTTTTTCTTTTCTTTTCTTTTCTGTTCTGCAACAGGTTCTGCTGTGGAGTTCTTCTCAAGTCTCCCCCTGATTCTCCCCCTGTTTCGGTGAGAGAGCGCATCAGCCTGCATTCCGTTTCCGGCGAGAAATTCTTGGTGCGTATGTGCGCGCGCACGAATCTATCGTTGTCCCGCTTGGCAGATATTGTGCTCTGGCTGTCTGATTCTGGCTTGCAGCTCGTTGTATATATTGTGACTTGTTTCAGATCCATTGCATTATCTTTCTCATCAGCAGTTTTATGTTAGTCTCGCTGATGGACGCGCAGTCTTTGGTGGCTTTCCTCTACCTTTGCATCCAGAGCTTTGAAGATATTGTCTAGGAATTCCATTCTTGTTTGTCTTATTATCTGTGCCACTGGTTTTTTCCCCTCCAGGTTTGCATCAGCTCGTTGAGGCATTCACTTCCTCCTGCTCCTACTTTTGCTGAAGAGCATATCTGCGCCTGTGGAATACCAGAAGTTCGAATCGGTGCATCTCTCTCTGTACATAGGCTCATTTTGTTTTGTATCCACCAGCAGCAGCAGCAAGAAAGGGATCCGAAAAGGAGAGGCTCACATGTCTCATACGGCACTCAGAAACGTGAATGCTGTGCCCCTGACAGAGAGACGCAGTAACAGCGCCAAGAAAAGAGTAATGAAAGTGGTGTTGTCAGGTCCGAACGACGAAAACTTGGACTTGCACAGGAGAGCGGACGACTATTTTCAGCCGACTCTTGCTCCCAGGCCCGCCATTGTATCGAATGTCGAAATGGAAGTTCCCACGGAGCCTGGCCCTGCAGAACTCGAGTACATCGTGTCAGACGATCTCAAGGATTTGGCTGATGTTGATACTCAAGTGATGGTAAACTATCTGGCCCTCTTGTTCTCCATCTCGACTCTCGTTAAGGCTGGCCAAATGCAACTGCGAAGCAATTCTATGCAAGTGTTGTTCAATCAGCAATGGAGCGCTCTGCATTGCTTTCTTGTCATTTGAAAGAAAAGGAAAAAGTGCAGTGGTTTCCGTAACCGCACAGCAGTGTAGCATTCTTCTACAAGCTGGTTTGTGAGAACCTCATTCCAATTTAATGTCTTTTTCACGAACAATATTAGCTTCTAAAAGCCTGATGTTGCATTTGCCTGTGGACATTTCTGGGGCTGCTCTAATACTAGCCCTGATTGTGGTTTGTTCATGATAGACATTGCTGGAAAGACTGGATTCCAAGGAGTGGCTTGTGGTTTGTGAGGCATTGACCCATACCCGGCAGCTTTCTATCTTCCATGCGGATTTGTTAATCCCTATCCTGTAAGTGCACACCATGCAATTCTATATGTATATTTAGTCTGGAATTGAAAGAGATTTCTTCTAAACTTCATTGCCATGGGTCAATTGCAATAATGACAGCACCAGTCACTGGCACCTCAAGTTGTGTGCCCATTGAAAGCTTTATTGACAAAGAGGCAGTTTGTAATGTTATGTAAAACTTGAATTTCAAGCTCAACAAATTCTAGTGAGTGTTTTCTCATTAACACCAAGGTTGATTAACATGCCCTCTGAGATGATTGCATGTGGACAGAGGTGCAGTGGTGGATTTGGTTATCAAGTCTGTTAAGAACCCAAGGAGTGCTTTATGCAAGACAGCTCTCATGACATCAACAGACATGTTCAAGGCCTACCAAGATCAACTCCTTGACTTGTTGGATCCACTGGTATGACCATCTGTTTTGGTTCTGGAAGAGTGTCTGGCTGAATTTGCACAAGGAAACTGCTGATATGGCTCTATGTTACCAGAATTCTCTGCATTGCTGCTGCAATGTGTAAGCTAATATTGTGTCTGGTGGTGTCCTCAGTTCCAGTTTTACAAGTCTCTGTAGAACTGGGGTTCTTGGAACCTTGGACCTTTCTATCCTTTTTAAAGTGAGATAGATAATACTTGCCATTCCTATGAAAAGTGCTCCACTATAGTAGCTCCATTTGTGAAGATCTGATAAATGATTAATGTGTCTTTGCAGTTGCTTCAGCTCTGCTGAAATCATCCCAGGACAAGCGTTTTGTGTGTGAGGAAGCAGAAAGAACTCTCATAGGCATGACAACATCAATTTCTCCCCAACCCATGTTGCAGAAACTGCAGCCTTATGTCAGTCACCGGAATCCACGAGTGCGTGCTAAAGCAGCAATGTGTATGTATAACTCTGTGTCAAGGCTGGTATGTCCCTTCTGCACATACATGGCTTCGAATCTTTGCTTGTAGTTTTTGTTGTGACAATAGATAACCCAAAACCCAATTGGGACCTGCCAAGCATTCTTTCTGCTCACTTGAATTGGGACTGCTTTCTCAACAGTCCTTTCTAGTTTAACCTCCCTTCATCCGCCATAGAGGCCAAAGCTTTTTGTTGCCAAATAAGTCAGTTGAGCAATGATGATTCTGAAATTTGGTCTCTGGCTTGTCACCATTGTGCACCATGTCTCAGCATAAGAGCTGCTCTGCTGTAAGTTGACACTTGGATACTGTTTCTCAGGGATTGGATGGAATCAAGCAGTATGGAATGGAGCCACTCATTCAACTTGCAGCTGCACAGTTGAATGACAGACTCCCAGAAGCTCGTGAGGCTGCTCGCAAGCTTGTATTAGACCTCCATACAGCATACTGCAAATGTTCTCCTGATGCTCAGTCCACAACAGACTTTGAGGCTGCTAATCTGGACTTCAAGCAAACAGACCCATGGGAGCAATTCTGCCTTAACAAACTCTCACCCATCACAGCACAAGCTGTCCTCCGAGTTACTTGCATTGCTACCTGAGTCTTTCAGTTAGCCCATGGCAAAGAGAGCTTCATGATTTAATGGGATCATATAATATTCAGTACATAAACATGAACAGGGAATATAGTTCACTCAACATTGGAAATTCTTGTTTCAGGCTAGATTGCATGATCAAGCTGTCTGGCATTGTAAAATTTTCTGCATAGCATTTTGTGTGGTCTTTGTATCTGCTTAGCACATATACATTTGTAAGATTTCATTGAGGGAGAGAGAGTTCAGGTTGTCTCTGGTCTACTGCAGGAGAGGTCTTCAGTGATTCTTTGTGTCCTTAGACATCTGTAAGTCTCAATCTGGGATATGCCTTGGGAGGATGAGAGTCAGATTGCAGGTAGTACACAAAAGAACTGACAATGAAAGGGTCAGTGGCAGAAAAGCAGCCAGATGATCATATCTCACAGTTACCTCAAGGGGGTTCTTTGCAGGTTATCAGGTCATATTTCTCTTTTCAAGAAATGTGCTGTCAGTGTAATTGCAATCATACCCTGAACTTGATAAAGGGAAAATTCAATTCCATGTGATTTCTATCTTTGTGTGAAGTTTGATGATGTCTTGGTTGAATGTCTGCTGCTATGAGTGCCTCAGATATGAGTACTCTCAGTCGTCATCTGTGTACTCCAAGAAATGCTAATTCATCTGAAAGTACTACTGAATCTGTTGATTCTAGCTAGGACATTTGTGATTGAAAGCCTCTTCCCTATAACAGTGATTACCTGCTTTGGAGAGGTGTGCTTCGACATGGTTGCAGCTTGAAGCTCCAGGTTGGTCCTCCATCCTAGAATTCAACTTGAGGTTCTTGAAGTAATAGATAACTTAGTTTATGTACCATGGTGGCTTTAGTCACACGGTCATTCATTGGGGTTGATCATTGATGCTTTTTTAAACTAGCAGAACTCAATTTCAGATGATGGGTATGAACATATTCATTTACTAAGTTGACTAGAAATGACAGTCCATACTTTCAACAATGCCACATGGGGTTTATAATGCGGGTATTGATTGAATTGCTAGGTTTTTGGGACCCAAGTTCCTTGACTCATTCAGCCTTCCAGGTCAGTGTGTTTGTTCCTTGGATGGTTATTGTTTGACCCCCCATGTGTTCTCTTGGATGAGGTGGTTCTCTTGCAATGATGGTGTCAATGCATGAACACTCCATCATTTGCATGTTCTTCCATATCAAGATTAATCTCTTAAAAAAGAAACAAAAGTTTTTGATGAGGTAGTTCCTTATGATTGCATCCTCTTTTGGACTTGTCCTTCTGAGAATAGCGTGTCTTTTGTTTTATCGTGTGTATCCATCATGCATGATCATTATATAGAAATGGATAATAGAGTTATCCATAAAGGAAGGAAAATAGTGACTCTAGTCATACACGATAAGCTTCAAGAAAAACCTTGCAAATAAGGTAGCATTCAAGGTGGGATGAAGCTCAGAAAACCATCAATCTTTGTGGTATTCATCCTTGTCTTTCGCTGTTCCTGAGCGTCTCCACTGCTGCTACATATATTTTCACTGCTCATACCTGTACAACTACTATAATTGGTCTTGAACATTGTTCATTAAATGCTGAAGCTTTATATGATTTTCAACATTCCATACTGAGATATTTAAAAATTCCAGTACTTTGCCAATATCATTGAAAGAGAGGGGATAGGGGTGAAAGGAGGCCCAAAGACAAGGTTACTTTCTGGATAACTCTATTATCAATCAATCATCTTATTGCATACTAGAGAATATGCTTTAAGACACACTCTACTGTGTAGAGTCTCACTTCCCTTGGCATAAAGCACCATATAGCTGGGTAGGAATCAAACCTGGGTGGGCCTGGGGTTAAAGAGCATTGAATGGCCATTCCCTCTACGTTGACACCAGCACCCTTGTGGGTGGAACTGGTACTTAACTATGGTGAAACCCCTATCAACCCTACAAAAGGAGCCAGAAGCAATTGATAGTTTGTGTGGGAGTAGAAATCTGTGCACTACTTACTACCTGTGTTAACACAAGGGTTAATGTGACCGAGCACCCACCAGTGCACAATCCATTGGAAACTAGTTATATGACTCTGGTGTGGTTACCAAGGTTTGGTCAGAATGAACCAGCATCCACCAGCACATCATCCACTCAATGATTGGTACGACTCAGTTGTGGATGAACCTCAACCTGGGTTAAACTTTCTTACTTTCACTTCACATTACGTGAGTAACTAGTAATTACCTATGTGAAAGGTTAATTATCAGAGGTAGGTAGGTAGGTAGGTAGGGAATGTGAGTAGTTTCAAGTAGGTAAGTAATTAGGCAAGTGAGGCAATTGCTGGTTATATGTATCCATGGTTACTTACATGGCTAACCGCAGTGAGAATAGGTAACCCAACATCCTAGTACATTGGAATCATTTGTGCTTCCTGGTGTATCTGGGAAGCTCCTTAAGTCTTTGAGTACCTATCCCTCCTAGGGTTTAAGGTTAGGAAGTATCTTCTCATCCTAGACCCCTTATTTAGGAAAACTCTCACGCTAGGGTTTTACCCTACACAAAATAAAAGGTTGAATGTTGAATCCAACACAATGCATATTTTGACATAACGGAGTGGAAATGGATGAATGTAAAGTTGTTAAAGAACATTTTAACAAACATTTGAGGTGAATTTTTTTGAGAAAATTGCATTTGTGATTGATTGATTGATTTAATTAATTAATTAAGAAATGTCACATATTTGTAAAATTATTGTGTTTTTTCAATAATATAGTAATAGTTCTATAGAGTGTAGTGAAAGGCTTTTAAAATGTGACCAGTTAGACCAATCATGAGGGCTGAGCAATTACGAAAAAAATATTTTCTCTTATTGGACTTCTTTGAAGGCATTATATCATGAAAACATTTACAAGCCTAAATTCAATTTTACACTATTTGGTTATTGTGCTTCATTTAAATACAATAGTACTTGGGGCTAGTTTGACATCGATTAGATTGTTTTTAGAAATGTTGAAATTTTCTAAAACTTTTTTTTTCAGATTTTTTTTTTTTGAAAGGAGGTGTGAGTGTGTGAGAAAAAGAAGAAGATGAACAAACCACGGGTTGTAACAAGGTAGTTCTAGTAGGAAAAGGGATTCTAGTAGCTAAGCTTATTTGTACTTGGATTTGGTTTAAGTCATAGTTTGTTTGGGCTCGGATTTCGTACACAAATTATACAATAGCCATTTTTTGAGAGCATAATAACTCCCTCATAGTACATTGAAACAAAATGTTGTTTGTTCCAATAAGTTCTTAGTTGAATTAGCTAACGATTATAAGAACTAACCTTTGAAAATCTAGTAGTAGTTGTTCTGTATTTTGCTGTTTACAAACATAATAGCTATACAACTACTATATTATTTTGGCATTTGAAAACTCCTAAACAATAAACTTCAAATCCAGTGATGTTTGTTGGATTAGAATTTAGTAGTGTGGCCTATGCCATTGGCACAAGTGTTATCACATTCTCAACTGATTTTTCCTTCCAAAAACCTGGTTTTTTGGAATTTATTTGAATTTTCAGCAGCGGAATTCACTTAGAAATCGATATCTGCCACATTTTTGAATCCAACTCTTACCAAATTAATTCCATTAAATCCTGCTCATCAAGATCTTCCACCCAACAACACCAAAGGCACATTCTAATTCCTCTGAAATTTTCAGCTATGATTTAATTTAATTTTCAGTGAAGAAAGCATTCAATATTCAAGAACTTTTGCACCACAAGTCCAAACGGCATGGAACCAAGCCCATGCACCCCTCCTTGTCAAGAGCTTTTCAGAGACACGAAGAACATGATATGAAACATCCCGGTTCGGTGGATCTCATAACTACAAAACAAGACAAACTACCCTCTTTCATGGATAGATAGTAGCCAAACTAACTATCATAACCTCTATTTTTCACAAGTTGCATTTCCCAATAGGACTGGTTTGCTATCCTTCACTTGGATATTTTGTCCTATTGGGTCCTAGGAAAGAAGGCTAGTTTCCCCATATTTATGAAAGGAAGGTTGTTTGTTTGTTTTGTTTGTCATGTTGAGATCTTCCAAACCATGACACCTTTTGATGCGCTCTTAGTACCATTCGAAAGCCCTCGATGAGGAGGGGTGCATCGAGTTGGTTTCATAATGTTTCACCCTTTGGTGGAGACGATATTCAATATTGAACAATTATTTCATGGAAACTTCATTAAAATCAAAACAAAAAACTTAATATGGGAATTTTTGGCACACTTTTGGTATTTTTGGAAAACCTTCAATGAGTAGGATTTAACCTAAAATGCAAGAGATATTGAATTTTGAATATTGTTTTCATTGGAAATTCAAGTTTAAAAATAGTTTTGAAAGGAAAATTTAGTTGGGTAACTAATTCACACTTGGGCTAATGGCACAAGCTACAACTAGTATTCTTGAAGATTCCTTTTGAGATGGAAAGAAAAGAAAATGTTTGCATTTTGGCAATTACAAACATCAATTATGTTAATTGTTTCACTTTGTTTTTCATAGAATGTTATAGTAGATTCCACACCAAATTTTGATATAAGAGTTTTTCTACTAACAATATGATAATTATCATATAATATCATTGTTCCATGTTCATTATAGTGAGATAAAATATTAAATTTTTTTGATAGAGTAATATGTACATTTTTTCATGCTTGTTTTTATTTTATATATTTTTTTCATTAAAGCAAAGAATATCAGATGTTAATTAATTATAGAAAATACTTGAATAGACCAAATGAACAAGGTTATAAGATGTTTGCAAGGTGATAAAAAAAGCCCTATTGCAAAGTGTTGTTGCCACCAATTTTTAACTCTGGAAATAAAAGGGGTTTTTGTGCACATAAAAGAAAACTACAAAAATGACATGCAAGCGTACAAAATTGGATCTAAACAACTATTAAAACATGCAACAAAAGAACATGCATATTTAACGTGAAAATAATTAAATTCTGAGAAAGTATCTCCTTCAACCTCAGTCGTATTTTGGAATGTTTGTCACAATTACATTCATTAGAGTAAAATTAATTTTTTGAACATAATAAAAAAAAGATGCTTGAGCATATTTGTTGGCTATGTCATAAACTAAGAGTAGTAAAAATGAAGTTATGTTATAAAAACTTCTAACATTCCCACCCAATAAACATATTTTCACACAAAAAAACAATGGTTGAACTTTGTTTAGCATTCCCACTACTTCCAAGAACTTATCCATGTTTTCTATGGAGCCCCACCCATTATTATGTTGCTAGGAACTTCTCAGTTAGGAAGTTATCCTAGTAACTTGGCACTTCCATTGCTAGGAGTGGCACCATGCTCAAAAGTATGTGGAAGTGTTGGAAACAATTAGTAGGTAGAGTTTTGGTGAATGAGTTTGCTAGTTAATGTGTTGTAGAGAATGTTCATATTTTCAAGATGTTGAAATGAAATAATACTACACATTTTTGTGTTTTGTCCTTTGATGAAATTCAGGATTTTAAACAAGGTGTATATAGGTTTGATTGTTAGAATAAAGTCTTGTTGCTTGTGGTTGTGAAAAGATGCATTTGGCAAGTAAGTAGCACATCCAAATGATGTCTTTGGTGCATGTGCAAGGTACTACATACTCCTATTGTGGAGCTAGCCACAAATGTTTGTTTCTTGTTGCATCAATGAAAAGTTAACCCTTGAAATCAATGAAAAAGTTCACCATAAATTTATGGTAAACCCTTGAAATCAATGAAAAGTTCACTGTATGTACAATGATTGATTCACATAAAGTAGTTTGTTTGCCTTGTTACATAAGATGTGCAAACCAACATAGACATCAACATAAGATTTAGAAATTTTGAACTCCTAATTCCAAATGAATAATCATCTTCTCCCTTTTTGAAATTTAAATACAACATCTGAATCCATCATCATATATATTGTTGTAATCTATTGTAACTATTCCTTTGTTGAATACACACAAGGATCAACTTCAATGGGATGAAGGTCAAACTTGGTAAAAAAAGTCATCAAACTTATGGTTTCGAATTAATAAAATTGTTCAAGTTGACAAACTTTCAATTCTTGCCCCAAAGATGCAAAGCTTTTGAATTACAACATATAAATCTCCTCGTCCAAGTCAACATGCAAGAATGCAAAGTGAATACCGAATTGCACAATATGCATGTCTTGTTGTATTGCATTGAAAGAAATAATAGTCCAAATAGACTTAAACTTTATGATTGGACTAAAATTTTGGTCATAGTAAATTCCATAGGTTTGAATGAAACCTCAAGCAACTAGCCAAGTTTTATATTTCACAATTTTTCTTGCATATGTGGTTTCGGTCTTGTCTACCCACTTGCAACACATTGGCTTGCAATGTGCAAGTAGGTCGTAAGTGTTGTTTTTCACCAAGGACTCATGTTTATTGCACATTGGTTCCCACCATCCTTGAAATAGAATTATGAACAACCTCCAAAAATTGTTGAGGTTATTGAAGCAAGTCATTGCTCTTAGCCAAACTTGTAAAAAACTTGGTTGCCCACATGTGATAGTAGTTTTTGAAATGTTTGAATGCACTTCAAAGTTGCCAAGGTTGGTTAAGTTATTCAATGGTTGTTGATAAACTTTTATTCTCCCATCGACCATTGATGGCACATTGGAATTTTATGGTTCCCATTCTGCATACCAAAAGCTTTTCATGATTAACCACCATTAGTGGCTACATCTTGATCAAAACCTTTTCAAAAGTAGTGAACCACTCAATTTTGATTCTCATGTGGTTAGTTGCCTTGCCATCAACATACTAAATGTTATTGGCATTACTTTTTGGGGAAATGGTAATTATGACAAATGTTACATTAATAAAAAAACATGTACTTAAATCATTCTCAAAATAATTAATGGCAATCACATCCACCTCACTCTTGGACTTTGATTCGTCTTCATTCCTTTTGTTACGTTCTTTCTCCCAATGTCACTTCTCACAATAATAGTTACACTCAACCCTTCATTTGAAATTTGGTTTACACACTTCTTTTCAAGTCCTTTGCCAAGGATGCCTTCTATGCATGAGTAAAGCTTGGTCTTCTAGCAAAGAATGCTTTAGCTTTGATCTCATCAATTGTTGCATGCACATGATTCCAATTCTCTTCCTTCAACAACCAAGGTGTGAAATTGCTTACTAGTTGGGTGGAACATATTCTAGTTGTTTTGGATCCATTGTTCATACCATTTTTAGTTGTTTATTCACTTGTAATCATATAAGACCAGTCATAAAATAACATTTTCGATGTACTACAATGCGATAAAAAAACCTTATGACAAAGTGTTCTTACCACCAAATTTTTTATTATGTCAATAAAAAGGAACCTTGTGTACATGGAAGAAAGCTAAAAAAATTACATGCAAGCATACAAAATTGTATCTAAACAATTACTGAAAAAATGTAGCAAATAAACACAAATATCTAACGTGAGAATAATTATTAACAAAGAAACTCCCTAAACCTAACTAATGTCGATTGAATATTTGTTATAGACACACTTCTTAGAGTAAAATTAACCATTTGAACATAATGAAGATGATTGAGTGTACTCATTGGCTATGTAATGAACTAAGAACATTTTTTAAAAACTCTATAATAAAAAATTTCAACATAAATTCAGATACACTACAATGTTTCAAAAGTGTAAGCATAAAGGATGAATATTGGGTGATTGAATTATCGTGAATTGTGCATGATATTATTTAAGACTAGCAATTATAATTAACTGACATTGTGTGTTTGTTCTAAGTCAAATCATTTCTTCTCAAACAATAGGATCAATATGGAAAAAATTATCATATAATGGAAAAAATAAATATAAAATAAAATAAACTAAACTAAAACAAAGTGTAGGTCAATTCATAAGCAAAGGTCACCCATCCATAATCATATACAAACTACTATTTTATTATATAGTGGTAATTTCTAATATAATATTTTTTCCTTATAGTTAATAAATAAAAATTATTTGGTTTGAACGGAAGTTTGAATTCCTTGTTTACAATTTCAATGCATTTGAAAACTGAATGCTAGACATGGTCTAATATTTCATGATTTTCTATTTTAGCATTGAACATTAGAAAGTTGAAGATCGATAAAATGCTTGTAGCTAGAAAGAAAAGTTCATTGTACCTATTTGGTTTTCTATGTCATTCTACAAGTTTCATGTGAAAGATTTTGTTTTGAGCAAGTTGGAGTTGTGAAGGTTTCATGAAAATCTAAGGTTTTACTAATTTTACCAAGATAGTACTAAACTAGCATTGGGAAGAGACTCTCAGTTAAGACAACTTTGGTTGACATGATTTATATATATATTTATTTATTTCTCATAACATGTTGATAAAATTGTTGTGCCCTAACAGGCAAAAGCAGGCAATCCAAAAATGGTCTTTAAAGCCCTCTTTTCAGTACTAAGAAATTTTTGTATAATAATCACAAGACCTCCAAATATGGGTCATAGAGTGCACACAATAGTCAACTCATTGTTGGCATGATTTCTCATCACAAGCTGATCTTGTGGTGGATTTCAGAAGAATCACAGTAGTTTGCTCATCACCCATCATCAATCATGATGCAGTGTTACATCCTCATCTGTGGAGTTGTCTTCATGATAAGGTGAGTATGAGGAGGAGTCTTCTTCATAATCGGGTGAGTTTAAGGAGTCATATCCTTCATAATCAGGTGAGTTTCCATCAGAATTAGATACAGATGGCCATATGGCGACATTATCATAATGCGGCATTTCCTTGCTGATCACAGGTACATCGTAAGATGCATCAACAGCGTCAATGTGCTCAGGACGGTCCTTGCGTGGGCTAGTAGCTGACGCATATGCAATCATCTGCCATGGAACTGTCATCCCCTGCATCTCAGTCTCCCTCACAACCTCAACATGCAAGCCTGGACGCCGCGCCAATGCTTTCACCCCTTCCAAACTTACAGGGCAGTCTTGTACCCACAGATATTTCAAACATGGACATCCCTGAGCTAATGCCATCATACCTGGTCAGACCAAACATCCAGGCCAAACATTAAACATCAAAATTCCGATACAAGAGAACACAGTTTTGTTCCTCACCCTACAGTTCCAACAAAACAATAGCAGAGGAAACCTATCGTCTCTGAACAAATGGAAGAAGAGAGATCCAAGGCTCCAAACTTTAACATTAAACAGAGCTGGTGCACATAGAGAGTTTTTGGTCATGCTGAAAGTCAGAACAAATAGACAAAAGAAGAGATTTTGCAGTACCAAAACAACCCAGTAACTTCATTGCTGGTAGGAGGATGAGGACAAGGAGAAGAAGAAGACTCACTTGCATCAGTAAACATGCAATGTAGAAGCTCCAGCTTGCGGAGCTGGAGGCATCCCATAGCAATGTATGAGAGGCTTTCACCGCTTCCATTCCCACAATTGGTGAGTGTGATCATACGAAGGTTGGTGCCATACTTGCCAATGTAACGGATGCCATCCTCAGTCACCACCACATTTGACAAGCCGAATTTGTTGCAGAAGCAAAGTGCCAGTCTGCGAACCTTGGGGCACCCTTGCAGGAGTGCTCTAATACCTTCATTCAATGTGTTGTTCCCCTCCAGGTGATTAACCTGTCCAGTTTTACAATCATTAGAGACAATCAAACATTCAGCCAGAGCTAGCACTGATACTTGCAAAAATGAGAAATGTACCACTTGAGATCCCCGACAAGATCTACTGAATTTATGCAAAGAATGTGATGAAGGGTTTAGGGTTTTATCAGAACTGCTGTGCTCTCCTTCCTTGTTGGTATCATACTTTGCATACAGTACAGAGAACTTATAAGTGAAGCAACAATCAATTGAGAGCAGAGGCCGGGAAGAAGCTTCATTCAGGAAGAAAGAGAGTAGCAGACCGGGTGAGATGCGTGATATTTCTGGACATGGCAAAGTCGTATATCAGTGAGTCCAGGACAGCTGAGAGCGAGTATTCCCATGGCTTCACTATTCATATCAGCTGAGTAGAAGATAAGTTTCTCCAGCAGATGGCAGCCAATAGCAACACCCACCAGCCCATGCTGGGTTATGAATCCCGCATCATTATGCAACACCACTAGCTTTCTCAGTTTATGACATGACCTGCCAACTACTCGCAGCCCCTCATCACCAATAATATCCGTCACCTGTGCCAGCGAGGAAAAAGAAACATTCAGGGAATTACAGGTACAAAAGAGATGTCATTATTGAAGGCCCAGTGAAGAAAGTAAAAGGGTGGGTGTGTTGGTGGGTACTCTACCTTGAGGTCGTAAAGATTGACACAGCTGCTGATGAGGTCTGAGAGTTGAGCTTCACCTAGCAAGGCATACGTGAGGTCAAGCCTTGTAAGGTGAGGAGCTATTGGCATGAGCATCATGACTGAGTCCTCATCCAAGTCCCACAGACCTGACATTTCTGTCAAATCCTTGCAGTTGCTCATGGCCACTGCAATTCTTTTGCGATGCTCCACATTATATGACTGCAGTCTGTGTTGTATACACATGAAGAAAATATTTTTTTTGTCAAAAGAGCAACAACAGGTGTCTGTCTGTGACCCCCCACCCACAAAAGTTGAAAACAACACTAGAAATAAGCCAGCCAGCAGCAAAGAAAGGAAGAAAATGAAGAAGAATTTTGTTTCTTTGACATGGTAAAAAAGACATGTATGTATGTTGATGGTGCAGTTGGGTTGCTGGGGTTAGGGTTTAGGGTTTAAACCCCATTCCCAAGCTTCGGACGCTGCTTGTACAAGCTTTGAGAAAGGGCAAGATCTGATCGGTATCCATGGACTCGCAGATGCGAAGAGTATGGCAGCGTGTGGCCAGCTTCAACAAAACTCCGATATCCAAGTCTTGGATCTCCACAAGCGTCATGTCCAGAAACTGGAGCGATCCTGCCCTTTCTACAAGCATAGAAAGCCAATGGGTCGAAGAAGACCCAGTTGCAGTTGCTGTTCCCTCCTCCTCCTGCAGCTGCCGGTGCTCTACCTCTGATTCTGCAAAGCTCAAAGCTCTCAAGTTCCTGTAAAGAAGAGGAGGAGGAAGGAGAAGAATCCATTCTCGTAAGAGACTCCTGGAAGAAGAAGAAGCAGCAGCAGCAGCTCCTCAGGACGAAGAAGAAGATTGTGCAATGGGTGTTTTACCTGCATGTTTCAGCAATGGATTGAAGGCCGATGGTGCTGAACCCACAACATTTTTCGAATTCCAGGATCTGCAAACTCGCGCCACATCCTTGGACCAGCGTCTTGATGTCAGAGTCAGAGATGGACATGCGTTTGAGGCGCAAGTGATACAAGAACGGGTAGTGTTGAGCGAACAATGCAACCCAGGGAGTGGCATAGGCACCCCATTTCTTGGCATGCGGGATGAGAGAAAAGTCCACCACTCGCGGCTTGCCCTTCACAGAAAACGACCTCGCTTTCGGAAACCGTTCTGCAACGTGATCGGGTTTGATCGCGTAGCAGCTCGAGACCTGTACCTTCTCTCGTGTGCGAGCTTCCGATTTGTAAAACTGCTTGCATACTTGCGAGATTGCATTGCGATCTGCTGGTACCCATACGAAAGAAAAAACCTTCTCCCAAATCTCCACTGGACATGCTAGAAAAGTGCTCAGTACAGGAGCTTGGTTGTCGATCATACCCTTCTGTGGTCTCCTTCCCCTATCACCCATCTTTGCTTCCGCTTCTTGTTCTTGTTCTCCACACAATCCCCTCTCCTCTCTCCTCCTTCCTCCTCTTTCTTCTTTATTGCACGTTTGTCATCTTCTTCTGTGGCCTCCAAAAACCCATTCCAGGTTGCAACCCAACTCTGCTGCTTCTCGTTACTCACACTCTCTGGATCTCCTCCTCTTCGTCCTCCTGCTGTTCCCTGATCTAGCTTTCATTCCCAATTCATCAGTCTTGGACCTTCTACTGGGGAAAGAAAGCCATACCAGAGAATGCAATCAAGCTCCAGCTTCCCTACAAATACTCACACTACTACTCTCTGGATCTTCTTCTGCTGCTGCTCTCTCTGGATATCCTCTTCCTCCTTGTTCTCCTTCTCCTCTTCCTCCTCTTCTCCATCCATCTGCCATCTTCTCCAAATTCTCAATACCCAACCAAAAAAGAAAGAAGGAAGAAAACACACACACACACACACACACAACCAAGTTTGCTTTGCTTTTAAGACAGTCTAGAGTTGATGATCAGCTTGCAAACTTTACAAACTTGATCAGCTTACAAACTGGGGGGGGTTGTGTATATAGCAGCTCTCCTTGGGACAAAATCCAAGCACCACCATGCATGCTATATGCAAGCTCCAAACTGCCAAGCTGAGAGCTTCTTCTTGAAGGAGTCTAGAGGAGCTGTTGTTGAAGGAGAAAGAGAGGAGAGGTGGTGTTGGTGTTGGTGATGGTGCCGCTACTGCAGCTGCTCTTAATCTTCTACTGGATTTTGTTGGCAGAGGTAAGGATGATGGGTCCAGGGTCTAAAAGATAGAGTGTTTTTCTGCTTCCAAATGAAACAATTTTCTTCATGTCCATTTTTTTGTTCTTTCCTTGCTCCCCCAAAAAAAGTGTGTTTTCAATAACAAGAAGAAGAAGAAGAAGAAGAAGAAGACCAACAAAACAACAACAACAACAGCAGAGCTACTGTGCTCCTACTCTCATGCAAGTTTTACTTATTTCTACAACAACCCACTTTCAGCAAAGTGCATGATAATCTTGAGACAAAGTGAGACCCAAATTTTTTTGGAAAATCATCTTGTTTTGGGTTGTGAAAATTGAAGATGATTTTGGTTTTGTAGAGTTTTTGGTTTCAATTTTGATTTCATACAATTGAATTTTGCATGATGATATGATATAATATGATCAGAGTTGGTTGGTTATTTATTTAATTATTCATTCAAATTATTAAATTATTTATTTATTATTTTAAAATATTTTAAAATTTTAAATAATATTTTAGTACAATTTTGTGAGGTCGGTGGACTGGGGATGGTGGTCATCCCCAAGAGGATTTAGCCAAAATTTGGCTATAGGTCAGAGAGGAAAGCTGAAATTTTTTGGAACTTGTACCCCCCCCCCCCCAACCCCACCCCCCCTCACCTACTCCGCCCTCACACCCTCGTCACCGCTCACTACT
>Ga0116231_10008340_pt1 | contig 18244 bp, 9 predicted proteins | sample S1TSphgellanicum_2_FD_89695 | JGI IMG/M metagenome (GOLD analysis project Ga0116231, IMG submission 89695) | Host-associated microbial communities from peat moss isolated from Minnesota, USA - S1T2_Fd - Sphagnum magellanicum MG | ecosystem: Host-associated > Plants > Peat moss > Unclassified...
TTGGTATTGCACCTGGTGTTTGAAGTTGTTGCATTGTTAGTACTCAACAGTTTCACATCTCAAACCAGATTTTGATTGTTGAACCCCAATGTCTCAAGATGATATGAAAATGGAATTTCCACAGTATGGTTTGTGTTGCTATGCTCTTTTTTCTATACAGAATTTGAAGATTCACTCTAGTTCAGGTACATTCCAATGTGGGCAATGTCAACCAAAACCAAGACTTTGTTGAGCAGAGTCTTTTTGAGGTTGCCTTATGGCTATTACCTTTTAAAGCAAATTAAATTGGCGCTTTTTCTTGGAGAGATGGATGATAGCAAGGAAATACACACCATAAATTTATTGTTTTCCTTTGAGAGATGGATGATAGATTGCAAGGAAATACATGTCATAAGTTTATCATTTTGGTGATTCTTTTCCTTTGAAAGATGGATGATAGATTGCAAGGAAGTACACATCATAAGTTTATTGTTTTCATGATTGTTTTCCTTCAAGAGATGGGGTGATAGATTGCATTGCAACACATCACACAAGTTTAGCCACACCTACATTATGTCATGAATGCATCAAATTTGACTGATTGATACCCATACAATTTGGATTATTGTCATCAAACCTAAAATTGAATTTTTGGCAGCACATGAGGTTTCTGGTATGGTGACTCTATGCATTGTAAAGAATATTCTATAAACCGTAGCAATGGAGAAACAAGAATGCTGAAATTGTTTTGAAGGGTCACACTCACTGAAAATTGCAAGTGAAGTCTTATGAAGCTGAGAATGAAGGTTGATTGTAGAGTGCTGATTGAATTCCAATACTGAACAATGTCATTAATATCTTTATGTGAATGCCTGGTATGAGATGATCAACATTTAACTCATTAGCCTTGTGATGTGTTCAGAGTCCAATAGAGCTGGTGAGGGGTTTGGCTAAAGGCACTTACAGTCTATTCAAGAACACAATCTATGCCTTCAGCAATGCAGCAACATGGATGAGCAAGGCTGCCCACAAGGTCCACAAACATTGTCTTGGAACTTCAATCTCAATATATGTCACCTTGAGTCTGGAAGGCTTGGAAAAACACCCAGATCATGTTTGCAAGTTAGAATAGGAAGACTCCATGTTTGGGATGTTATTGATGGGAAGAGCAGATATTGTGCAATCCTGCAAGGTGTGACAACATTTGCTTTTGATAAGGAGTATGTGGCAAAACTCATGAGATGTGAGCAGTTAAAACACAAATAGTCCTTAGTACAATGGATGTACTTAGTATGTAACGAAAGTGCACTCAACTTGGGGTAAACAATGATCATACAAAAATCTATGTCCTCAGATTTTGTCATATTTCTGGAAACGACAGGAATAATTAGGCATGATGTTGGCTAGCACTCAAGAGGTGTTGCTGCCATAAGTATACCCATTGTAGGGAGTTCATATAGTCAGTAGAGAAAGATACCAACTGGGCACTACTATTCATGATGAAGGTTATTAGTCTGTTATGTTCTGAGTGACATTCTCAAGGTTGTGACTGCACTATTCGTTCTTGTGTTTGTTTTGGCTTGGTTGGAACTGACACAATGCTTACCTTCAAAGTGTTTTTGTGGAGTCTTCTCTATAATCACATGGATATTTAGGACAGAGACTTAAAATGTCTACATCAGCTCTTAAACCTTGCTTGGTGTTCTAGGGGTGTGAGAAAAAGGTGATTGCCTTTCTTCCTGATGCTAAATGTCTAGGTGGATTGCTCTCAGAAAGAAATAGCAACTGCTCTGGAGGAGGGGTTCAGGTTTTGAAGGTGATTATTTTCCCTAGTCCTGTGGAAGCCAGTACAGACTCTGGCATATTGATTTCTCTTTGGACACCGGTGCACAAAAAATTCATTTTAGCTGCCTGTATTCTGTGTGGGACTAGCATTTAACACTCCTTGTCCAGTTTTTTGGGGCAGTAGTTCATGAAGTACAACTTTCCTAGCAAATGATATTAGTCATGGTGGAAATAATGTCTTTGTGTCCTGGGCTGAATTTTGAATAAACTGGAGACTTCATGATTTTTTCTCCAAATAGTTGATCATGTTCAGGTTTTATGTGGGTGATGCAGGAATAACATGATACATTACTGGCATCATTTAGGAAGAAGTATAGCTCTTCTGTAACAGCTCATGTTATGGCTGCTTTGCTATACCAAAATTGGGACCCAAGCCCTAACAGTAGCATACAAAATGTCACATTGTCACCTTTCTGACGTCTTATCCTATGGAGACAAGTGCAACTGAATGCCACATGTCTGCCCAGGACAGTGAAACAAAATAGGAAACAGGCATGTCTTTTAGTGGTAGTTTGTCCATGGTAGCCATTGTCAAATTGCATATACCATATGAAATCATTATTGTCACTCTTTGTAGCCATTTTGCTTCAGGTAAAATTGGGTAAGGAGAAAGTGACTGTGATAGGGAGGCAGGTGAAGGTGGTGGTGAAGGAGGTGATAATGAAAGAAGAACATTTAGGTCAAAGCTCAAGGAAGCAATGAGAGTTTGTAGCTCTAGCAAAGTAAATGGAGCAGGGGGCAGGCATGACAAAAGGGCAGATGGTAAAGTGGGTAAGCACTCTGCCGCATCTATGGCTTGAGCAATCTGACATTGTGGTCTAGCAATGGGCAAGGATGCTGGTGTGCTGCGCACAAAGACTGCAAATGTAAGATAGGTGCTGCTGATATTTTATTGCAAATCAAATAGTGTCACGCTTGACATATTTTCCTTTTGGGTTGTAGGTGGCATTCTTGCAGCTCTTGTCGATTGAAATGTAGCTATAGCAGCTGCTGAGGTAGCATTAGCATCACTTATAAAAAAAGGAATCAAGACTTCCTATGGATTCAAATATTGACCCTAAAAAATGTGACGATAATTTATTACATAACAAAGAAACAATTTTTTTTTTGTGATATCAAGTGATTTAGAAAATGACTCCAATGAGTATGATAACATTGATTATTGGATTGAAGACCTCTAATTAACTACAGTAGATGGGAATATCCTTCTTGACCCGAATGGATGGTTAAGTGACCAATATCTAGGAAGTGTTACGCAAATATTGTATGTTGAAAAATTACAATCATTATGATATGAACAACATATATATGCAATCATAGGAAAAAAATGTACATGTGTCAAAAAATGTTTTCAATACATATTCATAAACGTGTCAACTCCTAATTTACATTGTACAATATACAATTCACATATGCCAATGACGAAAAAATTGCCTAGCAACACAATCCAATTATTATGCACTTATAAATGTGAACTTGTTATATACATATACAAATGCAATGTAGCAAATAGACAACTCATCATGTGGTGTATTCACAATAGCATATGCAACAAACACTGCGTTTGATTTTATCTCAAAAAATCTCAATATGTTTTGACACAAATGTGAACACATTTACAAAATTCCATAAACAACAGATACATCTTTCCTTTCCCAAAATGTGAATTAATATGACATATATATATAACAATTCATCGTCACCAGTAGAATGAAGTAATGTGCATCCAAATTCATTACCTTTTTTAGATGTAAAATCAAACACCTTCAAAGTGGACTCAATTGTATTAACCTTAACATTATTAAGGTACCAAAGCCACTCTTGGACTCATTCAAAATCTTGTTTCAATAAATTTGCACACATGCCTTTTGGGGTAGTGTGTCATTTTCCTTTCCCCCAATCAACCACTTTGGTGACTATGGTCAATTCATTGATGGTCAATGCCCAATTTCAAGATCATTCCACAACATCAAATTGGCAATGAATACATCAATGGGTGTAATTGCTTCATTGGTGGAGATGGACCTAACATAACATATTACATTATGAAGTATACAACCAAAAACCAAAATGAATTTGAGAATTTGGGTGCCCTCCATTTAAGTGCATTCCACAAATGGGTTAGTTGAGAGTCTAACCTTCTTGACAATGTAGATATTAACATAAAGACAAATGGGTTAATCAAGAGTCTAACCTTTTTGACAATGTAGATATTAACATAAAGGAACACCAAAGGATATCAAACATGATATTTTTTTGTCCTTCAAGCAAGAGATTACAGTTCCAATGACATGCTTATATTTACTTTGAGGTGGTCCATTTTACAAATTTCATGAATTTGTCATGTTATTCATCAAGCACCTTCTAGATACTTTGATGAATGCAGATATTATGGAGGCTTCATTTGTAAGATCAGTAAATGGAGATGTGACTATCTACACACCCACTACAAATTATTCATGCCATCCAAATTCATTGGAACACTTGTCCTTTTATGAATTCACTTCAATTTACAAAAAAATTGCTTCCATCAAACAACTCCCATTCAAAGAACCCCACCCTCAATGAGCTTCCCATTCATTAAAGGCTCAAACCTTTAAATTCATTATCAATGTCTCTAGAGCTCAATTGCTAGATATATCATGAAAGGATTTGGCACCTAAGAAGCACTTCTCATATTTCCAGACACTACTTACATTGCACAAATTGTTTTGTTACATTAACGACCTCTTGGGTAATCATATTTCATGGCAACACACATTTCAATCACACAACCAATTTATTGCCATGCAAGCCTACATAGAACATTGTGAACTTGCCCACATAATAATCATGTGTGGCACTGATCATGAATCTGAAATTTTATTGGACCACCCATATGACACCAATTATTTGGCACCAAATGCACCTTACTACAACAATGATGAATATTCTGAAGATGACCCAAACGAGAATCAACAATTTGACTTTGACAATGACATGGAAAACCCTAACCTTTCATAGTCTTTATATGGTGACTTCAATGCCATACCTAATTCATCTACAACTATTGAAAATCTAGTTGCTTCACTTTTGTATGTTGTTCCTATCATATTTCATCACATGGATCCAATAGCATTTCAAGCTAGAATGAAAGATCTTCGTGATGCTCCATGTGCCAATTTAATCTTCCAACATTTTACAACTACATTTGTTGAATTCAATATGCTTACGATCATAGTGGAAATGATTGTAACAGCTACAACTGATATGAACTGGACACCCCTTCTTACTATTTCATCTCTTATTATAATGTACCTTTCTTTAAAAGATGTTTCAATTACTTGTAATTTTAACCAAAAACAACATGCCATGTTCATGTTAACAAGGTGCATGTTATTCAACTCATATAATAATCTTATACTTACAAAGTCCTTTTTCGCTTGGCTTGGTGGAGATGTAGGAACTTATAAAAGTCATGTCATCAAGGCTCTATTGACTTTAACCTCTAGCTGACAACAACCAAACTATTAGTTATTTGCAACTATATTTGGACATTTTTGCAACTATTTCTTGTGTTGGTCATATTTGCGATTGCACTGCAACTAATTTGTGAGTGTTCATCCTTCCCTGTGAACAACATTTAGTTTGGTTTTCATCCAAAATGAACAATTTATGTCCCATTAGTTACAAACATGACCAATTTAGTTGCAACCTTATGAGTATACAAAGGTGTATTTTGTGAATTCTAAGGAATATAGTTGAGTGTATTAGGATTTACAAATGTGTAATTTGAATGTATATGAACATCCATATTGCATGTGTATTCAAATATTATTATTAGCATAAATGGCTTTGATATTATGGTTACAATAATTAGTGTGTATTTTGAATATATTAATTTTTTATGTGAGATAAATACCAAATATATTGTACCCATATTACAAGTTTATCCAAACCATCTTATTATACTTCTTAAAAGATTACAAATGACATTTATTATGTATTTATATTAATTACAGATAATAAAAAATTTAATTTAAAAATTATCTTTGCCTACAATTTTTTAAAATTAAATTTTATTACATAATGATAATAATGATGATGATATTAAAATGATAGGAAAAATAATTATATAATTACTGAAATAATTATTAAAAATATAATATAATATAATAATATTATAAAATTCTTTTCAAATGACTAATGACTTATTAAGAATTTTTTTAAAATAAAAAATAAATTCTAATAAATCATAATAACTCTAACAAGTGACATAATATTATATAATAATAATAATAATAATAAATAGCTAACATAGGCTAGCTACAAATTACATTATTATTATGATTATTATGATTATAAGATTTATTGTAGTAATTAAAATGGAAATCTAATAAATTATTATAAAAATGCAGGAATTATTTTTGAAGGAAAAATATACTTATTAAAATATAAAATATTCATTGTAATAGTTCATAAAATTTATAATGAGTAATAATATGACAAATAAAAATAAAATAGTTAACCTTGGCTACCAACTAGCTACAATGATAATTGAATTAATGTTATTGTTACTATTAAATATTTACAATTATATTTATTATTAACTATAAAAATGAAAATAATAATGGGAATAACTATAATAAAATATTTAACCTAGGCTAGGTTCCAATTATATTATTAAATTAAAAATACTTATAGTACTTTATATATATGAATAATATTTGATTTTTATTAATAATTGAATATTTCAGTTATTATATTAATTTATTTGGTTACAAAATGTTATTTAATTAGTTATTAAAAATTAGCCAATTACTAGTTAAGTAAATTGGTTGATAGAGCATTATGTTAATATATAATTAAAATTAAATATTATTACTATTTATCTAGCTAATAAATAAAGTAATACTTAATAATAACTAATAATATAATTAACTGAGTAATCATAATATATTGATGATTATTATCATAAATAATTAGTTGATTTATTATTAATTAATTAGCTAATTAGTTTATTGTCATTTACTTACTTAATTATATACTTTTCAAGATGAGAATGAAAACCAAAACATATGGGGTAGTTGCAAGTGGTTTGCAACTAAAAATGTTTAGTTGCAAATGACTTGAAATTAAAAAGTTTATCCCATATGTTTTGGCTTTCATTCTCATTTTGAAAAGTATATAAATAAGGTGTTTTGTGTTACATTTTCTTATTTAAAAACATGGGCATATGGGATGAACCAATACAAATGACTTAACCCAAAATAAAATATAAATATTCATGTACTTAACACATAACTATCTATTTCCTTAATTTACTTACCTATTTTTTTACCTACTTACCTACCTAAGAAGTTATTTCGCTTCAGTAGGTAAATAAGTCATATCTCGATAGGTTTTTAGCCTAGATGTGTAGGTAGGTATATAAGTAAGTAGGTACTTAGTTCAACTTACATACCTAAATACTGATTTAAATTTAATTTGGACAAATTCAATTAATATGCCATTTGACAAATTTCTATTGCACCATGTGTCACAATATAAATAATCCAAACATAAAAATTTAACATCTTAGATTATTTCAAAATAGTAATAAAATATTTTTAATTATTAAAAATTGGGACACGTGACGACACATAACTTGTTCCCATTGTTCACTAAAAAACTTACATAGTTGCAAGTGACAATATGTATATGACAAGTTAAAGGATGAAGGTGTATTTCGTTGACTTTGTGTTTCATCCAAAATTTGTTGTTTTTTGTGACTAATGTCAATGCGATTTGTCCAACGTGATTATTAGGATATTAGTTACAATTGTTGCTTGCAACTAAAAATTAATCGCAAGAACCAATTGCAAAATGGCCATTTTTTACTAGTGTGTTGTTAATGTTGAAGGTTGCACAATTCGTGCAACATTCAATTTCAACTTCCATGGAAAGCCACAAAGTGCCCAACCCATTATTAAGGACATTGAAAATTTTGTTGGACTACATCTATTAATCATTGAAAAGGTTTCAACATAGTACAAGGTTGAACCAATGGAAACAGGTTTTGTGGAGCAACATTGAAATTACACCAACTGACCAGGCATTTTTTTCTCGTTTTTGGCAATTCTTGCAATCTAAGAAAATTGGAAAAAAAATTGCAAAAAAAAAGCAAAACTAGTCAAGTTTTTTTTGTTGAAACAATGACAAAATTTGCCACAAAAAGAACATTGCAAGTGACCCTCAAAAATAATGTCAACGTCAGCTAGAACTTTAGGTTGCTAGGCCAAATAACATATTGCCAAAAATTCTTTTTGGTAGAGTACATCAAGTGAGGCTATTCCAGGCCTACTGGGTTTCACTTTAGTACTTTTGCTTTACAAGCCGGTTATGGACATCTGTTCACCAAACTATTTTTAGCCAAGGAGGTCAGAAAAGACAAAGTAGGTTTGTAAGAAGGAAGGGAAGGTTTATAGGTAGGTACATAGCTTTGTTATCAGGTTCTTGGTCTTAAAAGGAACCTTCAAGCCCGGTTATGAAACTTTTTCCCATTTTGACGGAACCTATGGGTTGGTTTTGAGATCAATTCTTTGGATTTCTAAAAATTTTGATTTTGATATTTTCTTAAGAATATTGGAGCTCAGTTTGGTCGAAGGTCAGGTTCAATTCCATCTTCACCCTACAAAATTGAACATGCTTTATTTTTTCGAGTAGTATTAGTTTGTTCTACCTGCTCACATAGTTCAAAGTACATATTATTTAATATTAATTATGTATAACTAATTAAAACTAACTACTTGCATAAAAAGCAGGGTCAATTTTTTTTCTTGATTGAAAAATTATACTTATTTACCTAGAGAGTTTAAACATGTTTAAAAATGGACAACACCCTAGTTTGTTGCCCAGTTTGGTTTCAATTGTGGTTTTAGCAAAATGTTAAGCCTCCAATTAGGATATCCTAGAACCTAGGATAAAAAATAAACCTGAACTTACCTAAAATAAAAATACATGGCAACATAGAGGGGAATTGTAGATTTGTAAATATGTATGAAGGCTTGAACCAGTATTGTGTTTGTCTATGGTTTTTGATATACACATTAGGTGAGTGTAGAATTTTCATTTATATCCATATAAATGTAAGTGCAACTGTTTTTTTAATAAAAGAACCAACTTTAACAAGCCGAACACCTCCCTCACCCAGGATCACAGTACAATGTGCCCTTATTAGGGCAATATGGTGGTGATGGGTGAGGCATGGAGATTAACATTCTATGGTGGTCAAGCCCTTGCCCAATATGGTGGGCAAGGTGCTAGGCAAGCCTGTTAGGAGGAGCTCGGTGACAAACCAAACACAATGTGCAAGGGTGAATTCCATGACAGATTCAACAAGAAAAGGCCAATTTTTAAAAAAAAATCATCTTCAACTAGAGATTTGGTCACTGCAATGAATGTATGATCATCACTGGAAGATTATGTCATATAATGTGGTCGAGCAAATGACATAATCTGGCACCCTAGACCTTAATTTAAGGGTGGTGGTGGAGATTGGCTAGTTTTAGCCTATTGAGTTAAAAAAGCACAATGTTTACACAAGTGACAACACTATTGTTCTGCAAAACAAAATAATAATAGTACCAAAAAATTGTGTGACAAAAAAGATTTTTTTTTGGTAGTACAGCCATTTTCCAAATAAATTAAGCGGTTACAAAATTGTGAGGAAATAGGCATACAATGTGAGGACACGCCACAGCCCCCTTTTTCTTTATTTTATTGAGGCGGAATTAAAGGTACGCAACCTGTGGAGCCCCAGGATAAGGGCGCTGCGGTGTGCCAACCCCCCCCCCCCCGAACTCGCCTAAAATATATGACCCAATTTTCTCGGATGTAATGTAAAGCTTTCCAATTTGGGCCTTGAAGAAATTATAGCCGATACTCAGCAGGTGTGGACGAAAATAGAAAATCCCGAAGACATTTCGTTCGTCGTCGAACGTTTTGGATAAATAAGAGTTTCTTCGTCTCCGTCTCCTTCGTCATCCAAACTTTCCAAAATTAGTTTCCCTCAACTTCCCGTCTTCTTCGTCGTCTAAAAGCACCAGTTTTAGAAACAGTCTCTTCTGAACTCCGTCGTCTTATTCGTCTTCGTTGTCGTCGAAAGTTTTGCACTAATGGATAGTTTCTTCGTCATCTTAAGTCACCCATTTTCAGCAATGGATTTCCCTATTATTGTCCCCGAAAAAAAAGGAAAAAAAAACCCATTTAAAACATCACATTTCTTATTAGTCTCCGTATTCCTCATCGTCGCCGAAAGAAGTACCCATTTCAGAAAATTTAAAAACCAAAGTTTCTTATTAGTCTCCGTCTTCTACTTCTTCTTGTTCGTCGTCGTCGTCGAAAGTATTTTATTTTAGAAATAAGGAAAATTGCAGCTTCACATCATTTTAGAAACACTTTCTTGGTTGTCGTCGGAAAAAAAAGTAGCTGATATCTGTTTGTAGGCAAAAAAATTTCAGAAAGAGAATCTCTTTCGAGATGAATCACGATCCACGTGCTTGTTTGTTGCAAATGTTTCCTTGTTTGCTTGTTTTTGTCTTGGGATCATCATACGTACAGTAGTCGTGGAAGGAAGGCACCTGATCTAGTCCCCATGAACCTGTGAGATCAATATCTTGGAGTTTTTTGTTGGCTTTTTTTCTTTCTTCTATTTTGTCGTAGTTGAAGTGGAGAGAACGTCACCGCGTGCAGGAAGGAACTTTTGTTTTGTTGTGCCAGCTGATGACGTTCCTTGAATTGCCAGTTTCATGGGGGGAATCAATTGAGAGTCATGAGAGCAGGACCCCGGAGCAGCAGAGCATCAGCGGACGAATATCACTGTGCCGGAATCGATCGTTTAGAGAAGGAAAATTCATATATGTTGTGAAGAAGATGTTTGTTTTCCAGAGCCTCAACTTTCGGAAGAATTTTCTCTGAATATTATGAGAAGAAGAATTCTTGACAAGCTTGGTTAAGCTTTGACAAGAATGAAGATGAGCGGCGGCACAGATTGTTTGATTGTTCTCTTTGAGTATCCCGGCTGCTATTGCCGCAAAAAATCGGTCAACGTTTTCGAGTGTATGCGTCTGATGCAGAAGAGGAGCTGCAACCGTTGTCAAAGTGTTTGAAAGCTTCTATTTTTACGCTCCAATTTTCCAGGTACGGGAAAAGCTCATAGCGACGAGTTGAAAGAGAGATAGTCTGTGAAATTGCAGTCCAGTGATTCTATTTTGGCTGTAAATGCCAAGCGCAATACTTGCAAGGCGACATGCTCTTCTTATTATCGACAATCTTTGCCCCAGCACTGATCCGCTTGTTTTCCCGTCTCCTGTGAAATGCTTTTCTCTAGAGAAGCATGATGTTGTAGATGCAGGCACCAACTGTGAAACAGGATTTTGTTTCATCTTTTTTCTCTTTTTTGGTCTTCACAGTTGCGGGGCTTGTTACAGAACTTGCCTATCCCCTATGTCATCATCGCTTCTGCGTTGAAATAGACTGAGACTGTTGAATCTCTTGTCTCGACAAAGTTTACAAATTGACAGAGCATGCAAGCTAGACATGAATCTAGCAGAAATGAAGCAGGTGCATAAATTTGCTCATGCTCCAGAACTTCAAAGAACTGCATCCAGAGCACTGAGCACTCAGTTTGGAGGCTGCTTCTTCATGAGTTTCTTCATGTCCGAAAGTACCAGCGAATTCAGAGCACACATAGACCTGCAATTCTGTGCAAGATAGTGATGCAAGTGCAGAGTTAGCAATACTTTTGTTTTTCGGGCAACAGACCATGGAGAATTTGAGTTCCAAGCCCTCCTAATCGGTATTCTGTGTTCTGGGTTTTTACAGAGAAACTGGTGAACAGAATAATTCCTGAAGCAGTACAAGGGCTTGACAGTAAAGACTTAGATTGTCAAAATGGGAGCTTGTCTGCAAAAGCAGGCCCCTTATGAGCACAAGGTGGAGAATCCCAAGGCCTCTGCAGTAGTACCATCCTGGACATCTCCAACATATGAACATGAAGATGAAACAGATGGTGGAAAAGTGCATTTGTACGGGGATGTGTTGTGCCCATATACACAACGAGTAAGACTTGCTCTGCAACATAAGGTGAAACTGGCCTAGTTCCTCTTGAGTTCTTGATAGTTGAGTGATTTATGCACAGTAGTACTTCCAGTCATCCAGGTTTTGCTAATGTCCAGACAATCAATCTAAAGTAATTGGGGTTGTTTTGTTTTCTGCAAGCAGATACTTTGTTGATGGATTTTGTAACAGATTGTTGTTTTTGGAGCTTCTTTGACAGGGTGTGCCTGTTAAGACCATTCTTGTGGTTCCTGACGACTTGACATCAGGGTCATTTGCAACAATCAGCCCAGATGGCAAGTTCCCAGTGTTTCAGGATGGTGTGCACAAGCTCAGTGGCTCAACTGATGCCATCTTAGAGTACATGGAGAAGACTTTTACAGATTCACCATTGGTTCCCAGTGAGATGGTGAAGGAGGTAGATGAGTGGGTTGCATACATTCGGGACACTTTTACACCCCTTATCAGACAGCTCTTGTATGATGGGAACCCTTTGATTCAACAAGACTTGGAAACAAAGTTGCATGATGCATTTGCAAAGCTGGATGGTGGCATTGGCTTAAACAGAAGCAAGGGTCCTTATTTCCTTGGCTCTCAATTTACTCTTGTTGATGTCTATGTGATTCCATTCCTGGCGTTGGTTGACGTCATCACATATTTTCGTGGACTAGAGATTGCTTCCACATACCCACATCTGGTTGCATACAAAGCAGCTGTGAGCACATTTCCTAGCTATAAACCTGTACAAGTAGATATAGATTTGCTGAAGAAAGCTGTGGCTGAATCATGGGTGCAAAAGGCACCCCTGCCAATTGTCCTTATGACAATGCTGCAACATCATAGTATTTTAGTGCATCTGGAGAGGTTTGTGTGGCTAGTAGACAGGCTTGCATCTGTGAAGCCTGAGGACATAGCTAAGGATTCTATGAAGCGAACACTGATTGGCACTCAGTTGCGGGGCCTCCCAAAGCAATTTGGTCAGCTGCTGGATTTGATGCAAGAACATGCACAGATGGAGGAGAGAATTATCTTTCCAGCACTTGACATGGCTGATCCAGGTATTGAATGGAAGGATCTTGTTAAGTTTGCTTGAGTATACCTTCTTCTATGCATTTATTGAGACAGTTACATCTTCCTGTTACATGGCACCGTGGCAGTGAGTAATGTGCAGTTGATTACTTTTGAATCATGTTGCAGGTTTGAGTGCCTCTGCCCTCAAAGATCATGCTCGAGACCTGCCAGTGATGAATGGCATTCGTGAGGACATCAAGGGGATCATGGCCTTGAAGCAGGGAAGCTCTGACCATGTTGAAGCACTCTCTGAAGTTGTCATTCGATTACACACACTCCAGGTGCAAAACCTGCAACATTCTATCACTTGTTGTACATAGTCAAATCATATTATGGCCAAAAGCACTTAGACCTATATCTTCATGTCAACAGTTCGGTATCAGCTCAGAATTTGTGAATATTCTCAGCTGCATGAGAAAGGTACTTCAGATGTAACAACCAGAGACGTGTTTTAGGGTAGGGTACATTGATCTGATAAGTAGGCTGTCATGAGGATATCTGCACTTTCTTCATTGAACCTAGGAACTGCCAACAGATCTGTATCTTCAGAATGTGATGTTGTTGTAGATTTAGCTGTTGGTCACTACATTCGGAACTTGATGTTGATGCAAACCAACACCACAGAAGAAGTGAAGATGAGAAGCACTCTAGTGAATGAAGAGAAGTATCATGTATTGATTTACTTGTAGGTCTAGATCTGGTTTTGTGCTGGAAGTGGGTCTGTGCACAGGTGGTTAACACTCATGACATGAACAGGAAAACACTGTGGAACATTACCATGAAGAAGAGAGAGAGCAGCTGCCATTGCTGGAAGCTGCAGGCTTTGGGACTAAGAAGCAAGAAATGTTGGTGGGTCAATGTCTGGCAGTAATGGAGATGTCTCATGGACACTTGTTACCCTATTTACTTCAGGGATTGCAGCCTCATGAAATTCAGCAGTACTTGGGGATTCTACAGCACCTGTCAGAACAGAATAATACTACTCCCCAGCTTTTATTGCAAGTGTCCCAGATTCTTTCAAATGCTGATGAAGAGTTTGCGGGAGTTTGGAAGGTGGCCCAGGAAAGGGTGCCTACACTTGCAACCCGACAGGCTAATGCAGCTGGAGCATGAGCTTTCCTTGCTTGTTCAAACTCCAGGTTCATATGTTGCAGTTATCCCCAACTGTAAAGTACCTGAGTTTCCTCCTTGCGTTGATAGCCAATGTCCTGTGCTCTTTGTGTCCAAGTACCATGCTTCCATTCTTCTATCACCCTCACTCCCACTTGCATACACCTTTGGGCTTACAGATGACTTTTGTTCTCAGGTTATTGTTCCTCACTTCCTCCTGAATCATTGCCATAGAAAGTAGTTTTGGACAGTCAGAATGTTGTTCAGCAAACAATCTGGGTCTCTTACAATCTTGCAGAATGTTGCCTATATGCCTGGTAGATGGATTAGCAAAGCTAGTTGGGGTTTTCCCATGTACATCACGACTGAAGAACTAGATCTTAACTGAGAGAGAGCAGTTTTAGCGCCACTGTAGAAAGATTTAGTAGATTTTTCAATGTCAAGATGTACTGTGACATTGTACATTGTATCCAGGTATTGAATGCCTTTCGTGGTACTAAGAGTGGCTAGGGGATGATTAGTAAAACCAATTCTCTGCATGGAGGATTGAGATTTTGGGTTGAAATCCCAAATAGATGACACAGAACAGGAGACAACAGTTGTATCATGTAGAATTTTCTCACTAAATGTCAGTGCACACAGTTAACTAGCTTCTGATTTTCCTAAGGCTTAGATGGTGAAGTAAATCACTTTGCACAACTGATTTGTGTTGGAGTGATGCAGGTAACTCTCTGGATTTCAACAGCAAAATCAGTTTGGTTGAAGCTCAATATGTTGAGCTTCATGTTGAATTTGATAGTGGCAGCAAGTGAGGATAGGATATCACCCAATGTGTCTATTAATGTGTCACAATTTAGAGGAGTTAAAGAAACAGATGTGTATACACCGAAAGTTTTGATATATCCAGCACTATAGTCTAGGTGAAAACACTTAGTACAGGAAGGGTGTTGCTGTGTTTGGATCCCCAGTTTATGTGGTGCCAGGAATGCATTTTCAAGAGGTTTGTGTGGACATTGCTTCTTGGCTCTGTTGATAAACCTCACATCCAAGTTACTCCAAGGCTTTGAAATGCAGGGATGCAGGATGCAGGATTTCAATCTGAGACTTCATGAGTTCTAGAGGCCATTCTCGACCTGACTTCAGTTGAAGGTAGGTAGCTTCTGCAATTCTTTGACGGTGAAATTTGGGAAATTTTCATATCAGTGTGGTTGACCCAAGTTTGTCATTGGAACTGAAACTTTGTGTGAGGATAACTGCTTTGATCTGCGACAACTAGCTTTGTATGTTTCAATCAGGCTCCTCGTCATTTGATCCCATTTGCTCAGGTGCAAGGTGGGTCACATGTGGTATGCCAAGAGCATTCTAGTTGTAAGCAAGGCCTCTGTGAAAATTTCCAAATTGTACTTTTAGCTTATACTCTGCTTACTGGTGCAGCTGTGCAGGCTTGCTGTCTAGGGTGGACAATGGAACAAAGTGCACTACTGAGAATACAATTGCTGTGACCCTGGTCACAAGCAATTGTATCTCCTCTCTGGTAATGCAATTCCTCCCAACACTTGGACATGAAGATGGATATGGAATGTCCTCAAAATCACAATTTATATTAGTGTATAATTACATATAAACTGTGTAAGATGGTTTGAAAATTTGCAGAGATCATGTCCTAAAATCAAATTTTAAATTAGTATAATTTATGTACAAATTGTGTACGATGTTTGAACATTTGCAGAGAGATCTTCCTTGCATGAACAATACTTCTCTGTAGGGAGTATCTGTTACACTTTCTCCAAACTTGAGAATTGTGCATGGAATGTACAGCTATCCCAAGTCCAAGAATTCTGTGCTAGAGAATGTTTTGTTATTAGTGCAATTTTACAATTGGTATTTTGCACCAGTTTTTTGAGGTCAGGACCAGTGTTGGGTGGATCTCACTTTTTTGAGAACCGACAGTTCCAATTCTTACATAGGTGTGTAAGAATTGACCTGATATATATTTTTAAAAATTTGGACCAATGAGAACCAACCAAGGTATCAAGTTTTTTATTTTTTCCCACTTAGCTTAGACTTAGACATGCACGTTCTCCAAATGAAATAACAATTGGTTTTCACCTTAACTTGAAAAGTAAAAGTAATTTAGAAATTGATGAAAAAGTTTGTAACAGTGTTTTTTTATCCAAAACATTATTCTTCACAACTTCATCCCTTCAAAAGTTCTTTCAAACTCTTCCAACTCTTTATTTAAATATTCCTTAGTTTCAACTAGTTCTACAAAGCTAGAAGGAGATTTGTAATCAACCCTAGGGTCATTGGGTTCACAAAAATCAATTTGTTTGAATTGTCTATTGCAAACATCTCCTTAGATTAGTAAGTATTCTAGTTAGAGAAAAATTCCTCTGTCTCAATTATGATCAACAATCTCTAAGATTTGATGGGTAAGGAATTAAATTGTAAAAGACATAATCTCATGTTTCTCACAACATTGAAGCATACATTTGCTTGAAAATCAAAAGCTCTCTATTATCAAGCTCTTTTGATAACTTGCTTGTGTTGGCTATTATTTTAAAAATAACCAAATTATAATTTTCATGAACTCCTTGGTCAGCAATGCCACTTTTAGATTCAAGCAACAAGTGTAAATGATGATGGCATTTTAAAAGCATAGGATAAAAACAATCTATCATATTTTTCAACGATGACCTTATCTTGTTCATAGCAAATAAGTGAAGATACTAAATGAAGACTCTTAAATGTAGGATCCAAGAGGTTATAATATTATGGTTTTTTTTTCATATTTCCTCAAAAAAAAATAAAAATCAAAACATCACAAAGTTCGTTTTCAATGTTGGAAGCCAAACATGTTAACTCAAGAACAACACTTGCATCCCCTTTAATTAGGTATTAAAGAAAGTTTAAGTGTCAATTTCATCATTCAATTTCAAACTCATGGATATGTCAAAATATAATGCATCACTCAAGAACAATGACCTTTAGATTAATTCAAAACACAAACAAATACAATACAGGAAAGGCAATCAATAATTTTTTAAAAATTTGTCATGTCAAAGGAAGTAACACATGTCCAATCATCTTCATAGTACTATGTTTATTATAATAGAGTACAATAGCTTCTTTAAAGTACAATTTTTTTGACAAATGATGACTTTGCTAACAAATCTACAAAGGAAAAAAATATGTTAGATAATATTTTTTGCAAGAATTTCAAAAAATGAAGATAAAAAGGTTTTTCAGTAACAACTAAACAATATATTGTTTTCATTAAGATATTAGGTTTATTTATGGGAAGTCCAAAATTAACATGAGTTCTATTTCACTTTTAACTACTTTCCCTAATTTAATATTGGGCCAAGTTGTACACTTTTTCAAATCACCTTGTGTAGCTTTGATAAATACATATTTCAAGTCTTTGTAATTTTCTTTAATTTCTCGTAACATAGTGCATACTTGCATGGTTTAAAAAATGCATGGCCAAGATAAGTACTTTGAAAACTTCTTCTAAACCCAATATCTCACATCTTACAATTTTAATACAACAATCATAATATTTTTTAAGGTTGTTATAGCATCCAAGTGTACATGGTTAGGATGCATGTGTCCATTTGAACATTCACACTTCATGGTGTCATGTCAAAAAAGGGTCAACCTAGGTCAAAGCAAGGTCAATGCATAAGGAAAATTAAGGGCAAAAATCTTGTCATTTGGCCACCATGAAACTTGTGGCAATCAAAACAACTTTTGATTGCCATAAACCTACCACAATCAAAAAAAATTTGGCTAGTGATTAGAAAAAACAAATTTAGGTGATAGCTAAAAACTTTTTAACTAACAACTAAATTTGTTTGGGCAGCAACTAAAAATTTTCAATCATTAAATCAATGGTGGATGCAAATCAATGGTGGAGATTGAACCATCATCCATCAAGCGACCAAAAATATTCCAAGTAATGCGCAAAACATTTGGTGGCCAAAGTTTTGGTCATTCAATTTGGCAACCGAATTTTTCATGCACTACTTAGAAATTTCAAACAACAACTAAAAATATTTTGGACAACAAAAAAAAAAAAAAAAAAAAAAACCGCAAAAAAAAAAGAGAAGAAACAAAAAAAAAAAAAAAAAACATTAATTTTGTTGAGGAAAAAAAAAAA
>Ga0116231_10008341_pt1 | contig 18236 bp, 14 predicted proteins | sample S1TSphgellanicum_2_FD_89695 | JGI IMG/M metagenome (GOLD analysis project Ga0116231, IMG submission 89695) | Host-associated microbial communities from peat moss isolated from Minnesota, USA - S1T2_Fd - Sphagnum magellanicum MG | ecosystem: Host-associated > Plants > Peat moss > Unclassified...
CCTCTTTCAGTGGTATCCGCAAAGTAAGGAAATTTTATTAAATCTGGGTATGAAATGCTGAAACTCAGCATTTTAATGCACAAGGTTGAACAGTCATTATAGTGTTCAATTATAGTAGCTGTACACGTAGGAGCAGTGAAAATATATGTAGCAGCAGTGAAGGCGTTGAGTAAAAAGGAAAGAGAGGATAAAAACTCAATTACCACCAAAATGGTTATATGGGTTTCACCCCGCCACTTGAATGGAAATTTACTTTTTTTCTGGTTACTTTTGAATCTCACCCCGTCTATGACCAAACTGGGGGTTATGGTGCTCCTCTTTTCCTTATTTTATGGATATCTCTAAAGTGGTGAAAGTCGATTGATCGGCTCAATTTTCAATTCTTGTGGTGTCTTTGTGTTGTTGCTTCTATGACTTTTCTTCCTCATCCCCAAACAAATGCGCACTCAAAAGTGAATCGATCACAGACGGGACTAGCAATGTAACTCATTAGCATGATCTGCCAAGCCCATTTTGGGCGGACGGAATTGTGTATTTATATTAGGTAATGGCCATCACGAGAACCCAACCAAGTTAGCCGGTGGCTACGTACGAGCCTGTTGTGACACGTGATGGCTTGGTTATAGACCTCAGGATGTTTTACGTGCGGGTGGGATGCATTCCAACGAGCACTTGAGGGTAAAAAAAGATTAGAGGTGAAAAGTGGAATCTCTTATGAAATTGTCATAGTAACTTGGCAACTTTTACACTAACTATATTATTTGTGTATATATATATATAATTTTAATTTTTTTAATTTAATTTAATTTTTTTATTTTTTCAAATTATAAAAATCTTGTGAAGGAAAACACAAAATCCTTGAGAAAATTTTCATTCTTGACATGGAATCTCGAGAATTAATTATTCAAGAGACGACATGTGTCGAAGTTTGCCTCTGTACTAGGGTATGTGGGGCTTTGTGTCTCCATTACAATTGCAAGTGTTGATGGAAGAAGATTTTTTTTGCACAAATTCTTGTACTTTTTGTTTCCACTGGCCCTCCTATTGTTAAACAAATTGAGGAACACATGGGAACTTGGGGAACTCATTGAGAACTCTCATGAATCTTGTGAGAACAAAATGAGAACATGTGGGAACACAAAAATCCAAAATGCTATCCCCCCCCCCTTCCGAGTGTAGGTTGAGCCTTCTCATTGGCTGCATGAAATGTTTATTCCTTTTTCGGCTTGCGCTAATACCCCTTCCTAAGGCATAAATTGTGGGTAAATAGTGTTAGGGTCATTTGAGCTGATATCCCTATCCTCTTTGGTTAGGCTAGGGGTTTTTTACCCACCTTTTGTTTTGGTTTCCAGCAGTTAGGTTTTAGGGTTTAGGCAGTTAACAGCTAGGAACCCTAAATCTTAAACCCTTTTCCCAACTTCCCCAAAATTTTAACTAGAAAAGTGTTTTTAATATTATATTATATGTTCAAATTTGCAATTTTCAATATAAAAACCCCAACTCACATACAATTAATTAGCCCCACCCTCCTATCTCAAAGCCTTCTTTGCAAATCCAATTGGGAAGTGACCCCTCCATTTTTGGTAAAGATTTGAACTATAGTATAATATAATTTTTAGAGTCAAACGGTTGCATGTATGAAAATAAATTTCATATGTTAAACCTTACAACAAAATTTTTTGTTTAAACATAATGATTAAATCTTGGTTAAATATGATGTCTAAACTTAAGTTAAACCTAATGGCTAAACTTAGTGGGTACCTTTAATGATTAATTTTGGTTTTTAAAAATGACATATAAACTTGAATAGATGTTGTGTTAAATTGTGGTTAATTTTACAAAGGACTATGTAAAAGACTCTTATAGTAACATAATTTTGATGGTAAAAAAAAGAAATGATAATAACCTACTACCCAAGTTCAAAAAACACTCACAATTTAAAAGATATAAAATTTTAAATTTTTTGAAATTCAAAATATTTTTCAAAATTTTAAATTTCAAGAATCCCTTAGCACATGTAAATGGATTGTAATGTGCATGATATACAAAACAAAATTGTAGTTTATGATATAAAAAATAAAAAAACTAAAATAGTTAGCATATTTTAGTATGAGTCAAAATTATGATAAATTTTCAAGATGAAACACAAAATTTGGCAAAATTTACACATTTTGAAAAAATCATATTTATTCAACAATGATTAACACAAAACATGTGGTCTATTGGAACAACTATATGTATTTATAATAACAAGTTGTAAAAGATTCATTAAAAAATTCTTTCATAAGAAAAAATGGAAAAGGATTAAAATAAACTCACATTCCTTTTGTAAATTAATTTCATTAGCTCGTATTTGCGTATTTACACCCTTCATTTTTAGATTTCAAAAATCTCAAATGTACTTCAATTGATGCTAATAATTTGGTAAAATCAATTGGTTTTCTCCATGCAATGTAGGTGGGATCTTGCCACCCATATCTTTGATTACAATTTTTAGGTTCATTTTCTTCTTGTCCAACTTTCAATCTAACTTTCAAGATACTCTACATGCATCCAAGGAAGAAGGCATGAATGAACATCCACTTTGCTAAATGATTCCTACACCAAGAGTGCATTCGACTTTCAAGATCAACATCTTAAAAATGGAACAAGTGTTTTAGATGGGCTATCGTGAGGGGAAAAAGGTTTTCATTGTTTCACCAATGAATTGGTGAAATGACAAGAAGACAATTTCAAGCTTTGTCCCTTTGATTACCTATGTGCATGAAGTGGTTGTGGTAGGGGACATTCAGCTACTCTAGTATACCTAAGGGTTAGGCTGCATAGCCAGGCGGTTGGGAGTTCAAATCCCGATTCAACTCCCAACTGCACCCTGGTGATAAATTTAACTCTGGTGACAAGAAAATAGGAACTTACACATAGGTGAGGCCTGTTTTTACTACCTACCTATTAACAACCTGCTTGTGGGTTGTTAGAAGGTAGGTAGAAAAGAGAGCAACTGAGCTAACCAACCATAACTACAGCCAGTGGTCGTCGAAATTAGTAGGTGAAAAACAGGTGTCGTAAAAAAGGGCGAAAAACGTAGTAGGGGTAAAAAGAAGGTGGTAAAGAACAGTAGTCAAAGGGAGAAAACTATGAGTACAAAAGACAAGAAAAGGTTGGGTAAAAATTCAGTAACTGGGAAAAGTTGTCACTGGGTAATAATCAGGTGGGGGATGCAAATCACTGAATTGTTTTTTCACCAAAAAAATTGGGAAAATTGGGAAAATTTAGGAAATTGTGTTTTTTTTTAGTGTAAATTTGACTACTTTTACCAAGTTTTGGGAAATTCTTTTTATAAATTTTTTGTAACAAAATGCATTCATGTTTGTCTAATGCTTTCATTGGATTGTGAGTGAATTCACTCGTCCCATTGACCGAGACCTAGTGAGAATTTAATGAATTTGTTGGTCGAATGAACATGGATTACTAAATGAAATGCACTCACATTTTGTAATATTGCTTTTAATATCATGAAATTAGAAAAAAAAACCCTTATGATTGAACAATAAAAATAAACTTTCAAATTTTTTTAAAAAACAGAAACTTTCCAAATATTTCAAAAAATTCTTCATTTTCTTTCACCCTAAAAGAAAATCACTTTGAAAAAATTATTTGTTGAAAATGTCGAAATTTCTAAAAGTAATATAATTTGTGCACCAAAGTAATAGTAATGAGGTAGTATGGTAAAAGGGAGAAAACGAGTCAGGGCAACCAAAAAAAAAAAGAAGAAGCAGAGAACAAAACAAAACCAAAAAATAATAATTTAAATTTAAGGTTAAAATGGAATAGAGGTAAAAATAGATGTGTAAAAAAGGATTCGAATTTCGGACTCTGTAGAGTAAATAACGAATACACAAAAAGTAGCTGTGGTTAAAAAAGGTTGGTGAAAAAAGCTTATTACTAAAAAAGGGGAAATCGTTTTAAAAAAAAGGGAAATTAATTGTCTTAGCCAGTCAAAGCAGGTGGGTGAAAAGTAACAGCAGTAAAAAAAGGGAGAGTAAATAGTAAATACACAAAAGGTAGGAGTGGTAAAATAAAATAAAAGAAAGGTGGATGAAAAATCTTAGTACTAAAAGAGGGAAATTAATTGTCTTATAAAGCCAGTCAAAACAGGTGGGTGGAAAGTAACAACAGTAAAAGATGGGGGTGGGAGGGAGGAGAGAAAAATAATACCTAGTAGTAGGTAGCAGGAACTTGGCTCGGGTCGGGTCGGGTCGGGTAATGCAGGAAAGCGCGGGTGAAAGTTGCGTACGCGGAAGCACCCAAAAAGGCGCAGCAGCGCCGCATACACACTGGCAAACGCGCAGGCGCCCACGAGGAATCACATTGGGCTGCTGCTGCTGCTGCTGCATTCCCTGCTGCGGCGGAATTCTTACAAGAGCAGCAGCAGCCGTTCGAGGCCAAATGATAGGAGAAGATATTGCGTTGGTGCTGTAGCCACCAGCAGCAGCAGCAGCAGCAACAACAACAATAGGAGGAGTGGCCCGGGGGTGGGGGAGGGGCGTTGCAAGCTCTCGGTCGTTGAATCTGGAGTACGACACAGGTTCTTCTTGCAATGGCAGCTCAGGCTGACAATAACGGTGCCAAAAACGTCGCCAGCTTGCAAGATGTCAACAGTGAGAGTGTCGATTTGGTAAGTAACGTCTTGTTCTCTCTATTCCTCATGCTGCTGCCAATCCACTAGTGTCGCCAACAGCATCAGGGAAGAAATACTAGAAAGAAACATCAAGGAATTAAGATAGATCGATTGATTGATTTGGAAGTGATTAGCTCTTGAGGCCTCTTTTACTCCTACTGCTGCGTCTCTTGCGTCTTGTTTCTGTATTCGTCGCATCGATTCGGAGTAGAGGAAAGAGTACGTAATTCTTTGCTTTAATTTTCCTGTATTACATTAATTGACGGTCATTCACGTGCATGTGAGCTTCCGTCTTCGAGAAAGTTCTGGGGAAAATCAATAGCCTTAAGAAGTTTGAGTTCAGTTTTGAAGCTCGAATGTGTGGAATTGCAGTTTCGGTACTACAACGTCAGAGACAATGGTTTGTTCCGTTTTTTTTCTCTGTTTTTGGTTGTCTTTTTTGGAATTTTTGGTCATGCATCGAGTTTGTGAAGAGAGATAGATATACGTACACAAAGTAGCAGCATGGGGAGCGACATATCTTTTTTCTGTGCTGGCCAAAAAAAAGCGAAATTCGGAGGAGATTAGAGATCCTGTCACGTATAGTGCTCCACAGAGTTTCTCTTGATTTCGTCCCTGAAGGTTGCACAATTGCAGGGGAGGCTGGGGAAAAAAAAAGCCCGCAATACGAACGTGAAACAAATAAATACAAAGCGGGAAAGCCAGAATCGTAAAGCATTTGAAGAATAATTCAAATTTCTTTTGCTGGAAATGTACTAGGGAATCGTAGAAATCAGTATGCTGTTAGTGAAACATACGAGAGAAAAAAGGTCAATTGACGACGCTCGGGATATGAGAATGATGTGGAAGAGAATCTAGCCGACGCAAGCGAGCCCACAGAGTCAGCAGATTTCTACCAGATAGGAGAAGACATGAAGGAATGATGATTGAGAGAGAGAGAGAGGAAAAAACGAGAGAATATATGTGCCAGTTCTGTGCATCTGTGTGTGTTGTTGTTTGATCAACCTTTCTTGCACCGGGATGGGAATAGGAACACATCCCGGTTGAGGAGGTATTTTCCCAGCTCAGGTGTAGCAAGGAGGGCCTCACCACAGAAGAGGGCAACAATCGACTCGCCATCTTTGGCTCAAACAAGCTAGAGGAGAAGAAGGTAACGGTCTTAAGAACATTGCTGCTGCAAACTTTTTCTTTGCTTTGGTGGGATGTACGTATCACACCCCCTGTTGAGTGCAAAAGCAGCACCTTGATATCATGACTGTCCGGATCAGACTGAACTGTGCTGAATTTCTTGGACTGTTTGTCTTGATTTATCTTGTGCAGGAAAACAAGATTCTCAAGTTTCTGGGTTTCATGTGGAATCCATTGTCATGGGTTATGGAGGCTGCTGCATTGATGGCTATTGTGTTGGCCAATGGACAAGTATGCCCAACCTCTTCTTCTTCACTTATCACTTTGCAGCTTTTTTAAATGTTAAGTAGTATATTAGGGGAAGGAACCCCTTTTGGGTGTCCTGGATATTTGGCCTCAGCCGGTCCCTTAAATCCAGGAACACCCTCAAAGGGGTTCCTTCCCTAACATGAACTTTTCAAATTTCAGGAATCTTACAAAGTGGAAGGTACCTACTTGAAGGTATCAAACAGGTATCTGAAAACAGGTACCTTCCATTTCATAAGATTCTTTTCAGGTACCTTCATTTCGTAAGATTCCTGAATTGAAGTTCAAGATGTTCTGTCCTGGAAGGTGTGTTGCTACGTTATATTACACAGGCAAAATTTAAGGTCACTACGTTTTCTTCTGGGCCACTTCTTCAGTTTCGACCTACTGAGCATTTATTTTGAATTGTCTGTAGGGCAAACCACCAGATTGGGAAGATTTTCTGGGAATCATTGTCTTGCTGCTTGTGAACTCCACCATTAGTTTCATTGAGGAGAACAATGCTGGGAATGCAGCAGCTGCTCTCATGGCTCATCTTGCACCAAAGACTAAGGTCTGGCCTTCCTTTCTGGCCTTTTCATTTGAGCTGCACCAGAAGAAAATATTAACTAAGGTGTTGTGAACTGAGCTGGTCAAACATAAACATGGAGTATCAGGAAAGATGAGGCTCTCTACCATGGGTGTGTGTCCCTTCTCCAGTCCGACCAGAATGGTCCCTCAGCCATGTGGATCAATTCTTTTGCTATGTGAGATTAATTGTTTCCATGCAGTTGACGAGTATGACATTCTTAATCCTCTTTTCATGTCTTTGCTCTCACCATGGTAGTCATGTTGCTGTGATTTGGTTTGCTGTCAGGTGCTACGTGATGGGAGGTGGAGTGAGCAGGAAGCTGCGATCTTAGTACCTGGAGATATCATCAGCATCAAATTGGGTGACATCATCCCTGCTGATGCTCGTCTCCTTGATGGAGATCCTTTGAAAATTGACCAGGTGACCCCACAAAATCTTCTTTGTGATGATTCAGACTTCTTCAAAATCCAAAGTCTCTAGTTGTGCATTGGGCTGAGTCCTTGATCAATTCTGCAATTTCAAGATGATGAAACTGGTGACTGCCTGCTAACAAGGCCCATCCAATTTGGACTGGACTCAACAGCACACCAAAAAAATTTGTTTTTGATGGCAGCAAGTTGTGCATTTATTTGTAATCTTAGAGAGGTGTTCCCAGATATTCTGGATTAATGATGGTCCTTGCTTGGCCAGTCTGCACTGACAGGGGAGTCAATGCCAGCCACAAAGAAGCCGGGAGATGAGGTGTTTTCTGGATCTACATGTAAGCAAGGAGAGATTGAAGCTGTCGTCATTGCTACTGGTGTGCACACCTTTTTTGGAAAAGCTGCTCACTTGGTTGATTCAACCAACAATGTTGGCCATTTCCAGAAGGTTCTGTCACTTTCTGGGTGCTACTTCTTCAGCTATCATTTTTCCTCTCTGTTTTCTCTGTTCTCTGTATGTCTCCTTTCCCTATCTTGGATATGCAAGCATAGTCATCAAACTTTCATGGGATTTTGCAGGTCCTTACGGCAATTGGGAATTTCTGCATAGTTTCAATTGCCATAGGCATTATTATCGAAGTTATTGTTATGTTCGCGATCCAGAAGCGCAACTACCGTGATGGAATCAACAACCTATTAGTGTTGCTCATTGGTGGCATCCCTATTGCTATGCCCACTGTGCTTTCTGTCACCATGGCCATTGGTTCGCACAGACTCTCACAACAGGTTCTGGTTTTCTTCTCACACATTCTTATCTTTGCTATTCAACCAGGTCAATATTGCATGTGTGGGCCAGGGCACATAAATCTTGCTAATTCCAGTGATGGTAGGTTTTTAATGGACATGAAACTATTGTTTGGATCAGGGTGCTATTACAAAACGTATGACTGCTATTGAGGAGATGGCTGGAATGGACGTGCTTTGCAGTGACAAGACAGGAACTCTTACCTTGAACAAACTGACAGTTGATAAAAACCTTGTTGAGGTATGCTTAGAACTGAGATTGGGAAATTTTGTTACTGTTGCACAAGTGTCAATCCAAATTTTACATTGTGAAAAAGGTCTTCTGTTTGTTTAACACAGCACCAGACATGGCTGTTGTGTTATGGGATCTGCATGGCTTTTGGTGTTGATGATGTTTTTTCTCACAATAACACGTGTCATCTTGTGTCTGGTGCTGAACTCTGTTGTGACAATGAATTGCAGGTATTTAGCAGGGGAATTGACAAAGATATGGTGTGCTTGCTAGCAGCTAGAGCATCCAGGCTTGAAAATCAAGATGCCATCGATGCAGCCATTGTTGGTATGTTGGCTGATCCCAAAGAGGTAAGAGCTTTGACTTCTTTTCTGTGAAACAAATGGAGGAGAGAGGGACCAGGTGGCTTCTAATTGTTGTTTCTGCAAAGAGCTGTTTGATTAAGTTTATGTATCTGTGATTATTGGCAGGCACGTGCAAATATAACAGAAGTTCATTTCCTCCCATTCAACCCAGTAGACAAGCGGACAGCTATAACTTACATTGATAGTGCTGATGGAAAGTGGTATCGTGCAAGTAAAGGTGCTCCTGAACAGGTGCTGCTATGCTCCTTATGTATCTGGAACTTCCAACATATATTGCCTGGAGTTCAGTCAATTATATCACTGGCATGGTTTTTTCTATGCAGATATTGAAAACACTCAGAAAAGAATGTGGCAAGATGAACAGAAGTATCTTCTATACAAAGTTGATGTCTATAATGTTCTTGGTGTACCCCTGCCTGACAATTGATTATCTATCACATGACAAGCCATAAACATTGCCATTTCAAAAGCAAAGGTTGGGTGTGAAAACCTGTAAAATTGGGAAGAGTTTGGCAATGTGTTGTCCTGTCGAAAAAATGTTTGCAGATCAATCATGAAGCAATTTTTTAATGATGTAATGTAAATAATAGAAAACCTTTGAAGAGAAAAACCTTCATAGTGTGCAGGTCTTTCATGCCCTGCTTAAAAACTGTCAGTTGGTGAGTGGTTTCTGGATTTGCAGATATTGTCTCTGGCATACAACAAAGCAGAGATTGCTGTGAGGGTACATTCTGTAATTGACAAATTTGCAGAGCGAGGACTTAGGTCATTGGGTGTTGCCAGACAGGCAAGTGCTCTCAATGCTCCATGTTTTATTGTCCTAGTTACCACTATGTTCTTCTTCACAACATAGTATGTCCATCTCTATGCCACAATTTTGAAGTCTTGGGTCTGCACAAATAGCAGTTTTAGCTGTACCACTTGTTTCCATCCTCAATATGCATATGGAAAATAGACAGTCACCGTCCAAAATATGGATGAAGACAAATACTCTTTTGCTACATTGAAGTCCAAGTGTGAAGAGTTCTTGACTCTGAAGGAAACTAGCTTTCACTACTTGAGCTATCCCTCTTGGAATCAGCAATTGTGGTCCGGATTTGAATCATGGTGAATTGTCAACATTACAGGAAGTTCCAGACCAAAGCAAAGAAAGTGCAGGAGGTCCTTGGGAATTTTGTGGGTTATTACCGCTCTTTGACCCACCTCGCCACGACAGTGCTGAGACTATTCGCCGTGCTCTCAACCTTGGAGTGAACGTCAAAATGATTACAGGTAACTGGGACAGCTTGGATCTGCTAACAGCCATGTGTTTGCCTATGTTGTGTGCGGACACTTTGAAGTTGGAAACAATTGGTTGCTGTGGTTTTTATGTTCATCTTTTCAAACTCAGTATCAGTGTGACCTTGACTCACAAAGCTGCAAGTAAAAAAAACTGACATAACTACATTGTAGGTGACCAACTGGCAATTGGAAAGGAGACAGGCCGTCGGCTGGGGATGGGTACCAACATGTACCCCTCATCTTCCCTGCTGGGACAGAACAAGGATGAATCTCTTGCTGCCTTGCCTGTCGATGAGCTTATTGAGAAGGCAGATGGTTTTGCTGGCGTCTTTCCAGGTCATTATATACTGAAGCTTCATTATGGTTTTTGTGCCAACTGCAGAGTACATGCTCATTGTTCATGAAGTCAATGTAGAAGTGTTATCCTTGTTACTCATTTCAGGCAGGTCTGATTAATACAGGTTGTTTGAATTCAGCATTTAGCTGAATATGAGATTGGATTATAGAGCTTTTGTTTCACAATGCCATCTAAGCTTCCAGTAAGATCTCAAGATTGTGCTGAAGTAAGGTTGTCACTGTATGTGCAGAGCACAAGTATGAAATCGTGAAGCGCTTGCAAGACAGGAAGCATATTTGTGGAATGACAGGTGATGGTGTCAATGATGCGCCAGCATTGAAGAAAGCTGACATAGGTATTGCAGTTGCAGATGCTACAGATGCTGCTCGGGGTGCTTCAGACATTGTCCTCACAGAACCAGGCCTCAGTGTCATTATTAGTGCTGTGCTGACCAGTCGTGCCATCTTCCAGCGTATGAAGAACTATACGGTAAATGAACAGGTCCTATAACAAATAAAGTAAATGGCATGACAGTTCTGGCTTCCATTATGAAGATTATCAACCTTATTCTGTAAGTAAGCTGCAATGACGTTGGGATTCAATTTTGTTGCAGATTTATGCTGTTTCTATCACTATCCGTATCGTGGTAAGTACATTTACTGGAACTCAAGAGTCATAATGTTGCTTTTGGCGCTTTTCTAAACATATAGCTGGGTTTTTGTGTTGTTAGTTTTGACTGTATTTCTTTATCCTCAGCTTAATGGCCTTTGTCATTTTTGAGATAGTTGATGCTATGTTGCAGCAATTTTTCTTGTGACCTGTGACAATTGTTGAGTGAGAAAGAGATTACTGTAGCCATCTGATGTGTTCAATGTACTTCCTGGTGTTGGCCCTGTGAGATAACATTACCTCTGGGGTTTCAGCTAGGATTTTTGCTGCTCGCATTGATCTGGCAGTTTGACTTTTCTCCTTTCATGGTGCTCATCATTGCTTTCCTTAATGATGGTGAGTCTCCATGTACACTGAGAATTACTATCTATAACAATATGGATTCTAATGTTCACTCCAGAATTGAGACGCTATACTTTGTGGAGCTATGTATCCTTGACAGCGTTTTGTTAGTTTTCTTGGTTGGAACTTTCCATGGTCCAGCATTAGGTGGAAACACTTAAAATTATGGTATTTAACTGCTGGTAAATTTTTTTGGGTGCAGGTACAATCATGACTATCTCAAAAGATCGAGTAAAACCTTCTCCATCACCTGATAGCTGGAAGCTAAGAGAGATTTTTGCAACTGGAGTAGTCCTCGGTGCCTACCTAGCAATGATGACTGTCATATTCTTCTGGGCTATTCATAAAACCGACTTCTTCCCAGTATGAGAACCAATTCTAGACACACACAACATTTGATTGATCACAGATATTATTCAATTTGCAGTTAAAGTGGACTGTTGACAACTGTACTGTTACTCTAGACACTTGGGATCAGGTTAATCTTGTTCTGAATTGCTTGTGATTGACATGGACTTAAGAGTTTTGTGATTAGTGTCATGATGTGAGTATTACTGTGGGATGAATGCAGAGGCACTTCCATGTACGGAACATTGGGTACAGCAATAGCCAGATGACATCTGCGGTGTATTTGCAAGTCAGTATTGTGAGCCAGGCCCTCATTTTTGTCACCCGGTCTCGCAGTTGGTCATTTCTTGAGCGACCTGGCCTCTTGCTTATGAGTGCCTTCATTACTGCTCAACTGGTGGGTCATTCTGGTTACTTTTGACTTTCTGCATTTTTATCTATCTTGGGTTTTCTTTTAGGGTTTGGAGGAGATTTTATTCTACTTTTCCCCATATAGACTGGCCAGGCTTTGTTCAGATGAGATGCAGAGTAAATTGGGATATCTGATGAGTTCCACTGGGAATAGGACTGCAGATAGCAACATTCATTGCAGTGTATGCAGTGTGGGGTTTTGCCAATATCCGAGGCATTGGGTGGGGATGGGCTGGAGTCATTTGGCTTTACAGCCTTGTATTCTATATGCCCCTTGACATCATCAAGTTTTCAACTCGGTATATCCTAAGTGGGAGGGCATGGGATAACATGCTGAATAGCAAGGTACTGTTGCATTTTCTGAAAGAATCTGAAAGAAACTGCAGATTATGTATGGGTCTTTACAGTCTTGCCTTCATGGAATTTCACTCAAGACATGTTTGTGTGGAAACAGCAACAAATTATGTATAATGATGAAGCATGAGCCAGAGCCCCTCCTAACAGTAATGAAAGAGACTTTTGTTTGGACATGAAACCTAAAGTTTTATGTGCAAGTTGAATCATGGGTGCAGACTGCCTTTACACACCATAAGGATTTTGGCAAAGGAGTCCGTGAGGCACAGTGGGCCACAGCACAACGAACTTTGCATGGTCTTCACCCACCTGGGGTGGAGACAGGTACTGCCATGGGCTCCAAGGAGAGCCTTGGTGATATGGCTGATCAGGCTAAGAGACGTGCTGAGATTGCCAGGTTCATCCTCCATTCAATATTGCCTCCCTGTCTTCTGGTGCTTCTGAACATGCTTCTTTCCTCATACTGCTCATTGTAAAAGATTCTTGATTACCTTTCTACCAATATTTGACAACACTGCACATGAGCCATTACCATGTGATGAAGGTTGCATCAGTAGTTGTGTTGCTCTCAGCAGCATACACAGAGACAGTAGGTTGTAGTCAATGTCTACTATGGTGTGGATTTGCAAGAACTGATGCAATTTTGAGGGTGCTGCAGGTTGAGAGAAGTGAACACCTTGAAGGGCCATGTAGAATCAGTGGTGCGATTGAAAGGCTTGAATATCAACACAATTCAGCAGTCATACACTGTCTAAGGGCTTATCTCTTGTTGCGTTGTTCCATTGCTTGCACCCAGCTGCTGCTTGAGAAAGCCAGACTGAGATGAGCATGTTTTCTCTCATTAAATGGTTTAATGTACATAGACAAGTGATATAGATGTTCTGCAGTTGCACTAAAAGGAATGGACTACCAAAGTTGAATTCGTGAGAATTTGAAGAGATGGGACACTCAGTCCTGGGCTTCCAAGGTGCCCAATGGATAGAAACTAGTAACAAAGCTTTCGATTAGCTGTTCCTATAATTCTGAAAGCTGTTCATGCACTCAAAAGTAGAAATGCAAACATGCCTGTTGTCTTTAACAGAGTCCCTTGCTATCCTTCTTCTAAGAGTGAACCCTGTTCTTCTGGATGAGCTGGTAGATTACAATAGATATCCACAATTAGTGAAGTGAGATATAAATTAAAGTAAAAGTGGGCTTTTCTTGATATGCTTTGACTATTGAGATCAGATTTCTACAACTCAGTACATAGCTTCACCTTCTTCATCCCTGAAATTTAGAAGCTAGTATAGTGTAGTGCTTTGCAAGATGTTTTTTTTTTATAATGCAAAGTATCTAGACAAGCTTGGAACTGTCAATCCATTGTGTGCTATAGAAGAATACAGACAGTTGATGTGACTGTGCTTTCATTGAGAAGAAAAAGACTGCATTTGTCAAGTTTTGTGACTGCCAGCAACTAACTGTGTGCCTGCAAATGTACAGTGCAAAGCTGACAGATTTACAGGATGGACGCTTTCTGCTATGAGTTGAGACCACAAGACAGACTTGAGTTTGAGCATGAGTGAAGATCATAGGCACAGCCAACATATATGGTAATTGACCACTTACCTTTCTCTCCCCGCTTTTTTGGGTGCTTTGTTTTATTGACGTTTGGCAGGTTTTCATCACTTACCATAACTTCCCCACTGCTGTCATCAGTTCCCTGAGGTAAGAAACAAATTAAGTTGGAAAGTGTGAGATACACAAGAAGTCCTTGCAGTTGCAATTCTAATTTTTCTTTGAGAGCATCAACACCATTTCAGGCTCAATACTAATTTCTTTTCAGAGAGTCAACACCATCTCCTAAAGATGGTTTCACTTCCTTCCTTGAACAATAACATCCCCAACCCCCATCTTGTGGCAGAAATACTTTGTCCCCACTTCAGCAATAATTAAGTATGAAGTTGTGGATTGCTTACCCCTGAATGGATTTGTGGAACTGATAAAGAGCAAACCTCAATGCAAATGGGAAGAAAGTCATAAAAGCCTTTGACACCTTACAAAGCTAAGTACCACCATGGATATTACATAAGAACATTGGAAGAGCACCGGTTAAGTGCCTCAATAAAAGCCTTCATTGCAAACTTGACCAGAGATTAACTCTCAATAAGAATCAAGAAATCTCCATACTCATAAGAAAGAAAATGCCAGAACAAGGATTAAACTTTTCCTTGAGCACCAAACATCAAAAGAAAGCTTTCAATTTCACACTTACAAATAGAGTCTTGCAGTCATCATCCCATAGAAACCACCCACCCCCCCCCCTCTTCATCAAATTGGCCAGTTTTTCCAACCCAAAACACACATACTGTGCAAAAGAATCCAACTGCTGCTACTGGAAAATACCAACCACAATGAGAAAAAAAAAGTTGTTTTTAGAGTAATTCTTGCAATGTTTGGCTCCAAGTACAATGACACTTTCTTGTTATGATGGTGCAACTTGCTCACTGTCTGGTCGCAATCCTGCATCTCACCATCCCACCATCAAGACATCAAAACTAGATTTCAGGTCCATCTTCAAAAAGTGATGGTAATACATCGTGATGACGACTGGGTTCAACTGGCAAAAAAAATTTAAGCAGTAGTGTGTGCACGATTTGGGAGCATCTTTGCTAGTAGACTTTAGTGATCAAAGATGCCATTTCCCTCTGTTTCTTAAGACTGAGTTCTGGGGTCTTACATGGTGTTATGAAATCAACAGACACTATTTCGTATGTGAGGGTAAAGCCCACAGGTGGAGGACATTCCCAAAATAGAGGGGCTTAAGCCAAGGTGGTAGCCAAATTTGGCCCCACACTTTGCAAATGTCCTCCACCCATGGACTTTACCCATCATAAAGCATGAGGTGAATAATGTTATCATGAACCTGAACCAAAACATGCATAGATCATGAGGTGTAGAAGGCGGAAGATCCTTACACCTACTCCTTAATAGAGAGGGATCTTACATAAGTAGGTGTAAGATCCCTCCCACTCTTAACAAGTAGGCATACTGTCAGTCCTCTTTTCTAGGAGGGATGATCGCAGATATAAAGGTGCCTTCAAAACACACTAGGAAATTTCTCTGAGTGTTGTTCATTCTATGCAAAGATGATTTGGTACCACCAGAGCCTCAGTTAAAATTATGAATCTACCAAATTGGTATCTAAAAATCATGGAATCTGATCCCATACTATTATTGTTGGAACTCAACCAATTTACTGAACAGATGTTAATCCAAGCTTCTGGACACAGTTTTAGAAGCACCAACTCAAAACCTATCAGGAAAACAGATGGGTCATTTGCATAGCCAAAGCCCGCAGTAACAACTTTATGTGCCTAGGACAGAAGTCTCACCTGCTGGGTTGTCCTGTTTTCTCTTTGAGTTGCCATTTTCTTTGGGTTGGGAGTCTTCATCCTCCTCATCATTAGCAACTGGAACATCCTCTGACTCAGATGCTCGTACTGTAACTTGTTGTGGAATGTTACACAGTTGTCCATGTAAGGCTGCATTCTCAGCTTGCAACCTCTTGCATTCTTCAGTCATCCTGGAAAGCTCAGTGCGTAAGGCCACATTTTCCACATTAAGTGAATCCACACGTGTTCCTAACTCCTCACATTCTGCCTGTTTTCGAAGCCTTGACCTCCTTGCAGACTCCCTGTTAGACTGCTTCCTCCGCTGCCGTTTCAATTCCCTCTCATCCTGCAACCACAGTTCTGTTGGAGGTGCACTTGTTGAAGGGCTTGCGGACATTTGTTTGCTTGCCTTCACTAAGGAAGCAGATCCAGTATTCCAATAATCCAGGCTCATTTCCAAGCTTCCAGCACCAGTCCCTGGGGTACCCAGTGCAGGTGTTGTGTCTGGATGAGATTGACCAGCAGGAGGAGGAGGGGGTACATAGCTGCCACCTCCTCCTCCTCCTCCTCCCACTCCAGAAGCATTCAGAGCAAGTTGATCAAAGCTCCTTTTGTTGTGTGTAAGGTTTTGTGGACTCTCATCTTCACTAGCATCAGTGGACGCATCACTTCCACTCTCATTCTCATCCCCATTACTACTGGGTGCAAAACCACCTGCACCATTCTCCTTGCCTCCGTCACTCCCTTTCCTTTTTAGGGTTGTTGTTGTCATCAGGCTGCTGCCTTTACTACCCTTGGTTCTCTTCAGAGTTGACTGCTTTGAGGTTTGAGATTTTGCTCCACCTTCTACAGACTCTTGCTTGGGGTGCTCTGCATGCTCTTTAGCCACTTCAGAAGCTACAGGAGGAGCAGGAAGAGGAGGAGGAGGTGCTCCATACTGCCCATACATACCTGGGTGGCCATACATTCCTGCAGCTGGAGGGAACATACCTCCATAAGGTGGTGGAGCACCATAAGGTGGTGGCATGATGGGCTGACCTCCCCACATGTAAGGATGAGGAGCAAAACCACCCGGGGGCGGCGGCTGTCCTCCTCCTGCTGCATAGTAAGCTTGAAATGCAGCAGCCCATTCCGAGTATGACCCTGGTGGAGCTGCCGGCTGCCCGTCTGCCACCACAGTAGCCGCAGCTGCCGCTGGCGTCGTCAGGGCTGCTGTACCTGAGGCTGCTGGAGGTGACGATGATGCTGTTGTTGCTGTTGCTGTTTTCCCCGATCCCTTGCCTCCTCCTTTACTTGCTGCCACTGGGCTTCCTGCTCCTTCCTCTCCTGCTGCCCCCATAGTTTCCCCCACCTCCACCCCCCCTCTCTGTCTGTCCCTCCGTCTCTCTCTGTGTTTCACTATTTTTGTCTCTTTCTCCTCTGGCTTCTATACTGCTCTTCCTCCTCACTTTACCAAAGCCTCTCGCTTCTACCAACACATAAGCAGAGGAGGAGAGAGGGAGAGAGGGAGAGAGAGAGAGAGAGAAAAAAAAAATCAAAAGCATCAGTTAAACAAAAGCAAACCAACTTCCCACACGAAACACCACCTTCCCACGATCAAAGTCATATCTTTTTTCACAGTGACAAAACACATCATGAAATCCATCAACAAACAAGAAACCCAAAAACACCCAACAACACTTTCATATTTTATACAATCCCAAAAACACTTTCATATATGTCCTACAAACCTAAAAACACTTCATATTTCATAAAAACCCAAAAAAACACTTTCATATCCAAAAACACTTTCATACATGTCCTACAAACCCAAAAACACTTTCATATATTTCATACAAACCCAAAAAACACTTTCATACATGTCCTAAAAACCCAAAAGCGCTTCATACTGCATACAAACCCAAAAACACTTTCATATTTCATTTTGATAAACAGAAAACAAAAAACAACAATAACAAAGGAAACAAACAACAAAACCCAAAACCCAACTACAACAGCAGCAGCAAAAGCAGCAAAAGCATCATCTGCAAAAACCAACTACAACAGCATGTCCCATGAAGTTGGAAAAGCTAAAAAGGGAAAGGGCAAAACAAAAAAATTGGCAGCAGCACTAGTGTCTAGTGGTGTAATGAGCTTCCAAAGAGTTTCCATTAAGGTGACCACCAGCACCAGTCAGCAAAAGGAAAGCTTTTTGCACGCCAACAAGAAGAACAAAAGGGTGGACAACAAGGCCCAAAAAAGGGTGGCACCTACCCATCTGGAAGACTAGACTGGTAGGTAGTAGGTAGTAGGTTCTACCCTTTCCACATCAGGCAGAAAGAGAGAGAGAGCCTAGAGGGGGTTTTCAAGTGGCATTCTTCTCAATTTCTGATTTCATGGATTTTTGGGCAATTGGAGGCTTGGTTGACTTTTCAATTTTATGTCAGCAAGAAGGGGTTTTTTTTTTCTTTTTTTTTTGGGTTTCAGTTTTTGGATATAAAAACATTCAGTGATTTTTTTGTCCAGAAACTTCAGTAGCAAAAATTATTCAAATTTTACAGTAGAGAAAACGCACTTTTTTTTTTTTTTCAAAATTTTACCAAAAAAACATTTTGGGTCTAAAAACTGACAAAAATTC
>Ga0116231_10008342_pt1 | contig 18235 bp, 17 predicted proteins | sample S1TSphgellanicum_2_FD_89695 | JGI IMG/M metagenome (GOLD analysis project Ga0116231, IMG submission 89695) | Host-associated microbial communities from peat moss isolated from Minnesota, USA - S1T2_Fd - Sphagnum magellanicum MG | ecosystem: Host-associated > Plants > Peat moss > Unclassified...
CCACAACTTGTTGCTTCCATGGAATGTCGTTCCCACAACTTGTTGCTTCCATGGAATGTCGTTCCCACAACTTGTTGCTTCCATGGAATGTCGTTCCCACAACTTGTTGCTTCCATGGAATGTTGTTTTCTTGCGATCCTTCGCAGCGAGCACAATCTGGTTGAAGCCTTACCTCAGATCCACAATTGTGAAGATGTTTGAATCTCCAATCCTATCAAACAATTCTTCAGGGATGGGCATGGGGTACCTATCCTGAGGTGTAACTAGGTTCAAAGGCCTATAATCACCGCACATCCTTTTCTCAGTCCATAATTCAGCTGAATCTTTCTTTGCTAGCATTACTGTAGCAGCTGCGAAATCAGAACTTGATGGCTGAATGAGACTAGCCTCATGGAGCTTTTTGCATCTTTCATCTACCAGTTCCCACTCATGCTTGCTCAACCTATGCCTCCTCCAATAGACAGGTGTCTCATATGTAAGGTCTATAGAGAACTGCATGGTCTTACACCTACCTAAGTCTTTCATTGAGAATGCGAACACATTCCCATACTTAATTAGCAATTTTGTGACCTGGTCTCTCTCCTTCTTGGTGAGTTGGTTCCCCATCACGAAAGGGTAGTTGGAAACACATGGAATGGAGTTGGAAAGTGTGTTTGAAGAACCTGATGTATTGGGTTCTCCACTATCCAACTGCGTAGATTCATAGAAGGTTGTAATTTTTCTCCAAAAACTGATGTACCTCCAGGTGTATTAGACACAATTTGAGTCAAATTACATGGTACCTCCTGCCCCCCAACATTAAGAGTGAAATGTAAAATGTTGAAGATAGGCAAGTGTACTTGGTGAAGGTGCCATGTGGTCGCATCACCATAACTACAAGCTGATTGAATCGGTGTTGGTGTTGTGTACATTTGAAAGAGTACACAAGTTACCAACAACCATGTAAGGGAGTTCAGGTCCATGTTTCTCCCCAGTAGAGTGTTACGCTCCAATTTAGTCACCTTAGTGTGACTAGTAGTGCTAGTTTGGAACCCCATAGCCCTTTCTCTTTCTTTTAGGCTTGGTTCATCCCAAGTGGTTGAAGCATGATGATACACCAAGCTTGGTCCATCTCCCTGAAAGGCGTGTGCTCCTAGGAAGGAGACAAAGGTGGGCCAAGCGCCTTTTGGTTTTCCTATTATGTTCGTAAGAAACCAAGGAAGTTTCTCTTGCCTTGTAACTCGTTGGCAAGAACTTTGATCATCCAATATGTGAGAAACCTACAGGTTGGAGTCTCTGATAGTGTATTTCAGAACTAGCTACAGAACTGAGAGTGGTGCCAAGTTGGTCCATTAGTTGCGCAGCTGGTGCAGATAGGAACCGCATTGTGCCGCATCAAGTAAGAGCGGCTCTCCAAGGTAATGTTTGACTAGTGTGTAGTTGACGCGCTCCCAAGTCACGAGGTGAAACCCACTTGAGGGTTTCCCAAAGTCAAGTTGCGGAAATTGTGACTCAACGGCGCGCTCCCGGCTTCCAACTCTAAAAAGGGGTAGAGGGTCGAGTTGGGAGCCCAGGGATTAGACTAGGAAGATGGACTAGTAGATCAAGCATGAATCTACATCCAAAACCAACCACAAGAGGGTTAGTTCACATTCGGGAACACCCTTGGGTGTTGGGACAAGCCACGGGCACTTTGGACTACTTGACTCACCACGGCCCGGACTCAAGGGAAGCCACCACCTTCCCCCATATAGTATTCTCAGCAGCTCTCCGCCGAGGCTACATCCAAATGGCCTTTTTTCCCAAGACTCCCAAGTGGGAGTCCCGAAACTGTCCCGGGTTGGAGTCCCGGGACTTTGGACGGCCACAGCTCCTCGCCCCGAACTCGGATCGGGACAAGTCCTAAACCAAAGTTGTAGCTCTCGTCGAGAGCTTTCCAACGCCATGTCGCACTCTTCAAGGCGACGTCGGGAAGAGGTCGATTCCTGACTTTTAGTGGTCGGGAGTCAAATTGCCAGTTTGACTCCCGACCTTTATTTTGCCCATAACTTGGGCTGCAGATGTCCGAATGGCCAATGCGAGGCCATTTTCAATATCTACGTTTCGAGACCTTTTCCAACGTCACTAAGAACACTTCAATGCGAGGTGTTTTAGGCCTTGCTGTTGAGCTCTGAACATTCGGGAGTCCCGAAGGGCTCCAAACCTCCAACTTTTCCAAGTGTTAGGCTTCACCTCCACACTTGGCCAAAGTGGGGTTGCGACAGTAGTGCTCCTAGACTTTCTCCCTCTGGTCAAGTTGAGAAGGGGTGTTTTCAATTACATAACCAAGTGTAGGAGAAATGGATTGAGCCCAAGTGATCAATCGTATCATGTTTGTGAAAAGACCAGATCTTGTGTCACTCAAGCCTTCTCCAAATCCAGCCGTTGAAAATCCTTGACACTCCCAACCTGAAATGATGAGGTCGACGAGGCCAAATAATTCCATGTGCTTCTTCTGAATTAATTGTATGTCAGAAGGCAAAAATGTGAAACTAACCTTCCATGCAGTGGTTGTAAACTGTTGTGGAAATCTGGTTATGAATTCTTTCATTTTTGATGCTGCCACTTGCCTTGCAATAAGATCAATGTCTATGTAGAAATACCTTCAAACCACCATCCTTGACTATAGTAGGGCTTCGAGACCTGTACCAATACCACCCTTCCTTCGGTGGTGTCTAGGTGATTAGCTTACGAAGTAATGGCTTAATCGGTTCGCCATGGCTCTCCATGCTCTCAAAACTAAACAAAGTTTTGACCAAGGGCTTGTGGGCTACTTTGAACCTCTGTAAAACCTCTGGTCCATGTTGAATGTCAGTAGGAACCACCCTCAAGCTTTCAGTAGCTTGAGCGTAAGCTATTTCCTCCTCATCTCCCTCTATCCACTCGTGGCTAACTTGTTGGATGTAAGAAATGGTGTGTGCTTCCTTGAACATACAATGGTGAACCATAGGACTATGGTTCCCATGTAAATCAAGGGGTATGTATCCCAGGTGGTGGCCATCAGTCTCCCAATCCACTCAATAGTACGCATGTTCGAACTAGTTGTCAATTGTGAAACCTGGTGGAAACAGGGCCTCTTGCCTAATGAGCACATCATAACTGGTGGCATTAGTGACTAAACATTTGACCTGTAAGCAAAGCTTCTAATCTGTACCTTCATTAAAGTTAAGTGTAATCAAATCCGAGCTTTCCCCAAGTACCTCCTCTACGCTCCCACTAGCGGTGCGAATCTGCCACATAAATTTCCGTAGTTTGGACTCAAGCATGCCTATCTTCTTGGTGAATTGAACTCCAAGAATCACTGGTTGGGCACCTATATCAAGAAGTACCACTCTAGGTGTATGTCCTCCCACGGATTGCTAACCCAGTATTGTCGACAATGGCAACTCTGGTGGCGATGGAAGTTCTGTCACTAGGCACCACCTTTGGAAATGAGTGAGAGATTTTGTGGAGAAAATGGTTATCCACAACACCTTTGTTGAGTAATAAATCCACAAGTGAAGTGTTCTTAACTCCTTTCTGATATGTGAATGTAGAATCAAAGGTAGGAAAGCCCACTAGTTTAGCCATGTTAAAACTAGTGACTAGATTACAAACGTCATCTACAGCACGTAAGCCAATCAAATGTCTCTCCAAGGTGTTGGAAGGGACCTCTGTAGCATGTGGATCAGGGATTGGTAAAGGACCTAATGTAATGTTCAAGGTATCCTCTAGTACTGCAATTATGTCCCTAGTGCTTAGCTTCAAATCTTGAAAACTAAACAATGGTGTACTCAAAGCTTTTGCGCCACTTCATGCATTTGAAGTTGGCATTCCATAAGCTAATCAATGGAAATTTGTGCGTTTTTTTGATGTACATGTACTCTTGGGACACAAGAATTTGATGCCCTAACAGCTTGTGGTGTGGTACTTTCCTCCCCCCTTGCTAATAAGGTGCATTCTTCTTCCGTGTTTAGAGGACGAGAAGATTATGGCATGACTGCTCGAGCTCCTTTAGCCTTAGTAATAGGACTTGAACCAAATGCGAGTCCATTAATCTGAATTACCTGCCTAGTGGCAGAAACTCTAGGTGCCACGCTAACTTCTTGTGCCGCGACATAAGAAGGGCAAAAAGAAGTAGCAAATTCGAGTGTGAGACTAGAATTGTGTGTAGTGAAAAGAATATACTCCCCAACCATGGCATCGTGTGGGAGGCCATAAAACGACCTAGGAAGTCCCTCCCGTGATCCTGAACCTTGTACAGGTTGGGCATGACTAGCTGGTTGGGAGGACTTGCCTTTTAGATTAGCAAGTTGGGCCCTTAATGATCCGAGTTCATTTTATAGAGTCTGAACTTGAATTGCATGGGCTTGAAGCACCTCCCTCTTGTCAGCATTGTGCTCCTTCTTCTTAGCATTCTTATTGGAATTACCCTTGGTGGGCAAAGCCTGAGTGGAAAGCTAAGGTGCTTTGGCTTTTAGTTGAGGGACAACGGAAGATGTTGGCAGATTTTGCCGTGGTAATCGGAGTTGCTTCTATTTCGGGAACTTGGCAAAACAGATAGCTTCCTAATGTCCCTCTTCCCACAATAATCACAAAAGAGATCCTTGGAAGGAATGTTACACTCACTAGCTTTGTGGGCAAGATTGCCACAGTAGTTATAAGAAGGTAGGATGGGTGTAGCTGAGTGCACTGTTTTAGCCCTTGAAGAAGAATGTGATGATCTAGTTAGCGCAACTGGTGTAGGCTGAGGTCTTGAACATGATGGATGCCTCATAGTACTGGCCTCATAATGTGCATGAGTTAGTTCTAGCTTTTCAGAATTGTTGTACACATCCAGCAAAATGTATGAGTCTTCAAATTCTACAAAAACCCGTTGCAAAACCTGTGCATGGAGTGTTGGAATACCTTCCAACGAATGAAGATACCGATGGGCAGCTTCCAAGTCTATGATGCTCTGGGTATCCTTTTTGAGTTTGAAAAGCCTCCTATAAAGCATCTTGAGGGCTTCATCCTTCTGCCGAATAAAGGTGGCGAGTTGTAGAATTTTTTCAGAACTTTTGACTGGAAATTCTAACTCAAGAACTTGAAAGAATTCCCCCATTAGATCAGCAACAGTTAGCTATCGGTGGTGGGATGTTTGTAGTAGCAACAATGAGTTGTTGAGGAGAAAGGTTTACTGAGGTAGGTACCGAGTTTGGATTATTGGGCACAATCCCATGATGTGCAATTGCAGCTTGTAATGTAGTTTGAGAGGCGATGGCGATGGCTATGGCGTAAGCTGGCTTGGGAATCTGGGTGATGCCCAAAATCCTTGCAAAATGTTGCTCATAGACATCTAATGCCTCATAGTGCACATAACGGGCCAATTGTTTGAATGTAGACGCCTCAGTGTAATTAACGCCATACTTGAACTCTAATTCACAAACAACAGTTGAAAAAGTTGCCTTAAACTCCCTCAAAGAAATAGTACCTGGCCTTCCGTTGAATTTCTCAATTCTCCCAGAGGAACTGTTGACCTCCATGGTGTATATGGGTGGTGAGGTCACAGCTTGCAACGGAATATATGGTGATGGTGTGAAAGTAGGTGTGGCAATAGGCGTACCCACCTGATGAACCCTTCCAAATGGACTCTGATGTACCGTTGATATAATGTAACCTAAACCTGAATTCCTGGTAGGAGTTGTATTTGATGACGGTGGTGCTATAGACACTTCATGGTATCGTCATGAAGATCGTGAGTTTAAAAAATCGACTCAAAGGATTGTGTGTTACTTCGTAGTTGATACCTAGGCTCTGGTTGAGCAACAATGCTTTCATCATCCGAGGACATGGTGTTGGCCCATGCCCCAAAATTTTGTGACAGTACACAGCACTAGCTACAAAATTCAAACACAACGTATGGTTTGAAAAATACAGTGCGTCGTTGGGAATGACCTGTGACATACAAACATTGCACGGAGGTCAAACGAATGTGCAACGAAAGTTGGACAAAGGTCGGACGAAGTCAAACAGATGTCGAATGAAAAGGTAGGATGACAGAACGGTAGGATGCAGGACGACAAAACAGCAAAACATAGGATGGTAGGCCGCAGGATGGCAGGATGCAGGACGCAAGACGGCACGACGTCAAGACGAACGTCCAACGAACATTAGATGGAAGTCTCTGGATGGACGAAAGTTCAACGGACAAAAGTCTATGGATGGAAGTTCGACAGACGAAAGTTTGACGAATAGAAGTTTGACAAACGAAAGTCCGTGGACGAAAGTTCGACAGAAAGAAGTTTGACAGACGAAAGTCCATGGACGAAAGTTCGACGAACGAAAGTTTGATGGACGAAAGTTCGACGGACGAAAGTTCATGGACGGAAGTTTGACGGATGAAAGTTCGATGGATGGAAGTTCAACGGATGGAAATCAATGGACGGAAATCAACAACATAACGTCAAAGGTCATAGCGCCGTAGAACGCCCATGAGCTCCACAACGATGGCCAATGGCAACATGGAGCTACAATGATGTAAGCTCGCAATGCTACAGGCATTGCAAGCTTGCGTCGCGACGATGTTGTAGTCGACGTCATGACACTACGGTGCTATAGCTCGCATCATTACGGCATTGTTGCAACACGCGTCACGGCAATGTTGTGGCGCTATTGTAATTCGCGTAGCTACGACGTTGTTGCAGCACGCGTCGCGGCAGCGCTACGACACTATTGTTGTCGCAACCCCACTTTGGGGCTAAGTGTGAGAATGCAACTCACACTCCCAAAAGTGGGAAATGGAGTCCTTCAAGACTCCCAAAAATTTAGAAGACGATTTGAGGGGTCAAATCTTCTCACCTTGGTATGTTCTTTATATCAACGGAAAGGTCTTGAAGTGTAGATGCTCAAAATGGCCTCGCATGGGCCATTTGGACATCTGCAGCCCAAGTTATGGGCAAAAGAAGGGCCGGGAGTCAAACTGCCAATTTGACTCCCGACCACTAAAAGTCGGGAATCGACCTCTTCCCGACGTCGCCTCAAGGAGTGCGACACGGCGTTGGAAAGCTGTCGACGAGAGCTACAACTTTGGTTTAGACCTCGTCCCGATCTGAGTTCAGGGCGAGGAGCTATGAGCGTCCAAAGTCCCGGGACTCCAACCTGGGACAGTTTTGGGACTCCAACTTGGGAGTCCCGGGAAAAAAAGCCATTTGGATGTAGCCTCGGCAGAAAACTACAGAGAATACTATGTGGGGGAAGGTGGTGGCTTCCCCCGAGTCCGGGCCGTAGTGAGTCTTATGTGTCAAAGTGCCCGTGGCTTGTCCCAACACCCAAAGGTGTTCCCGAATGCTAACTAACCCTCTTGTGGTTGGTTTGGGATGCAGATTCGAGCTTGTTAATCTAGTCCCTTTTCCTAGTCTAATCCCGGGACTTCTAGCACGCCCCTCTACCCCCTTTTTGTGCTGGAAGTCGGGAGTGCCCCTCAAGTCCCAACTTTCCGCAACTTTACATAGTTGGACCCTCAAGTGGGTTCAACAAGGGACTTAGGAGTGCGTCAATTGCAACCCGTGTTGCGGCAGTGCTACGGCACTGTTGCAACTTACGTCATGAGAACGTTGGAGATCACGGCAATGGCAAACAGCAACACAATATGCAGCAATGGCAAGCGACGCTAGAGCTCACGGCAACGAGGGCGCTATGCAACAATGGCAAGCGGCGCTTAGCTGCTCTGTAGCGATGACATGCAACGGTCGCCAAAATTTTTGATTTTTTTTTTTTTACTCAATAACTTCAAGGGAGAAAAAGAGAGCGAGAAAGACAGATAAAATAGAGAGCTTTGAAATTTGTTCTAGGATCCCGGCTCTATTGGTTGGCATAACACAAGCTCCTTCCTATAACAACGCCAACTCCCTTCGGCAGCAACAACACTAGCACCCTCCGACAGCAACACCAGCAATAGTAACACTAACAACACTAGCAGTAACAACAATAACTCAAGAACTCACATGCAAAAAAAATCTGCTGGTTTCAACATGAAGCAACAAAAAGTGTAGTTTTTCTACAATTGAATTGCAAAGAAAGAAGAACATGAAATGTATCGAAACAGTGGCCGTGCAATGGCCGTTGTGAGCATCTAGAAATCCTAGCTTATTATGGAGGAAACTCTCATGACAAAGGAATTCTAGAAAAACTAAAGAGAGAAAGGAAGGGCTTGGCCTTTTATACATCGGCCAACAAATTGAAAACCTAAGTACCTAATAACGTACAATTGCCTAAGACCGTACATTAATCCTAAAAGCGCACACGGGCATGCCCGTAACTGGCCATCATGTATGAGGCCGTGTACGGGCATGACAAATCGCACAATGCCAAATGTTTTAATTATCTAGCCTACTTTAACTTATTAATCTACCTATCTACTTAGATAAAATAATAAAACAATAGGTGTCTACCACACATAGTAAGCCCACCTAACTTAACAAACTATGTTAAATAAAATAATAAATAAGTAAGTAATAGGTGCCTACTTTACATACCCTAGCTAATGTGACCTATTAAACCATCTATCTGGCATAACCTACATTTTTTTGTAAGGTGCAATCATAAAAACTTGACCCATTCGTGTCAATGAAACAAACCAAATTTTTAACCAATATAAGGTGATAAAATTTGTCAACTTATTTATTTTAATTTTATTACATACAGTAGTTACATTGATAATTAAGAAAATATGTAATATGTAAATAAGTAGGTACATAGATAAAAATATTAAATGACTTTACACTTTTAAATGAAATGAAATCCTTCCCATTAGCTTAGCATCATCCGCACACAAAAAAGACCCCCACAATGAAAAGTTCCCCCAACCCCATCACTTTCAAAACCCTTAAATAAAAATTAAACCGTCACCCCCAACCCTAGAAAACACAAGATTTGGCTTGAATCCAAGCATTACCTAAATCTTCAAAATAAAATGGGGGATGGGGTGTTGGTAGTCCAAAAAAATGAACTCCACCCACCTTCCTTCCAGATCCCCAAAAGAAAAAGAAAAGACCATGAAATCACACCCCCCACCCCAATGCTCACCCATCATAAGAACTATAAAATGAAGAAAATAAAAAGGAACCCCAGCCCCCCCCCCATTCCTCACCTAGTTTTTTACCCTATTGTAAAGCACTCCTTGAATTTTTTTAGTGGAAGGGGAGGTATTTTTCTTTTTGGTAATAAGACCCATCCCAAAGAGAGGGTTCTTCTGGCCATATGGAGGGCATTATGTTTCTCTTTATTACTTAAGGAACTTTATGGAAGTATTTAACTTTATATTGTCCATGTGGTTCCAAAATCATGTAGGTGACCGCCCCTGGAATGGAGCATTACTGAAATAGTGAACTCTGGGGTGGAGCCAAGGGGGTTCTTATTTCAGTAATGCCCCTGCTCCATGGGTGTTGCCCAAAGTAAAGGGAAGAGAGGTTCAACAAAGGGAAGAGAACAATGGCAATGAGGAGAAAACAATGGCAAAAGGGAACGCACAATGTAATGGCAGAAGGGAGAAAGCCATGAAGAGAGAAAAAAACTTGAAGGAACAATGTCAAAGGAAAGAGAACGATGGTAGAGGGGAACGATTGATGACATAGGGATAGAAGAAAGCCTTGACCCAAGGTAAAAAAGAGCGATGGTTGGAGTGAGAGAAAGAAAGGGCAGAAGGGAAAGATCAATGGCACATGGAGAAAAATAACATGGGGAGAGAGAAAAAGATGGCCAGGGAAAAAGTGTGTGAGAAAGATGGTAGAGGAGAGAGAACAATGATAGAGGGGAGAAAGGTTCGCAAGAAATGAGAGAGCAATGGCACAAAGGAGAAGGTGTGATCACCAAGGAAAGAGTGAACAAAATGGTAAAAGGGAGAAAGCAATGGTGAGAAAGTTCAAACGAGAGAGAGGGGAACTTGAGGGAGCACCTGCAACCAATGGAAACTTGCAACCCAAAAAACTCAAACATAATGTGCAAAAAAAAACTACAAAAAAAACTCTAGAACCTTCAAGAATTTTTTGTTTCACACCTTGCACACACATAAGCAATAGTTAGTTCGGTTTCAAAGGCAAAACAATACAATGTAGAAGTTCAAAAAAGCTTGGCAATGATTGTTAAATAAGTTCAAAAACATCCTTTTTTCAACACAGAAAGTGTAAGCACACTGAAAGAAGGAACGCCTCAACGACACTAAGGAATTGGATGTTGAGAGACAACAAACCTCAACAATCCCTGTTGCAATGCACAAGAGAGAAATTGTTACTCTAATTTTGCGGCACCCTCACTAGTTTAAGAAATTAAGGTTAAAGGAATAATTCTTTTGCTATGACCGTTGATTGGTCTATCTTTTGAGATTTTTGATCTTGACCTTTCATGAATGATCAACTATTTTGTATGAGAAAGTTGTTGGTTTGGGCATCCATCCAATTTGAAAACAAGATTTTTCTTGTCCACTTGTCAACAAATTGATCGTGCCATATGATGTGTTTGTGATCGATCACCCATGTGTTTGCTTTGCACCTTTTCCAACTTTTAAAGGACCCATACTTTGAATGGGCATATTTCCTCATTTTTCCACCATTCAATGCAATCTAAGTGGCTATGGATGCACCTAGAGCTCATTTTTAAAAAGTATTTGAAGAGTAGGACAAAGTAAATACTAGATTGGCTGTTATTTTGCTCTGCGCTTAAGTGTTTGGTGACCGGCGTGGCTACCCTATCACTGATTTTTAATCTTTGTAATTTGGGTAGCCTCATTGGCCCTACGATTGTCAGTTTACGTGCCAGCTTCTCAGGGTTACTTCCACCTGTTAGAAGTTACCCACCAACCTATCAGAATTACTTCAGACTGCTGGAAGTTACCTGTTAGGCTGCCCATCTTTTCCTTTAAAATTGTGTTTTTTTTCCTGCTGTAGGGTGGAACCCTACATTACATTACGAATGGAAAAAAATCCACTATATTTTAGTTATTGGCCTGGGGACTAGACCAAAAATCCAGAAGGCCCTATATCTGGAACTTTCTCCTATACATAAAATGTACAAACCCATTCTTTCTTAGTGTACACTAGTGTGTGGCCTGTGCTGTTGACTCAAAGTGTTACCACGTCCTCAACTGATTTTTCCTTCCAAAACCTGGTTTTTTGGAATTTATTTGAATTTTCAGCGGCAGAAATCACTTAAAAATCAATATCTCCCACATTCTGAATCCAAATCTTACCAAATTAATTCCATTAAATCCTGCTCATCAAGATCTTTCCAACAACACCAAAGCCACATTCAAATTCCTTCGAAATTTTCAGATACAATTTAATTTAATTTCAGGGAAAAAATCATTCAATATTCAAGAACTTTTGCACCGCAAGTCCAAATGTCATCGAACCAAGCCCATGCACTCCTCCTCCTCCAGAGCTTTCCAAAGACACCAAGAACATGATCTGACACATCCCAGTTCAGTGGGTCTCATAACTACAAAACAAAACAAACTACCTTCCTTCATAGATAGATTGAGGACTCACATATGCATAAATTTTTTGTACTAACTCCACACAGTTATGAAATATTAATAGATTTGTAAGATTGTTGTTAGGTGAGCTCAAAAAAAAAATCTTTTATGTATAGGAAAGAGTCGTTTTCAGTACCTTTGGTGAACCAGCACCTATACTGGTACTATGGTAAAAATCTCAATACTTATCAGTAACAGTGTATCAATCAGCCACAAGTATCTAGTATCTAGGGGTGTTTGGTGGTTCTTTGATTTTGTTTATAACTTTCAGTTTCAGATTTTTTTATTAAAAACTTAAGAATAAAAGAACCTCCAATTCCAGTTTTATGAAAATTTTCAGAATTTCAGAACCAGAGTCTTGAGATTAATATTTTTAGAATGAAAAGAACTTCTGGTTCCAGGTTTTTGAAAAGTTTCAAGAAAATGACCATTCTCATCAGAAGAACCAGTGATTTAGGGTAGGTTCTTCAACCTGGTTCTTTGATTGTGAGTTTTAAAACCTCCCATAGAATCAAAACCAATTCTATGATTTCTCGAACCATCAGTGGAGAGTATACATATACCTTGCCTTACCCACAGGTTTCTCATTTCAAAAAGTGAGAACTGTTAGATATCTACCTTTGTAGTAGGCCATAGGCACCACCTTGGGTGAACCTGCACCCATGTCAGTAACCATGGTACAAATCTCAAAATCCATTTAAATTATTTCTAAATATTACAAATATCCCATTCTTACACTAATCCAGGGTGTCAGAGTTCAAATATAACAATTGTTTTGACCATAATAAGGGGCATCATGCAAAAAGGTGAAAGTACCAACATGGGTGCTTCTTCACCTGGCCGCACCAAGACAGCAACCCATTACATGTTTCTTTTTGTAAGTGGCTTACAATGTGGCTGCTGCAAGATTGAGGATTCTGAACTGAGGCTAGGCTAGGCTAGGCCAGTGAATTCATTATTTTCTCATTAAGTCATGAAATTCACTCAACATCCAGTGAAATCGCTCTTTTGTTGTTCTGAGTAGACAAGAAACATAAACAAAAGACTTGATTGAAGAGTGGGCAGAATGAGTTGTCCCAGTGGAGTGGGGTGTGTTTCAAGACGTGCTGCTTATGGATACGAAGTGGGCAGAATGAGTTGTCCCAGTGGAGTGGGGTTTGTTTCAAGACGTGCTGCTTATGGATGCGGCCAGTCGAATGCCCGCCGTCGCTGCAGCCAATCTGCGTTGAAGACGAGGGCGCTGCACATCGGAAGGGTGCTTACAAATGACTCGAGGAACTGAGAAAGAACCTTCTGATCCTTCGAACGGGCCAGTATCGAATGGGACAGCAGTAGAGGAAGTTAAGATTGATATGTACGATGATGCAAACTCTCTATTAGCGCAACGGCTGTATGAAATAAAGGAGGACAAGCAGTTGACTTGGCTTTTGGAGGAGTGGGAGAAGCCGTCTAAAGCCTCAGAGCATTCGCAAGTGCAAAGGGAAGCTCGATTGCAGAACGCGAAGAACGAAGTGTACCAGTGGATTGGGTTTTACAGCGTGTTCCAAGGCGTGGTGGTTACGGCTGTGGCGCAGTCGAATACCCTTGGTTGCAGGCAGTCTTGGGGCCCTACGTCGCTGTCCCTGATAGCTTCCATAGTAACTATCGTGACCGTGCATTTCAAGCTCGTTGAGTATGGAAAACTGAAAACGGACCTCGAACGTAAGAGAGTTGAAGCAATAACCATAGCCCGTAAGTAATAACCATGTTCAGGATCTGTCAATTCGATTGTTGTTTGGTCGCCCTTCGATGTTTGCTTCAAGATGCAAATCGTGACAAAAGAAGTTTGCACTCTATAATTATGTATTTAAGGCGAATGCAAGGTCTCTAAAGGTAAAATTTGGCATAATATGAGTAATGAAAGGAGATTGTACAAAGAAAAGGGTGATTGCAGTCTAGGAATTGCGTCCTCCAAAGTTCGTGTTTTCATGACTCTTCGCTTCTTGGATTCCACTCAGTTACTTACATGTATGCACATAGAGAACGTACGCAAATCCTAGTTCAGCTATGAAGCCTGAATGCAATCCTATCGAGTACATGTTGGATTCATGTAGGTGCAACTCTTAGGTAGACTTGGTCTAATGGGCATAGGCTTGTTTTTTACTTTTGCAGTACAAGGGAGGCGATCATTGATTTGAGAGCTACGGGTGATCAACATGGTTAAACTACTTACAAAGCTGATCAATGAGACTGATAAAGAGCTTGCCATATACGAACACTCATCAAATGGGGCTCAAACCTGGGTGGCGCTGTTGGGCCCAAAACATGTTCCAACAACCACACCTACAACTACTGATGTGGACGCAAAACATGATCCAATAACCACACCAACAACTAATTATGTGTCAGAAAACAGCAGGTCCACCCAAGAGCTTCCCAATTCCCATGTATACTCCGTTGATCCAAACGACACATACGCCGCAATCAGGATATGGTATGATGAGAAATCTGTCTTGAGTGTGAGTTCTGATGAAGCGATTGACAACAGCACCATCACCATCGTCAAATTCAAGGATGGAGTATTTGAAAAGCAGTTAGAACCAAGGTATGAAATTGCACACAATCAACATTGGAACTCTAGATTATTGTCAAGTTTCATAATACATCAATTTCATAAGGTCATAATTCAATTTTTCACCAGTAACGTGTTTACACCAAATCATTGTGTGTTCCACACATCACTTTTTGCACCTAAACATCTGCACATGTTTTTAACAGGTGTACACATTAAATAACACTTTGAATCATGATTTTTTTTTTAAATGCTTGTTATGGCTATGTACCCACAAGCTTGAAGGTATCCTTAGAAACAGAAATGTCTTAATGCCTACTCCCTGAAAAAGGATTATCTCTGATTTTTAAATTTTCAAGCACTTAAAAAACATATTTCACTTGTGTACATTCAGATGTGAGTGCAATTTTCTTATGTGGTTAGATTTTTCTTTGTAGAATGTGACTTGTAATGCTTGACTTCACACTTGTGGATTGAATTCAATCCTGAAATTATTCGTCCATTTGTTTTTGTCAGGAATCCACAAAATCAACCTGCACCTACTTCAGAAGATGCTGCATCTACCTCAGAAGATGATGCATCTACCAGTTCGACCTGGGGAAACTTCATAAACTTCTTCAGACCACGCAAATCAGCAAATACTAATGCAGGGAAGTAAAGTTTCATGTTTAAACTTGCTGAGCTGCATACTAAGATACCTAGAGATGAATTCCGATTTAATACTTGCTTTGATCCAAATAGGGTTCTTGTTGGTAGACCTTTGTTGCAAGCCTAGGCTTGGATAACATCATGTGAGTTGTAGTATGTAATCCCATCCTCAAGACAACTTAGGATTTCAAGGATATAATGGTGGGCACACTAGACTTTACTTAAAGCTTGATGGGAGTGTAGGCACACAAATGACCCTTCCTTCCCTCACCATTTATTTGAGTTGTGATGCACTCATTGAATGTGGAGTTACCCTAAGTTTTAAGTGCTTAAACTTTTAGAACTTGGCATATTACCTTTTTCTATGTTGTTTGTTTTATGGTGATATAAGTATTTTATATTTACCACAATCCCACTATTTGTAAAACAAGCCTTGTGGCTTTTGTAATTAAATAACAATTTCATCTATTTGCAAGTACACCTATGAAAATTGAATGTTAAGAGACGAAGGTCTAGATGTACAATAACTTGGCTCATTTTCAAAATTTGTTTTGTGTGTCATTGTTTACCAAATCAAAATGGGTGAAAGCACATTACGGTCCAAACAATTTTAGAAAAATTTGGGACTACATATAGTATACAAAGTAGTAACATGAAAGATTTTATTCATTTTGAATTTTTTTTGAAATCACATGTAGTTAATTTGAACTTCAAACAGAAAATTAATTATTAATCCCATTAATATGCAATTGATTGGTAGTTGTATCATTCTATAAAAATACAACAATAATTTTATAAACATTGATTTAGAACCCCTATTTTACAGCATATTATCATTTTTTATTAATTTTGAAAATCCATTCTTTTTACATAAAATGGTAAAAACAACACTTATCCCATCTACGTCTTCAATGAAAGAACATTTTACAATTTGAAAATATCACAATTTTCATCATTATTATAACATAATGTACTAACAAATGTTTTTTAAACATTTGATATGAACTTCATAACTTGAAAAAAAATTGAAAGTTTTATTGAAAAAGATTTTTTTTCATGATTTTTTTTTACATGTGCAAAATTTCATGGATAAATTACCATTAAATCTAATCTTTCATATTCCTTTTTACAATTGCAACATTGTGACAAGGTTGTTGCAAATTGAAAATGTACTCTAATTAATAATTAATTTGTTCATATTTGTTCCAATTTCATGATACAATGATATATTGGGATGTAAACCACCATTAATTGAAAATTTTAATTACAAAATGTTTTCCAAACATCAATCATGATATATCAAAGTTCCATAAGTATCAAAAATTGTCAAACTATGACAATTTTTTGTTTACATTATAATGTGTTTTCACCCAAATTATCATTACTTACAATCAAACATCTGTGGATTTTATTGTCAAAAATAATGACCTAAAATGAATCTAACAAGCATAAAAACCAGGGTTAAGGCCAATAAAATGGTTGACAAGGAAGCTCTGAAAAATAAATAATTAAAAGTGGAGTGCCCCTAAGTCGAAATGCTTAAACTTTTAAAACTTGACATACTACATGTTTTGATGTTGTTTGTTTTATGGCAACACAAGTATTCTTTGTTATCCCACTATTTGTAAAACTAACCTCTAACATAATGTCATCTATTTTTAGGTATACCTTTGAAAATTGAATGTTAAGAAGGTAAGGTTTATGGACAACAACTTTATTCCTTCATAATTGTTTTGTGTGCCAAATTTGACATTTGCCTACATTTGTGAATTTTATTGTTAAAATAATGACATAAAATGAAAAAATATTAACATTCATGCAAGATATTGTGGTTGCCAAAAGACATTGGAAAGCAAAATGATTGTGTTTCGTTGGGCAATAGCCACACATGGATAATGTAGTAATGAGATTTTCTATTTATCATTATAGTCCTACCATGCACTACGCTAGAAATATCATTTTATGACTAAATCCATGACTACATATGTAGTCAAATATAAGGACATGTGAATAGATGATTACATAGTCAATAAGGATTTGTTGTTTCATGCCACTAGTCACAAGTGTGGTCATAGTCACAAATGCCATACAATGACTAGCCATGACTTTAGTAGTTTACCACATATGATTGGTGTTTTGAGATGATGACTACAAACATCTAGGAAAATAGTTGTAGTCATTTGAAACATATGATTATGTACATGACAAGCATCAATTTGGGTCATTAGATGAAAAATTAAATTATCATTATTCCTACTAACCCATTGGTATGATGCCAAATGTTTCAATCTAAATTGACTTTAAATTCATGATATTAATAAAATTATTTAAATCAACATATGCACAAGCTAATCAATATTTAACACATGCAAATTGTAAAATTATTCACAAGATGCCACATGGGTTTTTTAATGGATTTAACTAAAACTTACACCATTTAATCACAAAACACACGCAAAAGCAAAAGAGGATTCAAAAGGATACAAATGAAGCTTGACATTTGAATGAAAACTACAAATTTTAATTGCTTCAATTGAAAGCAAATAAACTCCAAGAATGAATTATCCAAATAATAGAAAGGGAAGCACAACTTGCAAGTAAGAGATTCAAAATTTCAAAGGTAGGTGTCAATCACTTCATAGATCCTAGTAAAGTCAAAAGCGATGTGAGACCCCACCCCCCATAAAAGTATTTGAAAATACACACAAGTTTGCTTATTAGTCAACCCGGAAATCAACAATTGTAATTTGCACTTGAAGGTGGGATTTGGGAAGCTTGGAGGTACCACATAGTAAATACATAACACACACCCAAAAAAAAAAATTGCAATTTTTTGCAACAATTCACGTGTAAGTTCATTAAAGTGAAAGTTAAACTTAAGATGCATAACCCTTTCTTTTACATTAAAGGATGGTTGCTACTCATGATTCACAAACATTACATCACCTTGCTAAACATTTCACCATCAAAACCCTATGTAGATTGAACCTTTTAAATCCATTGTTACACATAGAATGAGTTTGTTAAACTATTTTATGGACCCAAATTCTAACATTAACATCATAACTACACAACCACACAATCTAGCAATCCCAACTCAAGGTGCATAATCAATGATGGTGAGATAACCCCTTTTGTAAGTGACAACAAACAATGACAAATATGTAATGTTCATTGCATTTTGGGTAGAGGAAAATGCTTGAAGGAATCAATGACATTGGATAACTTGATAGTGCCATTTGCTATTATGTTTCTTACAAACCCTTGCCATGTGTAGTGACAAGGGTTAGGGTTTAGGAACAAGTATAAACCAAATTTGTACTATAATTTGTAACCTTTTGATGATTTTGCCCTATGGTATAGGCATAGAGATAGAAGGAAATTATTCTAGGTCAAAATCTAATAAGATTTTGCCACTTAAAAAATGTTATCTTCCATACATTTCTTTTCTTTTCTTTTCTTTTCTTCTTTTTTTTTTTTTTTTTTTTTGTGATTTTTTTTTTGGGGTTGTTTCTTTTTGTTTTTTTATA
>Ga0116231_10008343_pt1 | contig 18235 bp, 14 predicted proteins | sample S1TSphgellanicum_2_FD_89695 | JGI IMG/M metagenome (GOLD analysis project Ga0116231, IMG submission 89695) | Host-associated microbial communities from peat moss isolated from Minnesota, USA - S1T2_Fd - Sphagnum magellanicum MG | ecosystem: Host-associated > Plants > Peat moss > Unclassified...
ACAAAGAGAGAGAGAGAGAGAGAGTCTCTAGCTCCTCCTCAATGCACGATTTCTAGCTCAATCCAAAACAAAAACACACACACACACAAAGAGAGAGAGAGAGAGAGAGAGAGAGAGAGAGTCTCTAGCTCCTCCTCAATGCACGATTTCTAGCTCAAGTTCCTCTCTTCCCCCAGCTCAAAAAACACGAAAGCAAACGAAAAGTGCAAAGCATCCCTGAAAACTCGAAACAAACGCCAGTCCATACTAGGCATAATGAATCTGTAGCTTCAAAGTCCAAGACAATCCGTCACAAAATGTAGCCCCAAAAAAAAAGTACAAAAAACAACAATAGTATTAACAAAGAACTAAGAGAATACACGATCTCCTCCTCCACACGAGAGAGAGAGAGAGAGAGAGATGCTACTAGAGAAAGCAAGAAAAAAACATGGGAAACGAATTGAAGACAATGGATGACTCCAATTCAATCAATGTTGCACACAAACCGAGTGACCAAATCCATTGCTTGAGCACTGAAAGGAAACTATTCCTTTCTTCATTTCTTCCTTTATTCCTTTCTTTTACAACTTGATCGAGCGATCGAGAACAGATGTGCGTGATTATTTTTGAATGTGTGGAGCACCCACCATCACCACCGGCACCACCAACAACAACAACTTCAACGTCTCGAAAATGGCGTTGACGAAAGTACACTCGCATCTTTACACCGACAAGTGCAGTGGGCAAACCCAAAAAAAAAATTGCAGGGAAAGAGTTCCACACATACATACAAAAGGGAGGAAACGAGATACTCATGGGGGTAACAACTCTGCCCTTTCAAGTTATTGCAAGTTCAGTGTTGGCCGGTTTTTCTTTACTTTTGTAATCCTTCCAGTTCCAGTTGTGAAAAAACAAATTCTCATTTGGGTTTTACACATAAATGGAACTGGGAATTTGGTTGGGGGGTTACCTAAGCTCTTTACCACGAAATTAAAATTATTTAAAAAATAATAATATATTTAAACCTTGGGTTTTTGGTTTTGAAAATCTCAGACTCAATTCATGGCCAATGTTTCTTATTAACTTGAATTATTAACTATTGGTTAACCTGTGATTAGCCCCTTGGTTCTAGTGACTCTTTTTCTCCAAAAACATGTATCTCAATTTTGATTCCGGTTTTAGTTTCCACCACAAATAAAGAAAATCGAGAACTTGATTCTTGGTCTGGTTCTTTTCCTTTAAATCCAGTTTTTTTAACCCTAGACTCGGACCTGGTTCTGATTAGGTTGCCGGATCGGGTACTCACCCAACATCGGTTCAAACAAATGTGAAACCTTCTTACGGTTCTCCAAAACTGAACTCAAGGTCAAAGTAGCACATGGCAGAACGTCCCTCAAAATGTGGGACCAAATGAAAACTACCTACATAGATCATGGCCAGAGAGGGGGGTTATTTTGCCTATTTTTGAAGTTTGAAAATCATAGGCTTTTTTTGTTGTTTGGGAAGCGTCCACGGGAAGGAAGGAGAGAAGGCCAAAAAAAAAAGGTGTAAATGGAGTTGTTGTCATCTTTTTTTTCATTATTTTTATTGTCATCAAAGGGGGGGTCATAATATGGGCCGCAAGCAATTTCCAGAAAGGGATTTTATTGCCCACCTGACACAACCTTTCTACCATCCATTCCGTTAGAATGACAATTTTCTAGCTGCAAATCTATCTACCCAATTAAGGGATTTTTTCTTAGTGGAGGAGATGATGCTCATGAGTACACCTATCTGCACAATCTTTGCTTGCAAAGGTAGTTATCGTATTTAGAGAGAGGGTTTTCTCTTTGTAATGTTGTTTTCTTGTTCTCTTTTTCTATTTTGGCCCTTGGAGTTAGGTGATGAAACAAGGTGTTGGATTCCAGTTTTTTCATCATGTCAGGGTTTAGTATATTGTTTCTTTTTGTTAACGAATTTTGCCAATGTGGCACCTAAAAGTTGCCTTGCGATAACCCCCCCCCCCAACCCCAAATACAAAACAATAATTTCAATCATTAATTTTGCTAGGATCCTAGCCATTGATTTAGGGTTCATTGCACTTTGGATGCGAGAAGGGAGTGAGTCGTCACCAGAGGCTCTTTCTCCCATTCTCAGTTCGTTTAGTTATGAGTGCAAGCAGATCAATTCTTCACATATGTTTTCTTATCATGCCTCACCGGAGCTTCCTCTTGAAAAAATTAATGTCATAATTTCACATCAAATCCTTACAATGATGTTGCCATCTCTTCTTGCTTTGATAATTCTTTAGGTCATCATCTTTAGCCTTGATCACAATAAAGTTTTGTTGGAACTTAAATTTATAAAATGTCTGACACTTGAGCTTACAAGCTTATGATTTGTACACTTGTGAATCTCCAAGTGATTTTTTTTTCACTCACAAAAGAGAAAAAAAGAATTGATATTATATACTTGTGAGTTTATAAGTGAATTTTTTCTAGATAGGTGAAAAAAAATGATATTGTACACTTGTGAGCTCAAAAGTGATTTTTTCCACTCGCAGAAGAGAAGAAAAGAAATGATATTACATACTTATGGGCTTATAAGTGATTTTTTTATACACATAAGTGCAGAAAAAAATGATATTGCACATTTGTGAGCGCTAAAATGATTTTTTTCACTCACACAAGAGAAAAAAAATGATATTGCACAATTGTGACCCATAAATGATTTTTTTATTCACATAATTGAAAAAGAAAAATAATATTGCACATTTGCAAACCCACAAATAATTTTTTTTCACTCACACAAAAAAAGAAAAGAAATAATATTGCACACTTAGAAGTTCGCAAATGGTTTTTTGCATTCACATTAATGAAAAAAAAATGATATTACACACTTGTATGCTCACAAATGTTTTTATATTCACATAGGTGAAAATATATAGTTATTGCACACGTGCAAGCCCAAAAGAGGGTTTTTTTCCACTCACATAGGAGAAGAAAAAATAATATTGCACATGTTGCAAGCCCACAAGTGGGTTTTTTTCCATTCACACAAAAAGAAGAAAAAAAATGATATTATACCATTGTGGGCCCACAACTAGTTTTTTTTAATTCGCATAACTGAAAAAAAAATGATCTTGCACATTTTCAAACCTTAAAATAATTTTGTCCACTCACACACAGGTGAAAAAAAATGATCTTGCACATTTTCGAACCTTAAAATAATTTTGTCCACTCACACACAGGTGAAAAAAAATGATATTGCACACTTCTAAAACCTAAGGTCAGTTCAACCCTAATTTTAGCATTTCAATGAAACCTCTTGGTTCTAGTTATTCCCGGTTCCCAAAAGTGAACTCAAGTCCAAGTATGTTCCCCGTACTTGGATCTGAAACCATCGGTTCACATTTAATAATCCTTGCACCCAACCAACATTGGTTTGTACCTTGCAAGCACTTCTTCCAAGTCTTGTAAATATATATTCAACACACTCATGCAAATTTTGTAAGTATGCATTCAACATAAGCAACATATTGAGATTTGGACATTGATATTCTTTCTTCAGCCGTTTCAATAAATCAACTACGTGTTATAAAATGTCAATATGTTCATCTCTTGTGATGAGCTTAAACAACCATGTTCATATTTTTTGTTGTTTTTGTTGAGTGCCCATTTAAGTACCAAACTATTCTTCACTCAACCTTTCCACTTCTATATAAGTATAATAAGTTATTACAAACATATGTTCCATAGAATTAGGTTAACAATTTTTTTGCACTTGCATGTTCCTTAATACTCTAAGCTCTTCAATACAAATTATTCTTGATGCAAACCTCTCTAGACATAAATAAGTAGCAAGAATTCACTTTCTATTTAATCTCTCCATTCATTTTCAAGCATATACTTAATAAAATCTATTCAATGCAAACTATTTTCCATTGCAAATTGCTCCTTAAAATAGATAAGTGATACCAAGAATTGAAATGAGATTGTCAATGTACCAATCTTACATTTTATGCCTATGTTGTAAAACTGTAAATCAAAAACATTGTTACAGACAAAACAAACTATGAATACTCATGTATGGTATGTAATTTTTTTTTTAAAACTACCAATGAATGCACAAATGAAATTTATTATTGTCAAAATATCCAAAAATATTACCTTTTTTAATTGAAATTTAAAATAATTTTTAAAAACGTTGAATTGAATTTATAAAATTTAATTAAATATTTGACAAGAGCATGTTGACCTAGCCTAGGTACTATGATATTGCAAAAGAAACCTTTTTTAAATTAAATGCACTTTTAAGTTTCTCACCCATCTCCTTTTCAAATATGCTTTGTGTGATTAACAAGGGTTTAAGGTCCTAGGTTGTTATTTTGACCCCTTTTAATGTATCTTAGTTGCTTTCTTTTGTGGCTCCTATTGGTGTGTTTGCATTTTTGGGTGTTATTTTGATTGGACATTGGTCCTTTCTTTTTGTTCCTCCCTTTTTCTTTTTGCATGGGTTGGTGTTTTTTTTCAATTAAATTTGACAGAGTTTCATCATCATTTATTACATGATATCACCTTAAATAACAAATCACTAGTGAGTCCAAATTGTTTTCCAAATATCTCCCAATGTATCTAAGTTCTTAAATTGGAAGCCTTAAGCATGTTAACAATACATCTAATAATTATCTCATACCCAAATACATCTCATAGATGCAAATAATAACAATGACTTGTTTCAATTTATTTAGTGTAATTGAAGGCACCTTAACAAGCATATTTTCTTTCCTCCATTGTGTGTGAGGCATTTCAAAAAATGGAATACTTATTAATGCTGAATTTTTCATTTTTCAAAATTTCCCACATTGTTTTTTTCCCATGATACCTTCCTATGCCTTGTGATCTCCAAATGTTTAAGCTCATGATAATGTTTGAATAGGTTCTACAATGAGTACAACCCATGGGGCGAGGGACATTCCCAAATTGTAGGACATTCTCAAAATGAGAGGCCTAGGACAAGCACTTTGTTATTGCCCAACAAAGTCCTTGTCCTAAGCCCCTCATTTTTGAAAATGCTCCCACCCTAGGGCTTTGCCTGTCAAATTTAAACAAAAGTTTTGAAAGTGACCTTATTCTCTTGGGTAGACTAATTAAGTCTCCCATGTGAACTACTTCAAATAATTCTTTCTCCAGAGCTAACCTGAAGAACCTATTAACTTATCTCTTTGAATATACCAACTTTGGCACCATTTGGAATATCGAAATCCACAAGAGGAATTTGAATCACTTTCAATACCTGCACATTATAGCTAAGAATAACTTTTCAAAACAAGGTTGGAGATTTAAGTTGTGGAACATTGGGATAGTTAGAGGGGTTCATAAGGATAATGAGCCCCAGCACCCAACATTGAACCATCCATTAGAAACTTGTTATGACTCACAACTGAGTTAGCAAGGATCCACCTTGATAACCTATTCCAGAGCACCCGCTCCTAGTTCCTCATCACACTGTATTAGTAATCACTTGAGGAACTGGGTAAGCATCAAAGGTAAGTAGGTAGGGAAGGTAATTGAATAGTATGTAGGAAGGGCACTTGGTAACTATTAGGTAGATAGGTAGGTAGGTTCACTTTGATGGATAGTACATAGCTAACTACAGCATTTAACTATTTATGATGGTTAGCCAGGGGACATGAATGCAATGGGAAAATGTGTTTTCTGTCCAAGCACCATCCATCCTAAATGGTGCACTGTGCTGAGTCCACTCTAGCAGGTCTAGTCCATACCAGTACAAACAATGGGAAACATTAAGCTCAAAATTTAGTAAAATTACACACTCAAAAGTTAATTTACATTCTTCATCACTTTAGGTGTAGGATTCTGGGGCAGCACCCAGCATGATGTTTGAGGTAGACCCATACATTGGGACCTCTTGCCTGTGGGGTGAGGCCTCCAAGGTCGTTGGGCCTCCTGCCCATACGGCAAGGCATCCACATAATGGGAACGGCCAGCTTCGAGGTCGTTAGTCATTACACTTACAGTACTCTGAGGTTTACAAGCTAAGGGTTTACAATCCTCTTCCCTGTCCCACACTTTTACTTACCCATAACACAACCCCTATTTCCCTTCTCATCTCTTCCAGTGTTTTTTTTATTCTGTCAAATTTTGACCTGAAAAAAATTATTTCAACCTCTACAAAGGATTTTTCATGGGGGGAAAAACCCTAATTCACCCATAGCAGGGATTTTTTTTGGAATAGGCAGATTTTTATGATAAGTCAGTAGGTAGCCAAGAATATAGAAAGACTCTTTTTTTTCTACTTTCGATAGCCAAATTTGGCCAACTTGGCCAAGTCTTTTTTCTGGATGTTCGCCACTCTGACTACATCACAAAATCCTTAAAAGAAACCCTGTCTCTTGCTGTTAAGTCTACAAGGAAGAGTTCAATAATGACTTCAGCCAAAACTTCCTAGGGATCACAAAACCAGAAATAGTGCCTCCACAGAGGATCGAACTCTGGACCTTCAGTTTACAAGACTGACGCTCTACCACTGAGCTATAAAGGCCGCTCCGCAACGCAAATTTCACGTTCATAATTTAAACAATTTTTTATTTATATATTTTATACAAATCACAGATTCATGACCCCTTAGAATGTACATCCAAAGATTGAATGACCCATTCCCAATACATTGAAGAATATGCACATCTTTATTGGTGTCTAATGCTTTTCACCATACATAAGCCACCAGAAATGATAACATATGATGATGTGTGGGTTCTTGTGTGCTCTCATGGGTTGATTGATGACCCCTATGGTTTTCCAATGGAAAGTTTTTTATGGGAAAAGGAAAGAGCATCCATTGAGTTTGGACTTGGGTGGCAAGAATTTCTCCATCTTTGTGGACTTTTTGTTGTTTTTGGTCAATTTGTGCAATTGGCTTGGTGGGTGACTTCAGAATGTGCTCACATTTTAAGCATATTTGGCTTCAAACATGTTTAGGATGGCAGATGAGTGAGGATTGAGTGGCTTCAGAAGACTATTGGGTATGTCCATGGCTGATTTTTTGTTGATTTGCAGATTGATTTGTTTGCTATTCTTCGCCAATTTTTTGCACAATTTTTTTCCTCTCTTCTTGATATTCTAGCAACTTTAGGGTGAAACCTTTTTTTTTTAACTTCTTCTTTAGGACGAATGACTTGAACAATATTTTATGCTACTGAAGTTGGTGCATTCAGGTTTCCATAGGTGTACACACCAACTCTTGTCCACACTGAACTTCTCACAGCATTCTGAAGGTTGTCAATGATGTCCCCATGGTCTTCATGACCCAGATCACAGCGTTAGGTTGGATTTTCAGGAAATTGAGAGGCTGCATTCTGTAAGTCATTAAACTTCTCATCTGTTGAAAGCAAAACAACTGCCATGATTGAGGGGCTCATCCATTGGGCTCCTGCCTCCTGACTTTTGAAGTTGGACACTTCAAAATCCACAACAAGTACAGTGTGTTTGCCCCATTCTTCTTCTGACTTGCAAAGCCCAGCAATGGATTTGCACGCTTTGGAAATCAGAGAGCTTCAAGAATTCAACTTATGAGCACTGATGAAATCATTGTATGAAACCACAACCCATTGGAAGTTGGCACCTGAGAGTTGCAGCAATCATGTCAGCTATAACCATCTCAGATTTATCAATTTGTAACCTGGCACCTGCCTTCTCTACATTTCCTGAAAAAGTTGACAATCTTGTCCATTTGACCCTGTACCAAGAGTGTCAATTATATCTACACAATTGCAGAAAAAACTCCAGAATACCTATTTGAATTAACTATTGTGTACACCCTAGCAAAACCAAACCTAATATGACAAGAATTGACTGAGGTTTGTGACAATGACTGTTGGGTCTGGATGCAGAAACTGAGAGGGTATGCTATGTCATTTTTGGTTCCAAATGGAACAAGTGCACTGCTTTGTAGTTGAAACCTAGTACTTTGCACAATTGCTAAGCTTTACACACCACATTCCTTCTTGGCTGTTTGTCAACCTTTCTGTTTAGTAGTCTTGAGTCATGCGACACTCCCTGCACTTGACTCCATCTTTACAGCATCTAATTTCGCCGTAAGCCTTTCAACAAACTCCATGAGGGTGCTTGATGTCAACGAACTCACTTGACAGCCCATGCCTGCTTTCAGTATTGTGTGAATAATTGATGGGATGAGAAAAGAAATTATGCCAAGCACTGCAAGCTTTTTAAAGTCTCAAACTATGGGTGGGGTTGAAAAAAACATCAATGACAATATGCACATCTAGTTGCCATTCACAAGAAGTTTACTAGCCATAACAGAGATGCTCTCAGGTGCTTCCTTTTCACATAAACTAGATCTCTACAATATGAATAACCATATGCATAAACCTTATATAAATCATTTACTAGAGAAAGGGCCCTTGGTGGATAATTTTGCTAAACAAGTGATCACTAGGCAAGCCCAATAGGGTGAACTTGTTAGCAACAAGCTTGGTTGAATTAGACACCAATAATTGTTAGCAAAAATAAGAGGGGGGATGTGTCAAGGGAATGGCATGTATGGTAAGGTCCCCTTCATACCCAATTTGGCTTGGAGAATTTTGTTGTCCAAATGGTAGAATAAGCCCCTTGGTATTTACGTTTTCATGCTGCTAATTGAGCTCTCTGATGGGATAATCCAATCAGGCTATTTGAGTATTGAGGTAAACACTGAGAATCACTCACAATTTGAGGATCAGTCTGTGTCTATGTATGTGTGTATTTGCCCATTGAAGCCAGCCAACCAACTGGTTGATGTTGTGATATCTTTTTGCTGTAAGTGATTTCACCTCCACTTTGGGTTACCCCAGCTTGTGTTTCAACTTCCAACACCATTCAAGCTCTCCTCTTCATCTATCTCAACCCAGGAGCAATTTCTCTGGTCTGTTGCACTTATTTTGTGAACATCATGAAGTGCATACTGGAAGAAAGAAAGTCAACTAATGTTAGCAAATTTGATCATCTTGTTTCAGCTTCACAAAAGAGTTTCATCATCTGGGGTTTTTCTCAGTGATACCATCTCTTTCACCACAATTGAAAAGGTCAGTGCAAAGTTGCAAGCAATGGAAAGGACATAGAGAGAGAGAGAGAGAGAGAAGCCCACATTTGGGAAAAAACTTGCTTCATAGTCTACATAACTTCATTGCATATGTTGTGTACATTATGTATGGACATGACTTCCAAGTGCCTAGAACACACCAGGGCGACCTCGAATCTTGCTCAATTCCATATCATGGAGCTTGGGTTGCACAGCCTCCTTACAACCTGAGGGCCTCAATGTCAGACAATCAACAAACAAACCCCCCTTCCAGTAGGTGCAATCAGTCTCTCTAATAGAATATGCAACACAGACTTGCTTTGCTGTGGTGGATGTGGCCACCCCCGGATGGATAACGATGTCTCCAACTGCAAACTCAAACCATTCCTCGAATCCACCACTTGGAATCTGTGACAAGCTTAGCTCTCTCTCCACCACTGAATCTTCACCATCATCATCACCAACAGAAATGCAAAATGTCAATGGTAATTTCCAAGAGAGGAAGTACATGCGACCGCCTTGAGGATTGGTGATCCGGAGGCGCCAGACTGCAGTGTAAGAGCCTGGTGGTAAAGAGCAGCTCCATTGCCCACTTATTTCTAACCAGCAGACCGCCAGCAAATGAGCAACCTGGATAATCAAGCAAGCAATTGCTTAATCAGAAGAACTTCCTCCTTAGCATCTCTTTTCATTAGGATCACACACAGCAGCCTAATGAGAAGCCACTGTCATAGGGGCCTTGTTTCATGCTGCAGTGCATTTTCCATTGGAGAGCTGCAATTGCGTTGAAAACATGTAATTAATCATGTTAGGAACTCTGGGAACATATGTCCTCATGAAAAAAAATCATGAGATCTCATGAGTCGAAGTTTGACTCACAGCTCCTGCAATTGTTAATGCTTGACCGGTAGAGTTTTGAGATGACTGTGAGCACAACTAGTTACAAAAAACATAATGGAAAGCTACTGTGATCACAGCAACCTAATAAAAAGATGTCCTTAATTATATGCCCTAATTTTCGTCCTAATGAGTGGTTGGTGATTAGGGCAGATGATTAAGAAGCACATTGCTGCTATGCAAACCACAATTGAAGAAGAGAAGAGAGGAAGAAGAAGAAGAAAGAGTTGTACACCACCTTGCCAAAGCAAGAGCTTCGAGATTGTTCCCAACGCCAGAATCTAGTGTCCCGACCCCAAGCTACATTCATGGCCTCCACGGAGAGCACTCTACAGACTCCCCTTGTGCGTCGCAGTAAGACGTACTTCTGCAAACCCTGATCCAAGAACAAACCCTTGGTCATGGTCATCACTATGTCCTTCTTGCTGCTGCTTCTTCTTCTTCTGCTGCTGCTGCTGCTCTCCTCCTCCTCTGCCCAACTCTTGTTACACATGCTTTCGTAGTCTGAAGGCAGAAAATTCTCCCATGCTGTGTCAATCTCAACTGCTCTTTTGAAGGCCCAGCACACTCTCGCCAGTCGAGTGGCATCAAATGGTGTTGTGTGAGAAATGATTGTCGCTATGCAATCATCTGGCAAATCTGCGAAATTCATCTTGGTCTTGTGCACCACTTTCGTCAGCTCCAAAATCTCAGCTCTTGATAAGGCTGAAACAAAGCAAGCACACCTTGTTTGCATATGCCCTCTTGTGAAAAACTTTGCTTTTGCGACTCCATCGGGTACCTTGGCGAAACTGAAAAGAGAAAACGGTTCCTTCTTACTTTCTCGTGAAGAGCTGTTGGATTCTCGAGTCACAAAAGCATAGCGCAATCTCTGCAGCAGACGCTGAACTGCTGCAAGATAATTTTGTGCGCATTTCACAAGGTTCGTAGAAGAAGCAGTGAGTATGACAGTAAGAGCATCCGCAGCAGTGCGCAGTATGTGACTCTGGATGTTAAATTGGTTCAAGAAAAGTCAAAACATGGCGCTTTGGTTCAGAAAAATGGTTTTTGCCCAACATTTTTGCACCGTTTGCTGAGGCTGGTAAAGCGAGAAGAGTGTAATAAATATAATTTGACTGCTGCTCCCTATATCTAAGTAGTTTGTTATTAGTAGTCTCCCACCTATTTGTAGTCTCAGTTTTAGTTTTATGGGTGGGGTTGAAATTAAATACAGAAATAACTAAACTTGAATGCCATAAATATTTTTTATCAGGTCAGTGAGAACTGAGGATGCTCTGTAGGGAGAAGATAAAAGTCCAATTGGCACAAAGAGATGACAGCAGAACATTTTGTGAAAAAAAACCGAAAAATAAAAACGGGGACACAACAAATAGCACATGAAGCAACAAATGTGAAGTCTTGTGCAGGTTTACAGCAATGAAGGGTGCACAAGAATGCTAACAAATTAATTGTTTGGGTGTTCCTGCACCACCAGTCAATGGAACATTCGAGATAATTCTCTAATTCTCAGAACACCACAAACACCCAGTCAGCAATACAGGAGTTTTTCTTTTTCAATTTTGTGAAAGGTATTGAAAATTTGGCAAATTTTCAATAAATTTTGGAAAATTTGGTGGAATTTACAATAGAAAAAAAATTCCCCAATCTTGTCTAGAAAATAAAAACACTGTGACTGAAACTGACAACTCTCTAATTTGCAGAACAATGAAAGTGCAAGTTGGGAAACATGGCAGGAAGAACCAAAAACTCACTGTCATTGTGACCTATTCCAAAGCCTTCAGGCCGTGTTTTCCTTTTTGGGTGAATTTTATTTTTGAAATGGCAAAACAAAAGTGTTTTTTTTTGGTTTTCTACATAGTTGTCAATTTCAAAAAAGAGGTTAAAAAAAAAAGGGCAGATTCTAGATTAAGTTCCAGTAGATAGCCAAAACTATAAAAGAATGCTTAAATCTTTCACTTGCGTATGGCTGAAATTTGAATCCATTATGGATAATAGCCACTTCAGCTACATCACAAAATTGAAAAAAATAAAACACACACACACACATTGAAAGCTACCCAAAAAAGAAGCACTCAATCAAAAGTGTCAACAAGAAGGAGAAGAGACATTGTGGACAATGCACACAATACACGAGAGACTTGGCAAAAGGTGAAATTCCCTCCCATTGTACTACTCCTCCTGTATACTCCAAAGGCCCCAATTGAAGTGTAGGGTAAAGCCCAGGGGTAGTCATCTCCCAAATAAGGGAATAGGACAAGGCCATAGTGGAGTTACAATTTGCATTTTGAGGATGTCACTCACCCATGGGGATTTTACCTGTCTTAAAGCACAAGACAAAATTATCAAAGTTAAAGATAGATAGTTACGAGGTGTCCGAGGGCAAGGGTTTTTTCAGTCACTCCTGAAGACTGGGAGGGGCATGATTTCCATCTCTTTTTGTCCTCTCCCAAGAAGGATATCTGTTGGTTGTGGCCCTCCATGAAAGCTGACAGATGCATAGCATGTCGTGTTACTGGAAACTACTGTGAGTTCGTATTTTAATTGTTAACTTATGGTGTGCTCCAGTGTAAAGCTGTGAAACTTTTACAGGGGCATGGTGATGATGGATTCCCTCTCATCTGTAACACCTTTACACCAGAGATAGCTTGAACCTTACGTATGGAAACAGGTTCAAACACATCTATACAACATGAGCAACTTAGAACTAGCTCAAAAGACTACCTTCAGAAGTGGGTAAAGAGAGGTGAATAATTTTATAAATTATTTCAAAGATTTAATCCAGTAGAGCTATTCGCAAAGCCACCTCCTCTTGGGCCCTTCTTTCATCTCACCCCCCGCCCTCCCCCCCCCCACACCACATTGTTATTCACATAGTAATGAAATTTTTATTAAATTTTAGTATAAAATGCTGAAACTCAAAATTAAATGCACGAGATTCAAGAATATTTTGCAAGACACATAGCAATAGCAATGATTAGTTCAAGGCAATCAGGGGAAAAAAGGCAGGGTGAAACTCAGATTTGTCAAATTTTGGTGTTAATCAAAGTTTCAGTCCCCATTTCAGCTCAGTGCACTTTTCTTCACTGTTTTTTCAAAATCTCACCCGCTTTGTGACCAAATGGGGGTTACTGATGGGGTGTATTTTCCTTATTTTGCAGATATCTGCATATCTGCATTGTAATGTATTTCATTCTTTTGTAATTTTGGTTAAATTCTGTCATAAACCTTGTCAAGGAATATAAATTACTATTTATAAGAATAATGAGACAATGTGAAGTGTAATACTGTTTTAAAACTAACATCAAGTAAAGTCGATGTAAATCTCATAGCATGCACCTAGTGTTGTATATGCACTTTGCATAACCAAAAGCACAAAGCACCAGTAGAAAATGATGAAACCTTGCCAATCATAAAATAACCAAAGCACCCAAAACAAGGGTGAATACAAGGAACAAAACGGAAGGACTCACATCCAAGAAGACAAATGAACCACCCAAGAGGGCCGACCACAAGGGGAACATCACATTCCCAAACCCCCTCTCTGGTCACGAGAAGCGCCAGTAGAAAGGAGTGCTTTGATTAATGTATCCTTTTCTTTTATTGCTTTTTCTCTGACAAAAGTTGTGTCATGTGCACAATCAGTAGCTCTATTTTAGGGTTTGGAAGAGATTGTGAGGCCATATAATTGAGCTGAAAAATAAAGAAGCATGTGTAGGCACCACTGTAGTAGATAGAGAATAGACATACAGCACCATATGAGCCCTTTTCATGCGATAAAAAAGGGTGCAGGCCCACAGGACCATAAAAGCCTGGATATTCCATTTCCACAGAGTAAATTCCTCATCCTTTTATTGCATTTTAAGGGTAACAGATAGTGAAAAGCACTTGGAGAAATTCCATAATGTATTATTTGGAGTGCAGGGCAAGTTTTGTATATGTGAATCCCCTCCTAAAAGAGAGGGAGGGTTCTTAGTTCTTACTAGTGTTTGGAGGTTCTTTACTTTTATGAAGAACCTCCAGTTCCAAATCGAAAAAATAAATTAGAATGGTTCCAGTTGCACCCATAAATGGGTCCAAGAATTCAGTTCCAGGTCCAGTTCTTTTTTTTAAAACTTCTGGTTCTGGTTCAGAAAATCAGACTTGGTTTCAGTCTGGTTTCACGAAAATCTAGACTATTAAAGGTATCCACCCATAAAGTCTCTTGGACTGGGGAGCAGAACCCCCAGTTCAGGCCCAATTGGGGATGAAATCGACAAGAGAGGACTAAAATTTTACAAACCAAAATAACTGGGATCAAACTCAATTCTGCAAAAGTGAAAAATCAATTGGTCCCCAGTCTTGGTTTTTGCTCGTGCCCTCATTGGGCGTTGCATTTTCAAGTCTTTTTTTTCTTCTAGCTTAAGCTTGAAGGCAATGCTGAAGACCTGCCACATCCAGCCATTTCCTCATATTTCATATGTGCACATCCTCCAAGCCATTTCCTTCTACTTCTTCTTTCCACATTTTTCAAGCTTTTTCAAGTTCAAAAGCTTTTTGCCTTAAGAATGAAAAGGTCTTCGGAGAGAAATGGTTTTGGAAGAGTTTGGTTTTCACCATGCAAAGGTTTTTGGAGATTTTGAATCTTGTTGCATGAAGGTTTCTAGAGAGTTTGGTTTTTGTCATATGTCTCACGAGCAAAAATGCAAAGGTTTTTGGAGTGTATGGTTCTTGTTGCACGAAGGTTTTTAGAAAGTCTAGTTTTGTCATTCATCTTTTGAAAAAGAACATGCTTGTTTTCTAGTTGTGATAGATTCAAGGCTCAAACCATTAATGCCTAGAACATCCAAACTCAACAAAATTTTCTTCACAACTTCAAAACAAAATCTTGAAAATTCTTAGGTGAGGTTTAAGGTTTAGGGATCTTAAAAGCTTCTAATTTTAGTTTTTAACACCATGATAAATAACTCTAGTGAGGATTTGGTATTTTTTATTGACAAGGTGAAGAACTTAGCTTGTGACAATCATTCTTGTTGTCAATGTGGTCAATTGCCACATGTTGCATTACGTTGGCCCAACTTGTTCAATCCTTGGCAACCATGTGGTTTCCCCATTCCACAAAACATCCTTATCCCATTCCTCAAGTAGAAGTTGTTGCCAAACCCACCCAAGTTTCCTTGTGCCCTAGCCTTAAATTGACAACCCAATTTGAAAAGTATTTGTTGTCTTTCTCCTAAATACAATAGTAATAAACCACATCATTCCACACCTACCAAGGACCCAGTGATGTTATGACATCTCCATTGAGTGAACAAATGTTTTATGCATCTCAGCTTTTGTAACCATTGGACCAAACTCTAATTTCCATGTTTTTGTGATGATTTATATTTTGGGCTAGGGTAATGGATTATCCCCATTGCACGAGGTCAAAAACTTGGCCTATGATTGCTACAAAAAATCAAAGGAGGTGTTGCATAGTCTTAGTGCCTCCACACCGTTAATTTCCTTTCCAACACCCAAAAATCCCCCTTGGCATTCTTGACCCCATACCTTCCAAAAATGTATAACTCAACTTGTTATAACATCACCCCCCATTGTATCAACATGGTTATCCCGACCAAAAATGTAACATGTGAAGGATGGGGTGGAGTGGGTGGGTGTACTAAGCAAAACATCTTTGTTTTGCCAATTCCAAACTAAAAATCCGTGTGAAGCAATTATTAAGGTCTAAAAATGCCTTAAAAGCTACCTACATGCTCCTTTGGAAAAAATAGGCATAGTTATGGTGTTAATGTGGAAGTTCACAATTCACCCCATCTCATCCACATTGGGCTCCCCCATACTGATTGAATTGGCATCCCAAATCATGTTTGGTCTTGCATTTCAAAATGCATGAAACCGAAAAAAATTCCAAAACATTGATAGGTTGTTTGTGAAAATCCAACCCTATTAAACATGTAACCAAAGGTGGTTTATTGTCACGACAAATTGCACATGACTAACATCATGGATAAGTATGTCAACCACCAAGCATGTGGATGACCTTGGGATGAACTAATATGTTTTTAAAATCACCTCTCACGGTTTGAAGTTAATCCACATCCATTGAAACCAATGGGCATGTGAACCAATGGTAGTAACATCCACCTACACTAGCTTACTAGTCCAAACCCAAATATGTTACCATCATGTTAACTTGGTTAATTGAAAATCTCCTAGTGGTGGAACATTTTTCAACAAAACGCACATAAGTGCATACATGTGTGGTTCGTAAATATTGCAGAACACAAACCAATTACCCAAAAAATATTGATTTGGGGTTTAAAAGGCTTTGACCTATGTTAGCTTATGAAAGACCCTATCATGGCCATCCTAAGATGACCAAATCAACTAGTCCAATTAATCCTATCCAAATCTAAAGCCCCCAACAATGTGATGTTTGTTCAATGAGGAACATTGATACTCTTGTATCATTGATGTTAGTAACAAATAAAGATACTCTCAAATAATTAACCAAAACGTTCATTTTCAATAAAATATGGACTTTGTAATTTAAGCAATTTTAGGGTCATAGTCCATAAAAAAAATTACAGATTCATTATAAATAATGGAATTGGAAAAAAAATCACAATTTTGGGAGATGTTATGGTCTCAAGGGTTATGACACTTAGGAGTAATAAATTTGGAAAATATGAAGTATCTAATGGACTTTACAATTCCTTACTATGTGTAATAAAAGTAAAAAAAAAATTCAAATTCCATCACATATCCAAAGGGATGTTTTTCATGACCAATACCAAAAAGAGATGTTCAAAAAGCTTGAAAGTAGGGCATCATTAACTTGGACATGGAAAAAATTGTCAATTTTAACATCATTTCAAAGCTTTTTGTGTTTTTGTCCACTATTATGTGTTTAAAAATACCCTAAAAAACTCTCAAAATGGACTTTGCAAAGCCCATTTTTGGCACCTAATGTGCTTTGACCCTTCCATCACTTGATGTGTATTTTATACTTGTTGAAACCCTAATTCTAGATAAGGTCATCAAGGTAGATAATTATGTGTTATCTATTTATTGAAAACTTAATTCCGAATGCCCATTATCAAAACATGGAATTATGTTTTAATTGTTCATGTGCATAATTAGGGTTTCGCACTTCTGGACATCTTGTGGTATTTTCCAACCCACAGAACTTTGATTTATTGGTCTAATAATATATGATCTTCCTACATGAACTACAAACATTTATAGTCCTTGATGTGTAATTTGTATTGGTCAAGAACCCTAATTTTAGATTATCATGCTTTTGGATTTTGTGTAAACAAGCATGGACCTAATAGGTAAAATTTTAGTTGTTAAGTACATGAATTTTATCTTGTGGTTTTTGTAAGAAATATAATGATGAAAAGGCATGCATTGAAGATGTGAAAGTTGAGTTTGAACATGCTTGGCTATTAGACCCTACTACAAGTGGCTAACCAATCATGTTTCCACCACATTTGCAAGAGATTCATGTGATGACCAAGTGGGTGCAGGAAGCCATTCAAAGCCATCAAGTTGCTAGGATTACGCCTATTAATGAAGATCTTCTATTACTTTCAATCCCCCAAAGTTTCATTACATTGATTTATAAGAAAATGAAGGCATGTGGAAACCACTTTAGTATTTAATAGTCCATTAGTTACATATGACTTTGGCTTTGTTTTTATTTTTCAACAATCACAAGGGAATGAGGATGATGTGTTTAGTAAGATCCAATATGTTGGGACATTGAAAGACATATTGCAATTGGATTATGGTCCCATGTTTTCACCAATTATCTTATTTCACTACAATTAAATGAAGATGGGATTAACAATAGAAGTAGCCCCACTTAAAAACAAGATGACATTCTTTACTTGCAAATTTTTATCACTTATTGCATGAGTTTGATAAACCTTTTTTTTTCCTTTGCAAGTTCAACATGTGATTTTTTGGAATGATCAAAAGACATTGTGGTGGAAGGTTATGCTTGGGAGGGATCCCAAAAGTCAATGAGTTCTTGTGGACACATATGATGATTACATTGATGCACATGGTATTGTGTTTGGATTGGAATATCCACTAGAATTTTTAGATTTAAACAATAGCTTGGGACATTAATAGGTGCAAAAAAATTGAATAGAGAAAACATTATCATAGCTAGTCAAGCCTTACATGGTAGCTTTGGGACAAATGATGTGGCATGATTTAAACTTTAAACAAATTTACTCAATTCATTTTAGATTATTATGTTTGCACTATTCATTTCAAATTGCAATGAAAT
>Ga0116231_10008345_pt1 | contig 18233 bp, 19 predicted proteins | sample S1TSphgellanicum_2_FD_89695 | JGI IMG/M metagenome (GOLD analysis project Ga0116231, IMG submission 89695) | Host-associated microbial communities from peat moss isolated from Minnesota, USA - S1T2_Fd - Sphagnum magellanicum MG | ecosystem: Host-associated > Plants > Peat moss > Unclassified...
GCCCGTGTGCCGCCCGATATTCAACCACTCAGGAATGCCTACCCCATAATGGATCGGCTGCTGCGGAAATTCCGAAAAAATATCCCGGCTCAGCACCACGTCGGCATTGCCCATCGCAACAATCTCCGAATGCGCCCCGGCGGGCAAAATCAGTGGGAAGCTCGGGTACACCATATACCCCGATCGCAGCGTGATCTCGGGCGTTTCCACGGGGCTCGGCGTTGCCAGCTTGCCCATCGTTGCGGAACACACAAACATCTTCCCTTGAAATCGTCCTACATCTTTCAAAAATCGAGCGGCAAAGGTCAGCCGGCGCAGCAGATTGATGTCCAGGTCCGAACAAGGGGCGAACCTGGAAGCCTGCGCCTGATTCAAAACGTCGGTAATCTCCGCGGCCAGTTCCTCATCCCGCTCCAGAAGCCGTTCGGCATAATCGTTCAGGCTGGATTTCACCGAATTGACAATCGAAATGCGTCCGACAAAATAGCCGGCCATAACTCCAAGCAGCACCGCCGCCGAGGACATCCACAGCCGATGGAGCCGATATCGATTGCGTATCCTTATGGTCTTTTGCATTTCGGGGGAACATACCGCCGGGTCACCAGGATGTTCTCTCCTGTGTTTGAAACCAGCCAATCCAGGGAAGCCGACTTGCAAGGTGAACGGTTGACCGCACGGAAGGAGTGTAGGAAAACGCATCCCAAGGTGGCCCGGAAAACTGACTCTGCCCGCAATCCGCGGTCTAGCAGGCACGACGGAGCAAGCTACCAGGTATCGTGCAGATAGTCTACCGCACCGGGCAACAATTTATTGATTTAATTTGGGGCCGCCAGCGTGCGCTCCGCACCTGGCCGAGGCCAATTCCTTCCCCTGGCGACAGCTACCCGACGCTTCCCCGTATACTAACTTGTTTGGCCTACAACTCCGAGGGCGCACCGTCGTCACCGCGCCGTGAAAGGAACCGCAATTTTGCAAAAAGCTGAAATCGGCATCATCGGGGGCAGCGGGCTCTATTCCATGCCCGGCCTCACCGAGATTCACGAAGAAATCGTCTCCACTCCTTTTGGAGATCCCTCCGACAGCTTCATCCTCGGCAAACTCGAAGGCCGCAGCGTCGCCTTCCTCGCCCGCCACGGCCGCGGCCATAAGCTGCTCCCGTCGGAGCTCAACTTCCGCGCCAATCTCTACGCCATGAAGCTGCTCGGAGTCGAGCGCATCCTCTCCGTTTCCGCCGTAGGCTCGCTCAAGGAAGAGCACAAACCCACCGACTTCGTCATCCCCGACCAGTTCATCGACCGCACCTTCCTGCGCAAAAGCACCTTCTTCGGCGACGGCATCGTCGGCCACGTCGCCTTTGGCGATCCAGTCTGCGCCACGGTCGCCAAAGCCGCGGAGGCGGCCTGCGCCGCGACCGGCGTTGTCGGCAAGCCGGGCGGCACCTACATCTGCATCGAGGGCCCGCAGTTCTCCACCAAAGCCGAATCCAACCTCTACCGCAGTTGGGGCGCCGACGTCGTCGGCATGACCAACCTGCAGGAGGCCAAACTCGCCCGCGAAGCCGAAATCTGCTACGCCACCGTCGCCATGGTCACCGACTACGATTGCTGGCACCCGCACCACGACTCCGTCACCGTCGATCAGATCGTCGCCGTCCTACACCAGAACGCCGAAAATGCCGCCAAAGTCGTCCGCGCCACGGTAGCCGCGCTCCCCGCTGGTTCGGAAGCCCGCACCTGCGCCTGCGCCACCGCCGCGCAATTCGCTATTCTGACGCAGAAAGACGCAATTCCGCAGGCCGCGAAAGACCGGCTCGGTCTGCTGTTTGGGAAGTATTTCGGCTGACGTCTCAAGATTTGAATTGAGCTACAATCAAGAGTTGAAAGGTTGATGGCAAGCGGAGGCGAGAATGAAAAAGGATATGTTGCGAGAGGCCGATTACCGATACAACTTCGACCGGGATATCTATTTCAATCGAGGGACGAAGAAGGCCTTCAGCCTGGAATTCGTTGACGACCGGGATGAAAAGGAACTGGCCGAGTTAATTGCGGCGAACTCCACCGGCAACGGCTGGACTTTCTACTTCAACTCAGGCCCCTCTGAAAGCGTCAAGCGAGAATTGGAAAGCGTACTTGGATAATGCCCAGGCGCACCCCGGAAGATAGGATCAAGGTCGAGGACCTGCTTCGAGAAGAATACTTCGACATCTTGCCCGAGATTCGGCGGGTGGTGCGGCAGCTTGAGGCTCAAATTCGCTGTCATACTCTGCCCATCCTGCAATCGCTCGAAGTGCATGAGCAGTTGGTCGTCAAGTCCCGGTTAAAGGATTGCGAAAGCGCCCTCAAATCTCTCCGGCGGCGCCAAGAAGGAGGGACGTTCGATCTTGAGAAGCCCGGCGGCTATACGCTGACTCAATTGCCCGACTTGGCGGGTGTGCGAATTCTGGTGTTTCCCCGCAGCCGACTCATGGAAGTGGACTCAGCCTTGCGAACTCTATTCGCGGACTGGGATTTCGATCCTGTACCGGACGATGCCGGCGGAGTTCTCGCGCCAAAATACAACGGCTTCTGCGACGAGATCAGCCGCACGGTGCGAGCGGACTATCAGGTGGTGCCGATGCTCATCGGACTTTTCTGGGAAGTGGAACACTCGGCACTCTATAAGCCTGCCCCGGCATTCAAAGGAAAAGCCGACTCCGAACCTTTGAGAAAGCTCAATTCCGATGTTGTCCGAGTATTGACGCGTTTCGAATCGGAGTTCGAAGAATTCATCCGAGCGTGAATTTGTAGATCTTCTCGCTTCCCAACCATGAACCATGTTGGTGAAAGAAAAAGGAACCCATGGCCATCACCGTAGTCGGCAGCGTTGCCTTCGATACCGTTGAAACCCCGTCCGGCCGCGTGGAGCGCTGCCTCGCCGGCGCAGCCACTTACTTCGCCCTCGCCGCCAGCTACTTTACCCAGGTGCGCGTCATCGGCGTGGTCGGCGAAGACTTCGGCCCCGAGCAGGAAGCCGTCTTCGCCGCCCGCAACATCGATATCTGCGGCATCGAGCGCGCTCCCGGCAAGAGCTTCTTCTGGCGGGGCAGTTACCTCGAAAACCTCAACGAAGCCAAGACCCTCCAGACCGACCTCAACGTCTTCGCCACCTTCTCGCCAAAAATCCCCGAGGCTTACCAGGATTCCGAATTCCTCTTCCTCGCCAACATCGACCCGGTCTTGCAGAAGCGCGTCCGCGATGCCAGCCCCCAGGCCAAACTGGTCGGCGGCGACACCATGAATTACTGGATCAACGACCACCGCGCCAACCTGCTCGCAACCCTCAAAGGCGTCGACATCCTGCTCATCAACGACACCGAAACCAAGCTCCTCGCCGGCGACCGCAACCCCATCAAAGCCGCCCGCGAAGTCCTTGCCCTCGGCCCCAAATCGCTGGTCGTCAAGCACGGCGAATACGGCGCGACCGCCTTCTTCGGGCCGAATTCCTTCGCCGGCGACAAGACTCCGCATCCCTTCCGCGCGCCGGCCCTGCCGCTTGACCAGGTCGTTGACCCCACCGGCGCAGGGGACAGCTTCGCCGGCGGCTTCTTCGGCTACATCGCCTCGCAACCCGAACTCACCCCCGCCGTCTTCAAGCGCGCCATGTTCTACGGGGGCGTGATGGGCTCCTTCACCGTCGAGCGCTTCGGCACCGAGCGCCTGCAACACCTCACCCGCGAGGAAATCGAGGAGCGGTTCGCCATCTTCCGCGAACTGACCCATCTTGACTGAGCAGTTACCATCCCGCCGGGAGCAGACTCTCATGCTCGCGGCGGCGCTGCTCGCCTCCGCGTCAGCCATTCTCTGGAGCTGGCGCAACCACGCCTTTCTCCTCTACGGCGACGCCGAAGCGCACATCCACATCGCCCGCCGCCTCTTCGACTCGCACCGCCCCGGACTCACTCAGCTCGGCTCCGTCTGGCTCCCTCTGCCGCACCTGTTCATGGTTCCCTTCGTCGCCATCGACCCCTGGTGGCGCAGCGGCTTCGGCCCGGCCATCCCCAGCGCGCTCTGTTACATCCTCGCCTGCCTCGGCCTGTACCAGTTGGCCCGCAAATGGCTCTCGCCGGCCGCTTCAGCCCTGGGGCTGGCGTTTTTCGCCCTCAACCCCAACCTGCTCTACCTCCAGACCACGGCCATGACCGAGCCGCTCTTCCTCTGCGAACTGATCTGGTCCGTCCTGCTGCTGGTCGAGTGGTACAGTGCCCTCAGAAACGGCGAGCGCCGAGCCGACCGCCTGCTTTGGGCCGTCATCGCCGTGCTGGTCTGCGCCGTCTACACCCGCTACGATGGCTGGATCCTCGCCTTCCTCGCCTGGGCCGCCATGGCCGTCGTCCTGTCCCGGCGCGGCCAGCTCTTCCGCCGCAATTTCGTCCTCGCCTCCATCGTCCTCGCCCTCGCGCCGGCAAGCTGGATGCTCTACAACGCCGTCGTCTTTGAGGACTGGCTGGACTTTATGCGCGGCCCCTATTCGGCCAAAGCCATTGAAGCCCGCACCGCGTCCACCGTCCTCGACCCGCACCCCGGCTGGCACAATCCCTGGGTCGCGCTCCAATATTTCCTCAAAGCCGCCGAGTTGGATTCTGCCTCCCAAGCCTGGGGATGGCTGATCTTCGGCGCGGCACTTGCCGGAACCGGCCTGGGATGGCTCCAATCTGCCCAAAAACAAGCTCAGAGCTACGGATTCATAACCCATAGCTCTAGCCGAACCTGGTTCTGGACCCTCTTCCTCTGGCTCCCGCTTCCCTTTTACGCCTACTCGGTCAGCTACGGCTCGGTGCCCATCTTCCTCCCCGTCTGGAAGCCTTTCAGTTGGTACAACACCCGCTACGGCATGGAACTGCTCCCAGCTTTCGCTTACTTCCTGGCATTCACTCTTGAATTTCTCCTACAACGTTCCAATCCCAGGCGCCGCGTTCGCCGTACAGCCATCGTCGCCGCATGCTTCGTGCTCCTGGTCGCAAACTCCCTCCTGATGCTCCGCGAACACCCGCTCACCTACGTCGAAGCCCAGAAAAACACCGCCGCCCGCGGCTACTACAACACCGTCATCCCCGCAGCACTCGCCCACCTCCACCAAGTCGACCCCACCGCTGTGATCCTCATGAACACCTCCATGTACCCCAGCTTCATCCCCAACGCAGGACTCACCTACCGCCAGACGATCAACGAGAGCGACAAGCAGTTCTACTGGGCCGCGCTCGATTACCCCGCCGCCCACGCCTCCATCGTCCTCGCCTTTGCCGGCGACGACATCGACAAATCCGTCCAAGCCCACCCCCAGCACCTGCGCATCTACCGGCGCTTCCACTCTCCCAGTCAAGGCTGGGACCAGGCCGACGCCACCCTGTACGTAACCGATACCTTTCCCGGCATAGACACCACTCCCCTCTCAACAGCCGTACCAACCCTCCTATCTCAGTGATAGCATCGGGCAAGCGATTCACATAGCCGATTCACACGATGGCACGACTCCCATTTCTGCGACCACGCCAAATTGACTAGGCTTTGTAACAGGGCACGACTTCAGTCGTGCCGAAAGAGGCAGTCGCAACAACCGGGCTTTAGCCCCTGAGCGCAACCAAAACTCCCAAAATCCACCGGAAGGAGCGAGGAGGGCGGAACACATGATCGCAATCGCACTGTTCACCTCCGCAGCCTCCCTGCCCGTCAACCTTGGCGATCTGGAGCAGCAGATCGTCTCGAACGAAGCTGTCAAGCGCCTGCTCGTGGCCTGCATGCTGGGCGCTCTGGTCGGCATCGAACGCGAGTGGAAGGGCCAATCCGCCGGCATCCGCACCAATCTACTCATCTGCCTGGCCTGCGCCTTCTTCACCCTCATGTCCCCCATCCTCGCCGGCGACAACGGCAGCAACAAAGGCCAGGTCGCGGCCAATATCGTCCAGGGCATCGGCTTCCTCGGCGCCGGCCTCATCCTGCACAACAAAAGCCGCATCAGCGGACTGGCCAGCGCGGCCAGCATCTTCGTCGTGGCGTCGATCGGCATGGCCTGCGGCGCCGGACTCTATCTGCCCGCGCTGATCGCCACCGTCATCGTCCTTGTCGCCATGGCCATCCTCGGCTTTGTCGAGTGGAAAGTCAGCCTTAAAACCTACCCACTGATTTATGAAGCACGCGGTTCCGACGGCGATAAGATGCTGGTTTCCATTCTCGACGCGATGGATAAGCAGCAATTGCGCCTCTCAGGCGTCGAACGCGACCTCATCGGCGTCCTGCAGCGCGTCAGCTTCTCGCTTTCCGCCACCAGGCGCCGGCACGAACACATGCGCAACCTGCTCCTGGCCGAGCCGGCCATCGGCGAACTCAAAACGTTCCGCGACCCGGAGGAAGACTGATCTCGTGATTCCCTTCACCAAAGCCCACGCCTGCGGCAACGACTTCCTAATCGTCGACGAAGCCGCCGCTGCCGGATACGACAAAGCCGAACTCGCCCAGCGCCTCTGCGACCGCAACACCGGCATCGGCGCCGACGGCGTCGAGTTCTACGCCTCGACCGGAGACTTCTCCGCAAGAATCACGCTCTTCAACGCCGACGGCTCCCTTGCCGAGATCAGCGGTAACGGCACCCGCTGCGTCGCCGCCTGGATGGCCGAAGACCTGAATCTCCAGACCGGCGACGAAATCGCGCTCGAAACCGACGCCGGCGTCCGCGTCTGCACCATTCAGGATTTTCGCGATTCCGACGAAGCCGGTCCAACCGTGCTCATCACCACCGATATGGACACTCCGGAGTTCGAACAAAGAACCGTCGAATTGGCCGACGGCATGGCCATCACCGGCGTCTTCGTAGACATGGGCAACCCGCACTTCGTCATTGTGCTCGACGGTTCGGCGCCCGACCCGGAAGACTTCTCCGTCGGCGAACGATCCTGGGAGGAAGTCGGTGAGGAAATCTGCTTCCATCCCGATTTTCCCGAACAAACCAACGTCGAATTCGTGCGTACGCTCCCCCCTGCCGCCGATGGAACCAACCAGGTCGCCCTGCGCATCTTCGAGCGCGGCGTGGGACCAACCAGCTCATCAGGCACCGGCACTTCCGCCACGGCCACTGCCATGATCGGCGTCTACGGCGCCCAATCCCCGCTCGAAGTTGCCGCGCCAGGCGGCATCCAGACCGTCGAATGGGCAGGTGTTGGCGAACATCTCTACCTCACCGGCCCCGCAACCCTCATCGCAACCGGCGAGGCCTGGTAAATGCCAAAAACCATATGACAACCCTGCTCAAGCCGCGCGCCGCCGCCGTCGGAGTCAAGGCAGCCATCGTCTCGCCCGCCTCTACACCGGACGCGGGCAAAGTCGATCGCGGCATGGAAGGTCTGCGCCACATCGGCTTTCTGCCCATGCCAGCGCCGCACATGCTCACCCGCGGCCCGCTCTACTTCGCCGGAACCATTGAGCAGCGCCTGCTCGACCTGCACGCCGCCTTCGCCGACGACACCATCCGCGCCGTCTTCTGCACCCGCGGCGGCTACGGCTCCAATTACCTGCTCGAAGGGCTGGATATGGACGTAATCGGCGACCATCCCAAGCCGCTCTTCGGCTACAGCGACCTCACCGCGGTGCAAATCACGCTTTTAGACACGCTCAACCTGCCCAGCTTCCACGGCCCCATGGTCTCCCCCGATTTTGGCCGCGAAGACGGCGTTCACCTCCCCAGCCTGCTCGCCGCCCTCGCCGGCGAACCCTACAGGCTGGGCAAAGCCGAAGGCCTGCGCCTGCTCCGCACCGGCAATGAAGTGCAGCCCGTGCGCGGCATTCTTTACGGCGGCTGCCTCAGCATCCTCGTCGCCATGCTGGGCACCGCCTACGAGCCGCAGACCGAGGGCAAACTCCTTTTTCTGGAGGACGTATCCGCCAAGCCCTACCAGATCGACCGCATGTTGTGGCAGCTCAAGCAGTCGGAAAAGCTGGACGGCGTCAAGGGCATCATCTTCGGCGAAATGCTCGACTGCACCTCACCCGGCGCAAGGCCCGACCTGTTGGAAGAGGCCATCCTGAGCGCCCTCGAAGACTTCGAAGGCCCCATCGCCATCGGCCTGCGCAGCGGCCACGTCTCCCGCGCCAACGTCACCTTGACCCTCGGCGTAGAAGCCGAGCTCAACCCCACACTCGAACCCGAACTGCGCCTACTCGAACCCGCCGTCGCCCGTTAAGTGCGCCCGCCACGCAGAGGGTCGCCTATGCAGATGGTCGCTTACGCACATGGACGCCTACGCACATGGTGGCTTACGTTTTGTGAAAGGGCTAGACTGCACAGGATGCGGAAAAAGGGGTTTCGGAAAGCTTTGTAACAGGGCACGACTTTAGTCGTGCCGAAAAGCCGGCTAAGAGGGCCGGGCTTTAGCCCCTGAGGGGCACCCTCCTCCATCGGTCGCATGCGAATCGCGGTTTCCCAACAGGCGCCCTTTATCCACCCCCGATCGCCCGCGAAAGCACCCATCGGAATGCGCCGAAGCAAGGCTAGACCAGGCCATCGATCAATCACTTCCGACAAGCCGACTTATCATGACCCACTCGAAGGAGACCGGCAAAATGGGCTGCCGTTGTCTTTACAAGGATTTCTTTCGGCTGCGGGACTCCAAGGCATACAGTTTGTTCAAGCCGGTGCGGAAATTCGTCCACGCTGCCGCCCTGAGTCTCCGCGCCTGGTGGAGGTCCTCAACTTGCCTCAGTTCTTCCATACGTTGTTGAAGCTCTATAACGTATGAATTGAACAGCGTCAGAGCTATTCGCGAGAGGCGCGACATTTGCAAGGTCTTGTAACTAAAGGTGCCGATCAAAGTGGCGATGGCACCCAAACCGCCGACCGCTCGAATGCCTTGTTTGAAGACTAGCGCGTCGGCAACCGATGCTAAGAGAACCAGAATGAAAGTGGCGAACGAAATCCAGAAGACTATTTCGTGCTTCCTCTTTGCTTGCAGAAAATCGTTCCCGAGGTCGTCTAGTCGGACAGCTCCGGTCGAAAGAACATATTCTGTGATTCCAGGCTGTAGAGGAACTGGATGATCATTAGCTTCAGCCAAATCTTCGTCAGCCATCAGGGAACTGGACGGCACGCTTCCTGAAGGTAGCTTCATCATGGCGACGATCTGCGTACGCTCGGACTCAATGCGAGGTGTAGATTCATCCCAAGATGCCTCCCACGGTATGCGCCCATTGCCTTCGATCGCGTATTCCACCTTCTCCGTATAACGGTCTAAGAGGAGGAACAATATCCGCATCAGCCCGATTAGCAACAACAAGAAAACAAGATTGTGAAGCGAGGAGATAAGCCCGAATAGGGCGATGACGCCCTCGACTAGAGCCCTCATCAAGATGGGCGCAAGTACAATTGCGCCCATAGCCAGAACTAGAATGACAGCGATCACCACCGAATCCGCAACCAAATCGGACGAAACAAAAGTTGGGGGCGGTTTGTAGTCGGCTTGAACACGCTCCATGTGGCGGATCCGTTCCATCTTGTAGACCGCGCGATAGCGTTCGGTGAGGTAACCGTAAGCGAGCGCGAGAAAGCCTTGCTCTACCTCGTCAGTTGGTGGTTGGTTCTCGGACAACACCTTTGCCCACGCCTTTGTGACGTCGGCTGCGACGCGATTTACAACTACGTCAATCGGCGATTCCAATAGATTGATTGGCTCAGGCATTTGCTTTGTCTAAGAGACAGCTCTATTTTAGGCGGACTTTGCGCACTCGCACTCGCCTAGTCCCGAACGCAAGGTTTGGAAGCAACGAGGATTAGTCCCCATAAACGCGCTTCTCATGCACAACAGCGCGTCATCTCTTGACCCTGCTTCCCGCAGCCTCTCGGCACGAATCGACGACCCCGAGCGCAACCAGCCCCCGGCTTGCGATACTAAGAGCATGACCGCCCCGCCCCCACACCGATCCCCAAAACACATCCACCTGAGCGGCATCTGCGGCACGGCGATGGCCTCCCTCGCCGGCCTGCTGCGCGAAAAAGGCTGCCGCGTCACCGGCTCCGACGCCGCCGCCTACCCGCCGATGAGCGATCAGTTGCGGGCGATGGGCATCTCAGTCGCCCAGCCCTACGCCGCCGAAAATCTCGACAATCAGCCCGATCTCGTCGTGATCGGCAACGCCCTTTCGCGCGGAAACCCGGAAGTCGAGCGCGTTCTTGACGAGAAAATCCCCTTCACCTCCATGGCCGCCTTGCTCCGGGAGCAATTTCTCAAAGGCCGCGAATCCTTGGTCGTCGCCGGCACCCACGGCAAGACGACCACCACCTCCATGTTGGCCTGGATCTACCAGACCGCCGCGCGCGAAAATCCCTCCTTCGAGCCGTCATTCCTCATCGGCGGCGTGGCGGAGAACTTCGGTTCGAGCTACCAACTGCGCCCCACGCGCACCTTTCTCCTCGAAGGCGACGAATACGACACGGCCTTCTTCGACAAAGGCCCCAAATTCCTCCACTACTTTCCCGACGGCCTGATCCTGACCAGCGTCGAGTTCGACCACGCCGATATCTACAACGACTTGGAAGCCGTCAAAACAGCCTTCAGGCGCCTCGTCAATCTGGTTCCCCGGCGCGGCCTGATCGTGGCCTACGACGGCAGCGAAAACGTGACCGAATGCGTCTCCAAAGCCTTTTGCCGCGTCGAGCGCTACGGTTTTTCAGAGTCCGCAGACTGGCGCATCGTGAACTTTCGCCACGAAGACGGATGCAGCAAATGGGATGTGGTCCACAATGGCAAGTTGTGGGCAGCATTGGAGATGCAGGTAGCCGGCGAGCACAATGCGTTGAATGCCACGGCTACGGCCGCTCTCGCCTCGAACCACGGCATTCCAATCTCCGCGATCCACGCCGCGCTGGCCAGCTTCCGCAGCGTCAAGCGGCGGCTTGAAGTGCGGGCCGTGATCGACGGCATCACCATCATCGACGACTTTGCGCACCATCCGACCGCCATTCGCGAAACCCTGCGCGCCCTGCGTCAAGTCTATGGAAACGCTCGCCTCTGGGCCGTTCTGGAGCCGCGCTCGAACACCCTGCGGCGCAATGTTTTTCAGGCCGAACTGGTCGAAAGCCTGGCGCTGGCCGACCGCGTCATCCTGGATTCCGTGTACCAGCAGCAGCGCATTCCGGAGGGCGAGCGGCTGCATCCCGAGCAGGTCGTTGCCGCGCTGAACCGGATTGGAAATCGGGCCAGCCCTACCGCCGAACTCTGCCCCGATGTGGCTGCAATTGTTGCCTCTCTGGAACGCCAACTCCAGCCCGGCGATGTCGTGGCAATCCTCTCAAACGGCGGATTCGACGGCATTTATGAGAAACTGCCGGCGCGCCTCAAACTGCGGATGGCTTCCATCGCGGGATCGGCCGTATGATCGCCTCCCTGCTTCTGCTGGCCAGCTACATCATCCTGGGACTGCCGGTGGCCCTGGTTGACATCGCCTGGTGCCTGGTCACGGGCGACGTCATGCCGCTCTACCGCTCCGCCATGTGGGTGGTGCGGATGGGCTTCCGCGTCGCCGGAATTCGCATGGAAGTGACTGGATTGGAAGCAGTTCCAGCAGGGATGGCCTGTATTTTCATGGCCAATCACGTCTCGAATCTCGACCCGCCGGTGCTGCTTCCATACATTCCCGGCAGAACCTCCGTCTTCCTCAAGCGATCCTTGATGAAAATCCCCGTGCTGGGCTACGCCATGCGGCTGGCCCGGTTTGTGCCGGTCGACCGCGGAGGCGACTCGGCCGCGGCGCTGGCAAGTACGGAATTCGCTAAGTCCCTGCTGGCGGAGGGGATATCGATCACCACCTTTGTCGAAGGCACGCGTTCGCGCGATGGACGTTTGCAGTCCTTCAAAAAAGGGCCATTCTATTTAGGGATGGAATCGGGTGCCCCGTGTGTGCCGATTTCGATCTCCGGAACCGAATCCATGATGCGCAAAGGCAGTCTCAAGATACGGCCCGGGGTGGTCCGCGTGGTGTTTCATGCCCCTGTCTGGCCCGGCGAAATGGCCAGCCGCGATGCCCTGATGCTGGCAGTGCGGGAGTCGATCGCCTCCGGATTGCCGGAATGGATGCGCGGCTAAGTTGAGCGAGGCGCAATCCGCACAAAACACGGCGCAATCGCTGCGCGAAGGTCCCTCGCGTTATTTCAGGATCGCGTTGTACCCATCGCCAAGCAGTTTCTGGCGCATGGCGACCGCGTCGGCCCGGTTGGCGAATGGGCCAATCTGCACGTGAATCAGCGGGTCCGGCGGAAAGTGGTAGGCGGACGCCGAATAGCCGTGCTGCTGGAGCGCCCGCACCAGCACGTCCGCATCCGCGGGATTCGAGATGGCCGCAATCTGGACCATGATCCCGGCAGGCGCTGAAGATGAGACTGGAGACGCGATCGCAGCCGCCGGCGGCGCAACCGGCGTTGCCGTGGGCGAAGTAGACTTGACGACGGGAGTTTCCGGAGTTGCGGCAACAGGCTGCGGAGTCTCTTCCTGCGGCTGGCTTTCCGCCGAATTGGCAGCAGCGTCCGGAGGCGGTTCGCTCGGCGCGGCGCTGGCCGGCTGGGCTGCGGCAGAGGGTTTTGCCTGACTCTCAAAGGATTGCGAAGCAGCCTGCACCGGCGCGGCAGCCATGGGATCGGCGGGCGAACGGCGGCCAAAAGTGTATCCCAGGCCGAAGAAGAGTCCACAAAGCAGCACCAGACCAAAGAAGACCGCCAGCAGCGTCGTGGTGCTGATGGTCACTTCCCGGTCCGGGTTCGGTTCCTGCGGCAGTTCAGGCTCGTGGTCGAGCCGGCGGCCGGTTTGCTCTTCTTCGTCGACTTCTCCGTTATGGAACGCTGATCGCATGGTTTCGGTGGCTTTCGCTGGCCGCATCTCTATTATGGCTGCTAGCCGTCGATGGCGGCAGTGGGGGTTGTCGATTTAGGCAATGCATCGCGTACCAGCGAGAGGAGATCGACGGGGAGCGGAAAGACGATGGTGGTGTTCTTTTCGACTCCGATTTCGGTCAGCGTCTGCAAGTAGCGGAGCTGCATGGTGAGCGGTTCGGTCGCCAGCAGGTGAGCGGCTTCGACCAGCTTTTGCGCGGCATTGAATTCACCCTCGGCGTGGATGATCTTGGAGCGCTTTTCTCGCTCCGCCTCCGCCTGCTTGGCCATGGCGCGCAGCATCTGCTCGGGTAAATCGACCTGCTTGACCTCGACCGACTGCACCTTCACGCCGAAGGGCTCGGTGCGCAGGTCAATGATGCCCTGGATGCGCAAGTTGAGCTTGTCGCGATGGCTGAGCAACTCGTCCAGTTCGACTTCTCCCAGGACCGACCGCAGCGTGGTCTGGGCGAACTGCGAGGTCTGGTAGGCGTAGTTGGCCACTTTGACCACGGCCAGCGTAGGGTCGATCACGCGCAGGGTGACCACGGCGTTGACCTTGATGGTGACGTTGTCGCGCGTGATCACGTCCTGCGGCGGGACTTCCATCACTTCCTGGCGCAGCGAGATGCGGACCATCTGGTCAAGCGGACGCAGCACAAGAAACAGGCCAGGGCCTTTCGGCTCCGGCAGGGCGCGGCCAAGGCGGAAGATGACGGCGCGCTCGTATTCGCGGAGAATCTTGATGCAGTTGAGCAGATAAAGCGCAAGGACGATGACGACGATGAGGAGTAGATATCCGAAACCCATAGAATAATGTTCCCCCGCTTGGTGGGATTGTACTCCGTGGGCGCGAGTTGGACGCTAGGAGCCCTCGTCCTCCGGCTCCCAGGCAAAGGGATAGCTGCGCTCAATCCGGTCGAGCAACTCCGGCCGCAGTTCGCGCTCTTCCTGTTCGCGGCGTTTTTCTTGCTCTTCGCGCTCTTCGCGGCCGTCGCTCATGCGTTGGCTCCTGCGGTCATTTTAATGGCAAGAGATGCAGCACTTCCTGAGTGGAGCCGGTTTCGCCAAGGCGGGGGAATATTTTTTCTGCGCAGAATTTGTGGGTTTCCGGGTCGCGGTCAGTCATGGCGTCGGTGACGAAGACGACGTGGTAGCCAAGGTCGTACGCGCTGCGCGCGGTGGACTCGACGCCGGCGCTGGTGGCGATGCCGCAGAGGAAGATCTGGGTGACGCCGCGGGATCTCAGTTCCTCGTCCAGCTTGGTCGTGAGGAAGGCGCCTACGCTGCGTTTGCTCACCAGAATGTCGGAGGGTTGAACGTCGAGCTCCGGGATGAGATCGGTCCAGTCGGGCGGGAACGCGAAGTTGTGGCGAGGCTGCCCGGTGCGCCCCGGCGGTGGGGCTACGACGTTCACGAGGACCACGGGCAGGTTGTGTGCGCGGAAGGCTTGAATCAGCTGTGCGGACTTTTCTACGATCTCTCTCGCGGTTACGGCAGCCGGAATGCCGACAATTCCCTTTTGCAGATCGATAACGACGAGAGCGGCGTTAAGGTCGAGCTGAGAGATAGGCATTCGATCCCCTTCTTGGTCCTAGTTGCGTTGGGTTGCGAGCGCTCGCCACCTTAAGCAGCGTGTTTTCTCTGAAATGAGACCGCGCACATCATCGTCAAGCCGATAAAGCCCAACGCGAAGAGCCCAATCGGAACCGGGTGGTCATAGGCCACCAGGCCTGGGTGGAGAAGCCAGTAGCCGAGAGCAAGATTGAGCAGGCCCCAGGCGGCGTTAACGGCAGGCGACGAAAGGCCTCTGCCGGGCGGCTTGGCAAACGGCGTGGGAAACGCGTCGCCGCAGATGCCTTTGACCAGGTGTGGGATCGAGTTTGCCAGGAAGGCTCCGGCAAAGAAGGCGGCGAGATAGACGACGAGTGGCATGGCTGGTTCCTTTCTGATGGCTACTGGGCGTGCTGCAGAGCTTCTGCACGAGGTAGGATGCCTTTTTCGCGGTAGATGGGGTCGATGACGATATGTAGTCTGGGCAGTTGCAAGGCAAAATAGAGGCTGGCCGCGACAACGCATGCGCCGGTAAGCATGACGGTGAACGGAGCGCCGATCCAGTGGGCCAGCGAGCCGGCAAGCAGCGCGCCGAAAGGCACCGAGCCGACGAAAGCCATGGTGTAGTAGCCCATGACGCGGCCCCGCTTGTCGTCCGGCACCAGCGTCTGAATTACCGTATTGCAAGCGGAAGCAGCCTGGAGCATGCCGAAGCCTGCGAAAAACATCAGCGCCAGCGAGAGCCAGAGCAGGTGCGAGAGTCCAAAGAGAACCAGCGACACGCCGAAGAGTGCGGTGGAGAAAGCGATGATCCTGGTGAATCCGGCTGGCGTTTTGCGCAGCGTGAGCGAGATGCCGCTCAAGAGTGCGCCTACGCCCGTGGCGCTGGTGAGCCAGCCGAGGGTGTGCGCCCCGCCATGCAGGATCTGACCTGCGAAGATAGGCAGCAGAGTCGCATACGGATAGCCCATGAGGCTCACCGACGCGAAGAGGATCAGGATGGCGCGAATGGGTTCGAAGCTGCAAACGAAGTCCCAACCCTCGCGCATCTGGCGCAGCATGTTGGATTTGCCCGGCGCCGCCGGGTGCGGAGCCAGTCGCATGGCTACAAGCGAAGCAATCACCGGCAAGTAACTCAGCCCGTCGATGAGGAAGCACCAGCCCTCGCCCAAACCCGCGACCACCAGGCCGGCGATGGCCGGGCCCACCAGGCGAGCGCCGTTGTTCATGCTGGAGTTGATGGCGATGGCGTTGGCAAGGTCCTTCTTATCCTCGACCATGTGGATCAGAAAGGATTGGCGAGCGGGAAGATCGAAGCCGTCAACGACGCCCTGCAACGCGCTCAGGGCGAGGACCTCAGCGATGTTGATGCGATGAGTGAGGGTGAGCGCCGCCATGGCCAGGGATTGGACGGCAGCCACGGCCTGGGTGTAGACAATGAGTTTTCGGCGGTCGACCTGCTCGATCCAGACCCCGGCGAAGGGGACGAGAAAGAAGGCGGGGATAAGGCTGGCGAATCCAACCATGCCGAGCAGGAAAGCGGAGTGCGTCAGCCGGTATACGAGCCAGGCGGTGGCCAGACGGGTCATCCACGTACCCAGCAAAGAGACGCTTTGGCCACAGAAGAAGAGGCGGAAGTTGCGATAGCGCAAAGCGCTCCACGCGTGGGAAAGGCGGTTCGCGTTGGGGAACTGGAAGGGCATCGTGGCTTGGCTGCTTCTGTCGGCGGGATTGCATCGGCAACATGAGGGTAGTCTCATGTTTCTATGGCTATAATATGAGGATGGCCTCAGGTTTGTCAAAGGTGGAGTGGGAGCCGAAGCGGCGCGTGCCGCAGCAGGATCGTGGCGAGCGCCGTGTGGCCGAGGTGCTGGAGGCGGCGGCGCGGGTCATTGGCGAGCGTGGATACGACGCGGCGACGATGACCGAAATTGCCGAACGGGCGGGGGCTTCGATCGGGGCCTTGTATCAGTATTTTCCCAACAAAGAGGCGATCGCGCGGGCGCTGCGGCAGCGCTGCGCGGAGGATATGAAAGCCCGCTGGGCTCCGCTGGCGGCGCAGGGTGCGACGCTCGAAGTCGCGGATCTGGTCAAGCGGATTTTAGGAGTGCTGACTGACTTTTTGGAGAACCGGCCGGAGTTTCTGCCGCTGCTCAATGCTCCGGTGACCTACCAGCGCGATCCGGCGGCGCGCATTCAGTTGCGAGAGATGTTCGCCGCGCTTTTCCGCGCGAAACAGCCAAGGCTGACAGCCGAAGAGGCCTTCCGCATCGCCAATGTGACGCTGCATGTCGTCAAGGGGCTAAGGCCGCTCTACGGGGAGGAGGCTGCCGGGGAGCGCGGAGCCATTGTGCTGGAATTTCAGACGCTGCTCACCAGCTACCTGAGCGCGCGGCTGGAGGCTTAGACCGCAGCTCAGGCTTCGACGCGACCGCGGCCTGAGCTTTTGATCGCGTACATGCGCTTGTCGGCCGCGCCGAGGATGGCGTGGAGGCTCTTCCCGTCGCCGGGGTAGGCGGCGATGCCGGCGCTGGCGCCGATCTGGAGTTCAAGACCACTGTCGAGCGTGAAGGTGGATTTCTCGAGGTTCTGGTGGATGGCTCGGGTGAGGCGCAGAGCCTCTTCGCGGGTAGTCGATGGCATCAGAATGACGAATTCGTCGCCGCCGTAACGAAAACAGAGGTCGGAGGCCCGGCAGAACCGGCGGATGCGGCGGCCGACGTGGCCGAGCAGCTCGCTGCCGATCAGATGGCCGTGCCGGTCGTTGACGGCTTTGAAGCGGTCCAGATCGAGGAACACCAGACTAAGGGGTTTGGTCTCTTTGCGGGCGGCATCGAGTTCTGAGCCGAGCATGGCGTACAGATGGCGGGTGTTGTAGAGGCCGGTCACGTCGTCGGTGATGGTGAGCTGCTGGGCGTGGGCCACATCCTGAGCGTTTTCAATGGCGATCGCAGTGTAGTCGACCAGGATGTGCAGAAACGCGATCGAGTAGTCGGAGTGCTGATCGAAGTGGGGGTTGAAAATCTCTAAAACGCCGTGGGTGCCTTTGCGGCCGCGGATGGGCAGACCGATGGCGGAGCGGACGGAAAATGCTTGTCCCCGAGAGGCGGCGGCTATGCGCGGGTCGGTGGCGGCCTCCGGGATGATGAGGGTTTCGCCGGTCTTGGCGACCCAACCAGCCAGTCCGTCGCCCATTTTGACGCGCATGTCGGCGAAACGGGGATCTTCGTTGCCGTCCGGCCCGACGTAATAGAGCTGCTGCACCAGCGGGTCGACCATGAGCAGCGCCCAGAGATCGGCCTGGATAAAGCGATCCATGGAGGCGAGCACAGTGCGCAGGATGGCGTTGAGATCAAGCGTCGAGATGAGGGAGCGCGCCAGTTCGTGAAAGACCAGAAGGTCGTCCAAAGGGCCCCGGGTTGCTACAGTCTTGGGCATTGGTGAGGCGTTCGAACAGGGGTTGCGAGCGCAGCGGATATAAGCGATGCAGAACGACAGAACGGCTCTTGTTGGTTGAGGCCATCATACCGGGATTGCACTGAATCTGGTGAGAAAAATCGTTGGCTCCAACGTTACGCTCGCCCCTATCCGCCGATGTGAACCATGGAGCGGGACGGCTTCAGGAATCCGGGCTCGCCGATGTGGTGACGAGCTTCTTTTTGCTCGACGGTGCGCAGGATGAACCGGCGCAGGTCGTCGTCGCTGGCCCCTTCGCGCATCTGGCGGTACAGATCGTGTTCGACGTTGGAGAAAAGGCAGGTGCGGATTTTGCCGTCGGAGGTGAGGCGGATGCGGGA
>Ga0116231_10008346_pt1 | contig 18231 bp, 13 predicted proteins | sample S1TSphgellanicum_2_FD_89695 | JGI IMG/M metagenome (GOLD analysis project Ga0116231, IMG submission 89695) | Host-associated microbial communities from peat moss isolated from Minnesota, USA - S1T2_Fd - Sphagnum magellanicum MG | ecosystem: Host-associated > Plants > Peat moss > Unclassified...
CCGTTCGCGGCAACCTGCTGCAACCCTCCAAAGCCCAGATCTCACTCAATGCCGCCGGCAAACTAACAATCAAAACCGCGATGACCGATATCGGCACCGGCACTTATACCATCCTCGGCCAGATCGCCGGCGAGATGCTCGGCCTTAACATGGCCGACATTACCACCGAAATCGGCGACACGGATTTTCCGGAAGCCTCCGGCTCCGGCGGCTCCTGGGGCGCGTCCAGCTCCGGCTCCTCGGTGTTCTATGCCTGCGAGGCCCTGCGCTCAAAACTCGCCGCCAAGGCCGGCTTTGAACCCAATGAAGCCACTTTCCAGGATGGCTTCATCCGCGCCGGCAACAAATCCATCCCCATCGCGGACCTCGCGGGTCCCGACGGCATGGAAGCCGACGGCGAAGTCAAACCCGGCACGCTGGAAGACAGCTACACCCAGGCCGGCTATGGCGCCCACTTCGCCGAAGTCGGCGTCGATATCGACACCGGCGAAATCCGCGTCCGCCGCATGCTCGCCGTTCTCGCCGCCGGCCGCATCCTCAACCTGAAAACCGCGCGCAGCCAGGCCATCGGCGGCATGGTTTTTGGCGTCGGCGCTGCCCTGATGGAACACGCGGTTGTTGACAAACGCCACGGCTATTTCGTCAACCACGATTTTGCCGAATACCATATCCCCGTCCACGCCGACATTCCCAACATCGACGCCATCTACCTTCCCGAACTGGACGACAAAGCCAACCCGCTAAAAAGCAAAGGCGTAGGGGAACTCGGCATTTCTGGCGCCGGCGCCGCCATCGCCAACGCCGTTTACAACGCCACCGGCCTGCGCATCCGCGACTACCCCCTGACCTTGGACAAGGTGATTGCTGGGTTTGGTTTTCATTGAGTCAGAAAGTTGAGGAAAAAACTTTTGTTTCCCCCGGCTTTTGAGTGGCCACAGTTTGGCCACTCAAAGGCCGGGGGAAACGAAAGTTTTTTGCGCGCTTTTTTTCAAAAAAGCGCTTCTATCTTTCTAATGATCGGCCGTGACGCCGGCCTTCACGCGTTCCAGGAACGTGATCGTGGTCGGCGCAATGTGTTCATTTATCCAGGCCGCCATGTCCTCCTCCTCCTGCAAGGACGCGCGAGCCGCTGAAACACCTTCGGGGTGGTCAAGAAATTCCGACATCGCGATCAGCGATTTGTACGCGGCGATTTCAAAATGTTCGAACATGAAGTTGGCGAGCGTGTTTTTCAGTATCTCATCGCTTGCCGCCGTATGCGCAAGGGCAGCCATGTTGCCCCCAAACCCGAGAACCGCTTCCTTCAGGGCGGCATGCTCTTCGCCGAGAGAATTCAGCACCTCCTCAAGGCGGGTGCGCTGAACCTTTGATTCTTCAAGATGCGTGCGCATCCTTGCCTCTAATTCGGGGTAGTTCTCGAGCCGTTCAACCTGCCGGGTCAGCAGTTGGATCGCTTGGGTTTCCATCGCATGTGCATTCTGGAGCCCCGTGATATAGAACATGCGGGGCTCGTCGGCGATTAATTTACCCATAAAATTCCTCCTTTCTCAACGCTGCACATGGTGCACTCTCGATTAAATCCAGACATCAACACCAAACCGAATATTGTTGGTTTTGGGTCGATTTTAACATCGAGTGCCGGCGGTGCTACGGCAAGGCGTTTCGAATTCCATGATTTATTATATTTGATTTATCTGCGCGTGGAACATGACTTATCGAGCGCGTGCAAAAGGAGCGCGCTGCCAAGCCCGTCAAAATTCTTAAACGTTCAATTAAAAAGCTGTTTGTCCGATTTAACGTATTGTTCCCAAGGCGGTAGGGGGCAGATAGTTAGCGGCAGGTCACGCGTGTCTGAATTGCCAAGCCTTATCGAGGAACCTTCAAATGCACCCATTGATTTTGTTGCCCGCCATTACGTTTCTGTTGGTTTTGGGTTACGTTGGCTGGAGCGGTCTTGCGGTAAAGCGAAGCCAGCAGCCCGGCAGGACGAAGGGGATAGGGTCGCCAAAAGATCCCATGTCCTAGTCCAGCTCATCCCTTCGTCTTTGATTGAAATGCTTCGGATACGAAACTCGTATATTTTGCCACGTAAAGTGAAGAAGAGTCGACGCCACGCCGTGCAAATGAAAAATGAAAGTAGATGAAGATCGGTGTTATACCAAGCAGCGTTGGCTCTGACTTATCCACGTCATTGCGAGCTCTTGCGAAGCAATCCATCTTTCTCGCAACTGGCACGAAAGATGGATTGCTTCGCTTCGCTCGCAATGACGGGGATGGGTCAAAGCCAATGCGGCTTGGTATTAACGCTCATTTGAATTAGGCGACCGGGGACCCAATCGCTGGCGGGGCATTGCCGAAAAATATTATTGCGCCTGCGCGGGGACTCGCTCCAAAAATTTTTCAACCTATATCAAGCCTATTCATCACGCCTTCGCCGGACGATAGGAACAAACACGATGCCGCAACGCCCGATTTGGCGGGGTCACCTTCGCCTCGCACTGGTATCCTGCCCCATCGCCCTGTTTAGCGCGAACCACGACCGCGGCTCGCTTCATTTCAATTTAATTAACCCAAAGACAGGCAATCGGATCAAGATGGTAACGCAGGATGCGGAGACCGAGCAGCCATTGAAGCGGGCCGACCTGGTGAAGGGCTATGAATATACGAAAGGGAAATATGTTATCTTAGAGGACGAGGACTTTGAAACGGCGCATGTGGAGAGCTCAAAGACAATCAAAATCGAGAAGTTTGTCGAAGCCGGTTCCATCGATCCGATCTACTTTGATTCAAGCTATTATATGGCACCTGACGGATCGAGCGGAGAAGACGTGTATGTCGTGTTGCGGGACGCGATCGCCGGGACTGGCAAGGTGGCGTTGTCGCGCGTCGTCATTGCCAGGCGGGAGCATCCAATTGCCATTATGCCGATGGCGAAAGGACTAGCCGTTCACACATTACTTGAGGAGCGCGATCTGAATGACTATTCCGATCTGTTCGACGATCTGCCGACTGGGAAGCCCGATCCCGATATGGTGCAGTTGGCAAAACAGCTGATCGACCGCCAGACGGGCCGTTATGATCCCGCCGACGTCGAAGATCGTTATGAGACGCGGCTGCGCGCATTGATCGACGCAAAAATGAAGGGCAAAGGATTGGAGCCTGAGGCGGAAGATGAGAGCGAAGGCTCTAACGTTATAGATTTAATGGCGGCACTTCGAAAGAGCCTTGGCCAGAGCGCGGACACATTCGGGACTATAAAGGCGTCCGGCGGGTCCGCAAAAAAGAAAACAAAATCCAAACTGTCATCAAACGCTGCCGCGGCAAAATCGACGAAAAGCGCGGCCCAAGACAAATCACCCGCCAAGCCTGCCGCTCGGCGCCAGGCTTGAGTCGTGGTCTGCCGGCCAGCGCTTGAGTTTCACCTGTTGGCCGTCCTCCAGGCAAATCTCGCAATAGATCATATGCGTAGCGGCGTTATATCCAGTTTCGCCATGTCCAAACCCGCATTGCGGGCATGTATAGTGCCAAAACTGAACCTCGGTTTGTCTAGTGATCGTTTTCATGGGCTATATCTCCTGGGCTGTCCCGCGGACCGCGCCAAACGCGAACCGATAATATATGGGGTTCGCGCGGACGCTGCCAAGCGAGGCGCTCATATCCTGAGGCAAGTGCACTGACGGATGAATGGGGTGGTGAATTGGCCAACAGCAAGCTGGAAAAATACCGATCCAAAAGGGATTTTACGCACACCGGCGAGCCGGGCGGCGAACTTTTGGTTGAAGCGTCAGAACACCGGCGGTTTGTGATTCAGAAGCACGCTGCCCGGCGGTTGCATTACGACCTGCGCCTTGAGCTCGACGGCGTATTCAAATCCTGGGCCGTCACCCGCGGCCCTTCGCTCGATCCGCATGATAAGCGTCTTGCTGTCGAGGTCGAGGACCATCCACTTGATTATGGGGATTTTGAAGGGACGATCCCGCAAGGCGCGTATGGTGGCGGCACCGTCCAGCTTTGGGACCGCGGCTTTTGGGCGCCCGCGGGAGACCAGACGCCCGCGGAGGGGCTTGCCAAAGGCGATTTCAAATTCGTTCTGTCGGGCGAACGTCTAAAAGGCGGTTGGGTGCTCGTCCGCATGAAAAATGACCGGAGCGGCGGGAAACGCACCAATTGGCTGTTGATTAAACACCGGGACGACTTTGCGAAGGTGGACGAAACCCCGGATGCTGTTCTCGCCGAGGATCGTTCCGTTGCCTCCGGCCGCAGCATGGACATGATAGCGGCAGGCAGGGGCAAGCCTGCGAAACCCTTCATGACTAATTCGTCGGCATTGGGCCAGGCGGGCGCGATCGGGGAAAGCCATAAAGGCAAAGCGAAGGAAGCAAGGGCCGTGCGCCGATCGGCGCGGAAATCTTCACGCGCGGAAAAGCCATCCACCGCAAAACAGGGACGCGCGATCCCCCGCTTTATTCCGCCGCAATTATGTCAATCCGTCGATCGTCCGCCTTCAGGATCTGGCTGGGGCCATGAAATTAAATTTGACGGTTATCGTCTTCAGCTTCGCATAGAGAAGGGCGAGGCAACGTTAAAAACCCGCAAGGGCCTGGACTGGTCAGGAAAATTCGATTTCATCATTAAGGAAGCCAAGGGTTTGCCAGATGGGATCATCGATGGCGAGGTTGTCGCCCTTGATGCGCACGGGTCGCCGGATTTCGCTGCCTTGCAGGCCGCACTTTCTGAACAAAAAACCAAGGATCTGATTTTTTACGCTTTTGACCTCCTGTTCGAAAACGATGACGATCTGCGGGAAGCGCCGCTCTCGAAACGAAAAGCTGGTTTGCGGAGAATTCTGAAGCAACACGAAGTCGCGCATATCCGTTATGTTGACCATTTGGCTACAGGCGGCGAGGCCATTCTGAAGTCCGCCTGCAAGATGTCGCTGGAAGGGATCGTCTCCAAGAAGCTCGATGCCCCCTACCGCTCCGGCCGCACGCATGATTGGGTTAAATCGAAATGCCGCGGCGGTCAGGAGGTGGTCATCGGCGGCTGGACGACCACCAACGGCCGCTTCCGCTCGCTTCTTGCGGGCGTGTATCGCGACGAGCATCTCGTGTTCGTTGGCCGCGTCGGTACGGGTTTCGGCCAGGCGATGGTGGACCGGATCATGCCGCGTCTTGAAGCCGTCGCGGCGCGAAAATCGCCGTTTACGGGCAGCGCCGCGCCCAAATCGGGGCCTGATGTGAACTGGCTGAAGCCTGAGCTGGTGGCGGAGATCGAATTCGCCGGCTGGACCGCCGATGGCAATGTTCGCCAGGCTGCGTTCAAGGGGCTGCGTGAAGACAAGCCAGCGGTGGACGTAGAGTCGGAAGCTCCCGCTTGCCCCGGAAAGGTGGAACTGCTGGAAGCGGATGCCAAAATTCCGAAAGCCGGCAAGACAAAATCGAAAGCGGAGCCTGCCGGCGGATCGCCTATCATCATGGGCGTCACCCTCTCACATCCGGCAAAGCCGTTATGGCCGGATGCAGATGGTGGCGCGCCGGTTACCAAGATCGATCTTGCACGATATCTCGAGGCGGTGGGCGCGTGGATGCTGCCGCATATAAAGGGGCGGCCTTGCTCGGTCGTCCGCGCCCCGGGCGGCATTTCTGGCGAGCATTTTTTCCAGCGTCATGCGATGCCGGGAACGTCAAATCTCCTCGAACTCGTGACGGTATCCGGCGATCGTAAACCTTACCTCCAAATCGACCGGGTGGAGGGCCTGGCCGCGATCGCCCAGATCGCGGGGCTGGAACTGCACCCGTGGAACTGCCAGCCGGATCAGCCTGAAATGCCAGGGCGACTGGTGTTCGATCTCGACCCCGCGCCGGATGTGCCATTTACCACGGTGGTTGAAGCGGCGAAGGAAATGCGGGCGGTGCTGGAGGAACTCGGCCTTGTCAGCTTCTGCAAGACCACCGGCGGCAAGGGGCTGCATGTCGTCACACCGTTGGCGGCTGTGAAGAATAGCAAGCTGACCTGGCCGGAGGCAAAAGCCTTTGCCCAGGCCGTTTGCACTTTCATGGCTCGGCATAATCCCCAGCGTTATCTTGTGAACATGTCGAAAAAACTGCGAGGGGGGAAGATTTTTCTGGATTATCTTCGTAATGATCGCATGGCGACGGCGGTTGGACCGCTATCCCCGAGGGCGCGTCCAGGCGCGCCGGTCTCGATGCCTCTGACCTGGCCGCAGGTTAACCCGAAGCTCGATCCGGCACGATACACGATCTGGACGGTTCCCACATTGCTTGCGAAGACCAAGGCGTGGGCGGAGTATTGCGAGTCCGAGCGGCCGCTGGAAGATGCGATCAAGAAGCTGGGCAAGACGGGCTCGACGAAATAGGTGCCGCGCTGCGCCGGCGCCTTGCGCGTCACTGGTGTCAAAATCCTGCGCTTGGCCTGATTCCGCCATTCTGGCTTTTACCGTGGAGGTGAAATGGGCCGCCGGCTTTTTGCGCCTGGCCGCGCAAGCCGTCGCCAAGGACGAGAGCCTGGATTACCGGAGCTACACCGGCAAAATCCGGGACAAACCGGGGCGGGCGAGATGGACCATGCCACGCTGCGCGCGGGGGCCGTCGCGGTGGGCAAGATTTATGCGTCAGCCCAGGCCAGCCAGGCGCCTCATCTTCGCGCCAAAGCAGGTGCTCGCCTACGTGGTGGTGCATTAGTTGGCACATTTGAAGATCCGGTCGCATGGCAATCAGTTTTGGCGCTACCGTCAGACGATATTCCTTGACTTTGAGCGGGCGAAGGCTTGGCCGGAGTAGAATGAAGGCGCGCTGGATGGCAGATTTCTCGAATTATGAGCGATTAGACTTCAAATAGTCTGCTGGCTCATAACCAGTGGCAGGGCGCCAGCATTGATGCAGACTTCCGACGCCTGGTAGAACTTTTGAGAGCCACACAAGTTTAATGGTCCGTGCGGCCAAGACGCTCGCCATTTGCGATTATCACCCAGGAGGCCTGTCGTATCTGAACATTACGCGCGTTCTATATAAGAGACTCCATGCCCTCTGGCCTTACTTACTTAACCAGCCGTTGTCACACCCGGCCGTGGCAGTATTTGTATTTTTTGCCGCTGCCGCAGGGGCAGGCGGCGTTGCGGGGGGTGGCGGCCCAGGTTTCGGGGCGGTTGGGGTCGATGTCTTCGGCGCGGTAGGGGGTAGGGCTGAGGGGCACGGGGGGTGGCGACGGGGCGGGGCCGGCGGTGGCGCCGACGAGTTGTTCGGGGGCGGGGTGGTTTTCGAACATGGTGGGCGGCTTGGGCGGCGGCGGCGGGGCGGGTTGGGCCTGGCCGGGCTGCTGCGGGTCGCCACCGATGACGACGTGGGCGAGGAGTTGCGTGACGCGTTCCTTCAAGTCCTCGAGCAGGCTGTTGAACAGGGCAAAGGCTTCTTTTTTGTATTCGTTCAGCGGGTCGCGCTGGCCGTAGGCGCGTAGGCCGATACCCTGGCGGAGGTGGTCGAGGGCCAGCAGATGTTCCTTCCACACCTGGTCCAGGGTCTGGAGTAGCACGGATTTTTCGACGAAGTTCATCAGATCGGGGCCGACGCGGGCGGCTTTTTCGGCGGATTGCCGTTCGGCGGCTTCGATGACGCGCTCGCGGATATGGGATTCGTCGATGCCTTCCTCGGCCGCCCAGTCCACCACCGGCAGGTCCAGGTTGAGCAGGCGTTTCAGGTCGTCCGCCAGTTCCTTGGCTTCCCATTGCTCTGCAAAAGCTTTTTCGGGGATGCGGCGGGCGACAAGGTTGCCGATGACGTCCTCGCGCATTTCCGCCACCGCGGTGGCGACGGAATCGCTGCTCATGAATTCGCGGCGCTGGGCATAGACCTCCTTGCGCTGGTCGTTCATCACGTCGTCGTATTTCAGCAGGTTTTTGCGGGTGTCGAAGTTGCGGGCCTCGACCTTTTTCTGCGCCTTTTCCAGCGCCTTGTTGATCCAGGGGTGGATGATCGCCTCGCCTTCCTCCAGCCCCAGGCGCTGCAGCATGCCGCCCATGCGGTCGGAGCCGAAAATGCGCATCAGGTCGTCTTCAAGGCTGAGGAAGAAGCGCGAGGCGCCGGGGTCGCCCTGGCGGCCGGAGCGGCCGCGGAGCTGGTTGTCGATGCGCCGGCTTTCGTGGCGCTCGGTGCCGATGACGAACAGGCCGCCGGCTTCCTTGACCTGGTCGTGGTAGCGGTCGATTTCGGCGCGGATTTTTTGCTCGTCGGCGGCCGGTTCGAGTTTGAGGCGCATGTCCAGGTTGCCGCCGAGTTTGATGTCCGTGCCGCGGCCGGCCATGTTGGTGGCGATGGTGATGGCGCCCGGCGCACCGGCCTGCGCGACGATGGTGGCTTCCTGTTCATGGAATCTGGCGTTCAGGACGCTGTGCGGGACTTTTTTGGCTTTTAGCAGATTGGAAATGATTTCGGATTTTTCGATGCTGGTGGTGCCGACCAGAACGGGCTGGCCGCGCTCCCGGCATTCGGCGATCAGTTTCGCCACCGCCTCATATTTCTCGGCGGCGGAGCGATAGACTTCGTCGTCATAGTCCTTGCGGGTGACGGGGACGTTGGTGGGAATTTCGACGACCGAGAGTTTGTAGATTTGTTCGAACTCGTCGGCTTCCGTCATCGCCGTGCCGGTCATGCCGGCCAGTTTGGGGAACAGGCGGAAATAGTTCTGGAAGGTGATGGAGGCGAGCGTCTGGTTCTCCTTCTCCACCACCACTTTTTCCTTGGCTTCCAGCGCCTGGTGCAGGCCGTCCGAGTAGCGGCGGCCTTCCATCATGCGGCCGGTGAATTCGTCGATGATGACGACCTTGCCGTCGCGCACGATGTAATCAACGTCCCGCGTGAACAGAACGCGGGCGCGCAGGGATTGCTGGACGTGGTGGATGAGGGAGATGTTGAAAATATCGTAGAGATTGCCCTCTTTCAGCAGGCCGTAATCGCGCAGGAGCTGTTCCACCGTTTCGGAGCCGGTTTCGGTGAGGACCACCGTTTTGGCTTTTTCGTCTTTCTCGTAGATGGCGCCGGTGCCGTCCTCGGCGACCGGGCGGGCGAGCAACGCCCGCACGACCTCGTCCACTTTCACGTAAAGCTCGGTCGGCTCGTCAGACGGGCCGGAGATGATCAGCGGCGTGCGGGCTTCGTCGATCAGGATGGAATCGACCTCGTCCACGATGGCGTAATTGAAGGGCCGCTGGACCATGTCTTCCAAGCGGTACTTCATGTTGTCGCGCAGGTAATCAAAACCGAATTCGTTGTTGGTGCCGTAGGTGATGTCCGCGGCGTAGGCGGCGCGGCGCTGGTTGTCGTCCAGCCCATGCACGATGACGCCGGTGGAAAGGCCCAAATAGCCGTAGAGCCGCCCCATCCATTCGGCGTCGCGCTGCGCCAGGTAGTCGTTGACGGTGACGAGGTGGACGCCTTTGCCGGACAGCGCGTTGAGATACACGGCCAGGGTCGCTACCAGGGTTTTGCCCTCGCCGGTCTTCATCTCCGCGATTTTGCCGGCGTGCAGCACCATGCCGCCGATCAATTGCACGTCGAAATGGCGCATGCCCAGCGCGCGCTTGCTGGCTTCGCGCACGGTGGCAAAGGCTTCTTCCAGAATATCGTCCAGGCTTTCGCCTTCGGCCAGACGGGATTTGAAGGCGTCGGTTTTGCCGCGCAGCTCCGCGTCGCTCAGTTTCTCAAACGCGGGTTCATAGGCGTTGATGGCCGCGACCTGGCGTTTAAAGTTTTTGAGCGCGCGGTCGTTGGAGGTGCCAAAGACGGCGCGGGCGATGGTTCCGAACATTTCTGGGCGTGATCCGCTGATAAAACTGGTTCGGCCTCACATAGTCGCGGGGGTGGGGTGGGTCAAATCAAACGCCGGCGGAAGGAAAGCAAGCGGCGCTTTTTGAAAAAAGCGCGCAAAAACTTTTGCTAGCTGGGGGGCGGTGGGACCGGGATTGCCGTTAATCGCCACCTTTGGTGGCGATTAACGGCAATCCCGGTCGCCCGCCCCCCGTGTCTTGCCGTGCAGGGCAGCTTGGCCCATAGCAGCGCCGATTTGAAAAATTGTTGAGGTTTTCCCATGCGCCGTCCCTCGTTGATTTCCGCCCTTGCCCTTGCTTCCGCCCTGCTGGCGGCGCCCGCCCTGGCGCAGACCGCGGCGCCCGCCACGCCGGCGGCACAGGCCGACCCGGTGCTGGCGACGGTGGACGGCAAACCGATCCATCTGAGCGACGCGCAGATGGCGGCGCAGGAACTGCCGGCCAATATGCAGCAATTGCCGCCGGACCAACTACTGCCGCTGCTGGTGAACCAGCTGATCGACCGGCAGGCGCTGCTGGTGGCGGCGAACCAGGAGCATTTGTCTCGCAACCCGGCGGTGAAGCAGGCGATGCAGGACGCGGCGAACGAGAAGCTGGAAAACGCCTATGTGCAGCAGAAGGTGGCGCCGCAGGTGACGGATGCCGCCGTGCAGGCGGAATTCGACCGGGACTACGCCAACAAGCCGGGGCCGGAGCAGGTGGATGCGCGGCATATATTGGTGAAGACCCAGGCCGAGGCGCAGGCGATCATCGACCAGTTGGCCAAGGGTGCGGATTTCGCGACGCTGGCGACCAAGGATTCGATTGATCCGGGGGCCAAGAATGGCGGGGAACTGGGCTGGTTTTCGCAGGACGAGATGGTGCCGGCCTTCGCCAACGCCGCCTTCGCGCTGCAGCCGGGCCAATACACCAAGACGCCGGTGCAGACGCAGTTCGGCTGGCACGTGATTTTGTGCGAAGGCAAGCGCCAGGCGCCGCCGCCGGCGTTTGATTCGGTGAAGGATCAGATCCGGCAGCAATTGGCCGATGACGCGATCAAGGCGACTTTGGCGGATGTGCGGGCCAAGGTGACGATAAAACTGTTCAACCCGGACGGCACGCCGGCGACGGACCAGCCCCAGGGTCAGCCTGGCCAGCAGCAGGATAGCGGGCAGGATAACAGCCAGCCGAACGTCAACCTGGCGCCGCCGCCCGCCCAGTAATGGCAGGTCCCTTACCCGTTTCGCCGCTCGCGCTGAAGCTGCCGGCCTTGCCGGCGGTGGACGGGGTGAGGCTGGCGGTGGGGGAGGCCGGGATACGGTATCACGGGCGGGCCGATGTGCTGCTGGCGGAATTCGCCGAGGGTACAACGGTGGCCGGCGTGTTCACGAAGAACCTTTGTCCGGGCGCGCCTGTGACCTGGTGCCGGGAGGTGCTGCCTGGCGGCACCGCCCGCGCGCTGGTGGTGAACGCCGGCAATGCCAATGTTTTCAACGGTGTCGCCGGGCAGCGCGCGGTGGAGGCGACGGCGGGCGCCGCCGCCAAAACGCTGGGCGTGAAGCCGGAGGAGGTGTTTTTGGCCTCGACCGGCGTGATCGGCGAGCCGATGCCGGCGCAGAAAATCGTGGCGGTGATGGCGGACCTCGCCGCCCGGCTGGGCGGCAGTGACCTCGCGGCCGCGGCGCGCGCGATCATGACGACCGACACGTTCCCCAAGGCCGCCACGCGCACCGCGCGGCTGGGGGGGGTGGAGGTGACCATCGCCGGCATCGCCAAGGGCAGCGGGATGATCGCGCCGGATATGGCGACGATGCTCTCCTTCATTTTCACCGACGCCGCGGTGCCCTCCCCTGCCCTGCAGGCGATGCTGGCCAAGGGCGTGGATCACACGTTCAATTGCATCACGATTGATTCGGATACCTCGACGTCGGACACCGTGCTGCTGTTCGCGACCGGCCAGGCGCGGAATAAGCCGACGGACGATCCGGCGCATTTGGCCGATTTCCGACGCGCGCTGGGGGAAGTGCTGCACGATTTGGCGATGGCGGTGGTGCGCGACGGAGAGGGCGCGCAAAAACTGGTGAAGATTACCGTGGACGGCGCGGTTTCCAACCATTCCGCGAAGAAAATCGGCATGGCGATCGCCAATTCGCCGCTGGTGAAAACGGCGATTGCGGGGGAGGATGCCAACTGGGGGCGGATTGTGATGGCGGTCGGCAAAGCCGGGGAACCGGCGGACCGCGACAAACTCGCGATCGCCGTCGGCGGAACCTGGATGGCGAAGTCCGGCGGGGTGGTGCCGGGCTATAACGAGGCGCCGGTGGTGGCGCATATGAAGGGGCGGGAAATTGAGATCGAGGTGGATATCGGGCTGGGGCAAGGCCGGGCGACGGTTTGGACGTGCGACCTGACGCATGGGTATATTGATATTAATGGGAGTTATCGGAGTTAGAGAGGGAGTAAGGAGTTACTTTTTTTGAAAAAAAAGTAACCAAAAAAACTTTTGCGTGGGGCGTGTCACCTCCGGTGTCTCTTTAACGCCCCCGGCGGGGGCGTTAAAGAGACACCCGCGGTGACACGCCCCCACGCAAAAGTTTTTTGCGCGCTTTTTTTCAAAAAAGCGCTTCTTTCTTCTTACGGATAGAGCCTTCCGTTCGTCCAGCCGTCGCCCTCGCGCGTGTACGTAATCCGGTCATGCAGCCGGAATTGTTGGTCTTGCCAGAACTCGAAATACGCCGGCGTCAGGCGCCAGCCGGACCAGAAGGGGGGGCGGGGGACAGGCTTGTCCAGGAAGCGCGCTTCCATGGCTTCGTACGCCCGCTCAAACGTTTCGCGGTCCGGGAGCGGGGCAGACTGGGTGGAGGTCCAGGCGCCGAGTTGGGAGCCGCGGGGGCGGGTGGCGAAATAGGCGTCGGCTTCGGCGTCGGGGACCAATGATATGTTGCCCTCGATCCGCACCTGGCGGTGCAGCGTCTTCCAGTAAAACAGCAGGGCGGCACGCGGGTTTTGTTTCAGCTCGGCGGATTTGCGGGAGTCGAGGTTGGTGTAGAAGACGAAACCGCGTTCATCCCACGCCTTCATCAGCACCGTGCGGGCGGACGGCGCGCCGCCTGGCGCCGCCGTCGCCAAAATCATGGCGTTGGGATCATTCGGCTCCGAGGCTTGCGCTTCGGCAAACCAGCCACCGAAAGTTGTAAAGGGATTGTCACTCATCTCCGCCGCTCCATCGGGCCATCTTCACTCTTGATTGCAGCGAAGACTCTATGCCACCACCCTAAGCGTTAATGAATGCCGTTAAGGAGATATCCCCCATGCCCGATACCGCTGTTCAGATTTCGCCGCCGAAAGGCACGCTGATGCAGGGCAAGCGCGGGCTGATCATGGGGGTGGCGAATAACCGGTCCATCGCGTGGGCGATCGCGCAGGCGGTGGCGGCGCAAGGCGGGGCGCTGGCGTTCACCTATCAGGGCGAGGCGCTGGAGAAACGCGTTCGGCCTCTGGCGGCGTCGGTGAATTCCGATTTTCTGCTCCCCTGCGACGTGACGAGCGACGAGGCGATGGATGAGGTTTTTTCAGCGCTGCAGGAGAAATGGGGCAAGATTGATTTTCTTGTGCACGCGATCGGTTACGCGGACAAGAACTTCTTGCGCGGGCGCTTTGTCGATACGCCGCGCGCGGCGTTTCTGCAGGCGCTAGATATTTCATGTTATTCCTTCGCCGCGGTCGGGCGGCGCGCGGCGGCGCTGATGCCGGATGGCGGCTCGCTGCTGACGATGTCGTATCTGGGGGCCGAGCGCGTGGTGCCGCATTATAACGTGATGGGCGTGGCGAAGGCGGCGCTGGAGGCTTCCGTGCGGTACATGGCGGCGGATTTCGGCGCCAGCCAGATCCGCGTGAACGCGATCAGCGCAGGGCCGATCAAGACACTGGCGGCGAGCGGGATCGGCGATTTCACGTATATCATGAAGTGGAACAAATATAACGCGCCGTTGGAGAGAAACGTGGAATTAGAAGAGGTGGGCGGCGCCGGGTTGTATATGCTCTCGGATTTGTCGAAGGGCGTGACGGGGGAAGTGCATCACGTGGATTGCGGGTATCATACGGTGGGGATGAAAAACCCGGCGGCGCCGGATATTAGCGTGGTGGAGTGAGGAGAAAGTAAGAAGTTACTTTTTTGAAAAAAAGTAACCAAAAAACTTTTGCTCCTGCGGGCGCGTGGACCGGGATTGCCTATAATCGCCTCCTGCGGAGGCGATTATAGGCAATCCCGGTCCACCCGCCCGCAGGAGCAAAGTCTTTTTGCTTCTTTTTCTTCAGAAAAAGAAGTCCTTACTAACCTCGCCTGACTGCGCTTCTAGCTTCTCAAAACGCCGCCAACCGCCTTCGCGACCGCGGTTACGATCTTCTGCGAAATCTCCTCCAGCTCCGCCTCCGTCAGCGTTTTTTCGGTGGGCTGGATGGTCACCGCCACGGCCAGGCTGACCTGGCCTTCGGGCACGCCTTTGCCGGCGTAGCGGTCGAACAGGGTGACGGCGGCGATGAACTGGCGGTCGGCGGATTTGACGGCGCGCAGCAGCGCATCGGCGGCGGTGTCCGCGCTGACCAAAAACGCGAAGTCGCGGCGGATGGGCTGGAACGGGGGCAGCACCGGCGCGCTTTTTCGCCGACGTTTGGGCTCGGGGATCGCGTCCAGGAAAACCTCGAAGGCGACGCTGCCTTCGGGCAGGTCCAGCTTCGCGCAGATCGTGGGATGCAGCGCGCCGAAATGCGCGAGCAGGATTTTGGGGCCCTGGCGGAGCACGCCGGACTGGCCGGGGTGGTAGAAGGCCGGGGCGCCTGGGGCGGCGGTCAGGGCGTCGGCCGGCACGCCGAGGGCGGTGAGGATGGCGAGCGCGTCGGCCTTGGCGTCGAGCGCGTCGTACCGGCGGGATGGGGCGAGGGCTGAGAGCGGCGTTTCGCCGGTGCGCAGGCCGCCGGCGACCAGAAGCTGGGCGGAGGCGTCCGCATAGGCCGGGCCGATTTCGAACAGCCCGAGATCCGGCAAGCCGCGCGCGACGTTGCGCTTCGCGGCCAAAGCCAGCGTCGCCAAAGGTGAGGGGCGCATCTGGTCCAAATCCGCGGCGATCGGGTTGGCCAGGCGTAATTCTGGGACGCCGCCGCCGAACAAGGCGGCGGTCTGGTGGTCCAGAAAGCTGAATGTGACGCATTCCAGCAGGCCGCGCGCGGCCAGTACCCGGCGCGCCAGCGTGGTGCGGGCCTGTTTCGGGGTGAGGATCGGCGCCGGGATGGTGGCGGGGACGGGCAGCGAGACCGGCGCGATGGCGTCCAGCCCGCGCAGGCGCAGCACCTCCTCGATCAGGTCGTTTTCCGGCTCGATCTCGGCCGCGCCGGCTGCCGCCGCCGCGAAAATCTCGCGCTGGTCGAGCGCCGGCGGCTGCGCGATGTCGTTGCGCCAGGACGGCACGTCCAGCACGACATGCGTCGCGTCTCGCCGGAACATGGAAAAACCGAGTTTTTCGAGTGAGGCCACCGCCTCGTCCGGCGTGATGTCGGCGCCGCCGAAGGTTTTTATGCGCCTGAAGCGCAAGCCCGCCTTGCGGCGCCAGACCGGGCGGCTGCCGGCCTCGGACATTTGCGTCGGCCTGCCGCCGCATAATTCCATGATCATCGCCGTGGCGGCGTCCAGCGCGGCGGGCAGAAGCTGCGAATCGATGCCGCGTTCAAAGCGCTGCCGCGCGTCTGAGATGATGCCGTGGCGCTGGCCGGTCTGGGCGATGTGGACGCGGTCGAACAGCGCGCATTCGACGAAGACGTTTTTGGTGCTTTGGTCGCAACTGGTGGCCTCGCCGCCGACGATGCCGGCCAGGGATTGGGCGCCGGCCGCATCCGCGATCACGCAGTCGTCGCGCGTGACCGTCACCGGCTTGCCGTGCAGGCCCAAAAACGTCTCGCCGTTGCCGGGGCGGAGGACGAGTTCTTTACCGGCGATTTTGTCCGCGTCGAACACGTGCAGCGGGCGGCCGAGGTCAAAAGTGAAGAAATTGGTGATGTCCACCAGCGCGTTGATCGGGCGCAGGCCGATGGAGGTGAGGCGCTTTTGCAGCCAGTCCGGGCTGGCGCCGTTTTTGACGCCCAGCACGGCGCGGCCGAGGACCCAGGGGCAGGCCGCCGCAAATTCGTTTTGCCAGGTGATGGGGCTGGGGGCGGCGGCGGAGATGGCGGGCGGCGCAAAGGGTTTCAGCGTGCCCAGCCCGGCGGCGGCGAGGTCCCGCGCCACGCCGCGAACGGACAGCGCGTCGCCGCGGTTGGGGGTGACGGCGATTTCGATCACCGGGTCGTCCAGCCCCGCCCAGGTGGCGTAATTTGTCCCGACCGGCGCGTCCGCCGGCAGTTCGATGATGCCGTCATGGTCCTCGCCGAGTGCCAGTTCGCGGGTGGAAACCAGCATGCCCTCGGATTTCACGCCGCGGATTTCTCCCACTTTCAGCGTAATGCCGGTGCCGGGGATGAACGCGCCGGGCGGCGCGAATACCGCCTTCATGCCGGCGCGCGCGTTCGGCGCCCCGCACACCACCGAGATTTTGTCTCCGCCACCGGTGGTCACCATACAGGCGCGCAGCCGGTCGGCGTTGGGGTGTTGCACCGCCTCCTGCACCTCGGCGATGACGAACGGCGCCAGCGCGGCGGCGCGGTTTTCCACCGCCTCCACTTCAAGGCCGATGGCGGAGAGCGTGTCCGTGATCACTGCCAAGGAGGCGGATGTATCCAGCCAGGTCTTTAGCCAGGAGAGAGAAAATTTCATGGGTCTAGAAACCCTCGTGCAGCATGGCGGGGGCGAGGGGCGAAAACCCGTAATGCTTGAGCCAGCGAATGTCCGACTCGTAGAACAGCCGCAGGTCCGAAATGCGGTGTTTGAGCATGGCGATGCGCTCGATGCCCATGCCGAAGGCAAAACCCTGAAATTCCCGCGGGTCGATGCCGCAATTGGCCAGCACGTTGGGATGCACCATGCCGGAGCCCAGAATTTCCAGCCAGTCACCGCCGCCGAGTTCGCCGGTTTTCCTGTCCCACCCGATATCCACTTCCATGGACGGCTCGGTGAAGGGGAAATAGCTGGCGCGGAACCGCACCGGCAAATCCGGGCGGCCGAAGAAGGCGCGCAAAAAATCGATCAGGCAGCCTTTCAGATGCGCCAGGGTGATGTCCCGGCCGATGACCAGGCCTTCCGTCTGGTGGAACATCGGCGAATGCGTCGCATCGTGGTCGGCCCTGAAAGTGCGGCCGGGGACGATGATACGGATGGGCGGTTTTTCCGAGAGCATCGTGCGGATTTGCACGGGCGAGGTGTGGGTGCGCAGCACCGCCGGCCGGTTGCCGTGGGAGGCGTTCAGATAGAACGTGTCCATCATCGCGCGGGCGGGATGGTGGCTGGGGATGTTGAGGGCGGAGAAATTATACCAGTCATCCTCGATATCCGGCCCGTCCTTGATGGTGAAATTTTGGGCGCCGAAGATGGCGGCGATTTCTTCCATGGTGCGGCTGATGGGGTGGATCGCGCCGAGCGGTTCGGGCCGGGGCGGGGCGGAAATGTCGATTTTTTCGGCGGCGAGGCGGGCGGTGAGCGCGGCTTGCTCGAGTGTTTCCCGGCGGGCGGCGAGCGCGTCCGTGAGCGTGGTTTTCAAGACGTTCAATTCGGCGCCGCGGGTTTTTTTGTCCTCCGGCGCCAGGGTGCCGAGCTGCTTCAGCAGCGCCGTGAGCGCGCCGCTCTTGCCCAGCAGGGAGACGCGGACCTCCTCCAGCGCCTCGATCGTCCCGGCCGCTTCGATCGCGGCCAGGGCTTGCGCTTGCAGGGGCAAAAGATCTTCACCAGGCATTTTTTTCATCCAGCTCCGCGTCAGGCGGAGCGTTGCAAGACGGGGGCCGGGCGCAAAAGTCAAGACGCGGTTACCGGGCGGGACGCCGGCGGGGCGCGGAAGCGAGGTGGTAATGTCGTAGGTGTTACATATTATCAACAGATATAAAAATCTTTGAAAACGGGGTGGAATCAGGCCCGCGGCACACGAAATGCATAGGCGAGGCGCTTGACCCGTTGCATTATCGCGCGGTAAGGCCGGGACTAAGGTACGCGATCATTGTGGTTACGGACCAGCAACGTCGATCTTGACAGTTTTTACGCACAGGGACGGTTTTACTATGAAATTCAAAGCATTGGGCGCTCTCGCCGGCCTGGCCCTGCTGGCAGCCTGCTCCTCGGGCCCGAGCGGCAACACATTGGGCGGCGGCAATGGCATATCCACCGGCGGCGGGCCGACCCCGGGTTCCGAGCAGGACCTGGTCGCCAATGTCGGCGACCGCGTGTTTTATGAGTTAAACAGCTCCTCGCACTAAAGCGATGCAGACGCGACCCTGGGCCG
>Ga0116231_10008347_pt1 | contig 18229 bp, 8 predicted proteins | sample S1TSphgellanicum_2_FD_89695 | JGI IMG/M metagenome (GOLD analysis project Ga0116231, IMG submission 89695) | Host-associated microbial communities from peat moss isolated from Minnesota, USA - S1T2_Fd - Sphagnum magellanicum MG | ecosystem: Host-associated > Plants > Peat moss > Unclassified...
TCAAAGCAAGCAACCCAATAAGCAACTCAACCATCATGAGGCAATGGGAAAGAAATCGAACATTGGATTAAACAGACTAACCTGCTACTAAACTACTGTTGCTATTGTAGACCCAACATTCATATAACAACAAACACTATCGTAGCTTGTAAAATCTGTTTTTTACGATCATGCAAGAAAAGTTGGCTTCTTGCAGCAACAGCAGCCAATGTAGAATCTTCAACTTTGACAACACGGGAGTTGTGTAGCCTACAAGAAAGCTTGCCCAGGAGAGATCCTGGCAAACAACTTGCAGAAAGAAAAAGAGCAGTAAAACCGAAAGGCTGCGAGCTTTTTGTAGAGAGAGAGAGAGCAAAGAAAGGCATGGCCTTAATTACAAGTGCCTCGCTAATGCGTCATCGCTAATCATGATTAGCGCAAGCTGATTAGTGCGACAGGTATAATACCGTACTTGTTCTTCTATCTCTCTTTTTCTTTCTTTCTTTCACTTTCAGTGTTATTTTGGGCCTCACTTGACTCATACTAGTGTGGCTGTGCCGTTGGCCCAAGTGTTACCCAAGTGATCTTTCCTTCCAAAGCCTGGTTTTTTGGAATTTATTTGAAGTTTCAGCAGCAGAAATCACTTAAAAATCAATATCTCCCACATTCTGAACCCAAATCTTACCAAATAAATTCCATTATATCCTGCTCATCAAGATCTTTCCAGTAACACCAAAGGCACATTCCAATTCCTCCGAAATTTTCAGCTACGATTTAATTTAATTTTCAGTGAAGAAATCATTCCAATATTCAAGAACTTTTGCACCTCAAGTCCAAACATCATGGAACCAAGCCCATTCAGCTACGATTTATTTTTATTTTCAGTGAAGAAATCATTTCAATATTCAAAAACTTTTGTACCTCAAGTCCAAACGTTATGGAACCAAGCCCATTCAGCTACTATTTAATTTAATTTTCAGTGAAGAAATCATTCAATATTCAAGAACTTTTGCACCTCAAGTCCAAACGTCATGGAAACAAGCCCATTCAGCTACTATTTAATTTAATTTTCAGTGAAGAAATCATTCAATATTCAAGAACTTTTGCACCTCAAGTCCAAACGTCATGGAACCAAGCCCATTCAGCTACGATTTAATTTAATTGTCAGTGAAGAAATCATTCAATATTCAAGAACTTTTGCACCTCAAGTTCAAATGTCATGGAATCAAGCCCATTCACCTCTCCTGGTCGAGAGCTTTCCAAATACAACAAGAACACAATCTGAAGCATCCTGGTTCAGTAGAACTCATAACTACAAAACAAAACAAACTACCTTCCATCATAGATACATAGCCTCTGTGTGTGTGTGTGTGTTTTTGGGTCAAATCGCTTGGTAAGAAGTTTCAATACTTTTGGCATCTCTCATTGGATGGGTTCCAGAGGTATCCATTAGGCCTCAATTTTGATAATTCTTAAGAATCGAAATAAAAGGAATCCAGTCGTTCTTGGGTTATGATGACGGATCCTCTTGATAATCTATTTATTTAGGAACCATTTTGGTTGGTTGGTTTGTTTGTTCATTCATGTTGGAAACACCTTGATGCACTAGTAGCCTGGGTGCACTAAGGTGATTTGATTGGACCTACAGTGCAAAGAGTTATTGAATATTGAACATATTTGTCCAAACATTCAACAAAATCAAAATTTTAAAAAACTTGTCGCCATGTTTTGCTAAATCCCTAGTGGGATGCTAGCCAAGGACGCAACATCTGAAATTTTAAATAAATAAATAAATCACTGCTAGTGTGAGGGAGATATTGAATTTTAAATTATTTTTGTTCACTGAAAAATGATTTAGAATTTAAAGTTGGTTTTTTTTTTTGTGACAAATGGGCTCTATCATCAGGGTCCTATTCGCATTTGGAGCAATTACATAGTCTTGTTCAACTAGGGCCAGTGGCAGAGATTACACTGTATGTATGAGGGAAAAGGCCTGCTCCCAAGGGCCTCCCCTAAATTTAAGTGTTTTAGCCTCAAGGGTGGCAGCCCAAGGGCCTAAACCCAAAAATTAGTGAAGGCTGCTGGCTTTCAGGAGGTCTGCAAGAGCAGCCCTTCCCCAGCATAAAGTATAAAAGAGTTTTTTTTAACTTGAATGGTTAAAGGTCTCTTCAATTGACAAAAGCATCTGTTTCAAATACAAAGGCAAAAACCTTGCAAAATTGGGTGAGTCTCAAATGTGTAAGGAAAGGGCTCTATGAGTTGGGCAGTCCCAAAATGAGGGCCCAATGTGAGGTGAGGGTTTAGGGTTTATTTCTATTAGTGCCTTTCGTCCAAATGCACTACGGCAATTAATCTTAGAACAAAAATATCAAAGGAAGTAATTCTTACAATTAAATGCCATGCACATTGCAAAGTGCTGTAGAACCTTGGCCTCTTCAACACATGTTTGATGAATAATTATAATTTTGAGGATTCCATTTCAACAAATGATATATTTTATCAATTTCCTTATTTTCCTTCAGAAAAAAATATTTCTGAGAAATACAATTTTTTTGAGGATTTTACCATTCCCAAAAATAATATAATTAGTGTTGAACTAGCTCTATTTGGAAGGGATCGATTGTCTCACAAATTAATCAATGAAGTCAAAATAAGATTATGGCTAATTTAGTGTATGGCTAATCTAATTAATCCTACCTTTGTTGCAAAAGACTAAAATGCATTTTTTATGGAGGAAGGTAATGGAATGAAACAAGATGGCATCATCTTATATTTTGATGTACCAAAATTGGTGGTGTTTAATTAGTCCACACCTACTACAACCAACAAGCATAACATCCCATTCATGCAACATCCACCATGGTCCATATATAATGGGATTTTCTATAAAAGTTCAAATAAATTATCATGCCACTAAATTGTATGAATGTCAATCATTCAATGAAAAAAAAAAATTCAGAAGACAAACAAATGGATGTTTTTGAATTGTTTCAATTAAAATAACATAATTTTGAAATGGATACTAATGACCATGATATGGCCACCTTGTTATCACCATATTAAATATTTTAACACCATTTAGATCTTTCACCCCCAATGTTGTAAAGCTTCTAACATTTTTTGAAAAAATATGTGATAATAATAAAAGATAGTCCTATGACTTGACATCCCAAAATGTTACATGAAAGCCTCTTGACCCACATTATTAAAGTTCACACAAAAGCATGAACCTAGATTTTTGCACGCAATATCATAATTAAATTTGTGCCAAATTTTTTATGAGACTCAAGATACCATACCAACTTTCAATGGGTGACCATCAAATGGATATGGATCTATAAGTGACAAACATGCCATTTTTTTAAATGTTGGTGGTAAGTAATACCATGCTTACATGATGCACTCAAATAGCTTTTCTAACTTAAAGAGAATCTTCCACAATGGTGGCAAGGTCATGTGAAGACAAAATAAAATCAATCAAAGTTCATAAGATATGTCCCCAAAAAAAAGTCATTTAGTAAAATTTGGGTACTTTCAAATAGACCAAATTGAAGTGATGGCAAGTCTAACTCAAAATAACATTTTCCAATGCACTAAAATATTAAGAATTGAATCCATCTTTCCGTTGCCATTCAAGTTCATAAGAACAATCTTCTTTCCCATAGTGTCAATATAAGTCCTTCAATTAACACAACATATAATGTGACATTTGGCATCACTCCTTCACTCCCATCAAATTGATCAATTTGGCATCAATTTAAAGGTTATTACGGTTCACTTGCACCAAAATTGTGGTCTTAGTAAATGTTGAACCTTCTTGGATGCAGCAATGGATGTTCAAATGAATGACAATAAACAACATTTTCAATTATGGATGAATTATGAGTTTCATGAATGAACCCCATCTTGAACTATTAATTGTAAATAATATAGGTTAATATATGCAATGTACATCAATTTATGAACATTAGAATCAAGCCTCACAAGAATCATGTTAAAATTGGTTGGTATATAATAGGTATTTTGAATTTGGAATCAATTTTCCACCCTAATTAACTAACATTCCTCTATGATATAAGGTATTAGGATTGTGCAAGTAGATGCCCCATAGGAGTAGCTTCTTTATGTAAATGGTTCAATCACAAGTGAGTCTACCCTAAATGGCAAGTTCAAACAAAATCATGAACAATGTTGTAATTGTGTAACATAAATTACAATGTTACTTTTTATTTTAAATTGATTTGGCAAAAGTGGAAAATTGTTTTTGGAAAAACATATTTTACATGTGATGAACCATTCTTCAAAAGAATTTCACAAAATGATGGAAATTCACCACTCAAAAGATCATTGAACTATATGGTTAAGTAATTTTGATAAAATATGAAGCTTAGATAGTTTAGTTAGTTTGGGGCTAACACTCACAAATGATCCCAAATTCAAGCCAAAATTGTGTCCCAACTCCTTACATGCATGCAAAAAAATTTCACCTTCTCGACATATAGCCAAAAGAACCAAACAAGATCCTCTATGGCTTTTAACGATGGTGCTTTACCCTATATGTCTTAGTTTGGGTACCCACTTTGGTTAGTAAAAATCATTATTTATGATTAGTAATTAGGACCAAAGTGGAATTAGGTTAAATTTTTGGAACTAGAACGAAAACAAAAACCTGATTTTATTTTCTTTAAAAAACTAGAATTAAACTAGGTTCTTAGTTTTAAATTTTGGCATAAACCTGAAACTAGAACCATGATTGAGATTTTTGAAAAATAAATGTTTTTGATAAATAAAATGCACATGTAATGTGTATGAACCTCGTATTGTGCTAAAACTTTATTTATAAGTAGTTATTACACATTGAATAGTTGGTTCACTCAAAATAACTAAGCAAAATAATTTAAACCACAAAATTCAAGAATCTCATTGGTTTGAAAAAAACATCTTCAAGCCCACACATAACCTTATTTTGTTAAATATTGAAAATAATGGTCTTTTACAACCATTTCCATTGGTTCTTTAAAATTTTCACAATCCTATGAACCCCTATTACAAATTTAACTATTAATTCACTCAAGATATACTAAAAAATAATTCAATCCACCAAATCTAACAATTTCACTTGCCATAACATTTTTGTGTACACCTATACACAACAATACTTTTTGAAGACACTAACATTATAACCCTTGTCTATCTATAAATATGGTTTAAAAGTGATTAAAATTGGAAACATTTTGAACTATTGAATCTAGATTGTTAAAATGTTCCCCATTTTAATCCTATCTCAAATGTTTAAAGTGGTGCATTTGTATGGTTTAAATATACATAAACTTGTAACAAAACTAGATACACAATCTTTGTATCAAATTTTACAACAATTTCACTAACAACAAAAAAAATTCACATATTCTTAGATAACCTTCATATTTTTGAAAGAAGGGTCAAACATTATGGCCAATTCATGTTATGTGCTCTAATCTAGAAATGAAAGACTCAAAAATGTTAAGAATGGCCCAAATAAACTAAAAACTTTTATCATAATCTTCAATTTAAATTTTGACAACTTTGAATCAAAATCATGTTATATGTATGTAAAGCTAATTTAAAACTTGAATTTTTCCTACTTTAATTTTCATTATAATGCATGAGGTGTAAGTAAAAAGTAATGCATCCAACAACAACTAGAAACCTTGGCTTTGGTTCAAAACACATTGCTTCACCATTGCAACAAAATATCACAAATGATTTGAGCAATAACCCAAGTCTAACCAAGTGACATTCTTTGATAACAATTGCAATACCTATTACCACCCATAGCAAATTGAAATTATATTTTGAAACTTTATAGTCTCTTGGAACAAGAGGACCATGATGGAAACCTTGTTTTAATAAGAATTTTTAACATTTTAAGCAATAACCTAGCAATAATGCAAAAGTTCTTCCTCTCCTACCATCTCTTCCTAAATTTGTTTGCCCATGCTATGATATCTTATAATGATGTTTGTGTACCCTTCATATTAACTTCAATAAATTTTTAACACACCTTCACATCATTAATAGCATATTGCTGAACTTTTAACATGGCATGGCAATTCAAGTGGAAAAACAAGATATCACAAATGTACACATGTAAAAGCAAAGGTAAAAATAACTATGTTTAACCACTCATTTTTCACATACATGATAACCTTATTATACAAGTCAAATGAATTCAATAACACCTTAACTTGAACTATTGTGACTACATTAACATTGTTGTGCATTTCAAAAATACCCACAATGATATTAAAGGGCTCCTTTGCATCAATGAAAATCTAACCACCTATGGCAAAAATGTCATGCCCAATGTGAAACATCCAAAGAACAAAGAAAGCAATACAAATAACACATGAAGCAAAAGAAGAATTGACATATTTCTCCCTAATTTTGTTCACAATATTCAAAAGCACTTCATTCAGCAATTGGTGTCAAGAAGGAAACATAAAATGCCAACATTGTTTTAAAATCATGTGCCTCAACTAAGGATTTTCAATAAAAAATTCTTTATAACATCCTTTTGTGACATACAAAACCAAATCTTCCAAAAACAAAAATTGTGTAGGATTTGATTTACTATAAGATTTATGACTACCAAAAAAATCCTAATTTGTGAAAAGGGGCATTGTCTACCCTCATTTCATATATTGTGTTGAATGCAATTCTTAAACATGTTTTTTCAAAGAAATAGTATCATGGTCTTTATTATAGTTCACAAGACTCTTAATATTTTTCCCATGGGCCAAGTTGTGAACATCAACATTCATTATACCATAATGGCATAACACACACCTCATAATTTCCAATTTACAAGAATTGATAAAAGCACCATCCTTCACCATTTTAAAAAAACATAATAATTGATAGAACGATGAAAGGGGTATTGCATATCTCAATTTGCTAACTTTGGAATGAGAAGCTCCCGTGAAACATCTACCTCAAGATTGGACACCTCATGTGAACATTAGTGATTTGAGTTTGAGAATTTGAATTTGGCTTCTTCAATATCAAACAAAAAAATTGGGTTGATGAAAGGGGGAATGGTAACTGTTGATTTCATTGTACTCTTTGTTACACAAACATTCAATTAACAAGCAATAACCAAAACAAATGAACAACCAAAAGAATACAAATTGGAAAAAAAAAACAACGCTTACAAACTTCAAACTTGCATTTCAACTCAAACAATGACCACTTTGAAATAATTCTTGGTATGTGAAACTTACTTTGAAAAGTTTTGTTCCAAAATTATGACATTCAAAAACAAGAAAGAAAAAGATGACAACTACACATCTAAAGCCTTCTCAAACTCAAAACCTTAAAACCATGTGGCATCTGACCAAAAAGACGTCAAAACGATGAGTAAAAACTTTTGAACTCATTCAAAAATTACAACAAGTAATCAAAGCTTGCAAAGATAAAAATGCAACAATATTCCAAAACACATTGAATACAAAAAAAATGCATTAAAAGTTTTCAAAACACAACCTACAACTTTTAAGTGCAACCAAAGCATCTTCAAAAAGTTCATTGAAAGATGAGAATTGCCACATGGCAATTGGCAACCCCAACAATCTTTAGTTGTAAACAATAATCTCTAACTTCAATAAAGGCTACCTTCTAAACTTTTGTTCAAGAGGAATAGAGAGTTGGTCAATTAAAAAGAAGTCCTTTTTAAAATTTTAGTATTTGAGGTATTCTAAATGATTTCATGTAGAGTCTTGTTGTAAGTGGGTAGCTTCTTGTAAGCCTACTTTGTCTCAAATTTTTTCTCCAATCTATTCCTCTATGTTTTCTTTTCCTTTTCTGGGTGTTTGTTTTGTTTTTCCCTTTCTTTTATTTTTGTGTTTCTTATTGTGTTGTTGTGTGTTGCTAGCTAGTATCATGGTTGAGTCTTGCCATTGCTGGGTTGAGTCATGGAACCCGGCATCATGAAACCATACCCAACCCAGCAATGGCAAGAAACCCATTGCCTAAACCTAATATGCAGGTTAATGTTACACTAGCCTATGCCCATTGCAAGAAGATGATGAAATCAAGTGATAGAGAAGTCGATATTATACATGTTATTGTTGATTTTCCCTGAACAAGATAGACTATTGTTCATTCATATTGCAAGTGAGTATTTTTTTTCTGTTTTGTATTTTTCGATGTGTCCTTTCTTCCCAGTTTTATACAGCCTTTATTTAAGTCTTTCTTTGAATTTACAAAGTTTTAACCTTGTTCAAGCTTTTTTAATCATGAAAATGGAGATTTCTCAATTCCCACAAGAGAGATATATGTTAGGCTTAGTTTTATTTTTATTATCTACCTACTAACCCAGTAGCCCTCACCCAATGTACTAACCATCTATTCACCTAGTTTGTCCCTAGTTAGATCCCTTATTTGTTGGTTCATCTCTTATTTTTGAAAATGAATTTGGATTGGTATAAATGCACAAAATATTGTGCTACTGATTAACACATATAGATTAAAATGACTACAAATCATTTGCTAGTCACAATGATTGGTCATAGTTTGAATGTTATTGATTGGTTGGGCATAGTGATCACTTGTGACTTTTAATTGCTTCTTCAATGTATGTAGTTGTATATTTAATTGTTTGTGAATGTGAAATGAGTAACATTAACCCCATATATTGGATGTAATAATTGTTTCTTCAAGTTTTTTCTATTTTTTTATTTGGGTTTTATGGATTAATTTTTAGTTATTATTTTTAAAGGTTTGGGTATTAATATTAGGGTTTATGGGTTTTTTTTTTGGTTGTTGATTTTTAGAAATTGCATGTTTAGGGTTATTTTTTCAGAAAAAGGTTTTCGTTTTAAGGGATATTTTCAATTATTGATCTCTAGGGTGTGGGTTTTAAGGGTTGCAATTCAAAAAAATATTAGGATTTGGGTTTAAGGATTTTTCTTTTGTTATTGATTTATAAGGTTTGGGTTATAGAAAAAAAAATTCAATTGTTTTTAAAGGCTTTAAGTTTAGGGATTTTTTTTAGTTGTTGGTTTTTAGGGTTTGAGCGATAAGGGTTTTCAGTTTCTTTAGGCTTTAGATTTAGGGATTATTTTTTATTTATTCATCTATGCTTTGAATTTAGCAAATATTATTTCTTTGATTTTAAGGTTTGGGTTATAATGGTTATCTTTTTGTTGTTTTTCCAAGATCTACATTTCAAATTAAATTTTTCATGTTTATAGTTTAAAGTTTAAGGTTTGTTATATTGTAGGATTTACTGTAAATGGTTATTTTTATGGTTTCGGTTTTTGAAATTTATTTTAAGTTATGGTTTTGGGCTTCATGATTCAAGGTTTAAGGTTTTCATTTTAAGATTTATTTTATAATTGTTTTTCTAATGTTTGGGCTTTAAGGGTTTTTTTTTTATCATTTAAATTTTTTTGGAGTTTAAGGTTACATATCATTTTTTAGCTAATATTTTTTATTTGGGTTTCAATGTTACTTTTCATGAGATAAGATCGTATTTAAATGCCTTGGGTAATCATTAATCATTAAACTTCAACATCATGCAAATTATGCATTTGAAAATACTTCTTTTGAGTTTTAAAAAAACTTGAAAATATAGTTCTAAATTGCATAACCCTCTTTTCCATTCATTGAAGAAAGACGTTAAAATTTTTCATATGTTATTAATGCAACCTTGAACTACATCATGCATAACAAAAAAATATGTGAAGTAAATGTGAATTAGCATTTTGATAATTCTTGCTTATTACAAAAACAATGGATTTTCATATGCTTATATTGTTTGGATTTTTTTTATGAAAATAAATGTTTATTCCCAAATTTTTCATGTTATTTTTCAAATTAAAAACATGGTGCCTTGATTCTAAAATTGTGGGAAAAAAAAAATTGAATAAATAAAATCAAAATTTGAAAAAAAAATGTAATGATATTTCATATGTATATATTTAACAAATATTAAAATCATACATGTGCCCATTATAAGATCAAAGATGAGTGATTTAAGATGCATGAACTGGAAATTTAATCAAGATTGTATTTGATTTGTATTTTTACGAAACATTTAATCATATATTGATTTTTTTCCATTGAAAAGATTGATGATTAAAAGGAGCTATGTAAATGAAATAACATGAATTTTAATAATAAGCCTTCATGTGACAAATGTAACTGAACTCTTTGTAAAAAAACTAACCTTCAAAATCACAAATATGAAATTACACATCGTACATTGAAATATGTTTCAAAAGCAGTTAAACTTGAAAGACCATAAAAAGAAAATTTTGATTCAAACAAACATTGCAAGTTGAACATGATCCCTAACCTATGACATTAGTTGTGTGCAAATAACTTCATAATTTGACATGACAAAACGAGAATGATATTGAGATTTGAACTAACATTTTCATATTGTAAGAGCCAAAGAATTAATATGCACTCCACATAGTTTTGAATATCAAGATTGGTTTAGTCATTTGTTTTAACATGGATCATATTTTTTCATAAAAATGGACGTGACAAATTGTGACAAAAAAGTCGTTATTATCACCTTGCTATGTTTTTTTCATCATGAAAATAAAGATGTTTTTAGTATTATGAAAAATATCTTACTATTAATTGTCCTTGAAAATGGTGCAACACTAACACTATTCATATTGCTCTTTTGTTTATATATTTTTTTGTCCTTTTTATTTTTCCTTCTCTAAAGTTTTTAAGGTTTTGATGAAAAAGTTTGTCCCTATGTTTCTTTCTCAATCATGAGAATGAATTTTTATTTTATTTTTATGAAAGTATGGTTTTTGTAAGAACAAAAATTCATTATACACAACATGGTGAAGAAAAATAGCAATGTTTGCATCTTATAACATTTTCAAGGCAAAAGGCACAACATCTTTTATTCTGTAAAGTTGGTGATAGGGCTTGGGTAATCAATGTTGCATAATGAATTTGAACAAATTGCAAAAGATTATATGTTAATTCATCATGATGCCATGGTGGCCATTGTTGCATAACATTATTCCAACAATGAAAACATCGAATTATGCAAAAGCAATGGCACATTTGTTTTAATCAAATGAAACTATCTCAAGGTCTTATTCAAAGGACTTTGAGATGGCATTGTTTGGCCATAGGTATTGTCGCAACATTAACACCATGGGTAGGTAGGTTTTTATTCTTTAAAACTTACACTTCTACATAATATATAATTTTATTTAATCATCTTTAATCAGAAGTTGATAAAGTTTTAAAATTTTTATAATAATCATTTGATTTTTTAACCATGTACACTAAAATTGACTTAATAGATTTTAAAGCGTGTATGAAAATTTATATAAATTTTTTCATCATCAACTATGTTTTTATTTTTTATTGAATTTTTTTTAGGTATTAACATGGTAATACAAGTGTGCAATCATAGAATACAATACTAATGGATGAAATAGAAACATTCGCACATTCTTGAGCAATTGAATTTGTGAATATCCATTTGCGTCTAAAGTTTGTGTCATGGTTATAAGAGCTAGATGTTCTTTTCCCAAAGGGATTATCATGCATGCATGTTTAGCTTGAGAAAACGTATTTTACCACCATGGGAGTGATGGGAAATTATGAATTGACTTTGCATACATATAAAAATCTACTATATTCTATGATTTCTTAGTACATCCAAAGTAACTTTTGTTCTTCACAAGTTACATGTATTTTAGCATATCAAGTCAAAACTTGAGTAAAACTTGTTTAATTATGTCATGTTGATCATGTTGATTTTCTTTTGATAGGGAAAGTTGAAAGGAAGAGACAATTTATTCCTTCAATCCCAACATGGTACTATTTTATTCACTACAAGAAAAGTTGTCTTTTGCGATTTGATTAATGACTAGGTTGTTAGTCATGGAAGACATTTATGACTATGACTTTGTGACTATAAAATCATGGAAGTCATCAATGTTTGATGAGGTCCATAAATTATGGCCATTATATATAATTCATTAAATATGTTTTCCACCCATGCAATGTAAACATATGGCATGTAGACACATGGTATGAAGGCTAAAAGCCCAACCTATATGTTAGGAATGTAAGCCATAGCCTACTTAGGAATGTATGCCCAAACCTATTAAGAATGTAAGCTAACTTAATAATTAGCAAGCTAAACTACTTAGGCTAGTTCACTGAGTTACAAGAATGAAGACTTTAACCCCTCACCTCCACATTGAAGGAAAAAATCTTTAACCCCCAGTTAACCATTGCACCACATGATTTTTACATGACAAAAATTGTCACCATATTGTTATAAACATTTTTTTAACCAATTTTATAAATTAGGTACCTAGGTACTTACCTAACAACTTAAAACCTACCTAGTAACCTAGTAGGTACCTAGTTTGGTAGGTAATAAGTAAATAATACCTAAGGTAATAGTAACTAGGTAGTAGGTAAATACTTATTCATAAGTAAGTACCTAGGTAATAAGTAGTATGTGTGTACTACATACTAGTAGGTAGGTATTAAATAGTAGGTAGTAAGTAGGTACCTAGTAATAAGTAATAGGTAGGTAGGTAGGTACCTAAAAATAAATACGTAATAAGTAATTAAATAGGTATGTACTACCTATATCTAATAGGTAAGTAAATAGGTAGGTATGTATGTACTACATATTAGGTAGGTAGATAATAAGTAGTATTAACCCATAGGTACTAACTACTTTAAAGGTAGCCAGTAAATAGCTAGTAACTAACTAACACCTAGTTAGATTACTAACATAGATAAATTACTAATGTATGTAGGCTAGTCATGTAGTCACAAAATAGTCCTAATTTAGTCATGTCATCATGATGCGATTGCAATGTAATCACAAATTTGAGTAAAAATATATGACTAAAAACATATGATTACATGACTAGATTAAGACAATAGTCGTAAATGTCCAAGTCATGAAAGTCACATTTTGGCATTGTGATTATTCAATTTTTTTGTGTTGAATCATTACTATGTGCATGTATGAAATGAACGACGTCAATATGGGTGTGCTTTATAGGTACGAAACATAACATTTTTTCAATACACACTTTCAAAAAATAATTTGTCACACACTAGAGATGAATTCCATGAATCTACACAAAAAAACAATTCAATTCCACAACATAGAAAAGGGAAAATTGGTCCCTTACAAGGGTCCTTACGAATCAAATATGCTGGCAACAAGATTGAAATGTTTCATGAGGATGAACCTAATAATTGAAAGATTGATTGAAAGTTATTATGGCATCATGTCTTTGCCATAAAAAATGAAAGTGAACATTCCCATACCTTGTATCATTGATAGGGCAAAAACAAGCTCTATTTTGTTGTGTTTGTTTTAAAGTTTATCTAGACGAAAGCAACTGTAATTACCAATAACCATCTTGCAATGAAAATTTTGTGATACCCACCACCTTATTTCTTAGTAACTTCGTTGGGGTAGTGTTAAGCTTCATGAATCAAATGACAATATCATAATAAACATGGTTTCATTTACAATGTTTCAATAAGTTTATCTTGGTTCAAGGTGTAATTGCCTCCATAAAATAATTCCATATGTGATTGTATGTGATATCTTTGAAAAGTGTTATGAATTAGAAGATGCAAGTTTTGACATAAGTTGTATGCCTTGTGTTCAATCAAATATGTTTATTATTTCTTAGATGATATGTTTTAATATCATTGTGATGAATAAAGGTTAACTTCTAAAGACCCTTATATATATATATATATATATATATATATATATATATATATATATATAAATAGAAATTTCTATTTATAAAAACAACATTAAATGTTTGCATGATTGTGTATATATTTGTGTGTGTGGAAATCATTTTAAATCCCATTTTTTATTTTTTATGTCTTCTCCTGTTATACTTCCCCCTAAGTTTTTTTGTTTTACCCCTCCTTGTTTTCCCTTTTGGTGTAAGTTGTGAACAAAACCCCTAGAACATTTTCCCATTACATCTGCACTTTTGCCAAAAACTTGATATAAACATTGATTTGTACCCTAGGTAAAGAGCTATTGGAACCAATGCATAAATTTAGGATCTAGGGTGAAAATTCATTGTTGCATATATTAGGATCTAGGGTGAAAATTCACTGTCGCATATATTACTCATAATCAATGAAGATTTGAAAGACTATCATTCCTAATCATAGTGCTTTTTTTATAGTTTTGAAACATTTGTTATTATTTCTGAATGTATTATTCTATGTTTTAATGTTTATGATGACCTTAAACTCTAAGTTATTCTATGTTTTTATGTTTAAGATGACCTTAAACTTCACACCTTGTGGGATGCAAAAGTGTTTTGCTAAGACACAAGGGGCTTGTAAATTGTGAGGTCTAATGGTTTGGAACATGGGGGTGTGCAAGATTTCGTGGCACAATTTATTTTGTGTAAACAAAAAGGCTATGAATAATCACAACTTAGTGGGCATCTAATTTGCATGTTTGTAATAGCTACTAGTTCCAAGCGTTTTGGTTGTAGGCATTAGAACTATTGTTATTGAACAAAAACCACTTATCAATTATAAAACTAAGTCCCAATTTTAGTATTATAGGTGACAAATTGATATGGGTTTTAAGCCTAGGACTATATATAATGATATCATTAAAGGATACCAATATTTACCTATATGTTTTGTTGTGCACATGGATGATCTAAAGGAGAGCTTTGAGCTAATATAAAGCAAGAACTATGCAAATGCAAAGGGAGTCGATGTTATAATTAATGTGTGATGCAATTGAAGTAGTTTATTGTAAAACATTTATTGAGACCTAGTTGTGTGATTAACTCTTAGCATAGATCTACACACATTCTTGGCATGTTGCATGGATATCAAACACGTTTTTAACATCTATGGTAACACGAGGTGTAGTTGCAAACCTCTTTGATCTAAGCCACATGGCCTTCATTTAGTGATTGATTACAATCAATCACATTGGGGTTTAAGATTTCTCTTCTAAAGTTGCCTCAAAAACATAAACTTTGGCACAACTTCAAAGTTGTGATTTCTTCCAAAGAAATTTTTCATTGTTAAGGTGCAAAATCAATGTTTCAATTTTTTTAATCATAAACAATGTGCTTTCAAGTAAGAGACTATAGTTTAATCCAACAAATTAATGTTAACCAAGATCAAGATTAAATTACACTCAAATTAAATAATGAAAGCTAATTGAATAAGGTTTTATTGAACTTACAAGGTGACCAAAAAACAAACACAAATACAAGGAACTTACTCATTCTTTGTGTATCCAAATGATTTGATGCTAATAAACATTAAAATTATGGGTCTGAATATAAAATTATGCACAAATGAAGAAAAAAGTTCAAAATAGTAAATTCAAGTAGGTTTTGCAATATTATAGAATACTTTCCAAATTTGAACAAACTCTATAAAAGAGATGATCACAAAGGGGCAAAAGGAAGAAACATGTCTTGTGATCTTTTTGAAAAGCAATATGTTCATATATTATGGTTCAATTCCATGGTCAAAACATATAATTTTGGCACTTGTTGAAATGTGTTTTTCAATGTTATGGGCTTCAAAAACTCTTTAAGGTCAATCAGCTTGTAAAAAACCTGATCAATATTGATCAAAGGTCCTTTAAGATTATACAACTTAAAAAAAGCCTTGGACCAATAACCAAAAAAAAAACACATCAAAGGTTCATGATGTTTACAATTTAGACATGATTTGAAGTACTTTGACATATGGGGGAAAGAAAATTGGCAAGATGCAACAAATCACAAGACATCTTTAACGCATACCTTTAACATTAGTTGAAATATGTTTTTCAATGTTATGGGTCTCGAAAATTCTTTAACGTCAATCAACTCGTAAAAAATCTAATAAACATTGATGAAAAGTTCTTTAAGGTCATAGAACTTTTAAAAATCCTTGGACCAACAATTTTAAAAAACACATCAAAGGTTCATGATGTTTGCACTTTAGGCATGATATGAAGTCCTTTGAAATTTGAAATTTTTGTCATGAAATAAAGTAAACAAAGGCGTATGTAATTTAGACATGACCCGAAATCCTTTGAGATTTGATAAATTTGGTGTGAAATGAAGCCAACAAATACAACTATTAGCCTCAGCAACAAGCATGCATGGTTAGGTCGAACCAAACAATTGAACATGAGACACACAAATAACTTGTGTATTCTTTGAAATACTCATGTTTGCCCACTAGATTTTGCGCCACAACAAATGAGACATTCCAACATGATTAATTGCTTTGTATGGATCATGTTTGAGGGTGCTATGGTTATATGTTGAATACTAAGAAGAAAGTCTTACATAGTTTTGATTTAAGACCTTATTAATAATAGATGTCATGGCCAAAAGATGAACAACATAAGCCTTTTTTTAAGCAAAAGAAAGTATGTCAACCTTCAAAGAAGTGCCCCAAGCTACCACTTACAAATTCTCCAATTTGTGGCACATACAAAATCGAAATTTTTGAGTTATGACAAGTCCACAATTGAATCAGGTCAACACCACAATTCGAAACAACCAGATAGGTCAAGTTCCACTAAGCTTTGAAGTTTCCCCAACTCCACTGGGAGATTTTCCAATTTGTGGCAGTCAAACAATCGAAATGTTTTCAATTATGACAAGTGCAGAATTAAATCAAATAAACACCCCAACTTGGAATAAGTAAATAAGTCCAATTCCACCAAGCTTTGAAGTTTCCCGAACTCCACTAGCAAATTCTCCAATTTGTGGCATTCCTACAATCGAAATATCGTGAGTTGTGACAAGTGCAAAATTGAATCAGGTAAACACCCCAGATGGGAACAACGAACTAAGTCCAGTTCCACCAAGCTTTAAAGTTTTCCAAACTCAATTGGCAAATTCTCCAATTTGTGGCACTTTGACAATCGAAATGTCTTGAATTGTGACAAGTGCACAATTGAATCAGGTAAACACCCCAATTGGGAACAATTAGATAAGTCCAATGTCACCAAGCTTTGAAGTTTCCCAAACTCCATTAGCAAATTCTCCAATTTGTGGCACTCCGACAATTGAAATGTTTGATTTGTGACAAGTGCACAATTGAATCAAGTAAACACCCCAATTGGGAACAATTAGATAAGTCCAATGTCACCAAGCTTTGAAGTTTCCCAAACTCCATTGGCAAATTCTCCAATTTGTGGCACTCCGACAATTGAAATGTTTTGATTTGTGACAAGTGCACAATTGAATCAAGTAAACACCCCAATTGGGAACAATTAAATAAGTCCAATTCTGCCAAGCTTTGAAGTTTCCCAAATTCCACTGGCAGATTTTCCAATTTGTGGCACCTAGATAATCGAAATGTATTGAGTTCTAATAAGTGCACAATTGAATAAGGTAAACACTACAATTAAGATAAATTAGATAAGTCCAGTTCCACCAAGCTTTGAAATTTCTTGAACTCCACTAGCAAATTTTCCAATTTGCAACACCTAGATAATCGAAATGTCTTGAATTGTGACAAGTGCATAATTGAATTAAGTAAGCATCTCAATTGGGAACAATCAAATAAGTCCAATTCCACCAAGCTTTGAAGTTTCCAGAACTCCACTGGCAAATTCTTCAATTTGTAGCATTCCCACAATCGAAATGTTTTGAGTTGTGACAAGCGCACAATTGAATCAAGTAAACACCTCAATTGGGAACAATTAAAAAAGTGCAGTTCCACCAAGCTTTGAAGTTTCTCAAACTCCTTTAGTAATTTTTCCAATTTTTGGCACTCCAACAATTGAAATGTCTTGAGTTGTGACAAGTGCACAATTGAATAAGGTAAACACCCTAGTTGGGAACAATTAGATAAGTTCAGTTCCACCAAGCTTTGAAATTTCCCAAACTCCATTGGCAAATTCTCCAATTTGTGGCAAAAAGGCAATTGAAATGTTTTGAGTTGTGACAAATGCACAATTGAATAAGGTAAAGACCTCAACTGGACACAACCAGATAGCTCGAGGTGTTTGAGTTCCTTTAATTGAGACATGGAGTCGGGTAATGCCTTTAAACTCAAACATAATGTTAAATTCAATTCATTTAGCTTCAATAATTTCCCAATATCCTTGGGAAGTTCTTTAAGGGCTTCACAACTTGAAAGGATCAATGTTTGCAAGTCTTTATAAGGGATCTGTAATCCAACATTGCAAAAGGTAAAATGTTTTCATTAGCTTATAATGCATTGAACA
>Ga0116231_10008348_pt1 | contig 18228 bp, 7 predicted proteins | sample S1TSphgellanicum_2_FD_89695 | JGI IMG/M metagenome (GOLD analysis project Ga0116231, IMG submission 89695) | Host-associated microbial communities from peat moss isolated from Minnesota, USA - S1T2_Fd - Sphagnum magellanicum MG | ecosystem: Host-associated > Plants > Peat moss > Unclassified...
ATGATATGTTCATTTTTGTCATCATAAACAATTATGATTAATTATTGCCACCGTTCAAAACATGTAACAAACTGCCACAACTTTATTGTGCCTTTCATCACTCAAAACAAAGTGCAAAATTATTCCATTGAAGTGTGAAGGTATGTTGTTTCTCACTTGAAAGAAAATGTATTTAATCTCAATGTATATTGATGCGATTTTCTTCATTGCCACACTAAACCTTAGCCCAAGCTTGTAGTTGTTTGTCCATAGTGACACAAAATCCAACAACAAAACAAGATCATTGACAACCCTAAACTTCTAGTAAATACATATATTTTTCACAAGTTTGCAATGAAAAGGGTTTCATGGGACTCACAAAAACCTTGCCATTGTAGGTCGAATGTTGTTGCGTTTGACCTCAATGCTAATATTCTGAAACTTAATAGACAATGATGTTGAAAAAAAATGCAAGAAATAATTCCAAGGAAAACAATTAAGATCCATACTTGTTTTTACCTTGAAATCCGAGCTTGCCTTAGAATTTCTATGGAGGTTCAGAATCAAAAATTCTTCCAAAGATTAAAGCAACCAAGACATTTGTTTAACAAAAAAAGAAGGGTGTTTGGAGTTTATGTTTCCCTTGCTATTAAGGCATGGAACAAATATTGTTTTACCCTTAAGTCTTGTTTGGAAAGTCAATAAGATGGTTTAAAGTTAGATGTTATCAATTGATTAGGTCTTGGGTTCTTGATTATCACAATATTGAACTTTAGTTAGGGTTGAGGATCGATTCTGGGTGAAATTTTAATTTATTTTTTCACGTTTGTTGACCGAAATTAAATAATTGCAAAATATTTTTAAATCATTGGTTGCTAATTATTGATATCTATTAGGGAATAAAAGATGATTTTTAATAATTATATTATTTTCATTCCATATTTCTATTTTAAGATGGTTAAAAAACCCAATTTGTGTAAATTTTCACATGAATTCAACATGGAAAATTTGATCATGACCTATATAAATTAAAGATTTTTCATGAAAAAATGGCCCAAATATGTCAGATTTTTCAAGAAATTCCGAACATGTATTTGAAAATATTCCAAAAGATTTTATTTATTCCATTTTCATGTTTAGAATGATCCAAAAATTTGGGTAAATTACTTTAGGGATGATTCTGCCATGGTTACATCACATAATCCTTAAAGAAAACACTAGTTAGAATTAATCAACTAGGACAAAAAAAGAAATCAACTATGTTTGAACACCTTTTAAATCACTACAAGGTGAAAATCCTTTAAGGTGTATCACATAGGATGAAAAGGGCCTAATCCTTATTGCAGTCCTTTTTTACCTTATATTTTGATCCCCATAAAAAATAATGAATCAAAAGTTGTTAAAAATTTCATAGGGACTATATTTTAAACTATTATTATTCTAGATTCCATCATAATCATTCATAAACATGTCTTTACATGGTAAAAAAGGACTAGGTAAAAAATATAGAAAATAGTGATGAGGTCACAAGATTTTGGTACACCTTAAAGAATTTGCACCTTATAATCAAATATATAAATTATTATATAGTCATGTCTTGTATTACTATAATCATTTAGCCATTTAATTATAGTCATTAGTCATAATATTTATTACAAGAAAGTAATTAAGCAAATATTATTCCATATTTGACTATAAGACTAAGAATGGGCACTAGTAATAAATCTTTTAGTCATCTAAACCATGTTTTGGTGTAGTGAATACAACAATGGAACAAGTTATCAAATGACCTGCAAGCAATCACACATTCTAAGATTCCGAGAATTGGTAAAATGTGCAAAGATAAATGAATTACATCCATGGTGATTATAATCAGATTTCAGATTACCACAAAGGCATTTGCAATAACATTTCATATTGGGATTTGACATTAGAAGAATGGGACAAACTTTAATTGCCAAAACAATACAATGAAAATTGTTACAATGCAATTAAGGCTTTTCAGGGGGAGAGAAGACTCAGTGTTCCAATCCACGTGAGGGATCTATAAGTAGAAGGTGATGGAGTCTATGCACCATAGAGAGAGTAAGAGGAAGCACATTTCCTTACGCAACTAGTTATTCAAAATTTGATGCAAAAGTTGTTTGCTAAAGATTATATTTTTGATGATAGTCAAGAGGTTTCTTAATTCAACCAAGGCATAAAGCCAAATAACATAGTTAACCTAGATAACTTTTCATAATCTTTTGGATTACGTAATCTTCCTCTGCATGTGTCATGCCTTCATAAAAGATCAAATTCAAATGCCTTCGCGAATCAACATTTTTGAATCATCATCCGATGAGCAACCATTGCCGAATAATCAAGACACAAATGAAGACTGGTTACAAATAATATTGATATGAAGAAAGATGATTCCAAGTTCAATTAGTCTAACATTCCAATTTAACATTTCAATTTCTTTGGGCTAGACAATGCATTGAGTTAAACAATAGTAGTGGAGTTTACTTGAACAATTATCATTAAAATACACAACAAAATTGAACTAAACATCAATAGTGGAGCTTACTTGAACAATCTTCATCAAGATAGACAACAAAAGTGAGTTAAACATCTATGGTGGAGCTTACTTTGAATTTAACATTTTCCATTTCAATTGAAAACTTGAAACAAATCCAAGAAAAGTTAGTCAATTAGATTACCATTTGAACATTAAACCCAATAGAACTCTAAAATCATTTCAATGCCATGATTGAGTTCATTTTAGTTTCATTTTGACATTGTAACATTTCAACTTGTTCATTTTCTATGTGCTTTTCTATTCCCTAGATATGCTTCAAGTGTCATTCTTTGATTAGATCCAAAAGTTCAGTACCTTCTAAATTAACTTCTCCCTCATTATGTCCTACATCCATCCTATGGTGTTGACACCTTCTTAATCCACCTTGCAGATCTTCTTGTACTAGTTATTGCATCAACACATTAACATCAACATCCCTCCCATCCAATATCATGTTGTACAACAAGTAACAACATCAAGAAGAAAGATGGTATGTAGATTGTTTTTGACCAACAATTTTATGAAAGTCTTTTTTAGTATCCCAAAGGCATTTTCCACCACATTGCTCCCCTTTTAAAGATGTTTGTTATACAATGCTTCCAAAAATGTGTGCTTAATGTTTGCACTCTATTTATGGGGGATCATGAGTTAAGGCAGAAGCAGATAGTCTTTATTTCCAATGATGTAGGGGTTAATGCCATCTTGTGATCCATGTTCAAGGAGAAGAATCCATCAAAAGTTGTTTTTTTATAAAGGCTAAACAATCACAGAACTTTAAAATTGTTCATGGATCCTAGCAATCCCATAAAAACATTTCAAAACCTTCTCAAGGACATTAAAGAGCAGAGAGCTTGAGCAACTTGTGAAAGAAAAAGCTTTTGAACAAAGAAGCTACTATTAAAAAAAAAAGGTGCATGATGAGGTGAGGACAACTTTGAACGTAGCAAAGGTGTGTGGTGAGGGCCATCCTTCATCATCATGAACGTTACCACCCCACTAACTTTGGGCTAACTCTTGACCATAGCTAGCACTTTGGAACTAACCTACTTACGTGCATACAAAAATATCATCACTCTTGAACAAAGATAGGCAAAAAAATTTACAACCTATTAACTAAACTTCCATGATTACCTACGTTCGACCTAATGCCTAATTTCAGCCTAACTTTTAACTCTAACTTTAACTTTAGGTCTGAACATACCTTTAGTTCCATGGCAAGTTCAACATTTTAGTGTGAAAAAAAAATTATATTTTGAAGATTCCATGTTCAATATATAATTTCCCATTACTACATCTTCTTAAAGAAATCTCTATTTTCCTTCACAATGTTTTTAAAGACAAAAATTAAAAATTGAAAATTTCAACATTTTTGAAAATAACACAATTAGTCAAGGAACAACCAAGGTATTATGTATCTCTGACATGCTGTGCTGGTGGGTGCCAAGGTGGTGTTGTTGTTGGTCACACTGGGATCTAGTTATTTTAAAGAATTTTAAATCCAACACACAAAGTAGGAAGTACTTCAAATTTCAGCGTGCTTTTTTTTTAATACCAAATTTCGCACTATGACAACAAAAAAGAAAAAGAAAAAACTCATGTGCAAATGCTAAAAAGGATTTTCTGGGGTTTTTTTGTTTTTAGGTTGCAAATTCGCCATATTTTGTGAAAAAACTATCGCCATATTTTGAAGTAGCCACATTGTTGTTGTTGTTGATCTTCTTCTTCTTCTTCTTCAGAACTGGAAGAAGAAGAAGGTATGTTTTGCTGGGTGTTGTAGTGGGATGATGTGATGGTGGAGTTTTTGTTGTTGCAGGATTAATAGAGATGGTGGAGGAGGAGTTTTTGTTCTAGCAGCATTAGTAGCAGCAGCAGCATTGATTGATGGAGGAGAACAGCAACAGCAGCAGCAGCAGCAACAGCATCGAGGGTAGCCTCTATTGCATCAGCCCCTCCGCACGTCATGGAGGAGGAGCAACTCAGTGCTTCCAAACCTTTTGCGTCTTATCCGGACGCCATTTCTCGCAATGGCGTCACAAGGGAGATCTGGTCAGCTCCTCCATTTCTTCAACATCTTCTTCTTCTTCTTTGTTTTGTTTTTTTTTGTTTTTTCTTGGCCTAGAAGCTCCGGCCATCTACCTACATTCATGATTTTTCTTGTGGTGCATGCAAGATCTTTTGTTTTTTTCCTTCTCTCTCTCATCTTTTATTAGGGTTGGAATCTGTCTTTTTCGTTGAGCTCGAAAAGAACAGAAAAATCTTTGCATTCAAGAGGAAAAATGTCTACAAAAGTTGGAAGAGTTTTTTTTTTTCTTTTCCTGAATAAAATCGGAGTCGAATGCTGTACAAGCCTGCTGCAACAAGGAGAGGGAATGCTCACCAACTGTAATCCCTAGGGTTTGCAAAATGCAGTACCTATACTCTCAGTGGTTTGGATTTTTTTTTTCCCTGGTGCCTAGAGAGTCGAACTCTAGTTCACTTCTTCACTAGCCATGTTGATGATGATGAACCTGTTCTGTACTGATTTCTCTGCTGCAATCTCATAGATGGATGTCTTGATGTTGTCTCAGATTCTACTACTACCTGAATCGATGCTTCTTGGGTTTTGGGCTTGGAACATGGATTAGGTGCCACTGCGATCTGGGGTTCTTGATTTGGATCATAATGTGGAAGATACAGGAAGGCAGGTTGTGGATGTCAAGGTAAAGATGGAACTGCATGTTTTGGTGCTCTGGGTTTAGGGATTTTTTTCCCCATGTTACTTGCATGATGTGCCACCCATCGTTCTGAGCTTAAGTTCCAGGTGATGTCATTTGGAACTTGGTTTTTCTTTCTGAATGTTAACACTTACTCACTGAGAGCATGGAGCCCAGATGTGCAGAGAGCTTGAGGGGCATATAAGGGAGGAAGTAGTGTAGGAGTCAGTTTTGTTGAAATATGGCAGTTTTCTCGTACATTTTGAGCAAGGGTTATATCTCAAGGGTTCAAGGTGTGTAGCTTTTGAATGAAACACTCAGGTTGTCTTTGTAGCAACTGCTCTAACCCATGAGGTTGGTACAGTTTGATGTGATACACCTTGACATACATATTTACTTGCACACTCTTTGCAGGTTCTTTACACAATCCGGCTCTACAGTACCACTGATTTTAAGAAGGAGGTGCTGGTAAGACAATAGCAAATGCACTTGTTAGTACATGGCACTATAATGTGGACATCATAAAATTTGGTGTTTATCCTAATCTCTATGTGATGGCTCTTACTTGATCACATGGCTTTTTTGCTATCATCACAGATGGGTGCAGAGAGTTCTGAGGAGATTGCAGAATGGTTCAAGGCTTTCACATGCTCCCTTGGCAAGGTATTGTGATGTTGATGGATGGTGATAGTTTCATCTCGTTATCCAGTGTGTATGGCACTAGTGAGTTGATTTTATCTTTCATGTTATGATAGGTAATTCTTGTTGCTGTATCAGCCACATCATCTAAGACCAGATGCTTGAACTATTATCAGTAAGCTTCTATGTGCAGCTCAAAAAGACTGAATCTTTTTGACTGATTTTGTGCATGGCTTGATGAATTCTGTTCTGTACAGCCCCTGGACGTAATCCCTGATACTTGGCCACCCTCTGCAAGCATGCAGATAGGGTGCTTCACTGAACCACAGTAAGTCTCTACATTACATTCCTGCATCACAGGTCCACCCTGTATTTCTGCATGTGGTGACATAGTAGATGAAACTTTTGGATACTTGTCCTAGAATTCACCCTGCTAATTAAGACCAGTTGGAATTGAGGCCATTCATGTGAACCCCAAGTACTTTTGTGTTTCTGATGTCTTAGACTACTTGGAAACTGATGTAAGTCTTGCTCTTGACCTGGTTGGTGTTTAAAGCTGGGGTGATTCAAGACCAACCAATGTGTTGAGGATGGAGGTGGAGTCACCTCTCATTCAAATGCAGAAAGAAAGACCTTACACCAGCTTGGGAACCCCAGGACCAGGTCTTTACATTCAGCATCATGCCAAAGCTTGCTCATTTGTCTGCACCCACACCTCATGTGGGCTTTGTTTACCACATTTTTTGTGGTTTGGTCATTATCTCAGGCTTCAGTTTCCTTTGACTTACAAGTAAATTATGAACTGCAGAAACACCTCTTTTGTCCGAAAACTTCAGCAATGGAGGGACAGTGGATTTTCATACAGTGTCACCTAGGACTGTGCCCAAGTGGAGTCTGGTTGGTTGCAAAAATGGTAGCTTGCCCTGTAATTTTGTCATACAAGTGTTAACTTCCTTTGCTGCTAGATTAGTGTCGATGCTGATCATGAAATAAATCTTGATACCCATGAATGGGTGCTATACAGGATTGATGTGTTAGCTTTCCATTGGAGTTTTAAAGTAGCAAACCAGCTGTCAAAGTCAATCCTACTAGATATTTGATTGTTAAGTGTATCTGAAGTTTCCAGTCAAATATCAACACCTTGATGACAAGTTTTCAAAGGGAGTTGACTTATTTTCTGCTCTGTTTGGTTGGTTTCTAGGGTTGAGGTTTTTTGAGGAGACACCAGATTCTCTGTTCAACTATAAGGTCAGCCTGAGCACTTTAGCTTTACATGTTGCAGAGTGTGCTCTTTGCACTTTACTTTAGCGGATGTTCTGCATCCAAGTAGTGACCAGCTGGGCACTTCAAGGTTTATCTTTTGGGAGCATAGGGCCCGTCCAGCTACCTGTATTGGGTGATAAGGATTGTCCGTTTTCACTGGCCTTTGCCCACTGTAGGGAGGTGATGAAGTCTGTGGCGATGGTGTGATAGACAAGTCACCATCATATACATGCTACTGTTGATGGTCCCTGAACGGGTGTGAGACTGGCACTGTTGTTCATACTGCTTTAGTGTTTTATTTTGTTTTTTTGTTCTTTTTTGGTTTCTGTTTCTTGGTCCTTTGTTCTCTGTTTTGTCTTTCCTCCTTTGGAATTCTCTGTGGCTTGTTGAAGAAGTGTTAACCTTGCTTTTATTTTTCTTAATTGTGAGAGGGGTTTTCTCAATTCTTATGACAGATATAATCTATCTTTGCACTGGTAGTTTCAGCAGCTTCCTCCTGTTTCTACCTTCTGTGCACATTGTCAACTTCCACTAACCATCAGCAATTCCAGATGATATTCTTGTTTTACAAATCAGTCAATAAGTGATCTTGTTTCGGAAATGGTTGCAGCTGCCTGTGACAAAAGCGGTCGGTGTTGTCAAGGCTCCTGCTGATCAAATTTTCAATCTTATGATGGACTATGGACCAGAACGTCACCAGTAAGTGTGCAGTTCTGGACATTCACTCACAAGCCTTATAGAATATAGAGTTCGTGCTACTGTGGCACATGTGAGGTTTTGTTAGGATTCTATGTTTGGGTGGTTGATGAAAATGGAATTCAGAGTTGTAGTCACTCATACCTTTTGTTTAGGTTTTGCATGCAAGATGCAGTCCTGAATCAATAGCCACATTTCCTGTTTGCAGATGGGACCACATGTATCAAAGTGCATCTATTATAGAGACCATTGATGGGCACTCTGATGTTCTGTATTTATGCCTCCGACATGACTGGATGTGAGTTTGCTGGTTCAGACATTGATGTCATCTTCTCACTGTCATGGATAGTTATCAGGCACCAGTTGTTGCAGTTGTCATAATAGGAGGAATAAGAAATAATAGATGCATGGCCAATGGTTTTGTGTCAGGTTTTGTGATGGAATTTACCTGATTGCATCTCATTTGTTTTCTCAAGCTTGTTGTATGTGCAATCTGCTGAAGTCTCTTGCTTGGCATTTCATCTATATGTATCAATTGTTGGGTTCTTCTCAGGTGGGCACGTCCAAGAGACTTTTGCTTATCTCGTTATTGGAAACGAGAAGAGAATGGTACTTATTGTGAGTAGACAATACCAATGACATGATCTCTTTGTATGTTCTCTGGATGATGACTTCTCTGTTTATTTAGTCTCCAGTTACTAAAGGATGGATCAGGGACATCTAGAGATCGGTATGTTGTGCACCAGAACAGATCTAGAAACATTGTTTTGTGTCTTACTTCTTGTACATGGAAATGAAGGAAAAGGGAGAAATTAATCATGGTATCATGGAGCTATACTGCACTTTCCATTTATGATTGGTTCCAGCTGTGTTTTACAGGTCGGTACCCAAATGGCCCCTCCAGCCTGGACATGTTCGAGCATATATACACAGTAAATTCTGACCTCAAGCCAATTTGTATTTTGTTGCCATCATGGTTAGGAAGATGGTGAGTGGGAACAAATTACTGTACAATGAGGTCCAAAGACCACAAGGATAATATGGAAGGCAATCCAGAGGAGTACTGAGGTCTGGTTGACAAAGATACAAAACATGAAGAAGAGTTGCACATTTAAACATGTCTTCAGTGATTTAGCTTGATCTTACATTGTGTTGTTTTTGGATTGGGGAGCAGGTGGTTGTTACATTGTAACACCTTTGAAGAGTGGTCCTTCCAGGAAGCCACAGACACTTGTTGAGGTTGTCTTGGAGATGGACGTAGCAGGGTGGTCCTCATTGTGTGGGACATGGTTCTGTTCATACCCAGTTCACTTGAGAAATTCTCTCCTCAGTGTGGTTGCAGGTCCACCTCTTTTTTTCCTCTGATCTCACTGATATCTCTCTTACATCTCTCTGCTTTCTCTATGCCAATAATTTCTTGCAATTGGCTTCTGGCAACTGTGGCTTTACAATAATCTCCAAGAACATAAGTGCTGGTCTGCTGTTTGGATAGGGTGGCCTATCAACAGTCTCTTTGTGATTCTCCAAGTCTTCCAAGGATGGCCTGTGTGCAGGTACAAATATTGATGTATGCAGTTGTTTCTTGCTGCTTTGGTCTGCCAGGAATACGAGAGTATGTTTTAGCGCAAAGAGTGAACTCAAGTGTCACAATTGTGAAAAGGCTTAGTATGGAGTTTATGGGCAATCACTTCCAGCGATGCAACACTGCTGAATCCTTTGTCACCAGTACCCCATTCCTCAACACTGAGGAGCTGGATGAGTTCCATGATGCGACCATGGACCAGTTTTCAGAGTTCTCAGAGGTGAGACTGCTAACCAAAACACATCATTGTGATTCTAGTTATGCTTCCAGTTATAAGTTCCTTCCTCATTCTTAAAGACTTGCTTTGTTTACCTGCAAGTTTCTCTTGTGGTTTCAAAGTATTAAGGCTTTAGCTCCTTGGAGAGTCATTCTAAAGTTTTACAAGTCTTAAGTGTATCAGCAAGTTCTTTTACTCCTTTTGTTTGCATTTTTCCTTTGTGTGCTATTTTTGTCCTCCTGTTTTCTTTTGTGTCCTTCTAGTTAAAAGTTATTTCCTTATTTCCTTATTCTTAAATACATGCTTTGCTTACGTTTAATGGTTGTCTTGTGGGTTTGAAGTAGTAAAACTTTAGCTCCTTGTAGAGTCATTCTAAATGTTTGTGTGTCTTGAGAGAGTGTTCAAGAGAGTTCTTTGTTTCTTTTGTTCATGTTGTTTCTGTTGTTTTTCTCTTTCTGTGTCCTTGTTTTTGGGGCCTTTTCTAAGGTAAATAATAGAATCCCAGTTTGTTAAATGACATTCAAAGGCTTTGTTATGGGTGAGTCTCTGCAAGTGCCTGCATCATGATCTTTGAATCATAACAAGCGATGCCTTTTCAGGCTTCCCTACTGCTTAGGAGCAGCCCTCCCACACAAAAGGGGGCTTCTTGAGTCCTTATAAGATCGGAGACCTCTGTTTGAGCTGGCAAGTGCCTCTTAATTTGACAGCTTGCTTCTATTCATAAATCTCTAAGGTTCATTCAGTATGATAGATTCTTTTTTTTGACATGATATTACCTAAATAAGCTCCATGATTTTGGAAATCAAAACGTAAAATGGGGCCCAGTTAAAAGGGTAATTTCCAATACTCATTTTTGTATCTTCAACATTAAGTCTATTAACAAACTTAAAGGCTGTGGCAAAAACACCTTAATTCTTTAGCTAGCCTTTGTCCATGTGATGTAATGAAAGGGACACAAACCTTCGTTTGTTCATCCTTATAATAAAGTTTGGGTTCCTATTTGTGTCCGTCCTTGTCTCTCTATAGCACTTTCTTCCCTCATGTGCCAATTTCTGGGGAGAGTGGTTCATCTTCTATTGATGTGCAACTAGTTTCTGGTTGTAGCTGACACCTTTCTCCCCATAGAATTTTTGGGATTACAAAAGAGGATTGAATTTTCTTTCTTCTCTTATGTCTCTATTGCTTTTTTCTTTAAGTATAAAACCAAGAATTTGGTTCATATGCTTATGTTTCTCTTTGAATTTCCTCCTTGTGATCTCAGTATTGGTGTTGGCCATGCTTTGCAACTCACTAAAATTGAGCCTTTTTATTGCAAGAAAAGGTCATTCTCCCCAGTCAAGTGCTTTCTTCCTAGGTAGAGATCTCCTTATCCCTGTCTTTGTTTGCTCACATATGGGTAAGATAGATCTTTCAGCCATTCAAAATCTTCCTAGTGTTTTAGATTGTCTTTCTTTTATAGTTAGGAAGTTTTGGTCCTCTCCCTTGATTGCTTGGAAGTATGTCAAGACTTCTGGTCAAGAGTTCTTCAACTATAGGGAGATGGGAAGGTTTGTTCATTCCTCAAATCCAGAAAATTCTGCACAATGACTGTGATTGTAACCGTTTCCCAAGATGTTTGTGCAGCCATTTCCACTTCCTGTACTGATGTTTCTAAGGGGCTCAGTTCTTTCTACAAAGCTATTTTTACTATGGTCAATGATCTTTGGGTGTCGAATCTCAGAAAGTTCCTGTTAATGGTTGGATTTGCAATGACTCTACACCAGTAGTGGATGTGATAGAACTCCTTAATATTTCAAGGTCAAAAATTGATAAAGCTTCTCCACTCTTGCTGCAGTCATTTGATGTTTCAACTCTATACACTAAGACCTGACAGAACTAAAAGCTGGTATGAAAGTTCTGATTAATGAATTATTTTATTGGATGTTTACACTTTGTTGTTTTGAGTTTTTAATTGTTCAAATAACAACTCTGAACTTTAGGTACCTCACACCAGCATGTCCCTAAAGACATCTTGTGAGTTAAATTGTATTTCTGAAGGCTTCTCTTGTAACTTCTTGGATCTAGCTGTGAAGCAAAGTCCTTGAGGTATATCTGTGATATTTTTGATAAATGTTCTTAACCAGAGTATGCAGGTATTGACATGATTTGTATACCTCATGTTCATTCCAACATCTCTATTTCTGAAAGTTGGGTGTTTTCAATAGTCAATTTTACAGGTTCTTGAGGCCTTGTAGTTCTAAAGATTTCTTTGTTTCTCAGTTGTTCAGTCTCATTGTCCTTCTGAAGAATAAAGGCTACCCTCTAAAGATTCTGTTTAAGTGTTGAAGGGGACTAGAGGGTTGCTCAATAAAGAAAAATTCCCTTTTGGAATTTCAGCATTTGGAGTCTTCCAAATGATTTTTGTTGTTTGTTGCTACCTAGTATCATGGTTGTGTCTTCACATTGCTCCCAGACTTGCAACAGAAACTTAGTATGCAGGTTACTGGTTGCATTGGTCCATACCCACTATAGGGCACTGATGAAGTCAGTGGGGAAGTTGTGATAGAGAAGTCACTATCATTCATGCTATTGTTGACATTCCCTGAACAAGTGAGAGACTGTCACTGTTGTTCGTACTCTAAGTCAGTATTTTTTGTTTTCTTGTTCTTGTTTTGTGGCTGTAGTGTTCTTTCTTTCCAGTTTTGTCAGTCCTTCTCTAAGTGTTTCTTTGAGGGAGAAGTTTTAACCTTGTTCTGGATTTCTTAATCATGAGAATGGAGATTTCTTGATTCTCATAAGATACATATATATGTGTGTGTGATTGGTGTAATGAGGACAAGTTGTACTTTTCAAGTGAGGATGCAATATTTTGGCTTACTCATACACTTTCAAATCAAGGCTGTTGTAGATAGCTTTCAGTATCCATCTTAATATCAGGCTCTCTCCTGTAATTGCCCTACTGCATTCGGAAATAAATGGTAGGAACCAATTGTTTCCCTCATGAAGTGAGTTGCTATTTCAGACTGCATCGGAGACATTCAGCATTCATGTGGAGACTAGTAAACCACCAATAATGGCAACTTCAACCCCAACAGGTTGCAATTGCTTTTCAGAATACTTCTTTGTATTTTCTCAATAGTTCTCAGACTGGCCTGCTCATTGTTAACAGATTTAAGGCCATGTGCAGGTGAAATAATATTCTCAAACTGTAGTAACTTCCAATTTTGTGTGAATGTCCATAGATTCTCCATTTGAAGCTTTTGTTGTGATTGTTTAATGCAGCTTGTCCACAGCAAGGTATATTTGACATGCCTTACTTCAGGGGTAGTCTGTCAAGGGGGCCACTGAAGGGTGGAAAACATTGCTTCTCAGAACCAGAAAGCAGTAACTTTTTGTTAAGAGGAAGCAACTTTTTCAAGAACCGCTCTATGGTAAACAGTTGCTTGCTTTGAAGTCCATACTGCAATCCATTTGTTATTTAACAGGTACAAGTTGTGGTTTTGTAGTAGGCCAATGAGATGTGCTGTCTTTTGGGTGTGGTGATGGCAGGTGCCAGCAGGAGAGCCTGTGTGCAAGTTGGTTGCAGTGGACTGGTTAAAGGGCAAGGATAAGATGGACAATGTATCTGGGCACCCTCATAGCCTTGTGCAGGTACTCATTGTCACCTTTTTCTAAACTATTGGCATAGCTTTTACTGAGTATAACAGGTCAAATGTGTTCCTCTGGCACTTTGTGAGTTACACCTACTTCTGGTTTGCTAGAACTGACCAAATGGGAACGTTCAAGTATTTTGGATTTTTCCTCTGCAATTTCATAGATATGTAACTGGCCAATCTTTTTGGTACTGCACACAGCCAAAAATGTTACAACTTGTGCATTCAGCCTGAGTGAGCATTCTAGTTGTCACAAATTTCTTTTGTCAACATCTGGGTCACAAAAATGACCTTGAAGGAATCTTTGTGATTTTGCAGAAGGCTTCGTTTAATGGAGAGCTTTTCTTTTTCATTTTCAACTTGCAGGTAGTGCACTGTCTATTGCCTTTTCTTAGTTTAGAAGTACCAAGATTAAACAGTGAAGGATTATCACTCTAGTGATTATTGGGGAAATTTACTCTCTTGTATTGGTAGAGATTGTTCATTGGCAAGATATTTCTTGTCCAAACTTGGGTCACATATTGAAAATTTTCACTGATATCTTCCCTCTTTGCAGGTGCCTTACACACCAAATTATAGCCTTTTGTTTTATTTTGTCACTGGTGAGGAAATTCTTGAAGGCTCCCTGCTGCATCGTTTTATCTTTGGAGATGACACCTTCCGAAACAGCCGGCTTTCTCTTATACCTGCCGTACCTGAGGTAGATTTAGGGAAATCACTTGTTTCTTGTCCATTGCAGATTTTTTGTGGGATGTACACTTGCTTATGTCTTCTGTTGAGAACAGTGGTGTTTTGTGAATAGAGGGACAGAATGGTGTGCTGTGGTATGTACAGTCATGTCCACAGGCTTTGGCAGAATTGTGCAGTGATTGTTCTTGCCAGCTATTCAAAGATGTGTTGACGTGTTGACAGGGATCTTGGATAGTTAAGCAAGCAGTGGGCTCAAGGGCAGTACCACTAGGTCAAATACTGGATACCACTTATCATGTAGGGTTCAACTACATTGAGGTATGGAGTCAGACACAACTCATTCACACCTGTCTGCATTGTTGATCTTTTCTACCAGATGAGGGCTTTTAGAGCGAGTCAATGTGTTAAGACAAAATACGTGACCTACATTTCAACTGAAGGGGAGTGGCAGTGAAGTGAAGTGAAAGTGTTATTCTTTGGGAGCTGATGAATTCAGTGGGTTGTCCACTGCTATTAATGACAATGGTGAAGGTCTGAGACTCCTGTGAGTGATTCATAGGGTTATGACTTCACTTGTTGTCATGTTACCTTTGAAGTGTTGCTTTAGAGATTTCACTGTAAATTTCATATATATATCTCCAAACCACAAGTTATGTTCATATTCACTTCTGCAACATTTGGGGTTGGCCTGCAGATAGATTTGAACCTGGGATCATCTGGAGTGGTACGAGGAATCATGGGCTTGGTCTTCGGCTACATATCTGCTCTTGTGGTTGACTTCGCATTTTTTATAAGAGTGTGTTTACGAACCTGTTCTCTTCATAGGTTATTTGTAATCTCAATGGGGAGTATTTTTGTTCCACTGGCTAGGATGGATCATGAGGGGTTATTCCTTACTGAAGCTTCTTAATAACTCACCTAGCGAATTTTTTCATGTCTCCACAGAGTGATGTTGAAGAAGAGCTGCCGGAGCGTATCCTTGGAGTTGGCCGGATAGCACATTTGCAATTGGATAAGGCTGTGCCACCCCTTGCTGGCATCTGAGGGAACTTGGCATCCAATAAAACTTTTTCTGCAGAATTCTACGAAAATAATGGTAGTTGTGAACACTCATGAGGATTCCATACTCTGTCTGTGCATTCGATTCCTTAGCATTTATCAGCATTGTGTGCACAAGGTTAGGATGTACTCAAGTGCACTTTGAGCTCTGAATTGAAGTCAAACAAGCATGTGTATTTCAGCTTGAGACAAATTCTCTTGATGTAATACAGCTGCTTTTGAAAACTTTAGGTAAATGCTTGATTACTAATATATGCAAATTCAGCACTTGCTGCAATGCTTTCATGTTGTATGTTCAGTCGGCTGTGAGGGCCAAATCCTTTTAGTCATTCTTACAATTGCCCAAAGTTTGTCAAATAAAGGGCAGAGCTTTACACTGGTAACTGGGAGTAGTATACTGTTTGCCCACAAATATAAGTGTGCAATCTATGACCCCCCTTAGCAAGCTCTGGTAGATGTGGTCTGTTTGCCCACAAATGTATGTGCAATCTACAACCACCCCTAGCAAGAAGCTCTGGGAGGTGTTTGCTGTTTGCCCACAAATGTCTGCCTGCAATCCATTGCCCACCCAAGCAAGGAGCTCCTGAGCCAGTTCACCCCTTCCCACATAACACAGAACCTACTGATAAGTAAATGCATTGGTCTGTGATTGAGCCAATGAGACATAAAAAGGGTGAGAATGCACTACAATTTGATCATTCATAATAGAGATTCAACATGGAATAAGTCATCAATGCACTTTACACTGCACTAGAGACCTCAGAATTCTGCATCACGCATGAAAGCAAAAGCTCAAGCAAAAGAAAGCACCATTTCTCTTTGTTGTACGCTGCAAAGATGAAATTTTCAAAAAAGATGGCAGGCAGGCAAAGTTCCAGTTCAAACTGCCCTTGGGTGGACACAGTTGTTGCAACCTTCTAGATTGCTCAAACCTGAAAGCCTCATTTATGAAGCCCATGCACTAAATATCTGAAGTAATTAGGTATTTTTCCCCTCGAAAGCCAGAGTGCCAGTATGATGAAAACTATGACCGTTATAAATGGTCACTGACCTTAGGGCATGACAACTTTTTTGTCACTTTTGTAGGCAAGGATAAGGGTGTTTCTGACATGTATGGGCCTGCCACCAAAACTCATTGTTCAAGGAGGATGACATCCTCAATTGCAAGAATAGGTAGAGAGCTTGAACCTCCTCTTCAACAATGGTGAAAAATGAAACTGTTACTGCATGTTGCAAAAAATAAAATCTCACTACCCATAATACAATCAGTTCAAAGTAAGGGGGTGCCTGGGCCAATCCCTAGTTCCTCAGCAAGTCCTTCCCACAGAGGAAGCAGCATAGCAAGTGCAAAGAGAAGTATTAGAACAAGCCCAGTTTTTCTCAATGCACCCACTTCAGTCACGTCATTCAGAGCAGGCTTCTCCGCTGCTCGCTGCACAATCAGGATGTACAATCCCCACGGCAATGACAGAGGGCCACCCAGTGCACCAAGCCCTAGCAATAAGTATGTGAACAGGCCAGAAATTGTCAGTGAAGATTTCCCAAATGCAGCTTGCATAGCACGGCCACCATCCAGGCAACCCACCGGCATTAGATTGAAAGCAGTTGTGGTCAATCCACACCACCCTGCAATCACAAGTGGATGGATTGTGACAGTTGCTGCACGCATCACTTCTTGGCCTAGAACTGCTCTGCTGGTCACACCCAAGAGGAGGGATCCTTGGAACAAGAGACTTGGCACTTGCACAAGGGCATCACGAGCATCTGCATTCACAGACAGCCATAGACCCACTGCAAGCATAGAGGAAGATAGGGTTGCACCAGCAAGTGGACCTGCAACTGATATATCGAATTTGGCAGTGCGGTCTGGGCAGATGGATTTGAACTGAGTGACAGCACCAAAGCTGCCAAGAGTGATGTTGGGGATCAGATAAGGAATACCCATCTTCACTTTCCTTGGTGCAGCTGCCAGCCAGTGTCCCACCTCATGAAATAACTGGACTCCAAAAACTCCATAGGCAAGGGGCAGTGCCGAGTCAATAAATGGGACTAGCAATTGTAGGTCAGGGGGATCCATGGACTCTGGACTTGTGAAGTATTGAACAACATCTGGTGGAAGTCGTGATAGCTGAGAAGCAATGCCAAGCTCAAGGCAGGAGCCTGCAGTGAGGATGAAGAGGATGGCAGCAATCACATATTGCCACAATGTAGTTGGACCAGGCTCAGAGACCTCCTTTCTTAACAACACAAAGCTTACCCTAGGTCCACCCCTAGGGTCCTCATCTTCAGCGTTTGGTTCTTCCACCATAAACAGATCATACTTTGTGCCCATCAAGTCCTGCAGACCCCGCTGTAATTTTGCAAAAACTTCTTCTCTCTTCCCCCTTAGGTTGCCAAGAAGGAGAGCACCCTCTCCAAGGTCCCCAAATGGCTCTTGCCCAGTGACCCAGAATGTTGTATAGCCAAACAATTTTTCCTTGAGGACTTTGACATCATGTGGATCAACTTTCTCAGGCCCAATGAGTTCCATCAGCCGAAACGCATCCAGCTGAACATTGACAGGGACTGTCTGGTTCACATCCTCTGTGGGGGTAGAAGGTGAGGGGCTTGAGGGGGAGGATGACGAGGATGGTGAGGAGTCAGGATCCTTCTCAGGCTCTTCCGTGGCTGTACTAGTTGTATTGCCTGTGCCTTTCTCACCCCCACCATCTTCAGAAGCATGGGGAACCCTAATTCCATACCTCCTCCTACTAATGCTGCTGCTTCTCCCTACCCCTGCCAAAGTTTTCTCATTCAAAACAGCACTAAAATCCCCTCTTACTCCCCCATCTACTGCACTCCATGGGCTGGGATGCTTGTCAGACCAGCTGAAATTTGAGCATCTGTAGCTCCTGTCTCCAGCTGCTCCACATCTGTAGCTCTTAATACTGTGGCAAAAACCTTCAATATCCAAAACCCTAGAATGAAGCAATGTGGGATGAGAGTAGAAGAAGCAGGGAAGCTTGTCATAACACAACACAGTACTACCTCTTACGCACATGGGTGCAATCCCCATGCTTGGCATGGAATCACGGAAGGCTACCCAACCCCCCCCCCCCCCCCCCACCAAAAAAAAAACACCCCATTTTGAAAAGAAAAAACACTAGAAAACAGAAACCCCAAACCAAACCTAACTCACGCAGCAGACAAAAAAAAAAAAGAGATGAAGGCGGGAATTG
>Ga0116231_10008349_pt1 | contig 18226 bp, 15 predicted proteins | sample S1TSphgellanicum_2_FD_89695 | JGI IMG/M metagenome (GOLD analysis project Ga0116231, IMG submission 89695) | Host-associated microbial communities from peat moss isolated from Minnesota, USA - S1T2_Fd - Sphagnum magellanicum MG | ecosystem: Host-associated > Plants > Peat moss > Unclassified...
GTAGCCCATGCAGTAGTCATCACAACATAAAAGTTTAAAACAGCATTTGATGCAGAGTGAACTTTCATTGCATTGCAAAATTGGATAAATAAATAGTGGACATATAGATGGTTGACATCTTCTAGCTTATGTTTGGTGTTAACATTGCTCGAACTTGGTCCATTACATGTCCTGCTGTGTCACCTCCGATCACCTCACCCTCTTTCTCTTTGTTTCTCCAAAGCTGGTCATCACACAGTCAATGGTATCACATCAACTTTGATCCAAGTACGTACATATTCACAGAAAATATTTCTAAACCTTTTATCTTGCATAAATGGGTACACAAGAATATCAATCTGGCCAATACAGTAACAATTGTAGAATGATGGGTGGTTGATATCTGACCTACCTGGATTGTTGGCATCTTCTGGAAGATTCGTCACAGACAGTAACATCCAATTCCATAGTCACATCACAGAAATGCTGTCAATTTGCTGTTACCATATGACCTTCTATCATACAACATTTAAAGAATAAATAAATAAAACTCACACAGTCCAAAAAGCTATTTCAACTCTACAAGTAGACACTGAAACCAAAAACCTCACCTGACAAGCCACAAATTAGATTTTGAGATAAAAGGGTGAAGGAAAAAACATACTGAGACTTCGGCTCGTTTAAGAAGGATGGCTGGAACATCATTCACGTCCACAGAATAAAACTTGATGCTGCGCAAACCATTTCCTCTAGGTGTGTTACTCCAAATAATTGAATATTCCTCCCACCATATTTGGGATGAATATATGTGGTACATGATGAGCACATTGAGCTGCTGGGAAACAAACATGGAATCTATGATTGCATAATTAAAACTTTACTTACTGGGGATGATATTCAGCTGCAAGTCTTTCCAGCTTTGGCTTTAAGTAGATGCATTTCCTGCACCACTTTGCCATCCTGAACTCCCTCCCCCCCAAAAAGAAAAGTTTATCCCCATGTTCTTGACACTCAACATGTTGAGAGTATCAAATGAAGAAGAAAGAAAGAAAGTGGAATTTTGTTGAAAACATTGATTCCCTGTCATCCATCATTGACATGCTGCAGAAAAATAAATTGCTGAATAAACCCAATTTTTTTTTCTGAGATCAACTACATACATTTTGAGTCAGGTGAGTGAGACCAGTCAATGACGACAGGGCTGCCAGTCTCCAGGATTTGATCAAATTGAGCTTCCAGTGTGATGGGTGTAAGTTCCATGGATACGGGTTTCTCCAGTTGAGCCCTAATTGACGGCAGCAGCACCACGTCTCTTCTTGTTGCTGCATGATGAATCCTCCAGCACTTCAATCCTCCGCCCCTCCTCCTCCTGCTGCACTTCTCCTCCCTCCGATTCCATTGTATGTTGTTGTTGTTACAAGCTACTATTGTGACAATCCGGAATCCTCTACAGGAAGCTGCTGCTGTTGCTCCTCCTCCCCATTTGGGATCAGTCCATCTTGCTGCCGCTGCTGCTGGTACACAGAGCTGTAACAACTGCGTCATGTCAACTGGAGAGAAATCTCTTCCCTCTCCAATTTCAAGCTCCTGTCTGTCCGTCTCCCTCTCTCCCTCTCCCTCCCTCTCTCTCTCTCTCTCTCACAGATAAACAAACTGACAGAATTACCCAAGGAGAAAAAACTACCACCCACGAACTCAAGCCATATCAACGCAGAGTAAAATACACTACAACGCGGCTCTTCCCAAAACAACAACTAGGGGCCTTTTTCAGAAAGGAATCGAACTCAGCGAAGCTCCCAACATCCTTACGACATGCCACAAAAGCAAAAATCCCCTGCTGCTGAAAAAGAGCTTGCAGACCACAAATCGAGCTAGAAAAGCAAAAGAAGCAACAGACCTGATGCGCATCTCTCTGTTGCGAGATTTATATGGAAAAATGAGAGATGAGTGATGCGATTTTGGAGGTCAAATGAAAGCTGAACACGAATGCTGGGTTGTGTACAGTCACAAAGGTAATCGTAAGGATTAGATTCCGATCCAGGATCTCGGAGAATCTTCTTACTTTGCTCCCTTGTGTATGTGTGTGTGTGTGTGTGTGTGTGTGTGGATGGATGTCTAGAAAAAGCGAGACCGAGAAACTAGAAACCCTAGAACTGGTGGACCAGCAGAAACCAGAAACCCTAAAATGGGAACCGGTTTCACTGATTTTGCATTCACACGTGCATGTGTGAATCGGGATTCGGGACAGTGGCTTTTTTAGGAATTTTTGTTTGTGGCTATACAAAGAAAAAAAATGGCGAACATCTATCTATGAAGGAAGGTAGTTTGTTTTGTTTTGTACTTATGAGATCCACCAAACCAGGATGCTTCAGATCGCATTCTTGGTTTCTTTGGAAAGCTCTCGAGGAGGAGGGTGCATGGGCTTGGTTTCATGGCGTTTGGACTTGTGGTGTAGAAGTTCTTGAATATTGAATGATTTCTTCACTAAAAATTAAATTAAATAGTAGCTGAAAATTTTGGAGCGATTGGAGTGTGCCTTTGGTGTTGTTGGAAAGATCTTGATGAGCAGGATTTAATGGAATATATTTGGTAAGATTTGGATTCAGAATGTGGGAGATATTGATTTTTAAATAATTTCTGCCAGCTGAAAATTCAAATGAATTCCAAAAAACCAGGTTTTGGAAGGAAAAATCAGTTGAGGACGTGTTAACACTTGAGCCAACGGCACAGGCCACACTGGTCCTTATTAAGATTTAGCCATATATGGCTATAAACCACATTTTTTAAAGTACAATTCTTCCTTTGTACACTTTTGGCTACACATTTTAAACCAAATATAGAAATTTGGATATTTTTACTATTTTTCTCCCCATTTCTAGCAATTAAAAACTTCCAAATTTAGTTCATTTTCAATTTTTTGATTTTTAAAAATCCTCTGAAAGGAGAAATTTCGCCAATAAAACAAAGCTGATTTGGGAGCTTGTGAATAATAACAAGTAGAATGTGGGAAATTCACGTTCACACACATAAGATGCGTGAATGAATCAGGAACTTCGTGAATTTAAAGTATGTTGTCAACATTTGCATTCACATGAAACTTGCATTCACACAAGCCAGTGTGAATGAATGAATTAGGAACTTGTAACTAACTAATAAGTACAATGTGGAAATTTGCATTCACACATGTGATTTGTGAATGAATCCAGAGTTTTGTAAATAAGATACAATGTTAACATTAACATTCACATGAAACTTATAATCACACACAATGTGAAATTGAGAGATGTGAAATACAATGTTAAATTTGCATTTCATACATGAGAATTAGAGTTTTTCTTTTCTTTTTCAATTTTTGTGATATCAAGAATTTGATGATTTTTTTCAAAAATTTAGCAAAATTATTTGATTTTATTGTATTAAAAACAAAAAAATCCAAATTTTTCCCAATTGTTTTGTTGGAAATTTTGACAATATTTGTCCAAAACAAACCCTCACTAATGTGAGTGTGAATCAATAGGTTGAATAAATACAATGTGAATGCATGGAAGATTTGAAACAACTTGAAATTGTAGAAATGTCTATTAAGGGTAAATTCTAAATGGGGATGGGAAAGTGATGTTCATCTTATTTTGACATATTTTAAGGTTCAAGGTTTGATTCAATTTTTTAAAAATCTCAAATGACCTTTTCAACTACTCTTCAAGAAGGGAAAATTGGGGTTCCTCATTTCTACTCAAATGTGTGTCATTAAATTAGAACATCTAGAAGTTACAAATTATTCATCATATCCTAGGAAAACACATTTCGTAATTTTGGATATTAACTTATTTCTCTTCCTTTTTAAACATAAACACATCATATTGCACTAGATCCAAAATCTTTAAGTGAGATAGGTTTGACATGTGCTATAACGTGTAGATTGTTTTGATGTGTGAAAATGTCAATAGACCTTAATGGGTTTGACCTCTTAAATAGATTACCTATGTTGACAACTTTGTTCCAAAAATTATGTGGAAGGTGCATTATATTTTAATGTTGCCTAATGAAACCTTTTTAAGTGTTTTCCACTTTTTGCATTCAACCATATCATTTTTGGTGTGTTGTATTGATAATCATAAATTGATGATACATTATGATTGTTGAAGGACTTAAACTGTTGAAAGAGAATTTTTTTTACCCTTTTTAATTGAAGCTTTTAATCATTTTCCTTGTAACATTTTCAAGAAGAATTTTGAAAGTTTTTAACTTTTTCAGATGCAATGTTCTTGGATTTCAAAAAATATGTTGAAAACTTTTGCTTTTATCATTTGGGGTTTAATGTTCAATATGATAAAATAATAAGCTATCTTAAAGTGAAGTGATGTGTTAATAAAACACAAACATTTATAGGAATCAACACATTGCTTTCACTTGCTATAATCATGTTATTTTGAGTACATGATTTTATGTTTATTCAATTACACATGCAAATGACCTCACCAACAAAAAGGATACAAATTGGAAATAATAAAAATGATAAGGAACATGGCCAAACACATTTTTGATGTCAAAATAATGCATTTTCCCATGTCATTTGAGTTTGTGTTGATAGTAGCAAGCTAAGCAAGGGAAGAAACTAGTAAGAACAAAACATTTGAATTTTATATCTCAAGGATTAGGACCACCATTGCAACTAATCATAGTTGCATATTTAATTATGCAATATGTCATGACTTGACATAAATAGGACATAAATAGAAGGTCAAGTTACTAGTGATTTACCATGTAAATACCAACTATATATTAATGAATTTAATGGTTACTAGTTTTGAACTTGAACATATTTCTACTTTTTTTGTTATTTTCTTTTTAATTTATTATTATGTATTGACACATTTGTTTTGAATCTTGTTTGAGCTTTGATTCTAAGTATTTTTTTAAAAAAATTCATTTATTTTGTTTGTGAAGAATTTACATGTTGATGATTTCATCTAAATGTTTAGCTAATCATTGTTTTAACATTGGATTTATGTTTTGGAAGACATGAAGCAATTGTTAAAATAAATTTTATGGTTAGAACAAATACAAAATTAAAGGTTTGCACAAGGAATTCAAAGTTACATTCTACCATTTGTTGACCATCCTCAAGACTAAATTCAAATAAACATTATGTATTAATCTTATTTTGTTATTGATTTTGTTATTTGTAAAGACAAATATTGAAATTCAATATATATACATACAAGATCTTCATTAATTAATTATTTTCTTGATTATAATATAAGTGAGTAACTGTTGCAAGGGTTAAAATCTAAAAGAGAACTTTTGATAAATTAGTTGTCAAGTACAAGTGCATTGTAATTATTGAGATTGTCCATCCAAAAGGGAAGAAAATATAATCATGGCCATGCATTCAAAAGAAGAATGTGAATGGGAATATACACAAATGGTTTCAAAGCAATAGGTGTCAAAGAACACACCAATGGATTTACAACTCCAGAGCATTCATATTTATGTGTTTCATGAATCAATTGACATAAGTTTATAATAGATAAGGAAAGATATGTTTAGAAACATGTTCTATGTGAACTACGTAGTAGCTAGGAACCCCTTGATATCATTTCAAACCAACAAATATAATGATGTCATGTTCCATTTGAAAAGGTTTCAAAATTAGTAGCATTTCGAAAAGTATTCCTATTACATGGAAATGCACTTGTTCCTAGTAGGGATTGCATGAGAACACCATTGATACTAAGTTTAATTTTATCTCCTTTGTTATCACGAGTTGTTTGATCAACAAGTGATATTTTCTTCTAACATGTTAGCCATGTCTTTGCTAATCATTCTACATAATTGGATATGTGCATACATGGTTGCATTCATGTCAATTTTCTTTACTAAATTTTGAACTTCCTAGAATAGTGCCTAAATGAAATTGTTTCTTTTAATCATTCAAGCAAGGCTTTCAAAAGCCCTTGTTCTCATCAATAAGTTTGACCAAAAGTTTTAGAACTTTTTGGAGCATTTGCAAAAGTTCATGTAGTCTTGATTACAAAATGGAAGGTGAATAAAAAAGTTGCACACATTGGTTTAGTAAGCAAAGACTTGGGCAAAACATGAGGAATGTTTTTAGAAGTTTAAAATGAATAAAGATGAATTCACATTGGTTTTTGCAAATCCATGACTTGGGTAAAATAGAAAGAATCAAAATTTTATTTCTTTGTATACCAACATGCTTGAGACATAAGCAATAAAATATCCAAGCACCATAGCTAGTTTTCAATCCAAATTCGTTTAGCAAGAAATGAGTATTGATGTGTTCTTAACAAAAAAAATTGAACGCAATGGATTTGCTAGTTTAGGTCAAGAAGTGGACAACAAAAATCATCAAGGAAGAAAAATATCAACTAAACCAATAAGTTATTTGATTATCCCTAAACATATGTCTTTTATTTTTGACAAGGTTTAAAACATATTTTAAGATAATAAAATTTTAAACTATGTTCAGTTGTAATTACAAAGCAATCATAAAAAATGTTGTGGCATGCATTTTTCCTCTTTTGAAAGGTAGAAATTATCTCCTTAATGAATATAATTTTGAATCACGGGACATGTTGTGATGGTTAAAGCACACATAACTTAAGTATTAACTACTCATAAGTACCCCACATAATTCAACCTTTCAAATGTGTAATGTTCATTGGTGGAAGACAAGAAACTTATCATGGCTAAAAGTCAACTTGTTAACATGTAAAAATCTTTAAACTAATTAGTTCCATAGGCCTCCTAGTGACTACTAATTATTAGTGGTAGACTTACCATCCCTTACCCAAGAGGTGAAGTTAATGGGATTAAGTAGCTCGGGTTAGTGAGTGGTTGGGGGTAATCCACCCAATCATCTAGGAGATTTCCAGGAAGGGATTAGGATATGAATCTTATTTTCTAAGGGACAATGTGGGCCTTGTGTGTGATATTTGGGGAAGGGGAATAGAGGAAGTGGGGGAGGATGAAGGGATGCATTAAAGATTTGTGTGGGATATGGAAAACTCTTTTTTTTTGAAAATGATGGGAAGAATGGAAAAATATGTACGTATTTAATATGTGATTTTAATGGAAGATGGTAGAAGACTTGAGTTACTTGTGTTGCATTGTTATTGTACTAAATGTGGAAGGTAGAGTAAGGCATGTTATGTAAATAGGATATTTTTAAAGTTGGTATTTTTGCATTTTCTCTAAGACAAAAAGTAATGGGGCATCCCATGGGTAGCTTCTAAGCACCAAACTATTAACTACCATAGGAAGGTAACATCCAGTCCTTGGTGGTGGATATTAAAGAGGGAGCAAACCAGCAAGTTACCCCCTACAAGCTAAAAGGTACTATTGTAAGCAAAAGCCAACAATTCATAAGGTTGTAAAAGGCACAAAGCAGAGGAGGGACTTTTCAAGGGTTGAAGGTGGTAGGCAAAGCTACTAGAAACTCAGTAGACATAACCAAGGAGGATCCGTAGTGGTAGAAAGGTCTAAAACCTCCTTAGATAATATCTCGGGGGCGTTGAAGGTATTACACAACCAAGGAAAATAATTATTCCCAAGTTTTTTCCCCCTTTCTTTTATTGTTCCCTTCCCTACATTTTGTTCCCTATTTATTAGTTGAGATTACTTATAGGAGGGTAGGTCAGGTCATGGACAACATACCTATACCTTCTTTATCCTTGGTACGACCTCTTATGACTTCCTACTTGAGTAGTTATAATAAAGTAAGATAGGGAAGGTAGTTCTTTATGTGAAGTAATAAAGTGTCAACCTTGTCCCCTATTCTTACCCCCTAGAGGATGGTAATGATTGAGGGTTGCAATTTCTACCTTTAACATTTGGCGACCATCCCGTGGATCGTATTTGGAATAATTTTTGAACGATGAAACTAGTGTTGAATTTGTGAAAATGATTTTCAAGTTCTTAAAAGTAGATAAGGAAGAACTTACTATTGGTAGATGGAGTAGTACCATCCTAAAGAGTGGACAATCTATAAGATAAAATTGAGAGGGTGTTTGAGAGGGGGGTATCTAAGGGTAACTAGAATTGGAGTAAGGAGTGGAAGGTATTATTGCCCTAGAAAGGCAAAAAAAAGACCTAGGACTTAATACCCAACCAATAACCAGAAGATAAATCCACATTCCTAAGTCTTATTACAGAGTTCGTCAAAGGGGAGTGTAATAACTATTAAACATCTAATAGGAGAAGTAATTTTGTCCTACTTTCACAAAGAACCTAAAGTGTTTTTAAGTCATGAGCTAAGCGGTAACAAGGGGATATAAGAAAAAAATGGAACAAATATTAGAAGAGGAACTGGAAGCATTGAGTGCCAGTTATTTGGAGAGGATAACAGAAGAAATGTTGCCATCCCAAATGGTATTTGTAAGTGCTTCCATACCTACTGTTAAAATGGAAGGACCTCTAAAGGACTAAGAGGTAAATGCCACCTATATCACTCACAGTGGAGGGATACAAAGTTTAGGGCAGAAAGTTTCGACAAAGAAGCGAATGGAGATAACCATTTTCTAATTAGATGATAAACAAATAAAATGACAGGGTGAGGACAAGGTGGGTTCTACATTCAAGAGGATTTGTTACTAGCTACTTTCAAAGGCAAGTGGCACAAATGGTAGCAGAGCAAAAATAGATAAAAACCTTTAAATTTTGAAATGAAGAAATAAAGGAGGAGAAGGTATATGCACGAGGGGGTAGCTCTGGAAGGGTACAAAAAGGGTACTAGAGGGTACCAGAAGGTAGCCTGGAACTTGCACTTCACGAAACCCCACACTACAATGACTACCATGGGAATTCCATCCATAGTTGCCTTTGAGGTGGAGGTAGTAAAACCAAATTTAGAATATGAAAGGAGACAAGCTTTGAGGAGGCTTGAGAAACTTAAACAACCATCTAGGGGCAAGAGTTAATAAGTGGTGGAATTACCTCCCCTAGGACCATAAGATGAGGGAATAACCATTGCTTACCCTCACAAAAACATAGCTAACAGTTTGCACATGTCATAACCCTCTTAATTCACATGTGATGCCTAAAACGAAGGGGGGGATAGCTATTATTACCAAAAAACCAAGGAGGAATATTTGAACAAAAAACAACCATCATGATGTAAGCTATATGGGGAGACAAGGCACCAAGTGATAGGATGTCACTATCATCCTTCAATTATAGATGACAAAGGGGTGCCCAACCTTAAAAACCATATCGATGATTTTGGAAAAGACATGGACATGATCTACACTAGATTGACAAAGAAAAAAGAACGAAGGCTAGTAGAGGCGCGCATTTTGGAAAACCAAATGAAGCAACCCAAAAAAAAATACTACAAAAGGTAACCCTTCCAACTTTCTAAATGTCGTGGGCTAGTATACCTTCTACCATTGGGGGTTCGAAATGGGGGGCCCCACATGTATGGAATGGGTCCCACCATGTACCTTACAATGATAGGATCTCAACTATCCCTACCTCAAACAATTGCCCTACCTTCAAGATTTAACGAAAAAGTAGCAACAATGAATGTAGATTTTAGCACAATTCAATCAAGTAGTAGGAAAAAAGGTGACTTGTGATCGTCCACTTCCTAAGGGACTAGATGAAAAGCCCTTTCAAAAATGCAATCTGGAATACACTCTTTTGCAGGGGGTAAGGGGGGAGATCCATACAAAAGGTCTTCCAACTTTTAATCGGATTTAAATGAAGGAAAGGATGGTAAGAAAGGCCAACCTCCCCTCCCACCAATACCTCTAGGACGGGAAACAATGCCACCCAACTAGAATCCTTGTTTTCCATGGTATCCCACCATGCCACCTGTGACAATAATCGTTGGAAATTTTGATGGGGGGGAGGAAACTCCTAAATTATCCAAAATACACTAAAAACTTAAACCCGAATGCACATGTGCATGTGTTCAAACAAGCAATAAAGGTCAATGGTGTTACCCAAGAATGTACAAAATTTGTGTACTTCCAATGGACGTTGTAGGACACGACTTTAACTTGGGAAGACAACTTTGTGAACAATCACCCAGACTGTACTTTCAGCAAGTTTGCCCAAGTGTTTTGTATAAGGTACAACAAGATTCAAATGGATGAACAAGTTTATATGACCTTGAGAATCATCAAACAAAATTTGAACAAGAAGGTAAAGGAGTATTACAAACAAATTTTGAACTTGTGAACTTTTTATAACACCCAATAGATGATCATCTACTAAATGCATTTTTTAGGGCAAGATTACTACCTTACTTTTGAGTGTCTACTGCCGACATGGAAAAGGGAACTTTGATCTAACGTGTGAAGCATTCTTGCACACCCTCAACATGAAGATATGCACGCACAAACCCACTTGGAAGTGGAACTATTATGTAATTGTAGTCTAACAAGTAAGGTGGTTCAATGTAATGCAATGAAGTTCACTAAAAATCTAATGCGTTGTGTCCATTTGGAAAATACAAAAACATTGTGGGAAAATCGTAACTCACCATGATGGAATGTGAAGGGGCATTATGTTGATGTTCATTCAATGTCACGCTTAATGGTTGAACCTTTTTTGTTCCATTCGTCATAACATCTACATACAGCCTCATAATTTAACATGCATTGGATTTTTGAAAAACTAATATAAAAAGAAGTCATGTTACAAAATCTTATAAGTTTTTATTTTTTTGATCAAGAATTAAGCCTTGGGACTAAAAATCACTTTGCTTAGATTGAGGAAAAAATAGACAATTTCAACCCCCTCTACTTTCGGCAAGTGTAACTCCCTTACAACAAACCCAATGATGTTGAAATTTGGAGAGAACCTTCTACACTTCCTACACAATAACTATTTTAAGTTTGACATAAATCCAACGGTGGATTTGAAAGGAATAATTATTTGAAATAAAAATCCAGAGGCTTTGTCATGGAAATCCTTCCATGAACTCCACTACAAACACCCTCTATTTCCGGCAAGCGTATCTCCCTTACAGCAAACCCGATGATGCTGAAAATTGAAGAAAACCTTCTACACCTCCTAAACAAGAATTTTTTAAAGTTTGACATAAATCCAACAGTGGATTTGAGAAAAACAACTATTTGAAATAAAACTCTAGAAGCTTTGTCATGGAATTCCTTCCATGCTTATTTCTTGCACACATCTTTTTCATGAACAACACCTTTCCACACATAAGAACTAATTTTTTCCTCACACATTCCTTCTCTTCCTTTTTCCCTTCCCCCAACACAAGATATTCCTCTCTCCCTTGGTAAGCCTCCATGACCTTTCCTTGAGCTTATTCCCCTTGTCTAATGGAAGCTTCGAAATCTTCCCCACCAATCAATGGCCTCCTCATCCTTCAAGAGCCAATGAGAATTGAGAATGATTTGCCCTCTAATTGATTTTAGGATGAGAATTCTTGGGCTCAATGAGACACAAAAAATATTCCATCCTCCAATCAAATAGGATGACAATCCTCATGACTAATGAAATTAGAGGACTCATCCTTCCCCTTATCTTGGATATTTTGATGAGGTTCTTGAGTTTGATCCTTATCCTTTTCGTCCGTTGACCCTCACATCCTACTTCTTCATCCTAATTATTTCAAGTAACTAATTATTAGGACAATTTATTGGTAGTAACAAGTAAACATCCTTGAATCCTTACTTGACTAAATCAATTCAATGGTTGAAGTAACATCCCTGCATACCATTTACTCTTTTGATATCCCATACTTATTTTTTCTTCCATGCACTAATTAAATATGTAGTACATAGTAAAATTGAAATTAAAAATTACATCACAAAAACCCTCGCATACTTCTAAATCCATCGTCAAAATTAAGGTTCGATGAATCCATTAAATCTATGATGTTCGAAATTTCATGGGGTTCTGCCATCACTCCCACACCTTATGCTTACCCAAATTTATTAAATAAAAAAGCCTCAACCCTTTCTAAACGCAAGTACCACATTGTTTCTGCTACCCTCTTGGTTTTTATTGATGCAGGTGAAAATCTGGTCATGGCAGATGATGTCGCTAAGCCCTCGAATCCTCTAGTTTCATTAGTAGAAAAGGAAGAGCTTGAAGAAGCACCGCTTGATGTGAATGTCTCTTAATGGTCGCGCAAAAAAAAACGGTCCAGAAAAGTGGTGCACATTCGAGTCAATCGTTCGGCACGGGATCATCGATTGTCTTCTAACCCACATGCTTTAACAATCTATTTAGAATTTGTTCCTGCTTGTGGAGCCGCACCAAAAAGGTTTGAAGAGTGTCAATGTGAGAACGACAATGTTCATCTTCATTATTGAACTTGGGTTCCCGGTGATGGCCATTATCGTTGGTTACAAGGCCCAATCAACCCCTTTTCCATGGAGCATTGAGCTGAATACCTCGCTCGCACCATTCGTCACATTCTAGAGTTTTTGCAATTATGATCTATCCCTTTAAAGTTGTTTACTAAGTTGTAATTCACCTGAGGCCACTCAAGTGGAAATGTTAATTCTTAAGTTTGATTTTGATTATATTTAAGAGTTTGATAAAAGTGAAGACTAAATAAAGATGTATTAGGACTGTATCTTAGAAATCTTTCAAGTACATCATTCATGCCTGAAGATTATTCTATAGACTAACTTAATATTGTCATGGCGAAATGTTATTGTTAAGTATGGGCTTATATTCCCAATATATCAATAAATCACATCTAATTCTACATCCCCTTTCCCTTCTCTACAACATAAAAGGATATTGCACTTAAAAAGGTGTACTAGGTCCTAAAATTAACTAAGCCTTGCATCAATTTAAATAAAAGAGTCTTCTACGCTGAAATACCCAAAGGTTAATTCAACTCTTAATAATTATTACTTGGAGGTTTATCAGGATTGAAATCATTAATACTAAGGAAAACTATAGAACTAAAGCTTAATAATTTGTGGTATTATAATCCATGACTCACACAACATTTGGAGGCAACAATCATTTGTGAGGAAATGACACATCCCCAAACTCCTTAATGGACTCAACTGCAAGTCCAAGGAAAAAGACAACAAAAGGAGAAGGAGTTGGGGTGCGCTCTTTGGCTCATAGCACTTTGGGGGTAGAGGGGCATGCTGGAGCTTTGGGATGGGACTAGGAAGATTGACAAGCAAGTCATTTACCCACATGGACCTGCATAAACCAAACAGTAGGTTGGTTAGTGCGTAGCTAGAACACCTTTGGTGCATGGACGAGCCATGAACAACCACATATTCACAAGACTCACCACGGCTTGGACTTGGGGGAAGCCATTACCTTCCCCCTTATAGTATACTCTATGCCTGGCCATGGGACTAGCACCCAAATGTCATTTTGTCCCTGGATTCCCAAGTGGGAGTCCCGAAATTCCCAAATTTTGGACTCTTGCAATTTTGGGGGCCCATAACTTTGTGTGCAAACCTTCGATTGAAGTAAGGTCTAAAGCAAAGTTATAGCTTCATTGAGAGCTTTCCAACAATATGTGGCACGCCACCTACACACAAGGAAATCAGGACGATTCTTGACTTTAGTGGCCGGGAGTCAAATTGGCAATTTGACTCCCATACCTTCTTTTGGCCATAACTTGTGTTTTAAATGTCCAAATGGGTCATGCGAGCCCATTTTAGACATCTAAGTTTCAAGAGTTTTTCAATGATATAAGGAAATTTTCAATCTAATGAGTTTTGACCCCTACAATCACCCTCTGAAAATTTGAAAGTCCATTGAGACTCCAACTCTCAAAGTGGGAGTTTATTTGGGAGTCTGGGGGTTCATTCCCTCTCTTGCACTCCCAGGAGCATGAAATGTGACTCCCAGGCTTCATTCTTGGCCTGCACCTTTGCAAGCCTTTGCTTCAATCGCAAACCTAAGGCTAAGGTTATGATAGGAAAATTTTACAAATGTTGATGATAATAGGGTCATACTAGACATATATCCAATGATGAAAGGTGAAAAGAATAAGGTACACGAAAAACTCAGCCAATGCCAATAAAGCAAAGGATAAGGAGTGCCAACATTGCAAAAAATCTAACCACCCAAAAGAAAAGTGATTTTGGAACCCTAATAACTCAAAGAACAAACTAAAGGAAAAATAGGAGGTAGTAGTTAATGAAATGGCAATTCAACAACTCAAGTAGAGTAGTTGGGGAAAAAAAAAACACAAGGAACCTTATAACTTAATTTTTCATCAAAGGAAACAATAGTTGAACCAACCAATAAAAATGAAAAGGCGATTACCTTTAGAGACGGGATTACCACCAGCAAGACAAACCTCACTTTAACTTTAGTCCACATAATTAATAACCTATAAGGTAGGACAAACTCAACAAGTAAAGCAATCCTAGACCTTAGGGCAGTCATGGAAGGTAAAGAAGATATGGAAATTAGGGTAGATTTAGAAAGAACGTAAGAATTAGGGCTAACCACCATGGGCATGTACTACTTACAACCCATTCTTGAAGATGAAAACTCGTGGATGATAAATGGAATGCCATCTCAACAAGCCATCATGAGGGGAAATGAAAGGTCATTATCAAATCCTAAAGGGGTAAAAGTGGAGGGCGATGTCTTTATGACACCTACATCATCCCATCAAGTAGGATAATTTAAATAAGGAGGAGAAAAAGGGGTGTGTCCCTTCACCACAAGAAAGGAGTGGGAGAAACTCTTTGTTTCCATCTTTTGTTGTTATTTTGAAAGCTTGAGAAGAAGAGAAAATGAGTTTGGAGAAGGCAAGAAACAAAGAGGGAAGAAATCTTCTAAAGGAAATGAAAATAATCAAACTTTAGTGCATTAGAAGTAGGAGGGGAAGACGCTTTCACTACTATAAAAAAAAATCATAATGCAACCAGTAAGGGAAGTGAAAATAAAAATAAAATAAAAATAGGAAGTAGTTTTTGGAGAGAATAAACACTAAACTAGTTTTTGAGAGAAATTAAGTCGATAGGGGAAAAGAAAACAAGGAAATTAAGAAAGGAAAGTAGGCGCATCAAAAGAGAACAAGAGGGAAAAGAGAAATCGATTGTAACAAAAGGTAGATGCAAGAGGGGAAAAGCAATGAGAAAGGATGCCATTACCGCCACCATGAAAAGATTCTAACCAGCTCTAGAGGGAAACAACTCTCATGAAAGAAATGCTAACAAGCGAGATAGCACTCGTGCAAGAGTAAGAGGGTAGAGCCAAAAGGAAGGCCAAGACCAAGGCGAATGATGAGGGGGAAGGTAACAGTGATCCTCCACCCCCAAAAATGAAACCCTTGTAGAATTTTTTTAAATGGTTTGAATTTGAAGATGATTTCAAATGGGCCATGATGGTAGGATTAGGGGGACTATGGAGGTTGCATTGGGCCCCCATCATAGAAGACCTTGTTTATGATTTCCTTCAAAGAATCAAGAGCATGGACGGAATTCAAGTCAAGGCAGTAGTTAGAGGGTAGAAGGTAAAATCACTTGTGAAATTATTTCTAAGATGCTGCTACTACCTTGTCAAGACCATGACACATAGTAGTTAAACCCCTTACAACAAATGATACCAAATGTGTAAAAACTTAATAGACTTGAATATAGTTCCAATAAAGGAGGGTTGGTTAGTTGTGAAAATGAAAGGAAGGTACATCTAGAGGGTAGGCACAAACTCTAGATGGTGCAGTTAAGGAATCACCAAACTTATTCCAGCAAGACAATAACCTTATTGATTATAGTAGTGGAGAAAGGTGAAAACATAATTTGGGCAAGAATGTTTTTCTAGCTTGAAACCCCATAGGATTTGCAATCTTTACACGTCCCGCTACCAAGAAGACCGAGTATAGGACAAATGTTTTTCCCACTGGCAACAAGCTAACCACAGATGGGGAGGTAACTAAGAAGGCAAAAATGGACCAAGCAACTCAAACCATGTCTAAGGTAGGACCTTCTACAATTGTCAAACAGAAGGCCCCCAAGGTACCATCACCTCCCGATACAACAACAAGCATGCTCTCCCTTCAAGTCACTTCTTAGAGGGAGCGTCCTTTTAATAAAAGGTAAGCAAAAGTGAGTTTTGATCCCAAGATTTCTTATTTTGAAGGAAGCCACCGCCTTTAATGTGGACCATGATTCGAATGATGAACACCTAATTGGGAGTCTAAAGTAAGGAAGTATAACTTTTGGAACACCATTGCTAACCCGCCTTCATAGACGGTAAGAGCCACCCAAACTGATCCCAATGAAATTCAATTGGATGAGATCCCAAAAGATGACAACATGGAGGGACAAATAGCCTAGGAGGAAGGTAATTTTGAACCTTTGGAAGTAGTTGAAGAATAGGCTATTGTGGCCCCACAAGCAAGGAGGAATCAAGGGGAACCTAAACCTATTAGGGTAGGAAGGCTAGATGTTAGGGTAACATACTGAAGGTGTTACCCTCCTTGCCACCAAGATGTGTCCAGAAGGGGAAGCTCCAACCATTTAACAAACTACCCTCTCCCTTGTGCAATATGCAAAAGTTAGACCAACATTGTCTATTGACAAGAAGGCAATTAGCCAACAGATAATAGTTTTTCTTATAATCACGTAGAGCCAACAAATGGTGAGGGTAGAGGAGGAATCTACAGCTATAAGGAAAGTTAAGAATTGGAAGAGTAAAAAATACAAATAGCATTCACCTACCTCCTCTTAATAGTCAATTCATACCACTATGTTTGCTAAATATGAAAACCTTACTATCAATGGGCGCATGGTACTAATGGTTAAATCAAAAGGCAATAGGAGAATATCCATTATAGAGGTAATCCTAGACTTGAGGACCTCAAGAAAAGTGGTAGAACAAAAGACAAAAGGTTTAAGGGAGTAGTGGAGCAAATGGAGATATTGGACAAGGAGAAGGTAGTTACCATCAAGGGGCAACAATATGCAGAAATAGTTGCCCAACTACACTTGGAGAGGGTAGCGAAGTTGGAACATAGTCTTTAAGAAGGGAAGGCAAGAAATGAAGACCTCAACCATCTACTTGGGTGGGCAAGTGAAACATCTACCAAATTAAAGCAAAAAATACAAGAGGTAGCTCTATTGTAGGCCCAAGTGAACAAGTTGACAACAAATAGTAACAACCTTCAAGAGGTAATGGATGTGCAAATCGAATAAGGGCTCAAGGCGAACTACAAAATAGCCACCTTGAAATAACATTTGAAGATGGAAAAGGTAGATAAGGATAAATTCTTGGATAGGCTAAACAAACTTAGTGATGAGGCCTTTACCCTCAAACACTAACAAGATATCTAGAGGGCAAAGTAACACCATAAGGAGGATGTCCTGTAACAACGATTACAACTATCACAAGAAACGATAGCTAGCTTGGAGGTATAAGTTGACTTGTTCAACAAGACAATAATGCCTAATCTATAGGGGCAAGTGACTAAGTGGAAGTGCAAAGCTTCAAGGATAATTATGGCAAATGCCAAATTAGCTAAGTACAACACCCTTTTCAAGGAACGCACCCTCTTGAAATTAGAGGTAGTAACATGGTGACAGAAGATAAGGAAGAAAGAAGTTAGGTGGAACAAGCTCAAAGGGGAGTTCAATGCCATTTTGGATGTTACACCTTTCCCTCCACTAGCAAATGAACTACCATCAACTACTAACAACTTATAGGCAAGCCTTCTTTGACTTCAGAATTGATGGTGTTCAAAGCACATATAGTAGTTCTGATGGCAATGTTGTAGAAGGTAACCCCCAATAGGAACTAGCATTCCAAACTCCAAGAACCTTCATGGGCCCCAAGGAGGTATTTAAAACCCCTAAAAACATTAGTTTTCCCTCCAAGATGGTAGGCAATAACAAATCTTCAAAATCATAACCCACACAGTAACGATTACAAGGGTGAAATCCAATGTAGAAGGGGGATAATGTTAACAAGTAGAAATCTCTAGACTAATTAGTTCCATAGGCCTCCTAATGATTATTAATTACTAGTTGTAGATTTATCGCCCCTTACCCTAGGGGTGAAGCTAGTGGGATTAAATAGCTTGGGTTAATGAATGGTTGGGGCATCACAAAGCAAGGACCCCTTTGTATTAGTGCTATTTAAGTGCTTTCACAATACTTTTACAAGATGTCCAAGGTTTAGTGTTTTATTTGTGTAAAATAGGCATTGAAACAATTTAGATTGTATTGATTTAATTTTGGTATTGTTTCAATGATAATTGATGTAGCATCATATTTGCATTGTATTTATGTTGTTTGCCATGTTGTATTCA
>Ga0116231_10008350_pt1 | contig 18224 bp, 25 predicted proteins | sample S1TSphgellanicum_2_FD_89695 | JGI IMG/M metagenome (GOLD analysis project Ga0116231, IMG submission 89695) | Host-associated microbial communities from peat moss isolated from Minnesota, USA - S1T2_Fd - Sphagnum magellanicum MG | ecosystem: Host-associated > Plants > Peat moss > Unclassified...
CTCCAAAAGGATACTAATTTCAGGTGCATTCACACTTGGTGTTAGGGACTCTAATGTTGAGTCCCCTAACACCATGCTAGTCATTTAGGACTTACACCTACTTACCGTGAACATTTTATGTTGAGTTAACATTCACTTAACATTAAGCTATCTCCCATTTAACATTGGGTGCCACCTAGGACGCCACCTAGATTTTTATTTACCACTAACTTAACATCAAGTGTGAATGCACCATTAACTTCCTCATAACTGGCCCCCTAGGTGAAAGAGAGAGCCGAGGGTGGTTATTTCCGAGACTCCCGCCACTCTAAGGGAGTTAGCCCAATGAACAGCCCAAGTTACCCACACATAGTAAAATTATGCTTTGTAAATCCCATTTTGTCCTGGTGTAACTATCACAAAGGTAACTCCCGCCACTCCAAGGGAGTTAGCCCAGTGAATAGCCCAGGTTACCCACATACAGTAAAATTATGCTTTGTAAATCCCATTTTGTCCTGGTGTAACTGTCATAAAGGTAATCGTCACAAACAGACAAATAGACGGACGGACTAAGTGAATTAATATATATGATTGTTGTTTTGTTGGTTGTTCCACTTAACACACATAGGGTGACTATATGAATGCTTGCATGATTAAGGGGGTTTTGGAGAATCAATAAGGCAAAAAACATGTATCATCAGTCATATGTCCCTTGTAGGGGACTTGTACTTCAAGTTCACACACATGTTTCATTTGGTTTTTTATCTTTTTTTTCAAGGCAACCATATTTTTCAAATGGATATGATGTTCATCCTCAAATTTTTCTATGGTTTCTTTGATTTTTTTTTTGAGGGAATCTTGTTGTGCCTGCATTTGGGTGATTTCATGCTATAATTTTTACATCTACACCACCATCCGCAAATGCCCACCAAGAGCCAATCTTCAACATAATTAACTCATGTTCCTATTTTACAACAAGGTTTGCCTAACCTATTTGATTGCCTAGGATCCATTATCCATAAAAACCATGAATCAACCTTGAGTTGGCCATATTAGTCCATATTACCTTGACATCAAATTTGGCCTTGTGTCGTTCAAACCATTGGGACTCTTGCTCCCATTACTACTTTTTTAAGGCTATCAATTAATCTATGATATTTTTCACCGTCTCTTCATATTGTTCATGTAGACTATTTCTTCTCCTCAAATCCTCTAAAAGCATTCTTGTCAATAGCCTCCAATTTTTTTTCAATACCTTTACTTCCTCCTCGTTCCATTTCATTCAATGGAATAACCAAACCATGTGATGAAGTGATGTGGAGCTATAACCACCAAGACCCACATGCAAAAACACCCTAAAAATTATTAATTGTACATTCCATTCATTAACCTTTTAAAGCAAAGATAAGGCCACTAATGAGAAAAAAAATTAGGTATTGAACAAAATTTTGTTTCAAGTTCAAGCATGTGGGATTCATATTATTGAATCAAGTGCTTGGCTTCTATTTAATTACGTGCAAGTTCTTGGATTAGCTCCTCCTTTTGTTTTATGGTGAATGAAAGTTCATGCAATTGCTTATCCATTACCTGTACCCAACCCATAATTCAAAAGAGGAAGGAAAAATCCTACTATTAAAACTACAAGAAAATGAATTACAAGAATAACCTTAATTGGAGAGCTCAATGTTGGGCATTGAGCTTATGCTCCTTGCCACCTCAACAAACCATTACTTAAAACAATACAAAATTGAATATCTTTCAAAGCTTGATAGACCTACTATTTGTTGAGTAAATGCCATGTACCCATCATAAATTTTTGTTAGCAAAATGTTAGGAAAAATTGTATTTACATTACTACAAACAATTAGAGAAATTGAATCATCTAATCATTTTTCTAATTAACAACATGGTTAAGGTAGTATTAACTTCTCCCAAAACACCTAATTCATTGCCATGTCCAAACCACAAAGTTATCTAGTAACACCAACACCTGCTTGCTACGTTTAAATTCTAGAATTTGATGGCACAAATTCTATTCCAAAACATATTTTTGTTCTTTTATGGCTTTCTTTTCAAAAAAAAGGTTCACTTTCTTTTGATACCCTACCTGCCACCACCCCAAATCAACCATCTAGAGCTTGTGTAATAGCCATATATAATAATGCTTTCCATCTTCTTTTAGTTCATCAAACATCTGACAGACTATCAAACTAATATCAACAATCAACACAACAAGTAAGACTATAACCTTCATATTTTCAATAAGTTCTTCAAGGCACATCTAACTACTATATCAAAGCCCCCCATGGAGGATGCATCTCTTCCAACTTTAGCAATGTCAATCTTTCCCTATTAAAAATCCATCATCTATCAATGTTAGTTAAAAGTTTCAAATTGATGTGATAAAATGATGAACCTCCAATACCCCCAATGGGCAATCAAAGATGAATACAATAAAAAAGACTTTGAAACCTTAGGCAATCCTGGGTAACTTTTTATGGTTAAGTGCTAATAATAGCATACAAAAGCTGATGAAAATCACTCCATTTGGCAACCTTGGTTCCATGTGGGTAATTACATACATGGGTGGTCCTTGCCTTTGGGCTCTACTAACATGGATGTGACTACATAATATGAACCTTTTAAAATTAAATTCTTAAAATCTGCAATATCCATAGTGGGTTGCCAAAACCAATTTCTTTGAAATTTTAATTCATTTGACAAAAAAACTACGAATCTAGAATGATTCTAATCGATACCAATTCAAAAAGATTACAATATATATAAAAAGTATCCAACCCTTAGAGACATGAGATTTGTTAAGTAACTACATAGATAGGCTTCAAAACTAAGAGTACCTAGAGGTGGAAAGCTACAAGAAGAATGATGGATAGGGAGTTGGGAGTTCCCTTCTTAAAGTCATTGACATCATGAGCTTTATAAGCCCAAGCTTTTAACTACACCATTACATCATTCATCATTACATCACCAAAGTCTTTTTGGGCACTTGGATTTCTCATGGTTTTAATGAATTAATACTCACCTTAGTCCTTTCATTGACAAAATGAAAAACTGCACTTGAAATATTATGGTTAAAGCTCCTTTAATGTTAAAAAACCTACTAATAAACCAAAAACTAATTAGTACATGCCAAAAAAGAACAACATTAAGAAAATTTTGAGTTCAAATTTTCTCAAATTTAATAAATTTCATTCTATTATCACATACTTCATTAATTTTTTATTTGTTTTCCAATTATTAAAGTTTATAATGGAAGGCAATTTAGTACTAGCTTTTCTAAATGTTTTAGTTATTGAATATTGTTTTTCAAAACTTTTAAACAATGTGTCACTAGAGCTATTATGCAAGGAAGATCCCCCATTATGGGATTTTAAAAAATGGGATACAAAAAAGTCCATTCAAAAGACTAATTGATGGAATAACTTGCAGGTTTTCATGGCAATGTTTATAAACCGGTTGAATGGACAACACTTCAAATGGCATTAGAAAGCAATGAATGCCAAAATGATGTGGAATGGGGAGCTTAAAAGATGTTTGTGAAGATGTACATTGACAACATAAAGTTTCTCATGAGAAACATCTTAAATGAGGCATACTACGCATGTTGAAGCATTGGATTGGTAGATGAGGCATACTGGGCATGTTGAAGCATTGGATTGGTAGATGAGGCATACTGGGCATGTTGAAGCATTGGATTGGTAGATGAGGCATACTAGGCATGTTGAAGCATTGGATTGGTAGATGTTGCTTCTTCGATTTCATGACATATGCAGTTTTTTTAATAGACTATCATTTTGTAGTCAACATGTTATACTTGATGACTTAGAAACTTCTAAACAAGGTCTATCAATAAATGTTAATGAATTGAAACATTTATACATTTTAAACAACCAACCAATATAAACTTGTTGAATCAACCCATGATATGCACTAACAAAGTTAAAATGAAGATTTTAATATTAATTATAGCTAATTTTTTCTCCTTGTGGACTTTTTGAATCTTTTTGGACTTTTCCTAATGTGTTTGTAGTAAACAAAAATTTTAATGGTCAATCATTGAATTCATGGTCTCAAACATTAACACCCCTTACTCAACACCAAGGCCTTCCTTTATCTCCTTTTAGCATCTCGATCATTTGGTAGATGGCTTTAACTCCAGTTACAAAATTGAACAAATCAATGTCTCAATTAACTCAAAGTTGATGATAATCTCATCAACCATAGTCAAGGATTGTCAAGTGGCCTTGTTGTATAAGTCATTGGTTACAATTACAAAATCATCAAGCCCTGATTCCAAGTCGTCTTTTCCCCCATGAGTGAAGAGATCTCTCATTTGATAAGTCTAGTTGATTGAAAAACATCTTTTGTTTGGGTAGTTTTTTTTATGATGGCATAGCATGAGTTGTGTCCCACTTTGTAACTTGTCAATTATAGTCCATTTTCTAGATAAAGTTCACATACAGGAAACGTGAATCCATGAATTGTCATCGCAAGAAGGCTATACCCTAGGCTTTGCTTAAAGTAGTTAGCAAAGGGACCAACATCCACTCTTGTCGACATTAGAATCACATGAAGAATGTTGTTGCTCCTGGCAAGTCACATCAAACACAACTAACATAACTCAACTCACCTTTGTTGAACAACTTGGAAGCCATTAGATATGTGTGAGCAAACATCACATTAAAGTTTGTTAATCTTGGAATGCTAACACTAAATATGTACAAACTTGGGATTCTTGTGTGTCCTTTTATGGGCATGAAGTTTTTAGATAACATAAGAGATTGTTGAGTTTTGTGTAAACAAAAGGGTTCACATAGTTCACAACCCATTACATTCACAAGATTACTAGGGGTTCATTACATTACCTTTGCAAAAATCAATGGGGAAGGAGAATCAAGTCACCCTCCAGGGTGCATTCGTGCACCTCATCAGTTATGACATGGGCCACACCAACCAAATTCAGGTTTGATAACAAGTGGTGTAGTAAGATACCCGTACTACAAAATAATAGCTTAGTGTGACGTGAATGATAGCTGCCCAATTTAATAGAGTAACCCATTTGTAAACAATTTTTTTTAATAATACTTCTCATTCTACAACATTATGAACTAGAAGTATGTTTGTATTTAAAACCACAAGATTTTGCACAATAGTCCATTGCACCCATTTGTAAAAAAATTAAACCAATCCCCTGCATTTCTAATTTCGATGAAATGCAACCCACAAGCAAATGCCTACAACATATGACAATAGTCCACAAAAGATAATACCTAGTAGGAGAGTTGGATCTATAAAAAGACATGCAGCTATTGACATCCATGGATTGAATTGAGAAAGCCCAATGATGAAATAAACTCATAGTCTCACCAATAGTTTGGTTACGCTCCTTTGATACACGATCAACCAACCTGATGGTAGACAATCTTTTTGGTTGTGTGCAAATTATGTTACATTCAACACCCTTGCCCATTTCAGTATAGTCATCAAGGACATATTATGATATTTGTAAAACTAACAAGGTATCCACCATTGTGAACATATGTAGACATGCAACAAAATCACAAAGAAAATTACTCATGTTAATTATGCCCTGATCACACCCATAATCCTAATTGCACAATATGAACACATTAGACCATGTTGTGAGATAGAGTAGATAGATCCTTATCTTTACATTGTGAGATGAAATTTACAATTGAAAGAGGCGTGCATGCACCTATGTACTCTTTCCACAACCTATTTAGCCACAAATTATAGTGATAACATAGCTGTTAAAAGCTTTAAGCAAATCACCCCTATGTTTGTATGTTGGTAGTTTTGCCTTAATCCCTCACATCTCAAAATGCCTTCCTGACTTTTGCCATGCATTCCACTCCTCCTTCAGTTTCCCATTTTCCACACTAATGTCATCAACCTATAACAATTTCTTGCATGTCTTGTGTAGCTTATGATTTGCAGTATTTGAAAGCATTGGCACCTATGTTCTATCATCTTTCTTTGGAATATCCGACTTCCTCGCATTATCACCTTTTATAAAATTTAATTCAAAGGTTCCACTACGTTACATTTTCTTCAATGTTATGGGAATCACTACTACAAAATGTGGGTGCAATTCACTAGTCCTCGTTTACTAAGATTAATGAATTCATTATTTTCTAACTTGTCCCCATTTACTGAGACCAATGAATTCACTCAAAATCTAGTGAAATCACTTGGTGTACAAGGACACCTTTTGTTGTAATAAACATATGATGTGGATAGATATTCCCTTCTAGCCAACATTCCAATGTTTGGGTTTGTGGGTTTAATCATTGTCTCACTTTCATAATCCAAGACGTCATTCAGTGAGGTCTTTTGTAGCAAAATGTGCGTCAAATCTTTAGCTACAACAACTAGGTCATACAACATCAGTGCACCCACCAATTGCAATGCAAAATTCCCCAACTCTTTTGTTAATTCTCGTAGAAATTCAGGACGATGACTCTTGCTTTTGAAGGCAATAATCGGCATTTCATGGGGATAATGGCACCTGATAGGTATCCTCATTTGCACATGATGAGGGTAGATGCAAACTACAGTGGCTCATTTTTGGACCTTATAGACTTTTTGCAGAGTGTACTTTATTCAAATGCCATAAACACATTAGAAAATCATTAATTTGACAAAACATTTTATGGATTAGGATTGCCAACTTGAATAAGAATACTTATTATGGGGCAAAATTCAATAAACATACATCAATAATATAGTAATGGATTTTTAAAGTGGACATATGGACTATAATCTACGTTTTACATTAGTATTCCAATGCATTTTTTGTTATAATTTCATCTCAATATTTTTGATAAGGACTCAATATATGATACATGATGGAAAAAAAAATTGAAAAAAATTACAACAAAAATTTTAACGAATAAATAACTATGGACTTTTGAATGACCAAATTTGGGCCATATTTTCAAAAGTCCTAGTCTTGGTCATTTTTATTGGATTGATATTTTTTCACATAATATGTATATTAAAGAGTTTTTAAAATGGGCAACCTTTTATATGAACTTTACTAATAGATTAATCACCACATAGGGCCCACTAAACATTGGTTTTAATGTTTTTTTTTTCTACTTAATGTTAATCTTTCCATTTATGTGGACTTTTGGAACCGGGACTCTTGTAGCTTTTGAGCCATTATAGTTTACATCTACCTAGGAACTTCATTACATGGAGCTAAGTTTGCATTTAGACTTGCTTTTCAAAACTAAGGACCACAACTTTCACATCGATCACAAGATGGGTTGCAAACTTTGAAACACAAGAACACTAAATTAATGGATTATTTACTTCCATGTTCAGTGGCACATCAACATCTGCTTTAGATTTTATGGGAAACTACATGAAGTTTTTAGTCAAGTAGGTGCCTTCCTTTTCAAATATGGATTGTAAGGTCACCATTTCTTCTGTTTTCATCTCTACAATATTTTGGGCAACTTGGCTTGCCCCATTTTTAGTATATACAAGAGCTTGGTCTCTAATAATTGTCTTAAATAAGTTACACAAAGGTAAAGATTCGTCCCCATTAGCGTCCACCAAAGTTGCCATACAATCATCGGCAACATATTTGGATTATTGTAATCCTAACATGTTATCATCCCATTCGTCTACGAAACCATTGGAAAATCCATTAGGTCCTTGTTTTCCTTTCACCAATACATGGACAAAAGCCTTAGAAGATTTTTTCGAAAATTTGGCTGGCAATTCATGCTCTTGCACATTGAATATTAGTTAGTCCAATGCTTTTATGAACTCCTTGCATTCAACAAGAGCTCCATTTGCATGTTGTTGCTTGAATCCAAATTGTAGTAGCTAGGACTTTAAATGGTTAGTACTTGAAGCATCTGATGACACTTTATTTGTTGTCAAAGGTGACAACATATTTCTTTGATGAAAATCTTTCTTTCTATACTCCAATTTAGCAACACCTTCTACTTAGACTTTAAAGTTAGGCTTTTTAACCCAAGTACATTGTAATTTGCATGTGAATAAACAAATGGTATGCAAAGGATAAACACTAATTCAGAGCCCCACAATCCTTGACATTGATTTGCAAAAACATTCAATAATAAACATGAGCCTCTCAATACAACAATACTTGAGATGTTCTATGTCTTTGAAGATGGTTATGATTAGAGCCCACTTGTAATTGTTTGGTTTGTTGGCTAACAATCCCATTAGGCTTTGAAAGATTTTCAAGCTTACCAAATTTGCTACTTGTGGCTGTTTCCTTTATCATCCCTTCACCATGTTCATTTCTATTAGCTTCCAATTCCCAAGTCATGTCATTGATTATATTATGGGTAGAATCCACCACATTTAATCCTTTTAATATGTCTTCCATTAACCTTTGGTTATCTTCACTCATAAAGATAGTGTGCAACTCCCTTCATATTGGTGTAGGCTTTGGTTTTGGTTGAGGAGGATGCTTTTTCAAGTACGATATTTGCCTTTTTGTAGCAACATCAAGGTTTAACTAATCTTGTTTGTAGTCTTCACCAAGGATATGATCTAGCTTACAACAATAAAATATATCAATCAACAAAAATATTTGTATGGTTTAGACTTGGTAATTACCAATGGAAAGACCCACTACCTATTTGCGAACATTGGTTAAGCCAATAAACTTTGAAGAACTAATTAAAGACATAGAGACTAGGGAACCTTTGATTGCCCATCAAATGATGAAAAGCTAAAACTAAGGCCTAGTGTTGAGCTTCCATGGATGTCCAGGTTGTATCTTGTTATACCACAAAATCACATTTGCTTCATTTTTTTAAAGATTGGGCAGAATGACACAACAGTGCCAACCTCTTTCTACCTCCACCTATAATCATCAATTTTAGTTACAAATGTACAAACAAAAAATGATGATAAAAAAACAACAATCCATTTCCATCCATATTTTCAAACAATGCCTTGAACTATGGTTGCACCTTCACATCATACACTACTAGCTTATGGATTGAAGTGATGGTAATACCCACAAGAGCCATATTGTTGTTATGATTTGTGGTATCCTGCTTGTGGTAATGATTGACACATAAGAAATAACAATAGATTCAGAGGATGGGGTTAGATTGTTAATTCCTACAAGTTTGGAAGTTGTATCATCTATTTCTATGGCTTGAAAGGGAGGAGGAGTAGGGCCATTGGGAACTATGAGAACACAATGTATAGAATTTGGTTTCATGGTGGTGGGAACTTCACTGTTAGGAGCAATCACTTGTTGAGGATACTTCCCACTAGCTCAGCTTCAAGGTGGCTTTTCTTTTCCTGCTATTTGAACTTCTTTTTAAATAGGGAAGCAATGGCATAATCTCTTTGTTCTTATACCCTAGAAAGCATGGCTTGCTCTTTGGTGGACATAACTTCTTCCCTCTTTGTTAAGGGCTTCTTGCAGAATTGCTTGCTATTGATTTCAAAGGCCTTTTCCTTGGTGATTAGATCTTGGAATCATTGTTGCAAACTCTAATCTAGATTTGCAAAATATTCTTTGAAGTCTTTCCACTCCATGGTAATATTCATTATCTCTTTTCTTTAGACTTCCAAAGTGGCAAATACCTTCTCTAAATAGTCCTTTTGTTCAGAGCTAGCCTCTAATACTTATGGTATGGGATCCTCCTCTATTGCCATTCTCAACTCCCACCATAAAACAAAGCCTCTCTTTTCAATACACCACAAAACCTTAGCGAGAGTGGGATTAGCAATGCATAATGGATTAAATAATGTGTCTTTTTGTATCTAAAAAAATTAAGGCGCACAAATATACATGGTTTAAACCCATGGACTTTGGATAAATTTAGAGAACAAAACAAATTAAATTATCTAATAATTGCCAAATCCTCAAACTTGTAAGTGAAGCATAAATGAAAATGTAAAAATTAAGAACAAAGTTGTTTCAACTATTTTTATCCAAATTTTATTCATCCATTGTTACCATTTGTTCAAAGCATCTAAGTATCAAATTTATGTGTGCATAGTGCAAGACCTTTTCAAAGAAATTACCTACATATGCAAAAGGAAAATAACTCAGATTTATTTGTACACAATAAAATTTCTTTACATGTTTACATTCATTTGTGAGGTTGAGAAAAAGAGTACTTGGGCTTGTACAATCTTAAAAATTGTGAAATTAAATTTGAATTTATAAAATAATTTGTTAATTCAAATTAAAAAAATGAATTCCTTTTCATTTAAAAGCCAATGAACTCTTAACCCATTAAACTTGGAGCTCATAATAATAAAAACATAACTTCCATCAAATGTTCTTGTAAAATTATATGGAAAACATTATTTGAAGACATAGTAGCATGGCCACTTGTTGTGGGAATGCCCTCATTTTGGGGCTTTTCCCTACACTTTACACATGTGTAGGGTGGAGCTCCCTTTAAGCCAAAATCAACCTTTTGGTTGTCTTTGTTGCTCTATAACAAATGTAAAATGCAAATCCTTTTCATCCATAATCAACTTTTAATATTCTATATATTGCTCTATATTCATCCATAATCAAACCTTTGGTATCCTCTATATTGCTCTACATCCACCATCAACCTTTCATGTTTTGTAGATTGGTCTATAGATGTTTAAATTCAGACGAGCCCTTTTTCATCCATCATTGTTCTTTCGGGTGTTCTCTACATGGTTGCTTTTAAAGAGGGAGAGAGATGTAGAATATTTCGAATCTCATTCATCCAGAATTAGCCCTCCGAATGTTGTAGATTGCTCTATAGATGTGGAAATTGAGATGAACCCTTTTTCATCCATAATCAATCTTTTGGTGTTCTATGGATTGCTCTATAGATGTTAAAATCAGATGCGCCCTTTTTCATCCATAATCACTCTTTTGGATGTTCTCTATATCATGGTTGCTTCTAAAGAATGTAGAATTTAGATTTCATTCATCCATAATCAACCCTTTTGGTGTTCTCTTCTTTTTCTTGTTTCGCTTGTTTGTTTCTTTCTCTTCCGGAGTCTCTTTTGTTAGTGTTTCGACGTTCCGACCTAATTCGAGGTCGTTGTCGTCGTCGTCGTTCCCAACACAACATCCAACGCAAAAACGTGTTGTCCCTATTTATTTGCGTCGTCTTCTCGAACTTCGATTTAACGCGCGCTGTGGGTTTTTCGTATTTCTCGATTTGTGTCTTTTAACTCGAAGATCAAGCCACAAAATTACATTCCTGAAATTAGAGAGGAAGTAAAATTGCAGTTGCGGAAGAAGAAGAGCAGAGATATAGAGTGAAAGAGAGATCTGACCATTCTTGTTTTCCTGGAAACAAGATCAAGGCCGACGAGAGAGAGAGAGAGAGAGAGAGAGAGGTTTTGCAATGAGGCTTTGACGGTTACAGATTTTGGTGCTGAAGAATGGTTATACTGAGTATAAGGAAGGGGTTTCTGTGGTGACCTAAAGGGAGAGGGAAGAGGGGGTAAGGGGCGGCTAGTGACGACGGGGTTGGTCATGGAGGCGCCTGTAGGTGGTGGACAAGGAAGTAGACAACAATGGAGGAGAGTAACGGATGGGTCGCAAGGGAGGGAGAGATTACTTGTAGACTCGTCTGGAAACTCATCAGCGAGGTTGAGTGGAGGTGGTGGTGGTGGTGGGCGGCCACGCTCAGGAGGGGGTGATTCAGCAGGTCATCGTCGAAGAAGAAGTAGTAAGAATGGCAGGATTTTCCATCCTGGAAGTAGTGGCCATTCCAGTGACTCTGAAAACAACGGAGGAGGACCTGCTTCACCAGGAGAACTCCTCTCCCAAACCGTTGGAAGTGAAGGAGATGGTGCAGCTTTGTATGATGAGGTAGGTTGGTTGGTTTGTTTGTTTTGTGGGATGTATAACACATTCCGCTAAAATTGTTGCAATGTTGTTTGTTTTTAGAGAATTTACAGCCGGGTTGCAGGGTGTGCATTCTTCTTAGGGTTTGGTTCTTGGGATTTGATTCTTGGGATTTTTAGGGTTTGGTTCTTTAGGGTTATTTTGGTACTTAAAACTCCATTTGAATCTGATTTTTTTTCTTTCCATTTGTTGGTGATGTCAAAAGTTCCCCATGTAAAAATTTGCGAACTCATGTCCAAAAACAGCATTTGATAATTTTTCCTCAGCTGCCTTATTTATGTATTATGTCCTCCTCCAGCTGCAGAAGGACCACAAACCAAGAAGTTTTGCGGTCTTGCAATCAGGACTGGTTGCAGCAGCTACTGAAGCTCCTGAGGAAGTCTTGGAACAGCGTCTTCATGACATTGCTACACAAAGAGAGCAGTTGCAACAAGCTGAGGTGGAGTTGAGAGCATGTTTTATAGCACGGTCAGAGGTGATCCAAATGCAAAACACTTTTGATGAACAGTCAAAGCAACACTCTCACATTGTGGTCGATCTTCAGGTATGCAGTTCTTTCTGGAATAAAATTATGTTGCTAGAGAAGCAGTACCACTTTCAGGCTCTGCATTTGCACATTTTCACAAGTAGGTAGTAGCAGTGGTGTTGTGGAGTTAGTTTTCTCTGCAATCTCATACATATTTTGACAAGCAGGAGGAACCTTGTGACATCAAAATGTTATATATCAAATTTCGCTGCAAACATGAAGTCTGTCAGGCAGATGTCAAAAGAATGTCTGATGCAGTCTACAGATAGTGTGATGACAGAGACACCCACTAATGTGTACAGTAAGGGTTTAATTCAGACTTTTTAGGTCACAAGGGGTATATACCATAAGGGTTAGCTACAGATATTTGAGGTTATGGGCTCAGATTTTTAGGTGGAGAATATGTAGAGTTCAGAATTAGTTAACTGATGGCTGTGAATCAAGCCAATGGACAACCTGGCAAAGGTGGCCAGGTAGGTTGCATGCACAAAGACTTGAATATACTTGAATGGACACGTTCATTTCTTCCTTTGCCTTGTTAAAATGGCACTGTGGGTCTCAGGAGCAACTTCGTGATAGGGACAACCGAATACATCTCTTGGAGGAAAGATTGGAGGAACAAGCACAACATCTGCATACAAATCAGATGAAGGCAAATGAGGCAGGACTGGCTGCATTCTATTTTGCTGAAATAAACATATTTGTCTTCTGAACTTCTTGTTAATCAGTGTTTAATGGGACCCCTTCTTGGATTTACCTTACCCAACTGTTTTCAGATCTCTATGACCTTTTTATTCAGGTCATCTCTCAATTCTAGTCAGGTTGACTTAAATCATAAGTATGGAGAAGTTCTCAGTACTTATAAAGAATTAACTGTTTATTGCACTCAGCAGGTTTGGGTCAAAGATGGGCTTCTTCGGGAGCAATCCAATGAGATTGCGGCTTTGCGGTATGTAAATTGAGCAATGTTTTTGGAGTGGTGAAGGTTCTCCTTCTAGTATTAGATGCATCTGATAAAATGGCAATTTGTGATGCCAGCTTTGTTCTTGGTGGTATAGGTCTCTCTGATGTATTACGTGGGGTCAGTGGTGGACAGGGCCTGGACATTATAAGGTGCACTTTGGGTGGCTTGATTGCGTGACTTGATTTTTGGCACTTATTTTTCATATCTGTTGCAATGTGGCAGTCAGGAGCATGAGAATGCTGTAGCTGAACATAAAGCAGCAGAGGCACGATTGGATGCAGAAAGAGAAGATTTATTGGCACAACTGGAGCATCTCAAGGGGCAGGTCCATGAGAAAGAGCGTCAAGTACAGGAAGCTGATGAACAGGTGGAGAAACCTGATCTCTTCCCTTTGTTTGGAAATACAAGTGTGTGAAATGGTCTTGTCACTTCATGTGTTCAAAGCATGAGCTAATGGTTGGAATTGTCTTTGTGACAGAACCGTACGACACAAGATTTGCTGCTGTTCAAGGATAGCCAGCTACAAGATGCACAAGCTTGGATGGCTCGAGCTCAGGAGCTGAACACTTACCATGTCAACGCAAACAACACCTTGCATGCTGAGCTGCGTGATCGTAGTGAGCAGTTGAATCAACTCTGGATGGGCTATCAGAGACAGGTAAAAGTCCTGATGGGGTTGAATAGGCAGAGTTCATGGTTCATCCAAATGCAAGAACTGCACTGAATTACAGACCATTGGGTGCCATCTTTTGCAGCTGGCAGACATGGAGAGGTACCACACACAGGTGATTCAAGGACTGCAGTTGGAAGTCAATGAGGCTCGAGGTTTGAACAGGATCCACAAGAGTACCGCAACTGACTATCCAGATGCTAAGGATGAAGTACAAACACATGCAGACAACAACAACAGCAAAGATTCTTCACAGCATGAAGGAAGCAATGGTACTGGGGTCAAATATGTCAAGGTTCCACAGGCAAATAGTGGTATGGCCATCCATGGCAATCCCGTCCTCCTGTCGCACGCAACTGTGAGTGATCCTGTACATGTTGATTTTTTCTTGTTAATCTCAAAGGGTTGATGCAATGTGACAAAGAATCCTGTTATTTGAACATTTGCTAATGGCTGCATTGTGCAGGTGGAACAGGCAACAGGGCTCCCAGTAGGACCCACTCCAATCATGGTTGGTGTAAGTCCTGTGATGCCTCCACCTGTGCACCAGTTTGGTCTGCCCCATCAATCTGCAACTACTGTTACACAGTCTTTGCCTTCACTTGTTGTTCCACAATCCTCTCTGATGCAGCCACATGTCCTTCCTTCTGCTATGGTTCCACTGCAGCAGCTGCCACTTGTGAGTGAACAGGTGGGACAATCTTTCATCTTGCAAATGCCAAAGAGTTTGCTGTTGTTTGTTATTGTCTCATGCACAATATTGGGATGTGTGTCTGGGTCCGGATAATGCATGCTCATTAGCAGCAATCTGCTCAAGTGCCACATCACATTATATCCTCTGATTCCATCTGTGTACATTGTACAGCTGCCTCAGCAGCAGCAGCTGCAATTTCATGAGCATGAGGCACGCAGACAGCAGCAACTTGGTGCGTCATTGTTGTCCCAGTTGTCTACCCAACCAAGTGAAGTTCTGCAGCAACAGCCTGCAATGCCTGAGCCTGGGCAATCTCTCTACAAGGAAAAACTAGAACCGGTTTCAGAGCAGCAACAGGCAGAACTTCCCATTCAGCAGCATCACCAGCCTCCTGTCCTGCAAGGACCACATGTATGCAGTCATGGCAAACAATTAAGTTCAGCTGCAGCTTCTTTGCTCATATGTGGGTAATCTCTTGTCAGCTTGAATAAGCTCATTACATCTTAATTTCTGTTGCAGAGCAATGAGCGATTGCAGAGGAGTGAGCAGCAATCTCAAAGCCAGAAGTATGGGAAAGCTGTGCAGCCACAACATCAGCATCAGCATCAGCAGGCCATCTCAAGCCCGATACAGCAGTTCTCCCAATCAGCACCTTTGGTTAAAGATGAGGCTCAACATCACCATGACCCATCTCTCAGCAAACCTGTCTCTGACAAGCCAGAGCTGCAAAACCTGGTTATTACACCAATGGCATCACAGCAGGATTTTCCAGAGGCAAATACTAAAAATGTAGAGCCTGGCCCATTGGATGAGAAATCCTTGCTGGGTTGTCTTCTGCGGGTGGTCCCAACAGAGCCAAGTGCTAAAATCAGGATCAGCACAACAGTTAGTGTTATCTTCTCCCAAATGCTCCCAATTTACAAGTTGCGCAACTTGTGTTGGTCTATGATGAGTTCCTGTTCTTGCTGCTCTAGTAATGACATGGATGTAAAACTTGTACATCATGTAGTAGAAAGCATTGACTGCTGTAACTTTTGCATCATGATTGCAGCTGCCAAATCGACTCGGTAAATTGCTGGCCCCTCTACGTTGGCATGACTACAGGAAGCAATATGGCCGCCTAGATGAGTTTGTCAACTCTCATCCAGAGGTAATTGTTTTGCATGTGAAATCAGATATGGTCAATGTGTGCAATCGTTTCATTTCTTGATTGACACTTCTCAGAAGAGAATGCTTTGGTAAGTATAGTAGTGTGCCAACAGGATATGTCAGGGTACAGGACACCCCAACCACTGCCCTCTATGTTTGCTTCTCTATGCATTGGGCTTAGATTCCATTTTTGTTCGTTCCTGTCATGACCCATATCTATTGCTGTTAAATGTCAAAACATGAGCGTGATGGTCAATATTATTTGCATTGCCCCTCTTTTTTTTCTGTGTTTTTGGGTGTTCAGGTCTCCTGTTTTTTTAATCAGCTGATATAGTTTCACGTCTACAATCTCTGTAACCTTATCATTAGGTCATCTTTTATTTCTATACAGTTGGCTTCAATTGTAAGTATGAAGTTCTCTAAATACTGAATAAGAAATGTTTGTCTGATGTTAACATGATGGAATGGTGGTGTGGGGTTCAGCTCTTTGTTATTGAAGGTGATTATATTCATCTCAGAAAAGGAGCCCATGCAGTAGTCTCAGGAACAACAACCACGGTGGCAGGAGCAGCAGCAACCACAGGTCCCATTGCCCAACCACAGCTTCCACCGGTGGTTGTCTCTCCTGTACCCCAAGTTGCTGAACTTCAGCGCAGCAGAAGCTTGAAAGGTTCCACCAAGGACACCAAAATCATACCTGCACCCCAACATGAAGAGTCCGGGAATGCTCACAAACAGAGGCCACCTTCTCCACTGCGTCCGAAATCAAGCCAATCTCGGCAAAACCACAACACATCCATGGCAAGAAACTCTGTGGGAAATGGGACCCCTACTGTTGCCATCAATAGCCAGCATGCCCCAACAGGCACTGACTATACTGGCAATGGTCTGCCCTCACGCAATCACCACCTTGCTGGCTTTGAAAATGGAGAGCGAGTAACACCCGACAAGTCAACGAAGGGAAGTGGCGGCAACAGACAAGTTAACAGGTTTGCAACTGGTGAAAGTCAGTGAACCCACCAATTCACACCAAAGGGTGTGCTTGTGATATGTGATGTCTTTCAAAGTCTTGCACAATATCGTAAACAGTTGTTGCTTTCAAAGCTTCAGATCCCTGTAGCTGTCTTAAGGTGCCTGTCTAATCTCTACTTGGGCAAATGGTTAAGAGAAGTGGAGATATAGTCATCTGAGCATTATGTGATGATGTGCTGTCAAAGTAGAGATGCATGCATGGAAATTATTTTTACACCTTATATCACATCCGGCTGCCAAATCCCTTTTCCAAGCCATGCAGCAGCATGTCAGTGTGAATTTGGCACGGAACTGCATGGTTTTGTATTAGCCAGTTCATTACCAGAGGCATGGCTAACTTGGCATGGTTTAGAGGGTCATGGCGAGAGAGAGAGAGATAGAGAGAGAGAGAGAGAGAGAGAGAGAGAGAGAGAGAGAGTGAGTAGTCTACCACAATCTGTTAAAATCCTTGCATGTGAAATTAGTCATAAAGCTCTGGCTATGTTGTAACTTGAGACAATTGCAGCAATTGGGTTCAGTGTCTGTATCAGGGCATTACAGGAGACTAGAAAAACTAGTTGAGGCCATTAATGCAAGGGGAGGCTTTGTCCACACCTTGATTGAAATACATTATCTTGTATTCATTTTTTTGTGAAGAGATTGGTGGAGTTTGGCTTGTTCGTGTTTTGACTGCATTTGAGTCTCTGGGGAGGTTGGTTCTTGTTTTGAAAAACTTTAGTTTGAGTCAGGCGAGGCATTGTGTTGGCTTGCAAAGTAGGAAATGTCCATCAGGTTATAGATAGTAAGTAAATCCAATCTAAAATCCTCCCATCTCAAAAGGATAACTCTTGGTGGGAGGAAGGCAGTCTTTCGGGTGTGCATTTTGCTCGATATTTTCTTTACCTTGGCATAGCAAAGTGGCAGGATTCTTGAAATTTTCTACTTTCCTCTCTGACTTGTAGCCAAATTTGGGCTAATTCCTCTTGTGGATGATTGCCATTTTGCTTGATGTTTTCATGACCTTGGTATAGCAGTTGCAAGATCCTTGAAATTTTCTACTTTCCTCTCTGATTTGCACCCAAATTTGGCTAATTCCTCTTGTGGATGATTGCCATTTTGCTTGATGTTTTCATGACCTTGGTATAGCAGTTGCAGGATTCTTGATATTTTCTACTTTCCTCACTGATTTATAGCCAAATTTGGCTAATTCCTCTTGTGGATGATTGCCATTTTAGCTGCATCACAAAATTGGAAGGAAAAATTAAAAAAAAAAAAAAAAAAAACAAAATTCAACTAGACAAAATTTATTTAATTGATAAATTAAAAAAA
>Ga0116231_10008352_pt1 | contig 18221 bp, 17 predicted proteins | sample S1TSphgellanicum_2_FD_89695 | JGI IMG/M metagenome (GOLD analysis project Ga0116231, IMG submission 89695) | Host-associated microbial communities from peat moss isolated from Minnesota, USA - S1T2_Fd - Sphagnum magellanicum MG | ecosystem: Host-associated > Plants > Peat moss > Unclassified...
CATCGTGGCATTGCATGGCAATTAAAGAATAACTATAAGATTGCTGCCGAAGCGGTGGCGGTGTCATACGCAGATGGAAGTAGCCGATCGGATCGCCGGCCACGACCCACTTCCGCCGGCTTCACCACGCCGCAGCGAAGTCGCGGTCCTCCATGTCCCACTCGGCAAAGTCTTCGACCCGGTAGATTCGGAGCAGACGGCGCCGACCTACCCCGGGAGTCCACCGATGTTCGCCAGGCCATGCTGGATCGCCGCCCTGGTGCTTTGCGCGGCCACCCCCGCGCAGGCCGCGCCCTCGCCCCACGTGCGCCTGACGGCGCTGGCGCAGCAGTACATCGATGCCACCGCCGCCTACGATCCGCTCTACGGCACCGCGCTGGGGTTGAGCGCCTACGATGGCAAGCTCCCCATTCCCACCGAGTCCGCGCGCAGCGCGCGCGTCGCCCGCCTGCAGGGCTGGAAGCGCGAGGCGGCGGCCATCGTGCGCGGGGCCGGCCCTGACCTGTCCCTGGCCGATGCCGACGATGCGCGCCTGCTGGTCGCGCGCTTCGATGCACAGCTCAACGATCTGCTGCAGCGCCACTCCGACCGGATGAACTATGCCGGTCCGGCCCTGGCGCTCAACGATGCGATCTACACCCAGTTCCTGCACCTGCCCATCCCCGGCCAGGACGGGGCCACGCCCGCCGACCTGGCGCGTGCCTGGGCCGACATCACCGCGCGCCTGGCTGCCGGGCCGGGCTATATCGTCGCGGCGCAACTGCTCGTCACGCAGCCGGGCAAGCTCTTCGGCGAGGTCGGCAGCCGGCAGCTGGCCGGGATACCGGAGTTCTTCAACGGCGCCCTTACCGATGCCGCCAAGCTGCAGCTGCAGGCCGACCCGGCGGCCCTGCAGCGCTTTGCCGCCGCGCGCGATGCGGTGCTGGCCCAGATCGCCCGCACCAAGGCGCACATCGATGCCAACGTGGCGCGCTGGCCGCAGAACTTCGCGATCGGCATCGCCGCCTACAACCGCATGCTGCGCGAGGAGCAGCTGCTGCCGTTCGACGCCGCCGACCTCGAGCGCATGGGCCGCGACGAACTGGCGCACGGCTGGGCCGAGGAGGCCTGGCTGCAGGCATCGGCGCGCGACCGCAACCTGGCCTTCGGTCCGGCCAGCGGCGGCGGCCTGGCGCCGGGCGGCCCGGCGCTGGTGGACTATTACCGCGACCGCATCGCCGACCTGCGCAAGTACGTCGACGAGCACCAGGTCGTCACCGTGCCGGCGTGGCTGGGCGCGATGCGCATCGTCGAGACGCCGTCCTTCCTGCAGCCCGTATCCCCCGGCGCCTCGATGAATCCGCCGCGTCTGTTCGACAAGTCCACGACCGGCTATTACTTCATCACCCCGCCCAAGTCGCTCGCCGAGGCTGCCCAGCGCCTGGACATGAACCAGGACTTCGATCGCGACCGAATACTCTCCACCGGTGCGCACGAGGCGATCCCGGGCCATTTCTTCCAGCTGTCCATCGCCCGGCGCCACCCCGACTTCGTGCGCCGCACCCAGAGCAGCGCGGCGTTCGAGGAAGGCTGGGCCTTCTACGGCGAGGAGATGTTCGTGCGCCTGGGACTGTTCGGCGACGACCTCGACGCGCGCCTGTTCACCGCGCGCTGGGAGCGCGTGCGCGGCGCGCGCGCGATCGTCGACGGCAAGCTCGCCTCGGGCGAATGGACCGTGCCGCAGGCGGTCGATTTCTTCGAGCAGCAGTCCGGCTTCACGAGGGAAGACTCCGAAGCGGCGGTCGACGGTTACGCGCTCAGCCCGGGCTACGCGATCGCGTATACGGTCGGGCGCCTGCAACTCGAAACGCTGCTCTCGGAGTACCTGCGGCGCATGGGCGCGCGCGGCAGCCTGCGCGACTTCCACGACCGGCTGCTGTCGTACGGATCGAGTCCGTTTTCCGTCGTCGCCCCGGAACTGCTCGCCGACCTGGACAAGCCGGCCGCCCAGGTGCGGGCGGCGGCCGACTACTGAGCTAGCGCGTGCCGGCCGGCGGCGCGGCAGCTGCCGGCTTCTCGTTGGCCAGGCTCTGCTCGAACTTCACCAGCGCGGTGATGTCGTCCTTGTGCGTGCCCTTGGGGTCGTTGGGGATCATCGCTACCTGGCCCCAGTTGCCCGAGCCGCCCAGCGACACTTTCATCACCAGGCCTTCGATCAGCGGATATTCCTTGCCCTTGTACGTGAAGGTCTTCACCCCGGCACCGGTATAGCGCTTGGCCACGTCGATCCATGCCGGCCCGATCACCTTCTTGTCGATGGCATGGCAAGCGGTGCAGCCCAGGCGCTTGGCGGCTGCCGGCATTTCGGCGGCGCCGGCGTGCGCGGCGGACAGGGCGAGTACGAGGACGAGGGTGGTGCTGCGGATGTGCTGCGAATTCATGGCTTCTCTCGATGCGGTCTGGGTTGCGGGGGAATGCCGGGGTCCAAACCCGGTGCTTGGGATGGGGGGATGGGTCAGGATGCGTTGCCGGCGATCGCGGCGACCGGCTGCGGCGCCGTGCCGGCCTGCAGCGCCGCATGCAACGCATCCCAGGCCAGGTTCGCACACTGCAGCCGGCCCGGGAAGTCGTGCACGCCGCGCAGCGCGCGCAAGGGACCCAGTTCCGGGTCCGGCGTGGCGCCGGGGGCCGCGAGCATCTGCCGAAAGCGCTCCAGCAGCCGCTGCGCATCGTGTCGGTCGACCCCCATCATCGCCTCGGTCATCAGCGAGGCCGATGCGGTCGCGATGGCGCAGCCCACGCCGTCGAAGGCGATGTCGTGGATGTGTCCATCGTCGAGCCGCAGGTAGACCTCGATGTGGTCGCCGCATAGCGGATTTTCCCCGCGCGCGCGGTGGCTGGCGTCGGCCGGCGCCCGCCGGTTGCGCGGGTGCTTGCAGTGCTCGAGTACGACGTCCTGGTAGAGGCCGTCCGCGGGCGCGCTCATCCAAACGTCCTGCGCACGAGCTGCACGGCCTCGGCCAGCGCGTCGACCTCGGCAAAGGTGTTGTAGAACGCGAACGAGGCGCGCGCGGTCCCGGCCGGCAGTCCGAAATGTTCCATGGCCGGCATCGCGCAGTGGTGACCGGTGCGGATGGCGATGCCTTCGCGATCCAGTATCGTGCCCACGTCGTGCGGGTGCACGCCCTCGACCACGAAGGAGAGGATTCCCGCCTTGTGCGCGGCCGTGCCGACGATGCGCACGCCACCGACGCCCGCCAGCAGGCCGCTGGCGCGCGCCAGCAGCTCGGACTCGTGCGCTGCGATGCTGTCCAGTCCCAGCGCCAGCAGGTAGTCCAGTGCCGTTCCCAGGCCCACCGCGCCGGCGATATCGGGCGTGCCGGCCTCGAACTTGTGCGGGCTGGGCATGTACTCGGTGTGATCGAAGCGGACCGTGCGTATCATGTCGCCGCCGGTCTGGTAGGGGGGCATGGCCTCGAGGTGTTCGGCCTTGCCGTACAGCGCGCCCACGCCGGTCGGGCCGTAGCACTTGTGGCCGGAGAAGACGTAGAAGTCGCAGTCGATGGCGCGCACGTCGACCGCCACGTGGGCCACCGCCTGCGCGCCGTCGACCAGCACCGGCACGCCGCGGGCGTGCGCGGCCGCCGTGACGGCGGCGATGTCGGTGACGCTGCCCAGCGCGTTGGACACGTGCGAGATGGCCACGAAGCGCGTGCGCGGGCCCAGCAGGCGCTCGTAGTGCTCCAGCTGCACCGCGCCCGCGCCGTCCAGCGGGATCACCTTGAGCACCGCGCCCGTCTGCGCGCACACCTGCTGCCAGGGCACGATGTTCGAGTGGTGCTCCAGCGCGCTGACGATGATCTCGTCGCCGGGCACGACCCGCGTGCGCACGAAGCTCTGCGCCACCAGGTTGATGGCCTCGGTGGCCCCGCGCACGAACACGATCTGCGCGGCGCTCGGCGCGTTGAGGAACGCGCGCACCTTGCCCCGCGCCGCCTCGAAGGCATCGGTCGCACGCTGGCTCAGCGCGTGCACGCCGCGGTGCACGTTGGCGTTGTCGTTCTCGTAGAAGCGCGACACCGCGTCGATGACCGCCTGCGGCTTTTGGGTCGTCGCGGCGTTGTCCAGGTACACGAGCGGCTTGCCGTGCACGCGCGTGCGCAGCAGGGGGAAATCGCCGCGCCGCCGTGCCAGGGGCACGGTAGCGGCGGTTGGTCGTGGGGCTTCAGCGAGCAGGGTGTTCATCGGCACGTCTCCGGCCACAGGGCCGGTGCGGCGCCCGGCCGGCGGCTGCTGGTCACTTGCTGGCGCGCACCAGGCGCGCGAAGTACTGGTCGCTCTTGGTGGAAGCGCTGGCGCCCTCGGGGCCGAAACTGATGCGGTAGGCCATGCTCGCCTGGCCCGTGCCGCGCCGGGCGGTGGCCGGCCAGAAGTAGGTCGGCGGCGTGGCGGGGAAGAGCGCGAGGTTCACCCGCGGGTCGGAGCACTGGCGCTCGACGATCATCGCCAGTTCGGGGATGTGTGGCATGCGCCAGTCCTTGAAACTGGCATAGCCGCCCTGGGCGTTGAGCGTGGAGGCCGCGCCTTGCGCCGATTCCCAGTTGTAGGAGGCCGGATCGCCGGCGCAGGTCGCGCCGTTCCAGCGTTGGCCCAGCGCGCAGCGCATCCACATCAGGCCCGACTGGGTGTCGGTGAGCGTGCCGTCGCCGTTGTCCTTGAAGCGCTCGGTCGGCGTCGACAAGGGATACGAGCGGGTGTCGCAGGTCTGGCTGGCCAGGACCGGCAGGCTGGCCAGTCCCAGGAAAAAAGCAAGTGCCTTGGTCTTCATGGTTCCCTCCCTGTACTGGTTCGCCACGGCGAGGGTGCCGGCGGGCGACGGCACCCTCGACGCGCCCGCCCCTTCCCGCTTACGGGGCAGGGCAGGCAGGCTACTTGTCGGAGCCGAGCCCCGTACCCTTGTCGTAGCCGATGCCGGAACCCTTCTTCGGATAGCCTACACCGGACTTGACGACGATGGGTGAGGTCTGCTGGGACGCCAGCCCCGGGGCGATCGCCTCGCCGCGATACAGGTTGAACGCATACGCCTCCATCGCCACCATGTCGTCCCCGCTCACATCCAGCGGCTTGCCGCCCTGCGGTACCTGGATGCACCAGTTGATCATCTCGCGCAGCGCGATGACCTTGCCCAGGTCGGCCTGGTACTTCGGGAAGGTCTGGGGGTTGGAAGCGGCCGCGTCGGGGTGGCAGTTGCCGCAGGCCAGGCCGTTGGTGGACATGGACGGGAGCGAGCCGTGCCACAGGTCGCGGCCGTGGTCCACGACCGCCAGCAGCGCCTTTTGCTGCTCGGCCAGTTCCTCCGGGGTGAAGGGCTCGCGGGCCGAGGTCGAACCGGTCATGAGCAGGGCCATGGCCGCGCCCGCGGCCAGCAGCGCCGCAGCCGCGCAGGCCTTTGCGGACCGGCGCGTGGAAGCGCGCACGGACGAGTCGGGGGAAGCTTGTTGCATCGTCTTTTCTTGCATGGTGGTTTGTCTCCTCAGACCTTGAAGCCGTCTTTGATCGCGGGCTTTAGCATGTCGTCGTTGAAAGGGTCGTAGTGCATCGTGCCCTGGAAGTTGGCCTCCAGGTCGATGTACTGGGCGCCCTCGCCGTCGCGGATGTTGCCCGGGTCGGAGCGGTTCATGCGCATGTCCGGGTATTCGAGCTTGACGTCCGGATAGGGCCACGGCCAGGAGGTGGAAAGCGCCCCGACCGAGGACATGTTGCCGATCTTGTTGTAGACGGTCTGGTGCACGTGGCCGTGATAGGACATCACCCGGTCGAACTTGGACAGGATCTCGCGGATTTCCGGCGCGTCCTCGGTCTGGAAGTTCCAGCGCGGGTAGTAGTCCCAGAGCGGCGAATGGGTGAACACCACCACCGGCGTATCGGGGCGCAGGCCCTTGGTGTCCTTCTTGAGCCATTCGAGCTGCTCCTCGCGCACGCCCCAGGGGCCGGCGATCGGGCTCTCGAGCATCTCCATCACGCCCATGCGCTGCTCGGGCGTCAGGCCGGCCTTGGTCCAGAAGTCGCGCACCAGGATCGAGTTCATGCCGATGAAGTGCACGCCCTTGTGGTCGAATGACCACGTCGGCTTGCCGAAATGCCCGCGCCAGGCCTCGCCCATGTCCAGGTACCAGTCATGCTCGCCCGGGATGACCTTGAGCGGCATGGTGAGCTTGGAGAGGATCTTGATGCCCTTCTTCAGCTGGTCGTCGCGCCCGTTCTGCGCGATATCGCCGCCGTAGATCACGAAGTCCGGCAGCGGCTTCATCGCCATGACCTGGTCGACCGCATCGGCCATCATGCCGTCGAACTTGTGGTCATCGATGCTGAAGAGGTGGGAGTCCGAAATCATCGCGAAGCGAAACGGCGTCACCTTGCCCGACGTCGCCGCGGACACCACCTCGATCAGCCCCAGGTTGACGCCCACGGCGCTGGCCACCAGCGTCGTAAGTCCGGCCCTGCCGGAAATGCTGACGAAACCCCTTCGACTCAAGTTCTTCATGTCCTGCATGTTTCCTCCTTGTGGGCGTACGTTCTTCCCTTTTGCAAGCCTCGGTCTTCGTGGCGCTGGAGCTGGGGACTGGCTCCTTGCATCGGCGTCGCAGCCGCGCGCTTTGCCGCCGACTTGCCGCATGGCAATTGGGCAGTCGCCGGTTGCAGCGCATGTGCATTAGAGGAGCAGCGACTTGCGCTTGTCAAGAAAACTCGCGGCAAAAATGCGCGTGACAGAACTCGTGCTGTGATTCCGCACGCGCGCGTTCAGTATTGCTGAGAAGGACTGAGTATTGGCGCGGCGCGCGCGGCACGCCGCCTGCCGCGCCGGTCGCCGGCGGTCTTACATGCGTCATGGCGGGTGTGACGCGCCGTTCCGGGGAGGAGCACCCCCATCGTTCGCGACGTAATTGATGCGCGTGCTCGCCGGGCCGCTGTGTCCCCGCAGGTGCCGGTTTCCATTGGGGGTGTGCATTGCACCGGGCGATCGGGCCGGTGCCGGATCGCGCTTGCAGAAACGTCGCCGCCGGTGCGCCGGCGGCGTTGCGCGGCAGGACGCCGCGCGAGGTGTCATATGTCGTGCACGCACTGCGGCCGGCACCGGCGCATCCCCGCGGGACGCCTGCGGTGCCGCGCGTTGCATTGCGTCATGCGCGCGCGCGGCGTTGCGCAGCTCCGCAGGAGATCCGTCGCGTCCGGACGCGAAAAAACCGCGCAACGGGCGTGACTTGCGCTGCATTGCGTCATGCGCGCGCCGTGCGCCGCAGGCGCGCGAGATCCGTCGCGCGCCGCCGGCGAAAAAAAGCCGCCGTCGGCGCTGCATCGACTACGCAAGCCCCCGGGCTTGCAGTAGGATCATGCGCTATGCCAACGATCGAACTCTCCATGCCGAAGAAGCAGATCGAAAGTGCGAAGGCGGTGCAGACAGTCATCCGGCGCGAGATCGACCGGGACGAAGCATCGCGCTACGACCACCGGCTGCATGCGCTGCTGCTCGTGGCGGGCGGCAGGTCGTGTACCGAGGTGGCGCAATGGTTCGGCGAGAACGCCAGCACCGTGCAGCGCTGGGTGCGGCGCTTTCGCGTGCAGGGTCTCGACGGCCTGCATGACGGCGAGCGCCCCGGGCGTCCCGGCGCCCTCGACCCGGTCCAGTGGCGCCGCCTCGAGGCGGACCTGCGCAAGACACCGCGCTATTTCGGATTCGCCGCACGCTCGTGGGACGGCCCTACCTTCGCCGAGCATCTGCGCCGCTGCTATGGGGTCGACCTGGGACTGCGCCAGTGCCAGCGCCTGTTCCGGCAGATGTGCAGCCGCTCGCGGCGGGTGCGCGGCGCGGCCCCCGACGGTTCCTGAGGGCGGTCGGTTATCCTCCTGTAATGAAGATCCTGTTCGTCATCGCGGGGCTGCTGGCCGCCGCGGCCGCTGCTTTGCTCGCGGCGGTGTACTGGCGCCAGGAGGCGCTGCTCTTCGCGCCCGAGCCGCTGGCGCCCGATCACCACTTCGGTATCGCCGACGTGACCGAGGATACGATCGCCGTCGATGGGGCACAGCTCTCGGCCCTGCACCTGCGCCTGCCCGATCCCAAGGGGGTCGTGTTCTTCCTGCACGGCAATGGCGGCAACCTCGAGAGCTGGTTCGTCGACACGGATTTTTATCGCCGCGCCAATTTCGACCTGTACATGTTCGACTATCGCGGCTACGGCAAGAGCACGGGCCGCATCACGAGCGAGGCGCAACTGCGCGCCGACGTGGAGGTGGCATGGCGGCGCGTGGCGCCGCAATACCAGGGCCGGCGTCGGGTGATCGTCGGGCGCTCGCTGGGCACCGCACTGGCGGCGCGGCTCGCGGCCGAGGTGCAGCCCGACCTGACCATCCTCGTGTCACCGTACTGGAGCATGACGGAACTGGCGCACCTGCACTACCCGCTGCTGCCGGCATGGCTGCTGCGCTACCCGCTCGAGACCTTCGCCGACATCGGCCGCATCGATGGGCCGGTGCTGATCCTGCACGGCGACCGTGACACGCTCATCCCCTACTGGCAGGGCGAGCGGCTGCAGGCGGCCGCGCGCCATGGGCAGCTCGTGCGCATCGTGGGCGCGGGGCACGGCGATCTGCAGGGTTTTCCTTCCTATCTCGATGCCATCGCGCAGCGGCTTGCGCGCCTTGGGTGAGCCGGACGCGGCCGGGCGCTGGCCGGCTCAGGCGAAGAATCCCTGCAGGAACCAGCCGCGCGGTGCGCTCAGCTCGCGGTAGATCCACAGCGTCTGGCCGTGCCGGTTGCGCGCCACGAAATAATCCCGGTGGATGGCCGCCGACCGGTCGCAGCCTTGGTCCCACCATCCGGCCTCGATGCGCTCCGGGCCGGCGAGCAGGGCAAGCGGTCCGCGGTAGTGCGGACCGTCGGGATCGGCCGCCGGCGTGCGCAAGGCCTGCGGTACCGGCAGGAACAGCGCAGGCCGCTGCGCCGGCGAGGGCGCAGGGCCGTGCGGCGCAGGCGGATCGGGTGTCAGCGCGATGCGGCGGTAGGCGTGTTCGGGACGGTGGTCGCCGACGGGCTGCAGCTGGAATACCCGTTCCGAACCCAGGCGCGCATGCAGGGTCTCGGCCAGGTGCAGGGCATCGATACCCTGCGACCCGGTTCCCGGTTCGGGCGGCAGGAAGCTCGATTCGATGGGTACCCATGGGGCCATGCGTTCGAGGCGCAGTTCGAGCACGATGGCCGGATCGGCCAGGCGCACGCGCGCCAGGCGCTCGGCAAACAGTGCCAGCAGGCGCCGCGCGTCGCGCTCCGGTGCGGCTAGTCCGAGCGTGATCGGGCTCGCGCTGCTGCGGATTTCGCGCCGGCGATTATGGTGGGCCAGCAGGGTCAGGGCCGTGGCGCCGGCTCCGTGTCCGCGCAGGAAGCCCTCGAGCAGCAGCAGCAGGCGTTCCAGCGGTGGCAGCAGGCGCGCGACCTCGATGAGGTCGGCGGGCAGTTCGATGCGCGCGTTGAATGCTTGCGGTGGCGCAAAAGGCGCTTGCGGGTCGGGTATCGCGCCCAGCAGCCGGTCCAGATCCGTCAGCGTCGCGGCGCCGAAGCGCCGTGCAAAGGCATCGCGCGGCAGCGCCAGGACCTGGCCGATGGTTTCCAGGCCCAGGGTGCGCAGGCTGGCGGTGACCGTCTCGTCCCATTCCAGCAGTGCCAGCGGCAGTGCGGCCAGCGCGCCGTGCAATTGCGCCGCCTCGGGGGCATCGTTGCCGGGCAGGCCGCGTGCGCGTGCCCATGCCAGCACGCGTGCGGCTGCCGGCGTGGCGGCCGTGGCGTCGGCGGCACGGTAACCCAGGCGGCGCAGTTCGCCGGCGATGCGCCGTCGCAGCGCTTCCTGGCCTCCGAACAGGCGCTCGCTGGCACCGGTCTCGATCAACAGCCCGCTGCCTGCCGCGCCGGCAAACGGGACGATCCGCGCACTGAACTGGTAGGCCCAGCAGGCCAGTTCCTGCAGTGCCGCCTGCTCGCGCGCCGCCTCGTGCTCGATGGCGACCAGGTCGCGTGCCAGCGCCTGCGCCGCAGCCAGCTTCATCCCGGGCGCGATGCCCGCAGCGCGCGCCGGACGGTTGCAGTAGAGGACCTGCGCGCGCTGTGCCGGACCCGCGACGATGACCAGCGACAGCACCCGTGCCAGATCCGGTTCGAGCGCGCGCCGCGCCAGCTGCAATGGCAGTGCGGGAAGGGCGAGGGCGAGCCAGGTGGACATGGGCGGGTGCTGCCAGCGCGGGCGCGCGGAACCGGGGTCGATGAGCCGGCGTCCAGGGAGACAACGCGCTTGCTACGGATACTGTAAATAGGTACAGTATCATCATCCAGCGCATCCGTGATCGTGCACGATGTGGCTTGCGTGGATGATTATCGGGGATGATTCCCGCGCATGATTCCCGCGCATGACGCACCCGCGGTCCGGCTACGCGCAAGAAAAGGGGGGCGATGCAGCCACTGGCGATCCTGGTTCACGGCATGGGCCGCACACCCGTGTCCATGGCCCTGCTCGCCCATCGGCTGCGCCGCCAGGGGTTTCGCACCGCGAGCTTCGGCTACGCCGCCACGGTCGAGAAATTCTCCCCGTGCCAGGCGCGCCTGCAACGCTTCATCGATGCGCGCATCGGCGACCAGCCCTACATCGTCATCGGCCATTCGCTCGGCACCGTCCTGTTGCGCAGCGTCCTGCACCTGCTGCCGCGCCAGCCCGCCGCCTGCTTCCTGCTCACGCCGCCCTCGCGCCCGTGCACCTGGGCGCGCCTGCTCGCGCCGCACCTGCCTTACCGCGTCCTCACCGGCGAGATGGGCCAGCTGCTGGCCGATGAATCCTTCATGCAGAGCGTGCCCGTACCCGCCTGCCCAACGTGGATCTACGCCGGCACGCGCGGCCCGCGCGGCCGCTACTGGCCCATCGGCGACGAGGACAACGACGGCGTGCTCAAGGTGTCCGAGACCGTCCTCGACGGCGTTCCGGTCGTGCTGGTGCCGGCGATGCACACCTACATCATGAATTCGCGCGCGCTGGTGCGCCACCTGTTGGACAGCGCGCGCTCGCTGGTCTTCGGTTCCACGTAGTGGCGCGCCGGCCCGTGGCCGTCGATGCCGCCGGCTCGGCACATTCCGGTTGAACGGGCGCAGGCCCGCGGGGGAGGTCGCATGCACAGGAGCAAGCTGGCGGGTTTCATCATCGATTGCCAGACCGGCGATCTGCCGGGTGCCGCGCAGTTCTGGGGCGCGGCACTGGGGATGCCCGGGCAGGTCCTGCCGGGCACCGAGGGCGAGAAGTACGTTCGCTTGCTCGATCCCAGCGAGGCGCTGCACGTCGAAGTGCAGATGGTGTCGCATCCGAGCCGCGTCCACCTGGACATCGAGTCCGACGACATCGAGGCCGAGGTCCGGCGCCTGGAGGCCCTGGGTGCGCGGCGCCTGCAGCAGGTCCAGACCTGGTGGGTGATGGAAGCCCCGACCGGCCATCGCTTCTGCGTGGTCGCCGTGCAGGATTCGCCCGGATTCGAATCCCGGTCCACGCGCTGGCCATGAGCGGTGCGGGCATGCCCTTGCTTGAATGCGCCGTGAATGTGCCGATGCGCTGTTAAGCGTCTAGAAGCTTGATCCGTTCGATGAATAGATACCGCGCCGTTCGCTGGTCGATCGCCGCCAGCGCGATGCTGGTGGCCTGCAGCTGGTGGTTCAAGGAGGCGCTGCCGCCACCCGGGCGCCTGCAGGCGCAACTGCTGACCGAGCCCGTGCAGGAGGCGGTCGACAGCCCGGCCGTGGATACCACCGTGGAGGGCGTCACGTACCGGATCCAGCCGCGTTACCGCTACGACCTATCCGGCCTGGTCGTGAGCCTGCACCATTCGGATACCTGGTGGGACTACGCCCACCGCGAATGGAACGACCATATCAACCTGATGGACCTGTGCGCGGTCTGGGGTCCGAATGCCGCCAGCGGCATCTATCGCAGCATCCATTTTGACAACACGCAATGGGAGTGCCACTTTAGCACGCACTCGAGCCAGGCCTGGAGCCAGTTCCACCTGGACGCCGTCTCCAACAACCATCTGCTCACCGACAAGCCGGAGGTGGCGCGGCAGATGCTGCGCGTCCACGTCGGCGACCAGGTGCGCGTGCGCGGCTACCTCGTCGACTACACCATATTCGCCGATGGCGTGCCGCGCGGAACGCGGGTGTCGAGCACGACGCGCAGCGACTCCGGCGCGGGCGCCTGCGAAGTGATCTACGTCGAATCGGTCGAGATCATCGATTCGCCGGGGCGGACCTGGCGCGCGCTCTACCGCGTGGGACTGGCGGCGCTGGTGCTGGCGATCGTCGCCTGGGCACTGCTGCCGACGCGGCCGTTCGATGCGCCGGGCTAGCGGTGTGCACCACCACGGTGTACCGGTTCGATGCGCCGGAAGAAGGTTCCGAACCGGCCGTTACAGGCCACTAGGAACGGGCTGCGCGAACCAGCCGGCACCGGGCGACAGCGCACGCACGATCTGCGGCAGCGAAGCGGGATTGGCCGCCGGTGCGGCGACTGCTTTGGGCGCGGCCAGCGCCGCCGGTGCGGGAACTGCGGCGGTGACGGGTACCGGGGGGCGATTCCAGCGCGCAGGGTGGATCTGCAGGGCCACCGGTTCGATCAGCGGCCGTCCGCGTCGCTTGAGTACCCGCACCTGCAAATGCTGCCCGTCGTGCTGCAGATGCAGGCGCAACGCTGCCGGCGAAGGCGCGGTGGCATGACAGGCCCCGCGCAGGATGAAGACCAGCGCGCGATTGCGCTGGGCCAGCAGGTGCAGACGGCGCAGCGAGCGGAAATCGGCATCGCTGCCCGCGCCCTGAGGCAACCAGCCGATCAGTACGCCCAGGTGGGCGGCGCGCAACGATTGCTCCAGCGCCCAGCCGCTCTCGCGTACGGTCAAGGGTTTGACGAATATGTTGCGGGTGAGGTCGATCCCGGCTTCTGCCAGGGCAGGCGCGTAGGGCAGCGCATCGCCTGCGGCCGCGGCTGCCGACTGCCCGGGCTGCAGCGGCGCGCCAGACCCGGCCTGGCAGGGCAGCACCCAGACGCAGGTGCGTGCGGCCCGTGAGGCCGATGCCAGTGCGGGCATCAGCAGACCCAGTTCGCCGATGCCGGGATGGTCGAGCAGCAGCTCCACCAGTTGACCATGTGCCCAGCCATGGCCGGGAAGTTCGTGGTCGAGTTCGGCGTGGCCGGTCGGGGTGCAGTCCAGGCGCGTATCGGCCGGAGACCATTGGTCGCCGTGCCAGAGGTGGGGCAGGATTCCGGAGCCGGCAGCCTGCAGCAGCGGAACGAGGGCGGTGGCGGCACGCATGTGGTTGGCACCCTTCAGAGTCGGACGGCCTGGGTCGGACGGCCGGGGTCAGACGGCAGCACGGATGACACCGACCGCGATGCCTTCGATGATGAGCGGCTCGCGCCGGGTGTCGACGATGATGGGGGTGTAGTCGGGGTTCTCGGCGAGCAGTTCCACCCGGGTTCCGCGCACCTTGAGCCGTTTGACGGTGACGTCGTCCCCGAGGCGGGCGACCACGATCTGGCCGTTGTTGGCCTGCCCTTGACGGTGTACGGCCAGCCAGTCGCCGTCGAGGATGCCGGCGTCGCGCATGCTCATGCCGCGCACCTCCAGCAGGTAGTCGGCGCGCGGCTTGAAGGTGGCAGGGTCCACCGCAGGGCGCTGCAGTACGTTTTCCTGGGCCAGTATCGGGCTGCCGGCAGCGACCTTGCCGATCAGCGGAAGGCCGAACTCGCGTGCCGCCTCGCCCAGCGCGCGCGCCGAATCCCGCAGGCGGATACCGCGCGAGGTGCCGGCCAGCAGTTCGATCAGGCCTTTCTTCTGCAGTGCCTGCAAGTGTTGCTCGGCCGCGTTGAGCGAACGAAAACCGAAGGCCCGTGCGATTTCCTCGCGCGTGGGCGGAGCGCCGCTATCGGACAGGGCACCGCGGATGAACTCGAGGATCTCTCGCTGGCGCGCGGTGAGGATGTCGCCGGTGACTGGGCTCATGATGGCAATCGATGCTGGAGATGTTTCACTGTAAATGCATACAGTAATGCTTGTCAACCGCTATCGTCCACGCCGGCGTGCGTGATACACTGGTTTTCGGTAGATGAAACCTTGCCGCATCACCGATGAAGCCACGCTTGCAGATGTGGCGGCGCGGGTCCTGCGCAATGGCGTGGTTCCATTGGAATGGCGTGGCTCCATTTGATCAGCTGGATGTGAGTAGCCGTGTCCGAGTGGCCGCTTTTGGGCGGTAGCAGGTCGTAGCTGCACCTGCCGACGGCGCCGCCAGTGGCGGCTTTGCCCCCGGCAGCCTTGCCCGCGGCAGCTTTACTGAGGGCGGTATCACCGACGGCGGTTTCACCGTGGTGGCTGCGTGGTGGCGGTATCCGCCCTGCCCAGCCCCGTGGCCGTCCGTCCACGATCAAAGTACGTACCGTATTCGTCCGGCGCAGCCCGTGCGGGACCGCTGCCATTGGCAGGATCCTTCGGCCGACCGGGCCTTGAAAACCGGAACCCTATGTTTTTTGTTGTTCGGCACGCCCGAACGCACCGTGTCAGCCATTGCGGCAGCCTTGCGGCATGCCCGGCCATGCGCGGTCCTGAGCGACTCACATGCAGATCATGAACACGCACGAGGCCAAGATCGTCCTGGAAGCCGCGCTGCTCACCGCGCAGGAACCCCTCCCGGTGGACCAGTTGCGCAAGCTGTTCACCGACGACATCGACGACGACATGGTCCGGGTGCTGCTCGAGGAACTGCGCGCCGACTGGCGTGGCCGCGGCGTCGAACTCGTGCCCCTGGCCTCCGGCTGGCGCTTCCAGAGCACGCTTGCCATGCGCCCGGTGCTCGATCGCCTGAACCCCGAAAAGCCGCCCAAGTATTCCCGCGCGGTGCTCGAGACCCTCGCGATCATCGCCTATCGCCAGCCGGTGACCCGCGGCGATATCGAGGAGATACGCGGCGTGACCGCGTCCGCGCCGGTCATCAAGACGCTCGAGGAGCGCGGCTGGATAGAGACCATCGGCCATCGCGAGGCCCCCGGGCGCCCCGGCCTGCTCGCGACCACGCGGGCCTTCCTCGATGACTTCGGCCTGCGCTCGCTCCAGGAGCTGCCGCCGATCGGCGCCGACGCCGATACGCCCAATGCGCGCTTCGAGCTGCCTTTCCCCGCTGCCGGCATGCCCGCCCCGGCGGCGCCCGAAGCCGGCCTGCTGCCCCCGGACATGCCTCCGGCCGAAACCCTCCCCCACGACCCGCCCCAACCCCTCCCTCCCATGAGCGAAATGAGCCCGGCGACCCCATGAATCCATCCACGTCCGACGACGCGAACGCGCCGAACACCGACACCCCGGCGCGGCCGGAACCGGCACGCGTGCCGCAGATCGCGTCCACGGCGACCCCCGCGATGACGGCCATGGACACTTCCTCTGCCGACACCCGCGTCCCGGCACCGGTCGACGCGGCAGCGCATCCGGACCCGACGCCGCACACCGGCGATGCTGCGCCCGACCTCGGCGCGCACGGGCAGGCGCCCGACGACGACCACGCCTACCCGGCCGGCGCAGGGCCGGCCGCCGACAACGACGGTGAACGCCGCCACCGCGGTCCCCACGGCCGCCGGCGCCGGGCCCGCGCAGAGCGTCCGCCGCGCGAATCCACCCCCGCGGCGGCAGCGCCGGCCGGCGCGGCGACGCTGCCGCCGGTATCGCTGGCCGGCGAGGGCGATGACGTCAATGCGCTGGCGATGGCCGAGCAGGCGCTGGCCCAGTCGGTGCTCGAACGCGGCCGGCGTGCGGCCAAGGTGGCGCTGGACGCCCAGTCCGACAAGCTGCACAAGGTCCTGGCCGACGCCGGCATCGGCTCGCGCCGCGACATGGAAGAGCTGATCGTCGCCGGCCGCGTCTCGGTGAACGGACAACCGGCCCACGTGGGCCAGCGGGTGCTGCCCACCGACCAGGTGCGCATCAACGGCAAGCCGCTCAACACGCGCCGCCAGCCCGGCCGCGCACCGCGCGTGCTGCTCTACCACAAGCCTTCGGGCGAGATCGTCTCGCAGGACGACCCGCAATCGCGCCCCAGCGTCTTCGACAAGCTGCCCAAGGTCTCGGGTGGACGCTGGATCGCCGTCGGACGACTCGATTTCAACACCGAGGGGCTGCTCGTGCTCACCACCTCGGGCGAACTGGCCAACCGCCTGATGCATCCGCGCTTCGAGGTCGAGCGCGAATATGCGGTGCGCCTGCTCGGCGAGCTCACGCCAGAGCAGCATGCACGCCTGCTCGAGGGCGTCGAGCTCGAGGACGGTCCGGCGCGCTTCTCGCGCCTGGAGGATGCCGGTGGCCAGGGCGTCAACCACTGGTACCGCGCGGTCATCGCGGAGGGCCGCAACCGCGAGGTGCGGCGCATCTTCGATACGCTGGGCATGCAGGTGAGCCGGCTGATCCGCATCCGCTACGGCGCCGTGCAGTTGCCCCGCGCGCTGGCGCGCGGGCGTTTCCAGGAACTGGCGCCGGCGTGGGTGGAAGCCTGGCTGCACGACCTGGGCGTGGGCACCGATGACGTGCGCCCGCGCTCCGGGCCGCCGCCACGCAAGTCCGGCAGCGGGCCGCGCCGTGGCAAGCCGGGCAGCCGTGCCAACGGGGGCGGGGGCGCCGGACCGCGCCAGCCCGACCCGATGACGATGACCAACCCGGCCAGCTACTTCTCCCAGGACGCCAACGCGCTGCGCCGCGCCAATGCCAATGGCAACGGCAATGCGGCCCCGCGCGGCGGCGGGAACCGGCGCCCGGATCCGATGAACAGCACGGTCAACTACATCGCGCAGGACCCCAACGGGCCGCGTCGCGGGCGGCCCGGCAACGGTCCCAAGCCAGGACGCCAGGGCGGCAGCCGCCAGCCCGACCCGATGAACAGCACCGTCAATTACATCGCCCAGGACCCCAACGGGCTGCGCCGCGGTCCGGGGCGCAAGCCCGGCGGCATGGGTGGCATCGGTGGCAATGGGTCCGGTAACAAGGGCGCGCGGCCGGGCGGCAGCCGGCAGCCGGACCCCATGACGAGCACGGTCAATTACATCGCCCGCGGCCAGGGCCCCCGTTCTGGTGGCGGCCTGGGCGGTGGCGGCTTGGGCGGTGGCGGCTTGGGACAAGGCGGCTTTCGCCGGCCCAAGGGTCGCGGCCCGGCCTGAACCGGCGCGTGCAGGCGCCTCTGGCGCGCCGAGCCTAGCTACCCCGGCGGCCACCCCGCCGGCCAAAGGCGCCGCGCGGGTATATAATCGGCGGTTGCCAGGAATGGTGCGTCCTTCTGGCACCCGTGGCGCGCTTGCGGCGTCGGTTTGCACTGCGCGCGGGATGGAATGTCTCGGTCAGCGGCGATATCCTGCCGGTGGCGTGAGCGGGGCGCCCGGTGCCCGTGGTCCGAGCCGTCGGAACCATGGTGCCAGCCTGAGGTGGTGAAGAAATGGGCTCGACGACGGCCCATTTTTTTTTGCCGCGCGGGATGTGCACGTTTGAACGATCGCGTGATCGATTCACCGTGTGGTCGACGGCGAACGGCGGGCGATGGCGGGCGGCACGTGAACGGGGCTCTGGACGACATGCACGATCCGACGACGATGCAAGCGGCCGCTGGTGCGCCGGCCGGTGCCGCGGCGCGCGCTTCGGTCCTGTTCGAACTGGTCGAGCGCACGCTGGACGCGATGGGCTATGAACTGGTCGACCTCGAGCGCGCCGGGCACGGCCTGCTGCGGGTGACGCTGGATGTCCCGTCGCCGGGCGCCGGCGTCGCGGCCGAGCGTCATGTGGGCATCGAGGATTGCGAGCGTGTCAGCCGCCACCTGACGCACCTCTTTGCGGTCGAGGGCGTGGACTACGACCGGCTGGAGGTGTCCTCGCCGGGGCTGGACCGGCCGCTGCGCGGCAAGCGCGACTTCGTGCGCTTTGCCGGCTCGATGGCCAAGGTGCAGCTGTACTCGGCCATCGACGGCCGCCGCCGGCTGCGCGGCCGCCTGCTGGGGCTGGTGGATGCCGGCGCGGCGGCGGACGCGGCGCAGGCCGGCGCACCGGGCAGCGAACGCGTGCGCATGACGCTGCTGCCGGAGGCGCCGGCGCCGGGCACCAAGGCGGCCCGGGGGTCGCGGCGCCCGCGCAAGCGGCTTGCCGAGCAC
>Ga0116231_10008353_pt1 | contig 18220 bp, 18 predicted proteins | sample S1TSphgellanicum_2_FD_89695 | JGI IMG/M metagenome (GOLD analysis project Ga0116231, IMG submission 89695) | Host-associated microbial communities from peat moss isolated from Minnesota, USA - S1T2_Fd - Sphagnum magellanicum MG | ecosystem: Host-associated > Plants > Peat moss > Unclassified...
GGGACCGCTGATCACGGCGCCGGCCAATCTCGGCATGCATGGCTACCCGCCCGAGAATGCCGAGATGCGCTCCGCGTTCTTCTTGGTCGGCCCCGAGATCCCTGCGGGACGCTCGCTCGGTGAGATTGACATGCGGCGCATTGCGCCGACACTGGCGCGCAGCCTGCATGCACCGCTCGGCGGAGCCGAATTGCCGCCCTTGGATTTGCGGTAGGTCCCAAGCCGATGTCGTTCAGAATCCTCTTGGCGGCCTGCGCGTGGTGCTGTGTGCCGGTGCTGCAGGCGCATGCGGAGGTGCGGGTACTCGTCGGGCCGACACCGATCATCGGTGGCGAGGCGAAATCGGCCGCCGACATCACCGTCGTGGGCGAGCGGCTGGCATTCAGCTTAGGGGTGGACAGCGTTATCCCCTATGGCGTGCCGCGCGGTGCATTGATCGACCTCGCGGCAGTCACGAACGGACGAATCGGCAGGGATCGTGTGGTGTTCGCGGATTTCATCCCGAACAACTGGTCGGCATGGCCGAATACCTACCAGCAGGTCGAGGTTCTCGAGCGTGGACCCGAACGGGCCGTCGTGCGCTCGGTCCGCGATTGGGGCAAGGTCACGATCGAAACGGTCTATACGCTCGTTGCGGGCGCAGATGCGATCGAGCTGCGTACGACCATGCACAACACCGGCGGCGTGGCTTTGACGGGTCTGTTGTCGGGGATGTCCGTGTGGCCCAAGGGCGGCTACCTGTTCGCGGTCCCCGGTTTGGCCGGCATGGAGGAGGGCGCCATGACCGGTGCGCTCGCCGATCGCTTCTCCGGTTACGACGAGGACTGGAGCGTCACTCTGCATGCTCCCTATGCCGATCACATCGCCGACGGCTCGCGCAGCCTGTACGCAGCGCACAGCCTCGCACCGGGCGAGACTCGCAGCTTCGAGGCCAGTCTGCAGGTCGGTGCGAGCGGTGACCTCGCGCCGGTGCTTGCGGCAGAGATCGAACGGCGGCACTTGCCCTATGGGACGGTCACCGGCACCGTCGCCGCGTCCGATGGCCGCGCGATCGACAAGCCGGTCGTGGTCGTCGAAAAGCAGGGCAAGCCCTACGCCTGGTGTCTCGGTCGCGAGGGTCGCTACGCCATGCGCCTGCCCACAGGCGATTACGTGCTCTATGCGACGGCCAAGAACCACTCGAACAGTCGGTCCGCGGCTGTGCATGTCGTGGCCGGCGCAGAGGACGTGCGTAACTTTCATGATGTCGAGCGGCCCGGCGAGGTACGGTTCCGGATCGTCGATTCCCGTGCCGGCGGACCTAAGGACGCGCGCATCTCGATTGCGCAAGGCAACAAGCCTGTGGTGCAGTTTCTCGGCAAGAAGACTTTTTTCACCGAACTGTCGCCGCGGGGTCGAGTCGATGTGCCGATCGCGCCCGGAGACTACTCGTTCGCCATCTCCGTGGGCGGCGGCTTCTTGGCCGAAGACGTCGAACGACGGGTGCGGGTGAGCCCGGGGGTGGCACAGACGGTCAACGTGGCCGTCACGCCCTTGTTCGCTCCGCCCGAGCAGGGTTGGTATTGCGCCGACCTGCATCACCACGCCGATCAGGCGGAGGCGGTTACACCGCCGGCGGATTTGGCCCGCTCGCAGCTCGCCGCGGGGCTGGATCTGTTGTTCGTCAGCGATCACGATTCGACCGTCAATCATCGTGCGCTGCAGGCGATCGCCGACGCACGCGGCATCGCCTTCATTCCGTCCGCCGAGCTGTCGCCATCCTGGGGCCATTTCAATGCTTATCCGCTCAAGCTGGGCGCGCCCTTGGGGCTGGACACGGGCAAGGCGACGATCGGCGAGATCCTCGCCGCGGCGCGCCGCCTCGGTGCCATCGCCGTGCAGGTCAACCATCCCTTCATTCCCTATGGGTACTTGACGAGTGTCGCCGCGGGTGTAGCACCCGGCGGCTTCGATCCGGGCTTCGACCTGCTCGAGATCAACGCCGATGATGCGGCGGATGATCCGAAGGTTCTGTCACAACTGTGGAAATTTTGGAACGAGGGGGCACGTTATTACCTCACGGCCGGTACCGACACGCATGATGTTTGGAACGAGGTGTCGGGCCGGGTGCGGGTGTTCGTACATTTGGACGGCAAACCGACCGCGGCGGGCTTCGCACGGGGGCTTACCGCCGGCAATGCGTATGTCAGCTACGGGCCGCTGATTTTTCCGCGGGTCCCGTTCGGCGCCGACTACAAGGTCGCGCCCGGCGTCGGGTTCACGCTCGGCTTCGATCTGGCCGCCGTCGCCGGTGTCCGCAGCGTGCAGTTGATCCGTGGCGGTGCGGTCGCCGAGAGCCGGGACTATCCATCGCTGCCGCGGTCGACCGAGGTGGATTTCACCTTGCAGGCAAGCGAAGCCGGCTGGGCAGCCTTGATCGTCGCAGACGGCGCCGGGCACAAAGCCTATACGGATCCGATTTGGATCGACGTGGTCGCCCACCCGTGAGCTTGCAGCAGGCAAGGATTCCCTGGCGCGTGGTGCCGCCGCTGGTCAGCACCGCACTGACCATGGTCGGAGCCGGTGTGCTCGGCTCGCTGCTGCCCTTGCGGTTTTCCTCGATGGGCATTTCCGAGGGCATGATCGGGCTGATCGCGACCGCCGAAGCGCTCGGTTTTCTGCTCGCCTGTCTGTATGCCCACAAGCTCATTGCACCGGTCGGTCTCGAACGCGCCTATGCGACTTTCGCGGGTCTCAAATCGGTGGCCATCCTCGGTCTGTATTTCGCGGACAGCGTGCCGACGCTGATGGTGTTGCGATTCATGATCGGCGCCAATGCGGCGGGGCTCGCGATCATCGTCGAAAGCTGGCTCAACGCACTCGTGCCGAACGAGCAGCGCGGCCGTGTGCTCACCATTTACGTGTTGGTCTACGGCTTGTTCTTCGGCATGGGCCAGTTGTTCGGCCAGAACCTCAACGTACGCGGCCCCGAGTTCCTGTTCATTGCCGGCATGGCAACGACCCTCGCGCTCGTCCCGATGGTCGCCATCGACGTGCGCGCCCCCGCCTTGCCGCGGCGGGTCACGCTGGACATCCCGAAGGCTTTGCGGACCTCGCCGGCGAGCGTGCTCGCTTGCCTGCTCAACGGTCTGATCCTGACCGCCTTCACGACCGTGGGCCCGCTGTTCGGCGAGCGAATCGGCCTCGATCAAGCGCGCATCGTCTTGAGCATGGCCTGCGTCTCGCTGGGCGGTCTGTTCCTCCAATGGCCGATCGGATATTTCTCGGACAAGATCGACCGGCTGTACGCCTTGATCGGCCTCGGCATCGGCATCCTCGCGGTTGCCGCGGCACTCGTGACGGTGACAGATCACACGCCGTTCCTCGTGCTGGCGATCCTGTTCGGCGTTTTCGGCGGCCTCGGCGAGAGTCTCTACGCGGTCGGTGTCGCGCATGCCAACGATCGCGCCGAGAGCAGTGATTATGTCGCCCTCTCCTCCACGCTGCTGTTCATCTGGGCCTTGGGCGCGGCCGTCGGCCCGACCACCGGCACCTATGCAATCCAGTTGACCACGCCGAGCGCGTTCTTCGTCTACGTCATCGTGCTGACCGCAGCGTTCACGCTGTTCTCGAGCTGGAGGCTTTACCGACGCAGGACCGAGCGACTCGTCGAGACGCGCGAGGAGTTTCTCGCCTATCCGCAGACCTCCCCCAATATTTACGCATGGCTGCCCTATCATCGCGAGAGCGCGGAGCCGTCCCCTCCGGCCGCAGCCGAAACCCCTGCTGCTGCCGACTCCCGGCTCGAAACGCCGCCCGAATAGACCCGTTTCTGCGCGATTACGCAAGGATTCCCGCTTGGGCCGATCCGGGCCGGCTCGCACAATGCGCGAGCGGCCCCAGTCAGGATGACGAACCCTCAGGAATCACCCTGCAGGGAAGGAGATGGAACTTCGGTGCCGTGTCGCGGACCGCACCCGCTCGCTCATGTGGCCGAGCGTGAGAGTCACGGGTGCCGGTCCCGCGTCTTGCAGTGCCGGCGCCGGCACGATCATTCCTTGTCATCGGACGAGGCGGCGATTTCCGTGTCGTTGAGGTCCGCCGCGGTGCGCAGTCGCGGCGTCCGTTCGTCGATGTACATCAGCTCGTGCTGGCCGATCACGACGATATCGCCGTCGTTCAGATTGTGACGGCGCACGCGCCTCGATTGCACGTAGATGCCGTTGGTGCTGTTCAGGTCCTCGATGACGCAGGCGTCGTGCTGGGTGACGACCTGGCAGTGATGACGGCTGATGAATTTGCTGTCGATCTGCAGATCGTTGTCGGCCGTGCGGCCGATCACGAGCCGGCCCGGCCGCAGTTCGCGTTCGAGCGTGGTCTTGCCTTCGTACCCGATCAGTATCCGGCCGACGATCTGACCGTTCAGCGGGTTCGCTTGGGGTTGGTCCAAGCTGTTCACAACATGCAGCCGATTCGTGCGCGAGGTGTATTCGACCCACTGCAACTCGCGGATCGCGGCGTCGAGATCCTCGCTCGAGACGGTGTCCCGATCCTGCCCGAAGGCGGCCATCATGGCCGTGTCGCAGAGCGTGTTGATGAGCCGCGGTATGCCGGCGGTGTACCGGAAAATCGTCGCGTAAGTGTCCTCGGCGAAGATGCGCCTTCCCTGGGAACCGGCGACCTCGAGGCGATGGTCGATGTAGGCACTCGTCTCCGTCTTCGACAAGGCGGCCAGGTGGAAGCGCAGCCTCACACGCTGGGCAAGCTGCACGAGTTCGGGCGAGTTCAGCTTGTCGTTGAGCTCCGGTTGACCGGCCAGAATGATGCGCAGCGCCTTTTCCTTGGTCGTCTCGATCCCGGAGAGCATGCGGATCTCCTCGAGGACGCGGTGGCTCAGGTTTTGCGCTTCATCGACGATCAGCAGCACACGTCGCCCGCTCGCGTGCTGCTCGACCAGGAAGTCGTTGAGCGTCGCCAGCACCTCGGGCTTCTTCATCTGGAACGGCGTGAAACCGAACTGCACGAGCACGGTCTGGAGAAACGCCGTGGGAGTCAGCTGGGTCTGGTTGATCTGAGCCACCACGACATTCGGCTGCAGCTCGCGCAGGAAGGTCTCGATCAGCGTGGTCTTGCCGGCGCCGATCTCGCCCGTGATGACCACGAAACCGTCTGTGAACCAGATGGTCGACTCCATGTAGGCCTTGGCGCGCGCGTGCTGCTTGCTCAGATAGAGAAACTGCGGGTCGGGGCTAAGCCGAAACGGCAATTCCGTCAGTTTGAAGAGTTCCAGATACATTTCGCCGACCATCGTAGTTGATTCAGGTCCATTCGATCAATTTCAGGGCGGCGGCGAGCGCGTGATCGCGGTCCTTGGCACGCAGGCGCTGAATCGTGCAGTGGCCGAGCTTGCGCCCCGGCCGCGGCTCCTTGCCGTAGTCGTGATAGGCGAGGCCGTCGATGGCGAGCAGCCGCCGGCGGTCCGGCAGTCTGCCGAGAAAGTTGATCATCGCGGTGTGGCCCAATGCCCGCGTGCTGCCGAGCGGCAGCTCGCAGATGGCGCGCATGTGATTCTCGAACTGGCTGGTGACCGCCCCTTCGATGGTCCAATGCCCGGAATTATGTACGCGCGGCGCCATCTCGTTGGCGACCAGCCGTCCGGCGACGACGAAGAACTCGATTGCTGCGACACCGATGTACTGCAGATCCTTCAGGACGCGACGCAGATAGGCGTTCGCAAGCCGCTCGAGTTTCGCGTTCACGTAGGGTGCGACGGTGTAGCGGAGGATGCCACCGGAATGGGTATTGGCTGCGAGCGGATAACTGACGACGCGGCCCGCGAGCGAGCGTGCCCCGACGATCGAGATCTCGCGGGAAAAGTGCAGAAATTTCTCGTAGATCAGCCCCGGCGCGCCGAGCCGATCCCACGCGACCGCGACGTCCGCCGCGGTATGGAGCAAGCACTGGCCCTTGCCGTCATAGCCCAAGCGCCGCGTCTTGAGCACGCCGGGAAATCCGAGTGCGTGTGTTGCCGCGTGCAGGCCGGCAAGATCATCGACCGCGCGGTGCGGAGCCACCGGAATCTTCAGTCGGGTGAACAGCGCCTTTTCGTGCAAGCGGTCCTGCGCGACTTCGAGGGCCGCCGCCGGGGGTCGGATGTGACTCAACCGGCTGAGTGGCGCGAGCGCTTTGCCCGAGATGTTTTCCCAATCGAAGGTCAGCACATCGCTGCGTGCGGCAAGCTCGGCGAGCCGCAGGGGATCCTCCAGCCCGCCGATCAGCGTCTCGGCAACCTGGGCTCCGGGCGTGTTCTGCCCGCGGTCAAGGAACAAGCTGCGCAATCCGAGCGGATATCCGGAGAGGGCCAGCATGCGGCCCAATTGACCGGCGCCGACGATTCCGACCCGGGAGGGGTTCGTCAAGACTGCCTGGGATCCGGCAGTGCCAATACCGCCGCCGTTTGCGCCTCGCGAAAGGCATCCAGGGCGGCGCGAACCTCGGCGGACTCGTTGGCGAGGATCGCCGCCGCGAACAGTGCCGCGTTTCTGGCGCCCGCCGGACCGATCGCGAAGGTGGCCACCGGCACCCCGCTCGGCATCTGCGCGATCGACAGCAGAGAGTCGATCCCGTTCAGAGTCTTTGATTGCACCGGCACGCCAAGCACGGGCACGGACGTCTTGGCGGCGGTCATTCCGGGCAGGTGGGCCGCGCCGCCCGCGCCCGCGATGATCGCCTTCAGGCCGCGGGCGCGCGCCGATGCGGCATACTCGAACAGCAAGTCGGGGGTTCGATGGGCAGAAACGACGCGCACCTCGTGCGCCACGCCGAGTGCCTGCAAGGTTTCGGCGGCGGGTTGCATCGTCGCCCAATCGGACGCAGACCCCATGATGATTCCGACCACGGCGTTCATAGGCTCCTAAACGAAAAGCCTATCCCAGCAGTTGCCGCAAGTAAGCGAAAAGCTCGCGCGCGGCCACCGGCGAGCGCTGTTCGGCACGCTCGCGGTTGGCCTTTTCGATCAAGCGCGCGAGCGTCGCACGATCCGCATTGGCACGTTCTGCGACGAGCTCCTCGACCGCGCCGTCCGCATCCGAGAGCAGGCGATCGCGCCAGCGCTCGATTTGTTGGAATTGCCGGATCTCGAGATCGTGCCGTTGTTTGCGCTCGGCGAGTTTCGCCAACACGGGTTCAGGATCGATTTCCCGCATCAGCTTGCCGATGTACTGCCGCTGACGGATCTGCGCACCGTGCGAGGGCAGGCGCCGCAACGCACGCAGAGCGATGAACAGATTTTCCGGCAATTCCAGGTCTTTGATCTCCTGATCGGGCAGTGCAGCGAGTTTCACCCCCAATTCCTGCAGCGAGGCCGCCTCGCGCTTGCGGGCGCTCTTGCTCTGGCGTTGCTGCTCGGTCTCGGCGCTATCCGCCTGCGGCTCGCCGGCCTGGGATTGGGTCGTCATATCCTCCCATGCTACACCCAAGGCCAGTAGAATCATCGTGAAGAATCCTAGGAACCTCGACTGGAGAACCCGATGGCCGTGAGCCTGAGCGATCCGCTGCGCCTGACCCAAGAAGACCTGGAGTCCATCATTCGCCTATCCTTGGACGACGCCCGTGGCCGCGGTGCGTCGCAGGCCGAGGCCGCGGTCAGTCAGGATACGGGGCTTTCCGTTACGGTCCGTCTCGGCGAGGTCGAGACCCTGGAACATCAGCGCGATCGCAGCATGGGAATCACGGTGTATTTCGGACGTCGCAAGGGTTCCGCGAGCACCGCAGACTTCTCCGTGGAGGCGGTGCGATCGACCGTGGCGAAAGCCTGCAGTATCGCTCGCTTCACCGCCGAGGACGCCTGTTCCGGGCTCGCCGATGCCGAGCTCATGGCGCGCGCACCCGCTGATCTCGATCTGTCGCATCCATGGAACCTGAGCGCCGACGAGGCGATCGAGATCGCCAGGGCTTGTGAATCCGCCGCGCTCGCGTTCGATCCCCGGATCAACAACTCCGAGGGCGCCTCGGTGGCGACTCATCGCGGCCTGCACGTCTACGGCAATACGCATGGGTTCCTCGGCGGCTATCCGACCACCTCGCACACCTTGAGCTGCGTCGTGCTGGCCGGCAGCGGCGAGGAGATGCAGCGCGATTATTGGTACACCACCTCGCGCGACTGGCGCGAACTCGACGGCGGCGAATCCGTCGGCCGCGAGAGCGCCCGGCGTACGCTTGCGCGCCTCGGGCCGCGCAAGCTCGCCACCCGGCGCGCTCCGATCCTCTTCCCGCCGGAGATCGCGCGCGGCTTGTTCGGGCACTTCCTGGCCGCGATCCGCGGCAGTAGCCAGTACCGACAATCCTCCTTCCTGCTGGGCGCCGTGGGACAGCGTGTGTTCCCGGAGGGTTTTTCGATCTCGGAGCGCCCGCACATTCCGAAAGCCATGGCGAGCGCACCGTTCGACGAAGAGGGAGTCGCGACGCGCGATCGCGAGCTCGTCGACGACGGCATCCTCACGGGCTACATTTTGTCGAGCTATTCAGCGCGCAAACTCGGACTGGCAACGACCGGTAACGCGGGCGGCTCGCACAATCTGCTGGTCGCTCCGACCTTCGATGGCGGCTTCGCAGCGCTGCTTGCGCGACTCGACACGGGATTGGTGGTGACGGAGTTGATGGGCCAGGGCGTCAACACCGTGACCGGCGACTACTCGCGCGGCGCCGCCGGTTTCTGGGTGGAGAATGGCCATATGCAATATCCGGTCGCCGAGATCACGATTGCGGGCAACCTGACCACGATGCTCAAGGGCATCGTCGCGGTCGGCAGCGACATCGACGCGCGCGGTGGCGTGCGCGTGGGTTCGGTGCTGCTCGAGGAGATGACGATCGCCGGCGAGTGAGCCCTCAGCCTCCCTCGAGCCGGTCGCCCTCGGGTCTGTTGCGATCGAGGATGGCGCGCAAGCTCAAGCCCGCGAGACTCGCACGCACCGCGGCGTCCATGCGCGCGACCGGCTTCAAGAGGTCAAGAGTCTGAGCGCCTCGCAATAATTGTCGCTGGTGCGCGCCAGGATTTCCGGCGGCAGACGCGGCGCCGGGGGTTTCTTGTCCCAGTGCAGCGATTCCAAGTAGTCGCGGACGAATTGCTTGTCGAAGCTCGGCGGACTGATTCCCGGCTGGTACGACGCCATCGGCCAGAAACGCGATGAATCCGGAGTCAGCGCTTCATCGATCAAGGTGATGCGTCCGGACCGGTCCAGGCCGAATTCGAACTTCGTATCGGCAATCAGAATGCCGCGCGCGCGCGCGTGCTCGGCTGCGAACTCATAAAGCCCGAGGGCGATTCGCCGCACTTGCGCGGCGGTATCCCTTCCTAAGAGCTTCGCTACTGCGTCGAAGTCGATGTTCTCGTCGTGTTGTCCGGCCGGCGCCTTCGAGGCCGGCGTAAAGATCGCCGCGGGCAGGCGACCCGCGATTTGCAGTCCCTGGGGTAGAGGAATCCCGCAGACGGAGCCATTGGCGAGATAATCCTTCCATCCCGAACCGATCAAATAACCGCGCACGACGGCTTCGATCGGCAGCGCGGCGAGGCGCCGTACGACCATGGCCCGTCCGGCGAGCAGGGCGCGTTCGGCAGGATCGCTGACGACATCTTCGACCGCGAGATCCGACAAATGATTCTCGACGATATGACGCGTCTTGCCGAACCAAAACAGCGAGATCCGGGTCAGGACCTCGCCCTTGCGCGCAATGGGATCCGGCAAGACGACGTCGAACGCAGAGAGCCGGTCGGAGGTAACGATCAGCAGGTGGTCCGCATCCACTTCGTAGATGTCGCGCACCTTGCCCTGGTGGACCTTTTTCAAACTTTGCAAGCGCGACTCGAAGAGCGGCGCCGAATGCGCGAGTGGTTCCACGTGTGTGCGGCCTGCCTACTGCTACCATTGCGGAATCGAAGGCCGGCGATTGTGGCGGTGTGGCACGGATAGGTCAACGCGGATGGCGTGGAAAGGCAAATTTTTCGGTGCTTTGATCGGATTCTTGACGCTTCATACGGTTTGGGGGGCGGTCATCGGGGCGATCATCGGGCATTTATTCGACCAGAGCCCCGCTCGCGCTGACGGACCCAGGCCGATCCCGATTTCAGAAGTGTTTTTCCGGTCGACCTTTGAACTCATGGGTCACGTCGCCAAGTCCGACGGGCGGGTCTCGGAGGCGGAAATCGAGGCGGCGCGACGGCTCATGCAAGAGCTCAATCTGGGTCCGGCCGAGGTCGGTGTCGCGATTGCCTTCTTTCGCGCCGGCAAGGCTGCGAGTTTCAATTTCGATCTCATGGTCGAGCGCTTGCGTGAAGCCTACGGCCAGCGGCACGATCTGCTGCGGGCCTTCATCGAACTGCAAGTTCGCGCGGCGCTGGCTGGCAATGGTCTGTCACCGCCGGCGCGCGGGATACTCGCGCGCACGGCGGAACGACTCGGGATGTCGGGACTCGAATTCGCCCGCATGGAGGCCGTGCTGCGCGCGCGGCAACAGCATCGTCCGAGCTACTCGAGTGCGGGCGCAGGCGCAGGTGCAGGTGCAGGTGCAGGTGCAGGCGCGGGCGCGGGCGCGGGCGCGGGCCCGGGCCCGAAGCCGATGGCGGACTACTATTCCGAGCTCGACATCGATGCGGCAGCCAGCGATGCGGACGTGACCAAAGCCTATCGTCGGCAAATGAGCAGGCATCATCCCGACAAGCTCGTCGCCAACGGTCTGCCGGAATCGATGGCGCAAGTCGCCAAGGAAAGGACCCAACGGATTCAAGAGGCGTACGAGGAGATACGCGCGGCCCGCGGCATGCGCTAAACTGGACACACCATGAACGCCATCATCGCCCCGTCGATATTGTCCGCCGATTTTTCCCGTCTGGGCGCCGAGGTCAATGCCGTCCTCGAAGCCGGTGCGGACTGGGTCCATTTCGACGTCATGGACAATCATTACGTCCCGAATCTGACCATCGGTCCGCTGGTCTGTGAAGCACTGCGCAAAGCTGGAATCGAGGCGCCCATCGACGTGCACCTGATGGTGTCCCCGGTCGATCCGCTGGTATCCGAGTTTGCCAAGGCGGGAGCGACGTCGATCAGTTTCCATCCAGAGGCGACCCAGCACGTGGATCGGACGATTCAGCTGATCCGGGACGTCGGCTGCAAGCCCGGCCTGGTGTTCAATCCGGCGAGTTCGCTCGACTGGCTCGACTACGTCATCGACAAGCTGGACCTGGTGTTGATCATGTCCGTGAACCCGGGTTTCGGCGGGCAGAAGTTCATCCCGAACGCTCTGGTCAAGCTGGCCGAGGTGCGCGAGCGGATTCGCGCCTCGGGCCGCGAGATACGCCTGGAAATCGATGGCGGCGTCAAGGTCGACAACATTGCGGAAATCGCCAAGGCGGGGGCCGACACCTTCGTGGCGGGTTCGGCGATCTTCGGCAGTGCGGATTATGTGGCGACGATCACCGCGATGCGCGCGGCGATCGAGAGTTCCAAGACCTCGAGAGGCTGAACGAAGTCCCACCGCGCCGAAGCGCGCGGACGCTGCCCCAAACTCTCTCGCGTCGCGCTACTCGTCGTCGTCCTCATCGTCGATTTCTTCGCTGCGCGTGCTTTTCGCGGCGCCCACGCCGGCTTTCACGGGCACGATGAGAGGTCGAGTCTTGACCTTGGGCCGCGCATTGAAGACGACGATCGTCTTGCCGGTCGCGCGCAGCAATCCTTGTTCCTCGAGCACCTTGAGCACCCGACCCGCCATTTCACGCGAGCAGCCGACCAGGCGCGAAAGCTCTTGCCGACTGACCTTGATTTGCATGCCTTCCGGGTGCGTCATCGCATCCGGTTCGCCGCACAAATCCATGATGGCATGCGCAACGCGCCCGGTGACGTCGACGAACGCGAGATCGCCGAGCTTGCGATTGGTGCGATCCAGGCGGGTCGCCAACTGGGTCGCCAATTCGAAAATCAATCCAGGACTCTCCGCCGCGATTTGCCGGAAACGGGGATAAGTCATCTCGGCAAGTTCCGACTGTTGCCGCGTGCGCACCCACGCGCTGCGCGTGGGTTGCTCGTAGAACAAGCCCATTTCTCCGAAGAATTGACCCTTGTTGAGATAGGCGAGCACCATCTCGTTGCCGTCTTCGTCTTCGATCATCACCTCGACCGAGCCGCTGATGATGTAATAAAGAATGTCCGGCAGATCGCCCGCGTGAATGATCACGGTCTTGGAAGGGACTGTCCGGATGCGGCAGTAGCTCAAGAAACGATTGATCGCTGGGATATCGCTTAAGGCTTTTGCCCCTTCTTCCATGGTGTCTCCCTAAAAATGAATCGCGTCGAAAAAATCAAACGCGTCGATTAAATGATCATGCTGGCGCATCTTTTATTACATAAGTCCCGGAATCGCAAGCAGTAATAGGTCGATCAGACCCAATAGGAGCTACCTGTCATCAGGCGTGACGATAGACCCATCGCCCACTGCAGCGGAGCGGGCAAGGGGGTACCGCCCAGTGCGGCGGCCTTCTCGCCATGCTGCTGCTCGTCGACTTTCATCTGCCGGAGAACCGCGCGGCTGCGCAAGTCCGCTGCCGGTAGTCGCTGCAAGTGGTCGCTCAAGTGGGATTCGACCTGGCGCTCCGTTTCGCTGATGAAGCCCAAGCTGGCGTGATCGCCGAAGGCACCGGCGAGGGCGCCGATCGCAAAGGATCCGGCATACCAGAGCGGGTTCAACAGGCTGGTACTGCCACCGAGCTCGTTGAGTCGTTGTTCACACCAGGCGAGATGGTCGGTTTCTTCGGCAGCCGATTGACGCATTGCGTCGCGGAGCTTCGCGTCACGGGCGGTCAGCGCCTGACCCTGGTACAGTCCTTGGGCCGAGACTTCACCGGCGTGATTGACGCGCATCAAGCGGATCGATTCGCGTCGTTCCGCAGTCGCCAAGACGAGTTCGCCGTGTGCGCTCGACGGAAACTCCCTGGCGGCATGTGCAGGCGCAGCTAAGACCTTGATTGCTTTATCAATTTCACCAATCAGGCGGTCGACGAGGCGAAACGAGCGGGTTTTCACCCATACATTATATAGCTACCTGCCCCGCCAGGGACAGCGGCACTGGTAACGCGGCCCCGCCTTCTGTACACTTTCGCGCCTTTCGCCTAACACCCAAAAGCATCCGAGCATGGTCATGTACACCGTTTTTTCGAAACCTGAAGAATCTCGCGGCGATTGGTTCGTCGTGGATGCCGCCGGGAAGACGCTCGGCCGCCTAGCGTCTGAAATTGCGCATCGCCTCAAGGGCAAGCATAAGCCGACCTACGCCCCGCATCAGGACCTCGGCGACCATATCGTCGTGATCAATGCCGGCAACGTGCGTGTGACGGGCGCCAAATTGACCGACAAGTTCTATCACCAGCACACGGGTTACGTCGGCAACCTCAAGAGCATTGCGCTCGGCAAACTATTGCAGGAGCACCCGGAACGGGCGATCCAATTCGCGGTCAAGGGCATGTTGCCGAAGGGTCCCCTCGGCCGCCGCATGTACAAGAAATTGCACGTGTTCGGCGGTGCCGTACATACGCACCAAGCGCAGCAGCCGAAAGTGCTGCCTCTCTAGATCCTCAGGGAAATCATTCATGGCACAGAGCACCGCCGCCAATTCTTATTACGGTACCGGTCGTCGCAAGACCTCCAGTGCGCGCGTCTACCTCAAGTCGGGCACCGGCAAGGTGTCGATCAACGGCCGGACCCTGGACGAGTTCTTCGGCCGGGAAACCGGTCGGATGATCGTCCGCCAACCGTTCGGAGCCGTGCAACTGGACGGCAAGTTCGACGTCGATGCGCACGTCGAGGGTGGCGGCATCACCGGCCAGGCCGGCGCGATTCGCCACGGCATCACGCGCGCCTTGATGGCTTACGACGAGACGCTGCGTTCACCGCTGCGCAAGGCGGGTTTCGTGACCCGCGACGCCCGCGAGGTCGAGCGCAAGAAGGTCGGCCGTCGCAAGGCCCGTCGCGGAACCCAGTTCTCCAAGCGCTAAATGGGGCAGTTCCCGCCGATCCGGCAGCGAATTTGGGGGATCGTCTAGCGGTAGGACAACGGTCTCTGACACCGTTTACCTAGGTTCGAATCCTAGTCCCCCAGCCATCACGAGGCCCACAATCGTGGGCCTCTCATTATCGGCCGCGCAGCAGTAGCAGAACATGTCGCTAGAACACAGCTCGAGAGGACGCGTCGCGCCTTTGGCGGTCGCGGCACTCGGCGTCGTTTTCGGCGACATCGGCACCAGTCCTCTCTATGCAATCTCGGCGTGCTTCACCGGGCCGGCGATCGCGGTCAACACCCCGCACATTCTCGGCGTGCTGTCCCTCGTTTTTTGGTCGCTCGTGCTCGTGATCCTGTTGAAGTACGTGGCCGTCGTCTTGAATGCCGACAACAAGGGCGAGGGCGGCGTGCTCGCGCTGACCGCGCTCGTGGTCGGGACCGAGCGGGCGAGCCCGCGCAGGAAGTTCTACGGTACGCTCGGCATCCTCGGCGCGTCGCTGTTCTTCGCCGACGGCGCGATCACACCAGCGATCTCCGTCTTGAGCGCCGTCGAGGGCGTGCAGGTGGCCGCACCGCATTCGCAAATCCCGGTGCTGCCGATCACGGTGTGCGTGTTGATCGGCCTGTTCCTCATCCAGCGGAAGGGGACGGGTTCGGTCGGCAAGGTGTTCGGTCCGGTGATGCTGCTCTGGTTCGGCGCGCTCGCGATCATGGGATTGAGTTGGATCCTGCGTGAACCGTGGGTCTTGCTGGCGCTCAATCCCCTCTATGGTCTGCGCCTGTTCGGCGAGCACCAGATCGGCGCCTTGGCGGTGCTCGCCGGTGTGTTCCTCACGGTCACGGGCGGCGAGGCGCTCTATGCCGACATGGGACATTTCGGCAAGAAGCCGATTCGATTGGGCTGGATTTGCATCGTGATGCCTGCGCTCGTGCTCAACTATTTCGGCCAGGGCGCGCTGTTGATGGAAAATCCGGCGGCGATCAGCAACCCGTTCTACTTGATGGCGCCGGCATGGTCGCTGTGGCCGCTCGTGATCCTCGCGACCACCGCCAGCGTGATCGCATCGCAGGCGGTGATCTCGGGTGTCTTCTCCGTGACGCGCACGGCCGTCAGTCTGGGTTTGCTGCCGCGCCTCAGTGTGCGGCATTCGTCGGCCGACAATGCGGGTCAGATCTACGTCCCGTCGATGAATTGGCTGCTGATGATCGCGGCGCTTGCCCTGGTCCTCTCCTTCGGCAGTTCGGCTGCTCTCGCCGGTGCGTACGGTTTGGCCGTCTCCGGCGCGATGACGATCGTGGCGCCGCTGACGCTGAGCTTGATCAAGTCGCGCACCGGGCGGCATAGCCTGCCGCTGCGCACGGGGCTGTCGCTGCTGTTCATCGTCGACATCGCGTTCCTGCTCGCGAACATGACCAAGATCGGCGACGGGGGCTGGCTGCCGCTGGTCTGCGGCTTGGCGATCTACTGGCTGATGCAGACCTGGCAGACCGGGCGGGCGTCCGTGATCGCGCGCCTGCTGCGCGAACAAAAGCCGGTACGGGATTTTCTCGACGACCTGAAACGCGAACCGCCCGTCAGGGTTCTGGGAACGGCGGTGTTCCTCGATCCGAAGGCATCGGGCATCCCGCGTGCCCTGCTGAACAACATCAAGTTCAACCGGGTCATGCACGAACGGGTGCTGCTGCTCACCATCGTGACGCGGGATGAACCGCGCATAGCCCCGTCGAAGCGCGTGACCGTCACACCCGTCGGCGAGGGCATACTGCGGATCGTCGCTCAGTTCGGTTTCATGGAGAAACCCAACGTCGTCGAGATACTGCGCGAAGCCGAAACCCAGGGAATCCGCTTCGAACCGGAGCGCACGACGTTTTTCCTGAGCCGTGAAGAACTCATCATGGGCCAGCGTTCGGATCTGACGCCGCTGCGCCGCAAGGCATTCGTGCAAATGGCGCGCAATGCCCAAGTCGTCGCCGACTATTACGGACTGCCGCCTGGGCGGGTGGTCGAGATCGGTACGCGCCTGGAAATCTAGGGCAGGATCTTGCGCACACCGTCGTCGCCGGCGATCAGCAATTCGTCGGCGCCGCGCCATGCGAATAAGCCTACGGTGACAACGCCCGCGATCTGATTCACTGCGGTCTCGAAGCCGACCGGATCGACGAGATGCAGATTGTGGACGTCAAGAATCACGTTGCCGTTGTCGGTGACCACGGATTGCCGCCATACCGGCTGTCCGCCGAGGCCGACGAGCTGCCTTGCGACGTACGAGCGGGCCATCGGGATGACTTCCACGGGCAGCGGAAACTTGCCGAGCACGTCGACCAGTTTGCTGTCGTCGATGATGCATACGAAGCGCTTCGACGCCGCGGCGACGACTTTCTCGCGGGTGAGCGCGGCGCCGCCGCCCTTGATCAACCGGCCCTGCGGCGTCGCTTGGTCGGCACCATCGATGTAGAGCGGAAGATCTCCGGCATCGTTGAGTTGCAACTCGGGGATGCCCGCTGCCTTGAGCCGTTCCGACGTGGCCCGTGAACTCGAGACGGCGCCTTCAAGCTGTATGTTGCGGGATTTCAGCGCATCGATGAATTGATCGACGGTGGAGCCGGTGCCGACACCTAAGATCATGCCCTCTTCCACCAGGCCAAGTGCAGCTTCGGCGGCGAGACGTTTTTTTTGTTTCGAATCCAATTGGCTACCTCCTAAAACAACTGTGCCCGCTTACGCGGGCACAGTTGATTACTTGCGAAGGCTTACTTTTTCTTGGCGGCCTTTTTCTTGGCTACCTTCTTCTTCGCCTTCTTTACTTTCGCTGCCATGTTAGAAACTCCGTTGTCGGGTTAGTCCGGGGACCGAGTATATACACGAATAATCAAATTACAAGCAATACGTCACCCTCAGGGCGCGAAGATGTGCTAGCGATGTGCGCGAGTTCACTCGAGCGTGAGTATGAAGTCCCATTCCTTCTTCGACACCGGAGTCACCGAGAGTCGATTGCCTCGGCGCAAAAGAGCCAGGCCAGCGAGCTCGGTGGATGAGTGTTCGCGCAACCGATCGAGTGTGATCACCCGCTTGAACTTGACCACGAGCTTCACGTCCACGACGAACCAGCGAGGGTGTTCGCGAGTCGAGGCAGGATCATAGTGAGCGTGCCGCGCATCGAACGCGGTCTCGTCGGGGTAGCCCTCGGATACGATGCGGACGATGCCGGCGATGCCCGGCAGCTTGCAGTTCGAATGATAAAAGAAGGCGAGATCCCCCTTTTTCATCGCGTCGCGCAGCATGTTACGGGCCTGATAATTGCGCACACCGTCCCATGCGGTCGTCTTCTTCGGCAGTGCCGCCAGCGCATCGATCCCGAAGGTCTCGGGCTCGGATTTGAGCAGCCAGTGATTCATGAGTATCGCTCGAGGCCGCGCTCGGTCGCCGTGGCGTCGAAACGCAGGTCCCAGATCTGCGCCCCGACGCTGTCCACGCGCTGACAATCGAAGCCCAGGCCGATCATATACGCGCCGCGCCAATGCTTGCGCAAACCACGGAATGCCGTCACCCGATCATAGAATCCACCGCCCATACCTAAGCGCCGGCCGGCGGTATCGACGCCCACGTAGGGCACGACGATGAGGTTCAGCCAGCGAGCGGCGACGGCTGCGCCGCCGCCTGAGGGCACGAGGATGCCAAACGCGCCGCGCCGCGTTCTCGGCGTCAGTGGGTAGAACGCCATGCGCCGGTGCCGCCGGTCGATCACCACCGGCACGAACAGGCGCACGCCACGGCGCTGCGCGGTGGCAATCAAGTGCGCCGTGTCAGTCTCACGGTCGAAGGGCAGGTAGACGGCGACGCGCCGCCCGCAGCTGAACTGCGGCAGTCGCTCGATCAAGCGCGCGGCTTGGCGCGAGTGCAGCCCGTGCAGTGCAGGAGGCAAGGCGCGCCGCGCGGCGCGCAATTGCTTGCGCAAGGCCGCTTTGTCCACGGCTGATTTGGATCTCATGCAAACTCATCAAAGAGGAATGGCGCCACCCGCAGTGCCGTTTTGGACCGTTGCTCCCGACCTGAGCAACAGGTGGGGCTAACTGCGGCACTTAAGGCTTTCCGCTCGAGGCGGACTTGCACAATGTTGCCAGCAAGCACGGCCCCTGGGGTTTACAAATTAGGGTCGAGAGGTAACCCGATCCGCATCGAACACCGCAGGCAGCGCCA
>Ga0116231_10008354_pt1 | contig 18220 bp, 15 predicted proteins | sample S1TSphgellanicum_2_FD_89695 | JGI IMG/M metagenome (GOLD analysis project Ga0116231, IMG submission 89695) | Host-associated microbial communities from peat moss isolated from Minnesota, USA - S1T2_Fd - Sphagnum magellanicum MG | ecosystem: Host-associated > Plants > Peat moss > Unclassified...
ATGAAACTCAGAAAACCATCAATTTTGGTGGTAAACTGAGTTTCATCCTGTCTTTCCTTTTTCCTGAGCGCCTCCACTGCTGCTACATATATTTTCACTGCTCTTAATTGTACAACTACTATAATTACTCTCGAACTTTGTGCATTAAAATGTCTTTACTTTGCCGATACCACTGAAAGAGGGGATGAAACGAGGCCCAAAGATAGGGTAAAGACAGGGTTACTTTACGGATAACTCTATTATAACTCTGTAACCAATCTCAAGTTTCAACAAAAGCCAAAATATCGATGAAGATTTTTTTTTTGCCTCTTCTTACTCTAATTCTTTTTCTTCTTCTGCTTCTTGATCTTCTACAATGTTTTGAGTTGTTTTTTTAATGTTGAAATGTTGAAAATATTTCTTGTTCTATGAAATGGGTCTGCCCATGTTTCACCTCAAATTTGAGGGTGTTTCAAAAGCATAAATTACAATAATTTTACACTTAAAAATTGGGAGTGCTTTTGAAACAAAATCATGATCATTACACTAATATTACAATTTGATATTAATGTAACATGTGTTACAAACTAATATCAAACTAATATGTGCCACAAATTTAATGTCAAATTATTGTAATATTGATGTAATATATGTCACAATTAACACAACATATTTTACATATTAATGAATCAAATTACAAAGTCTACTTGACATGTGTCATAAGCCCCTTTTATTGTAGTGATGCAAATGACAATTTCATTAACCCTTCATGAGGAAATAAAATTGTCATATGTTGATACATTAATTTTCTGTGTATAGCTAGCTCTACCTGTAAAAATGTTCAGGCATGTGATTGTAGCCACTTGAACAACCTTGAGCATCATATAAGGCCACTTGCAAGCATCCTTAACATAAAGGATGATATCTTAACAGTTTCTTGTGTCGGAAACTCAATGCAATGAGTACTTTAACACTGCTTTCCATTTATAACACTGGAACAACAGCAAAGTTTATGGGTAGTTTTTTAAGACTTTTGTTTTGTTGCTGCCAACTGAAGCCCTAAAACCCTAAACCCTAGCCATCAAGTTTACTTGTAAAGAACACTTTTAGAAAACACTGACTTTGTTCAATTTTGGCCGTAATCAACTTGCCTACATTGTTGTTGTTGTGTGCTTTTTCATATCCTATTCTCAACAGACTTCCATATTGTAAGCAATTTGTAAGCAAGAACTCACCTTTTCTAACCATCGATTCTTTGACAATTCTTTTATGATAGCCATGAATTCATTCTTTCTTTGACGTTTCTGAAATACCCATCACCAGTGATTCTTTAATTTTGGTTTGTTTTTCTCAAAAAACCAGAACTGGTGGTTCTTTGATTCTGAAAATTTTACAGAACTGAAACTGTCGATTATTTTTTTGAAAATCAAATAACTGCACAACACTGGTTCAAACCAGCAACAACAGGTTTTTTAGGAAATGTTCCATGAAGTTCCCCATCAAATGGACTCACCGTTTCATAGTAACACTTGATCAACACCAAAATGACCTCCGCATCATTCTATAGGCTCTCTCTCCCTGAGGGTCAGAGCTAACTAACATGGAGACACAAACTGTTTGGAGACAGCAGATATGGTCAGTTCAGATATGATCTGCACTCTAAAGTAGAAACATCATTTGTTAGGCCCCGACACTATAGGGGAGAGAGGAACTCTTCTTGCATAATTTTTGTTGTTTTGATCTTTGCATTAAGTTAATCAATTTCAGACTAAAAAAAGTAATTTTTACTTTAGCCAGTTTCAGATTAAAAAGAGTAGATTTTATGTTAGGTAATTTTTAGACTAGGAGTAGAAAATGTAGGTACAGAATATTTAAGCTTTTTGTTGGAAGTTAGGGTTAGGGTTTTTGTTTTTCTTTCCTTCGACTCCTATCATACCATGGCAGCTAATGTAGCCTGTGCTGTTGGCCCAAGTGTGAACTCAGTACCCAACTAATTTTCTTGTGTAATTTTTAATTGAATTTTCAATGACAAAAAAAATACTTAAAGTTAAATATCTCTCACATCTCAGATGGACAAATTTTCTAATCGCCTTCATTAAATCCTGGTCACTGAGAGCTTTCCAAAAATACCCAAGAGTGCCCTCATGTTTCCCTTATAATTTTTAGTTTTCATTTCAATGAATTTTTAGTGAACAAAAGTTCAATATTCAATGACTCCTCCACCATAGGTGAAAACATTATGAGATGCACCCATTCTCATCAAGGGCTTTACAACAATACCAAAAGTGTGGTAAGACAACATGGCATGATTTGGGAGATTTCAATGTGACAAACAAACAAACTACCTTCCTTCATATATAAATTTTAACATTTCAACAATGAATAATTATTTTATTTTGAATATTCTATGCAGCATTTTTTTTGAAAAAGTTCTTCATTTTGGCAACCCAAAAAAAAGTGGATTTTTTCTTTTTCTTAGTGTAAATTTTCAATAAATGAAAAAAATTGCCAAACTTTCCAAACCACAAAATTAAAAAAACAAAACCTTAATCCCATGTTGAAAAATAGAATGTTCTTAAAAAATAAAATTATTACTCTGTGATTTTTCACAGATTTTTTATGTTGTCCGACTCAATGATTGAGTAGTTGGTGGAACTTTCACCATTATAGAGGATAGCACCTCACAAGTATGACTAATATTGATTCCTTAAGAGAACCAAAGTGAATCAAGAGTCACCAAGAGGGATGGATGGATGTTGGGTAGATACATAACATTATTGGGTTTCACTCCCCCAAATAATTAATTCAATTGTTGTCCGTATTATTAATGAATGTTGTTTGTTTATTCATGGGTTGAAATTGTTTTAAGGTGTACTAAAATTTTGTGAGAGTGTCAAATTTTTTTTTGTATTTTTTTTATTATGCAAAGGCACATTTATGAATGATTATGATAAAATTTTAAATTATGATGATTTTAAATGTGAAATTTATGAAAGATTTGATATTTTTTAATTCATTATTTTGATGGGGATCAAAAAAAAAAAATTTAAAAATCTCTAGTAAAGACTAGGTCTTTTTTGTTTTGAGTGGTACACCTCTAAATAATTTCACCTTCATTCATTCTTTTCTTTTTTTTTCAAATTGAAATCTCCTAAATCATAACAATATCCCCTTTGCACTTTTGGTACCAAGAAGCCCTTGATGAACACAAGTGCACCTAGAAGGTTTTCCAATTTCTAAACCTATAACATAAGAATTATTGAATATTGAATATTTTATCATTAAGAGTTCAATCAAATCAAAACTAAAAGTGAAATTGGGGTGCATTCTTGGTGTTTTTGGAGAGCCCTCATTGAATAGGATTCTATGAAGGTGATTTTGCAACTTTTAGAACTAAGGTGTGACAAAAATACTGAAATTTGAGTAATTTTTATCTTCAAAAATTCAAAAACTATAAAATTTTATTACAAAGTCAATTTTAGACAATCAAGTGTGCAATTCAATATTACAATATGTGTTCAATGGCACATGCCACACCAATGTTTATTATGTGTGTACTGAAAATCTAATAAGATACAACTAATTACTTAATCATCTACATCCATACACATGATAGAAATACATGCACTTTAATAGCAATTTTAACAATGCAATGTATTTTGGCAATATTACTATTTATCACATCCAAATTTTGTCATATATTTGACTCTCCTACTAATAAACAATAGAGGGTGGACAAAATGCATTATATAGATGTCTTGTAATTTTGTCCATGGACTATTTATTATTTAAAATTTGATAAACTAAGTAAGTAGGTGGGTATGGTAGGTAGGTGGCTACTAAGTAAGTAGATGCATATAGATAGGCACATGCATGTTAGTACATAGGTAAGGACTAAGGACTAGTTGAAGGTTTGTCAATAGGTAGGTACTGAAACCACAACCTGATCTAATAACTATCATGGTTAGCTAGGGAATGGGAACCCAATGAAAACGTGTTTCTTGACTAGCCACCTTCAACTAGTCCCCTCATGGGACACTGATGATGACAACATTGTGCCCTCATGGAACACTGGTGATGACAACATTGTGCCCAGCTTGGAGAGTAAAGAAGAAGCAAACAGCCTACAGAGACGAGTATGAGGAGATCTGATTTGATCTGCACAGCCTGCACATTTCCAGTCATGCAGCATTTGGCTGAGGAGACCTGGCAATTGTGTTTGATTGTTGATGATGATCTGATGAGTACCTTTGCTTCATGAGTCATGACATGGATTGATACTGGATGAGATACAGTAAAGTTATCCATAAAGTCACCCTCTATTTCACCCCCTATTCCCTCTGCTTTGACCCCCCTTATCCCCTCTTTCAGTGGTATCAACAAAGTAAGGAAATTTTATTGAATAATGCTGAAACTCAGCATTTAATGCACAAGGTTCGAGAGTAATTAAAGTAGTGGTACAGGTAGGAGCAGTGAGAATATATGTAGCAGCAGTGGAGGCGCTCAGGAAAAATGAAAGAGGGGATGAAACTCAATTTACCACCAAAATTGGTGGAAAAACTAGTTGGGGTCCCACTTGTTTTGTTTCGTAAAATTTCATTCCCAGTTAAGCATTTGATGCCTTATTATGCCAAAACTGGCCGTTCTCACCCCCTAATCACCTGAATTTACGGATAACTTTAATATACAACTTTGTCTTCAAAAAACCCCAAGATGTTCGGGCATAGTGAACTAGCATTCACCACCACACCATACAGGAGGGATAGTATGTGGATAGAAAACATTTTTTCCATCATACTCCTATCCCATAATTAACCATTGCTAACCACGATGGTTGGCTAAGTACAAACCAGTGTTTGTCTAGTATGGACTTCTGAACATACTAGCTGATCCAGGTATTGGGTACCTTTTAAAATTTTCATAGCACCCTGGTTCTGGTATATGGTGCTTTTTAAAGCCTTCATAAACCACAAGTGTAGATTATTAAAGATCCCCCACTTAGGGTAAGTCCAAATATGACTTGTGTAAAGGGATTGTCACACATGTTTGATAACAATGTTACACATAGCTTCATATCCCCACTTAGGGTAAGTCCAAATATGACTTGTGTAAAGGGATTGTCACACATGTTTGATAACAATGTTACACATAGCTTCATATAGATGCATGCTTCAAGTTCTTGGTAACTCCATCAATGAGAAGGGCTCATATGTGTTTGAGAAGGAATCTTGAAATTGAATCACTTATCGATCAATATGTTGCTCAAATGGTGAAAAACCCACGTGTAGAAGCCAGCAAAAGACTGCAAGCCTGGTTCAATATTGTTGAAATGGGACATTATCGACGTCGGCATGAAGTAATGCTTCTAAGAGAAATAGATGTTGGTCAATCAGAAACCTCGTGTCACAATTAATATCCCATGGCCTACACCACTGTATCTCATTAAACATCTATTAGGATTTTGGTAGTAAATTATTTAAAATAAAATATTTTATTTATGTAATTGATTGCTCATGAATGAAATCTGTTTATGGATTTAAAAAGTCACCCATGAATATTTTTTCCATGTAATGGATGAAGTTCATCCACATGATTAATATAAACCATTGTCCATCTTTCATTTAGAATGGATGAAATTTATCCACCATTGTCCACTTTTCATTCATAATGTGTAGTTATGAAAGTGTTTAAAAGTCCTTTGGATAGTGGACCATATGATACAAGGTTCCTTGAATTAAATCCCCAAATGAGTATAAATTTAGTTAGTTCACCTCATTATTTTCAATATGTTCAACATTAATTTTACATATGATTTTTTGTTTTAACATAGTTTTGTTTTTCTCCCCAATCATTCCATGTTTTGAATAAAGTTTTATTTGATTATTTTTCTTACATACTTTGCAATCTTGTTTTAGATTATTGTGTATGTGGTTGGATTCAGATTTTGGCCTTTTTTTTTTTATAATTTGTCCTAGTTCTCAAATGCAAATTTTAAAAAATTACTTGTAATAATATTCTTACCCAAACACCTAAAATCTATGATTGAAGCTCCAAGAGGCCAACTCCATAAATGGATCACTAGGACAATGGCAGCTACTGAGATCAACAAGCTTAATGCTCCAAATGATATTGGAAATGTGCTTAGGTTTAAGGGCTAAAATCGCATTTTGTCCATGAAAGGATCTTAAAATCCACCAAAAGTGTTAAGGTATCATTGTTTATGTTAAGGATGCTTGCAAGTGGCCTTGATGGCAAGTAGCCTTATATGATGATTGAGGGCACTCAAGAGGATACAACCACATGCCCGGACATCTTTACAAGTAGAGAGCTACACCAAGAAAATTAATGTAAAAACGTATGACAATTATTTTTGCTCATGAAAGGTTTATGAAATTGTCATTTGCATCCTTACAATAGAAAGGGGTTCATGACACGCGTCAAATAAACTTCATGATTTCATTCATGAACATGTATAATGTGTCGTGTTAATTGTGACCTATATATTACATCAATATTACAATTTGACATTAAATTGTGCCACATATTAGTTTGTACCACATGTTACATTAATATCAAATTGCAATTTTAGTGTAATGATCATGATTTTGCTTCAAAAACACTCCCCAGTTTTTAGTGTAAAATTATTGTAATTTTGTTCTTTTAAAACACCCTCAAATTTGAGGTGTAATTGTGCACATACCCATTTCATGGAAGAAGAAATATTTTTGAAATTTTAACACTCAAAAAACAACCCCAAAAATTTGTATCCAACAAAAGGTCTAGAAGCAAAAGAAGAGGCAAAAAAAATCTTCATCCACATCATTAATAGGTGTGTTTTTGATATTAGTGTACTTGCCTGTCAAGTTGGGCACTTGGCTACCTAATACTTACTAAATGATGACATTGTTTATTATATAAATAAATGTATTTAGAATTTTAGTGAAATTAAGCATTTAGTTTTATTACTTTTTTCTTGAATTATGCTACTCAACACATGGGAGCCCCAATTTTATTTTTTAAAAATTTTGGTTAATTTTTGTACTGCCTTGACAAAAAAAATTGGAAAAAAAAATTAGCGTAAATTGCAAAAACTTTGGAAAATTTTGCCAAACTTTTCAAACTATAATATTGGGAAAAACCCTTGCATGGGACTCAATGTTTTTACGGTGCACATATACTTAAGCTTTGTTATCAATGTTTTGAAAGTTTGAAGAGGATTCGCTTTCTGGTCTCCTTCTATTTTGTTTAAGTTTGAAGAGTTGTGTTCACATGACATTAATTCTTGTAGAAATATAATGTTTTAGGGTTCATCTTTTAGGCACATTGGTTCTTGCTTTGAAATAATTATACTTTAAAAAAAGGTAATTTTCAAGCATATTTTTCGAGAATTAAACATGAAAGACAAGTAATGATTGTTGGAAATTGATAGTAAAACAATGAGAATATAATAAAAAAAACATAGAATTATTATGAAGTTTTCACACAAATTATTACAAAATAAGATCGCACAAGTCATTACAAACTTTATGGTCAACCTTTGAAATTTGGCCTATTCTTCAATAAGAAATAAACATCATGTGTAGATGTTACTTTCCTTATTGTCACATGCACAAGGTCATCATGCCATGCAAACGTTACTTTCACAATAATTTGGGTGAACATTACATGCAATGTCTTTTTAAAACAAAGATCTTTGTTATTTTCTTGACAAAAGAAATGAGGAAGTTTTAGAAAAAAATTTAGTGTAAATTCAACTCTTTTTTTTCTTTGAGTTTTTTTTTAGATTTTTGATGTAAAGGTTGAAAAAAATTCTAATCATGTGCAATGAAATATTTTAATTAAATTTAACTAAAGTATTTTATAATTTCAAAAGTGAAATGCATGAAGCACACATGTTTAGAATAAAAATAACTTGCAAAAAGTAATGTTATAGGATCTTGATATCCAAGGATGATTATATCACTTTCATTGCCTTTGATTTAATTTCGAGTTAACTTGATATGTAAGTATGATAAGTGTGTGAAAAAATATCAGCATTTTAAACCTTGTCTCTATACAAACAAAGGTTACATGAGTAGTGTAAAAAATACACACAAATTAACAAGTCTATACAAAATAGGACTTTTCAAGGGATGACAAAAAAACATATGTGATCAAATTTTAGAATTTGAAAGTTGCATTTTTGACAAATTAATTTCAATAAATTGGCACTTAAATATTGTAATAACATCATAGTCTAGCCATTAAGTGCAAACAACTCCAATTCAAGCACATCAAGAATGTTGTGAGTAGTCTTTTCTTCTAGAATCTCTCACTTTGTCAATTCTGTTTTGCCATTTTTGCTTTGTCATTTCTATGCCGAGTATTTTGGATGATTAGCTCCAAAATGAAACCATGTAATTGCCAACCAGAGGAAAAACCATGCTGCTAAAATAGAATCAAGGGTTTGTTGTCTTCCCCATTTGGTCAGTCCCACCCAAAATCTTCTAAAGATAAGAAGACGACAAAAAGCTAAATGTGCATGTAATACACAGTTTTAATGCAAGGATTTCAAGCAATTGTTTGCCAATGATTCCAAAATCTAGATGGCACATTGTGAGAGTTGAGTCGATTGTCAACATTCATGATGAAGTTTTTCCCAAAGCAATTGCTCATGGTCTAGAGCGGAGGACAAGCAGATATGGAATTGGTGAAAGACAAGACGAGAAGGAAGAAATGGAAAAAAAATGTGCAAAGGTTTTGAAGATCACACCTAATCTATTTAGAATTTTATTAGCCTTTGCTTGGCAATATGTTTTACAACAAAGGTTATGAAATGAGTTTGTGTTTTATGATCAACAATGCTCAAGCAATTTTGTATGTTGTTGTATGCAAATAGAAATGTTGACAAAGCAAAAGCTTTATAATGGTGAGGAGCAAGAAGACATATTATAGTAATGTTTAATTGAAACATTTGGGGTGAAAACACCCAAACACTTTATTATTGGTAATAATGTGCATTCAAAAATTCAGCTTTTGGAACTTCTCACAATAGTAATGCATCGGATTTGTATTTGAAGGACATTGTCAATCAACTCAAGTAGTTGGTTTCTTGGTGTGTGCATTTCTTTCTTTCGATTTGGGTTTTGGTGTTTATGTTTAGTTTAATGGGTGCACCTCCTTTAAGAACCTAATCTTTGGAGCTTTTTTTTTAGCAAAAGATGCTGAAAGCATGTATCCTTTTTTTCTAGTTGTTTTACATAAACAATTTTGGATTGGAAAATCATGGAAGAAGGTGGGTTGGAGAAACCTTAAAATGTAAGAATTGTTGTTGTTGAGGCTATTACAAGGCTTCCTGTCAAATGTGATTGTTTATCTATGGATGCTAAAGAATAAATAGGTGTGGCAATAAAGATTCTACTTGTAAAAAAAATTACACAGTTTTTCTTCAAAGTTGTTTTCACCAATCAACATTCATTATTCATGTTTATGTGTTTGGGTTGGTGATTCTTTGGAATATTTAGGGCATAAACTAGGCCTACAAAATTGATGAGAAAGTTGTGCCTTGTAAATAAGGCGTGCATCCTTCGTACACTTTAGAGAAAATCCAATTTTTCTTGTCCCTTTGGAGCTTGCCACAATCAAAATCAAATCTCTTTGAACATTGACATCATCATCATCCTAAATAAAAAGTGATGCAAAGTCTATTCAGTAATTAAAAGATGAGCTTGGGTTTTTTGGTCTTTTGTATCAAAACATGAATTGCTATTCATTTAACCAAATTGTATTAGCATTCATTTATTTTCTTCCAAAGTTATGTCTATCATCAAAAGTTGGCTGCAACTGTGCATGCATTGATGAACCACAATATTGTGTGAACTGAATTTTTAATTTTTAATTTTCAAGAGAAACACAAGTTGTCATGAAACAATTTACACACCCATCATCGGGTGGTCCATGTGGTTCTTTGAATATGTTTCCTTGGCGGAATTGGGTTAAAGATGAACATACACCGAAGGTTTTCACTATATTCTAACTCATGTAATGTTCTTCATTTTAGAACACTTTTGGAACACATGTTTACATGTGGTTTTTGTAGATGACACTCTCATTGATGCTACACCTGATATATTTAGGCAACCTTGTTTCAATACTAGTTGCTTCTAGACACAAAAGACACTGAAACTATCACATGAATTTTACATATTTTTTCCTATTATCCCCAAAATGCCTTGTAAGAATTTGTTCTATGAATTAGAGTAATCTTCCCTTATTGTACTAAACCAACAAAAAAATCCATTGGTTCCAACCATATTATTGTCAATCAAGTAGAAAAGAAATTTTGTGAAGTAAAATCTTAAGTTCCCTCAGCAAAAAAAACACCTTGTTCTAAATTGAAGATGTGTTTGTTTATTCCAAATCTGATTTCAACGAATGGAAGAAATTTCCATGAGTCCTATGGGTAGCATTTTTTGTTGAAGGAACATGGTTCACCAAGGCCAAGCTCATTGGTGCTCAAGAATTTGCATGTTCCCATGTAATGTGTGTTCCACATAATGTTGTTGTCCCCCACATTGAATCAAGTCTCACAAACCACTTCTATCTACTTGTCAATTGCCAAGGTGTCATTTTGTACCCTAATTCTATAGTTAAATGGTTTATGCAGTATTCTAATGTCTTGTTTAGAATGCAAGGCTTTGTTTCGACTATGCAAAATTTGTGTGGTTTTGCACCAACAACAATGTATGATATCATTATAGTCATTTCAAAAGATCTCTCTGCCCCAACTATGTTACATCTATTCAAGGGTTTGCCACTAGTGGGATGATCTTGAAAGGGTTGTTCAGCCTTCTCTTCATCCTCAAGTTTAACAATAGGGAAGGCTCCCATATTTTGGTTTCGAACTTCCTTAGATAGAATCTCTCCATCATATGGTGTTTGTGCATGCAGTTAAAATTTTGTAGTTTGCAACACATCCTATTGCAGATTAGTTTTTCCTATGGCACAAAAGATTATGTGAACTACATAGCATGCATTTTGATGTGCATGATTGCTAGTTTTCAATGCCTAGCTTTTTAATTCCCAAGTGTCAAGGTACAAAAGTATCAAAATTAAAAATTGACATGAATGGGGTAGGTTCAAGTGCATGCAAGGCAAATACCAATGATGGAGCTTCTAACATTTGATGATGAATTGGCTACTTGGTGCCATGAGGCATTTGCAAGGAAGGGACTATCTTTTGCACTCACATTATGTTATTGTTGGCACTGTCCTTGTTATGCTAACTAGGTTTGTGATTGGCTGCATTCTATGTTGGTAGATGTTATGTTAAGGAATCGCACTGGTCATCCATGGTTGGCAATTTATGCTGGAGACCTCACTGATGGTCGAACATTTCAACCACGTTGGGAGGGAATTAAAAGTTTGGGGAGTTAGTGGGGAGGATTCCACTACGAGACAAGAGATTGAAGCCCATGATTATTAACACAAGGGGGGCTATTGTACAAGGTATGGAAAAGGACACCAATTGCCAGTTGCAACTCGATGATAACCTCATGGCAAGGTCTCGAGCTTTGTTTTGGTCAAAATAACAGGCATCCTCATAAAACTATTATGGTCAAAGTGTCAGATTGGATGTCTATGTGAGGTTTTGCAACTGTTGTTGTGCTACATTTGTTTGTTTGCAGCTTCATGTATTTGATTTTATGGTTTTGCTTCAGTAGCTCATTGGTGAAAAAGATAGTGACGTGATTATTGTTGGCCATGGAATAATAAAGACCACAGATCCAATAGTTGCACCTAGGGTATATCGAAAGGCGGGGCAGACAACATAAGAACAAGCCCTAATTTTAGAAGTTTAATTGGAGCATAGAGGCTGTAGTTAAATCTTGGAGGAAGAATTCATTGTGCATAATGTCCAATGTATTGAAGACATCATAAGGTTTAGTTTTGCCATGATGAGATCATTCAGGAGCTGAACAAATGAAGTTACAATGGTCACATTGTAGTAGGGAATATGTTGCCTTGAGTTGTATGGGATTCATGTTGCCAATGATGGTGGATCATGGTAGAATGTAGAAGCTGCAGGAATCTATGATCATTTAATACTCAGGGTTTTTGATCACATGGCTATTCTCCACATCATTGATGAGCAGAAGGAGGTGTTCAATCTATACCTATGAAAAATCAAGAGCAACAAGAGGAAGGTAAGTTAGCAAGGGAGAAGTTATTTGAGAATCTTGATGGTTGTTTAGGGTTTCCCCCATGACTGCAGCAATCCCCTTTGCTAGCACAAGCTTGGAAAGGAAGAGGTTTTGAGGGTTGCAACATGGGTAACACTAGTGGATGTGAAGGGCAAGTTGTACCAAGAGCTGCAGGAGGAGCAGCAGTAGTAGTGGTAGGAGGAGGAGGGCATTTCAGGGTGTTTTGAGGAAGCCAAGCATGGAGGAGGTGAGCAGTTCCGTTCATGCTTTTCTTGAGGACTCGAGAGTACCAGACATTGGTATGCAGAGTTGAGTGGTCAGCTGCAAGTCTTGGCACAAGGGCTCGGCTGCAGGTGTTCAGCCCTTTGCATCTGTTTCTGGAGTCTGCCATCATCCTGGACCTGATTTTGTCTGATGCCCTGTGGTAGGGAGGACCAAACTTTCTCTTCATCAACAAAGGTGGCGAGAGTCAATGCTATGTGGAGTGTGCTTCTACATATAGGTGAGGACCTTTTCTGGCATTGAACATTCATTCCAGGAGTTTGCTATCACTGGTGATGCAAATTTTTGAGTCAATAAAATAACAAGTCCTTATGAGGACTTCACTCAATGGCGAAAGGGTGCCATTTTGTTTTGCCACTTTGGTTCAATTGACTTGCAAATCTGAAAAAACCAAGACACTCATGTCCAATTTCATGTAGATTGATGGATCAGTTTCAGAATTGCTGAGGAGTTGCAGTGGTGGATGTAAGGGGAAATGGTGAATTGGGTCTAGCTTGTGGAAATTGGCAGGTGAGGACCTCATTTAAAAGTCTCTCTAGTCTGATGCTCTTTGACAGGCTCTGTTTCTGGTTGGGGACAATTTCATGTGCATCTAGATGTGCTTCCATGGCTCCAATTAGCAATTCCCGAGGCATCAGCCACCTAGTCAAACTTTGATCTTGGACATGTGGCAGGGTCCTCACAGGCTTTATGCCCCTTTTGGACCTGGTCTATTAGGGGATGCAAAAGCACTAGGTTTTTCAGATGCTGATAGTGGAGGGTTTGAGGATGTTGCACCACATGACAGGGCACACCCATCTGCAATCTGTACAATGATTGCAGTTGACTTCAACAATGGTATTTATGAAGAACTTTTCTTCAACAATATTGGTGATAACAACCGCTTATTCTGACAGGTGCCTGTCTCTCATGATATAAAGGAATGTTAAGACCTAGTTATGAAAGTGAGGGAACAGGTCATGCAGGTATTGGAGGCACACAATCCATTATTTCTGATTGCTGAAAATATGATTATTCAATGGCTGGATTCCTCGCTTCTTAAGTTTTTTTGTTAATATTGGAGATGCAACTTCCTATTGGAGATCTGCTTTAGACATTCTCCACTGAAAGCCTGAAGATTAGGTGCAAGCCTGGATGTGATGTGAGGCTGTTGCTACAATCATGAAGATGTAAAGGCTGATGGGCATAGACAATTCAATGATCTGGATGCAGGACGGACCTGGTAATTGGGTGGAATGTGAAATTGGGGATGTCAAAGAACCCAAAGGTCTTAGAAGGGGTGCTGCAGTGGCTGAAATTGATGGAGATGGCTGTCTTGAGCTCCTCAAGTAGGTTAACAATCATTACTTTTCTTTAGCTATTGACATATTTCTGGAATGACTAGATCTCTATTGACTTGTAGCATGTACAGCACAAAGCAACTTCTGAGGTCAGTAATAGAACGTTTTTGGATCCATTTAACTATTACGTTACTTGCCTCACCACTGCTATGATGCTAATGGTAGTGTGCATCAAAGATTTGTTTGAATCTTGTCTAACAGAGAAGGATTTAATCAAGTTTGTAATATATTTGCATTATTGGCATGTGATGCATGTCCTCAGTGGCTGGAAGGTTCCTTCAGATCCCATGTAGAGCTTTGTGCACAGCCTCTTTCATTTTATCATCCCCTGGAAATTAGCAATGCCTGGGTTCATGTCAAGCAACTCACCTAGTAGGTGCTCTCTAACTCTCAAATGGATGTCTGGAAAGCTAGCACGGAATCTTTACGTCATGATATCAGGGTGAAACTTATTCTGTTTGGGAAATTTTTGTTATCAGGGTGCACCTGCAAGAGGTGCATCTGTGAAGCTTTTTGATGAGAATGGCCATGTCCAAAAGTGTGTAATTGATTGATGTTCTCTTTAAATAGTTTGTGAAGGCTCCAGCTTTGGGTTGTTGAATCTTGATGTGCCTATTTCAGGAGCCTTCAGAGAAATATGCACCACTTTTGTCAATGAATTAAAGAGCATTTTGATGGTCCTTTTCAAACTTTTGCAAAAGAGATGGAAATGGATAGAAACTGGATGCCATGAATCATGAATGTTGTTTTTGAGAAAGATCATTTAGGAGACTGATTTGGGCTTTTGGGGTGAAATTGTGGGGCCTTGTTGATTGGGAAACTGGCATGGGCTTGACAGTGGTTATCTATGTTGTATGGGAGGTAAGCTACCTTGTGCAAAATCCTGTGCAGTTCTTGGTTTTGAGTACACATAACTAAGCTGATTTGAAGTGTAATGACCATAAGGTTAAAAAATGAGAGATGGCACACAATTCAGTGATTCATGATTTGTATTAGCATATTCTGTAAGCATAGGGAATTCATTGCTAGCAATCCTATGCATTTTTGTGTGGTGAAAGTGGGAAATCCAGGCCACCAGCAGAGTCCTTGTAAGAATATCAAGTAATTGATAAGTAGCCCCTTTACAAATTTAGTCTGAGATACTCCTGCAAGTGCTCATTGCATCACTTCTCTTATATAATTTCTGATGATTTTCCATCTTGGGTTTTGTTGGGGCAGCTGGCGGCACAGTTTGGCTTGGTATAATTGCAAGGCACTGTGAGCATTCTAGTGACATGGCCAGATGGTGTCTTTCTGGAATGGAAGGGCATTTCCTCCCAACAGCTTCTATCAGTCCACCATCCCTTAGCTCTCATATTTTTATGCCAGGTATTGCTGCATTTACCACTTCCCTATTGATTTCCATCATTTATCCATCAATGTTTCTTTTGTCAATTGTAACTTGTCACCCTCAGGATGGGTTGATATTCAGAGATTTGGATCTCAAATTGGATGTAAAAGACACTAAAAACAGGATCGGTTTTTCTCTGGATTTCCCAGTGAGGATATATGGATCATCACTGCATACACCTATCAATGTGTGCCTTCTCTTTATTGAAGTATGTATATCTCTCTGTTTATTTTCCTACTTCATGATGGTCACTGTTCAAGCTGTTTTGTGTCAAGCATAATCTGGTCCTTCTTGTCCTGAACTTGGAAGAATGTTCGAAACTAAGAGATTATTCAACAAGAAACTTATATAAGCTAATCTGTCAGAGATGGAAGTTAGAATACTGCAACCACCAGGAATCAATCATGATAGTCAGTTGGTACCCACTTCCCTCCAAAGCTGTAGCATCCTACAAAGGAGCTCCCACACTCCTTTGAACCTTAACTTCTTTGACTATTGATCAATCACCACAACAACCTCATGTTGATTTACTTCCAGAGATGTTTGATCATGTGCCATTTCAAATGCGGCTCATTTCATAGGGACCTTATAAAACATGCCTTTTGAAATGACCCCTATGAGGTCACCCATCCCAATACTATTCTATTAGAAGTGGGCTCTCAACTTTAGAGGTCTTATGAAAAAACCAATATTTAAATTTCAAATTAATTTTTGGAGGTCAAAAGTCATTCTGAATTCAATAACCTTTGTTTCATTAATTAAAAAATTGCAATAAGATAACCATGCACAAATTGTTGAATGCTATTTTGTGGTACCAAAAGTGAAGCAAGGGGGCATGTAACATATGATGATGATAAATTAAAGAACTTAGGCCTTGATAGTGAAAAATTTAACTAAGTAAACTTGGAGTGAATTTTGGAAGTATGACAATTAGTTTATAAAGTGATTCATGTATTAAAAGTTGGGCATAAATAGTTTAAAAGATTATTCAAATTTTAAAATTTGAACATATTTAATGTTTGTGTTGATCTATTAGAGTCGGTTGAATCATTATGATTGTTTTTGAATTATGATTGACAATTTAAAATTAAAATTCACATTTGATGAGTTACAAAATCTTCATTAGCAATTTTAGGTTGGGTCCACATTTGATATGTCACATGATGAGTCATCATAGGATTAATATGAGAAGATGTTTTGATATGATGCTTTTGCTATTATTTAATATTTAAATAGTGTATGGAATTAAGAAATGGGTCTATGATGTATGGAGATTAGTGAATTCAAAATAAACTTAGTGGTTTACATGTTGAAAATTTGAAAAGTTGATTAAAAATTCATGCTTAGGTGAGAACATTTTGCAAACTTGTGTTTAATAATTTGTCATACAACTTGTGATTGTTATATTAATGAAAATTAAATGCATGATTCATTAATATGGTAAGGGAACATATAATTTCAAGAGCAAGGTTGAAGACGGTTGAATTCTTCTTGTTGTTATTTTCTAAGAACATTACATGTATTTGCTTCTAGTGGGAATGACAGACTATTTGAAGAGAAAGCCTTGAATGTTGTTCAAAAATACTAGACACTCATGGGACCATGTCACATGTCCTTATTTAAGATCTTAAATGATATGTTCAAACATGAGATTCTCATTGGTTTTTCACTTGTTGGGTGTTGTTATTGCAGGGTATGGAACTTCATGTCTTTTGTGTATCACATTTGTTTTGTGCATGCATGTGCATTCTGATAGTTGAGCTTTGGTTGTCATTTTTTTAACTATGAATTTGTCATTCACATTGTTTCGTATTTTTGAGTGGGTTTAACTTGTTGTAAAAAATAAAATTGTGAAGATTCAATTACCTATTGTGATTTAACCATCATCATTGACCTCTTTGTCAACCGTGTATCATTTCTAATATTTCCTCCTCTCACTTTTGTTTGTGTGCACTCTTTTTCTTCTTTTTCTATGTTGATGCTCCATTTTGCAATCTACGTTTTTAAATTTGAATGAATTGATTCATTAAAGCTTAAATTTGTGTGATGCAAGATTGAATCTCCCAAATTTTTGGAACAATAGGAAAAAAAGAAGAAAAAGAAAGGTTTCCACATATTTTTCAGAGGAATTTGTTTTAATAATGTTTATGACAACAAGTTTTAAAAAACCATGTGGAAATGCAACATTTTAATGAGATTTTTGAGGTTTGAATGTGCATAGATTATTGCACGTGTATTATTGGGATTGTCAATATTTGATAAAAAAATTCCAAGTTTCTTTGAACATCTTATAAACATTGGTGTTTTTCTTTATCCTTAACGTTTGTAGTCCTTTTCGTTTTTATCATATCTAAGAACAAAAGATGTAAATGCTTACTTTTTTCATCATATGTGCAACCAACACCCAATTTGACCTTCACTTTTTATCCTTTTAGACACATGCATGGTTCTAACCTTTAAATGTAACAAACTCCTTTGCTATCTTTCAATATGCATTATTTTATAAAACAACATGCCACATGGCTTTGGCCATCTATATCTATTTACAGATCAAGGATCAATGTGACAAAATTGTGTCGTGACGTGTAGTGTCGTGACGTACGGTGTCGTAAGGATGTAAATATGTAGTAAATCCTACTAAACAAAAAGATTAAAGCCAGTCAAATGTATAAACTAATCAACTAAAAGGAAATGCATGCACACATATATATACAATGCACAAGTGAGGCTGAGATGAAATTCTCCTGTATCCCCCCCCAAACCTGAGCCGGGAAAAGCAAGGCATGGTCTGAATAAGAATCAAGGTGTTGTAGGAGAACATGATGAACAATACCAATTGCCGATGGGAACTTGAGTGAGCTCTGGCTTGAAGCAGAAGAGATGGTATCCACCATTACAGTTGTCACAAAGTAGCATCTAATCAGCATCGTCCGTCCTCTGACATACCTGACATGGATAATCAAGTGGAGGAATCCAAGTCGACGTGATGATGGTAGGATCCAAGTTCGGCAAGTGGCAGGGCGCACAATTTTTTGAATGATCACAAA